>OHOK01000629.1_pt1 | contig 17319 bp, 9 predicted proteins | sample 1569731 | NCBI WGS metagenome assembly OHOK01 (sample SAMEA3879559, study PRJEB24766) | human gut metagenome | biome: human-associated habitat; feature: feces | place: USA | collected 1985/1987
CGGGCAACAACCAACATTGCCTCTTCACTGCAAGGACAGTTAGCCGGTGTGGAAGTACGCAGCACTACCGGAGAACCGGGTTCGGAACTTCAGATTCGCGTACGTGGAGCCGCTTCGATCAATGCGGATGCTACCCCATTATATGTGGTGGACGGCATTCCCGTAGACGATCTAGGCAGTCTCAATCCGGGTGACATACAATCTATCGAGGTATTGAAGGACGCTTCTTCATCGGCAATCTATGGTTCGCGCGGTGCCAACGGAGTTGTTTTGATCACAACCAAGCAAGCGAGCGCCGATGATAAAGTAAAAGTACAGTTTCAAGCTTCTTTCGGTATCCAATCATTGGAAAGGAAAGTGGATGTCCTGTCACCGGAAGAGTGGATTGAGTTCCGCACCGCATACAATAATAACCGGTATATTTCCCAATACGGAAGTAAAGGAGCTACTATTGAAGACGACTACGCCACCCGTCTGGCAATGATAGGAGGCAAAGAAAGCTATTATTTCCTGAATGACCCGCGCTGGACAGAACCCGGCTACGGCAACTTGCAGCTGATTGACTGGCAAGATGAATTCTTCCGCCTGGCACCGATACAAAATTACCAATTGTCACTTTCAAGCGGTCGCGGCAATACCAAATACCGTGTATCTTTGGGCTATACCGACCAGAAAGGTATCGCTATCGAAAGCAGTTACAAACGTCTGAACTTCCGTGCCAATGTAGAGTCTAAACTATTCAACCGGATTACCGTCGGAGTGAATCTGGCGCCTTCTGCCAACTGGAGTGACGGCGGACGGGTAGACGGCAAGGACCGCCAGGCAACCAACGTTCTTACTATGGTGCCCGTTGCGGAACCGGAAGACGGTATATATACCGGTTCAGGCTCCAAAGGTTATTATCGCTGGACCAGTTCAAGCAAGGTAAGTCCCATCGCATATATGGAGGAAGTGACCAATCATGGTGAAAGTGTCCGTTTTAATTACGCTGCCTATGTGAAAGCGGATATATGGGATGGGCTGAAAGCGGAAGTTACCGGTTCCTACAATTTCAGCAGTACGCAAAGCCGCTCATTCATTCCGAGCAGCGTCACCAAATACAGAACAGACAGCGAAGGGTACAAAACGACTGCAAGCCGTTCGGAAGCACGCAGCAATAAATTCCTTCTCCAAACGATCCTGCATTATAACAAAACGTTCGGCAGGCATACTGTCGGAGCGATGGCAGGTTATTCGATGGAAAGCTCCGGAGGCTCTTCCAGCAAATTAAGCGCTACGCAGTTCCCTGATAATTCTCTGGAAGTGTTCGACATGGCAGATGTAGTGCTGACAGCAGCCGCAGCTTCTTTGTCCACCCCTTCCCGACTGATGTCCTACTTCGGACGTGTGCAATACGAATATGATGACCGTTACCTGCTGACAGCCAGTATCCGTCGCGACGGTTCTTCACGTTTCGGTAAGGAAAACCGTTGGGGAGTCTTCCCTGCCGTTTCTGCCGCTTACCGCATCTCAAACGAGAAATTCTGGCCGAAAGACTTCTTTATGAACTCTCTTAAAATACGCGGAAGTTGGGGAGCCAACGGTAACAACTCAATCCCTACCAACACCGCCCTTGCCAAACTAAGCAGCGCCAATTACTCGTCCGGAAACATCATTAACGGTTTTGCACCGACATCGCTTGCTAATCCGGATCTTGGCTGGGAAAAGACGGAAAGCTGGAATATCGCATTCGATATGGGAATGTTCAACAACCGTATCTTTCTATCTGCCGACTATTATGTAAAAACAACCAAAGACCTGCTGTATCAAGTTACTGTTCCCGCCTTGCTCGGTTTCACCCAAGCTTGGGGAAATATCGGTTCGATCCGCAATAAAGGTTTTGAACTGGAGCTGACTACCCAGAACCTGACGGGAAAACTGAAATGGACGACTTCTCTGAATGTATCTTACAACAAGAATAAAGTTCTCAGTTTGGGAGATGACAACAGCACCGTATTCACCGGATACGACAAGACGACACAAGTGTTCATGGTAGGCCAGCCTTTAAGATCATTCTATATGTATGATGCGGTCGGTGTGTATCAGACGCAAGCCGACTTACAGAAATACCCTGTCATGCAGAACACCAAAGTCGGTGATGTACGCTATCGGGATGCAAACGGTGACGGAGTGATCAGCGACAGTGACCGTACATTGATGGGGAAACCTGATCCGGATTATACTTTCGGTATGACCAATACTTTCAAATACAAGAACTTCGATCTTTCCATCCTGATCACAGGACAGACAGGCGGACATATTTACGGAGTATTGGGACGTGCAATGGACCGCCCGGGTATGGGCGCCAATATCAACGTGCTTGCACATTGGAAAAATATGTGGAAATCGGAAGCAGAACCTGGTGACGGCAAGACTCCCGGTATCGACAATGCCAACACCGGACAATTCTACGACAGCCGCTGGCTGTACAGCACCGATTTCATCAAAATCAAGAATATTACATTGGGCTATCGTCTTCCGTTCAAAAAGAAATTTATTCAGAACGCACGCGTCTATCTGTCGGGAGAAAACCTGCTGATGTGGGATAAGTACGACGGCGGATTCTCACCGGAAGCCAACAACGCCGGTTCAAGCGGAGACTACGACTACGGTTCGTACCCGCAGGCAAGAGTCATTACTTTGGGCGTTAATGTTACATTCTAAAAAAGCAATAAACTATGAAACTATATAAATATATCATTTGCGGAGGACTGGCGCTGACATTGACTCTGTCCTCTTGTGAAAGCTGGTTGGAAGTAGAACCCAACGATACACGTACCACTGATTATTTCTACACCACTCCCAACGAAATGGAGCAGGCATTGATCGGTATCTACAACGGTCTGCTGCCGATTGCCAATTATTCATGGATGTTGTCGGAAGTTCGTTCGGACAATGCTTGGGTAGATAAAACCACCGACAAACAGCGCGACTATATCGACATAGGTACGTTTAATCCCAATATATCCACCATCAGCACCCTTTCGTCTGCATGGAATGATTTGTATGAAATCGTAGCGCGTGCCAATATGTTCCTCAGCAAAACGGACGGTGTTACTTTCTCCGACGAAAAGATAAAGAATCAGTTTATCGGTGAAGCCAAATTCCTCCGGGCATTGGCTTACTTCGACCTGGTTCGTTACTTCGGACATATCCCCATCGTATTGGAACCTGTATCGGTGAATGAAGCAATGACCATCAAACAGTCAAAACAAGTCGATGTTTACGAGACCGCAATTGTCCCCGATCTGGAAGATGCAGTGAGAAAGCTGGTAGACACTCCCTTGAATTATCAGGGAAACAATGCTTCTGCCGGACGCGCCACCTTAGCCGCTGCCAAATCGTTGCTGGGACGTGTTTATCTGACAATGGCAGGATATCCCGTGCAAGACGAATCCAAGAAAGCATTGGCGGAACAGCTATTCAGTGAGGTGATAGACTATGCCCGCGCCAATAATAAATATTGGGCACAAACGGGTGACGAATGGCAGAAAGTGTGGATCAGCGACAATGATAACAAATACCATATTTTTGAAATTCAATACATAGCTTCCAAAAACTATGGTAATCCGATGGTGTTCAACTCGGTTCCGCAAGTGAATGATTCGTATACAAAACTGGAAATGTCCGGTAATAGAATATGGTGTGAAGCCAGACTGGCAGGACGTTTCAAATTAATGGATACGGAAGGGGTGTCTTTGGATATACGTTGTCCGAGCACGATTTACACGGATGATTTCGTGGATGACGACGGTGTGCCTTATACGGGCGGTCCTTTCTTCCAGAAGTTCTTTGAACATAAGATGAAACGCAAGATGCTAGGTTACGAAGATATTGATGCACAGATTGCAGACCGTACCTATTTCCCTATCAATTATCCGATAATCCGTCTTGAAGATGTAATGTTGATGTATGCCGAAATTGTAGGACCTACCGATAAAGCAAAATCATTGGTCGATGATATTTGCGAACGTGCCGGTGTCCCAACCGTACCCGATCATGTTACTCCCGAAGAATTTGCCGAAATTGTAGACTGGCAACGCCGTCTTGAACTGGCTTCCGAAGGCATTCGCTGGCATGACCTCGTACGCCAAAACCGTTATGTAGAGGTATTGCAGGAAATGTTTAAGTTTAATGGCTCGGACGAGAACGGCGTGATTAGCAAACCGGAAACATACGAACTATATAAATTGGTTACAAAAGACTCATATATCTATCCGATACCCGACTCGCAAATGAAGGTAAAAGAAGGGCTATATGAACAAAATAAAGGATATAATTAGACGATACAATACCGGCATTCATTTATTAAAAGGTTGATAAGAAAAGTCCTCCGGTCTGGTTCTACGGATCGGAGGACTTTTCTTTATTATATAAGGTTTACTTGTATCAATTCCCCTTAGCTTTGGAACGTAAAGACCGTATGCTTTATCGGAAACATATAGACGAGGTAAGCACTTCTCCCGCACAAACTAATCATTGCATACCGTAATACTAATAAAGTCTCCTAATAGAATTAAGATATTACACTTGAGCAACCTCAATAATACACAAGTGTAACCATTAAGTCAGACTTGTGCATCATCACGGTTGCCCAACAGCAACAGACTAATCGTAAACAGGCAGAATAATATAGAAGTAACAGGCTGATGAACAGACTGTTATCCAGAAAGTGCAATTTTATTTCCAAAAAGAGCGAAAACGACCTTATGTTTTCTGTAAACTTACTTTAATTTAGGGACATTTTCATCATTAAGTATCTGATTATAAGCGATGTGACATTTTTGTTTTTCCCCGTATAAAACTTAAAATAAAGACAATTTTGTTGCACTGAAGAAATAAGAATGGGGAAAACTGTCCTTACATACAGCTTTCCCCATTCTTATAAGAAATGAATCTTCTTTTATTTTCCTATGGCACCAGCCCAGTCTTTGGCAAAGCGGAAATTACCGATATTTCCTTTAAACCCATTACGGTTTCTGAGTGCGACAGACTTCAGACCTGCTTTCAAAGCACCTTCTTCACCAGTAACTACTATATCAGCTTTTGGCTCGCTCTGTCCCAATTCCGGATCTACAAATAATGAAACTTCATTCTTCGTATAGTCTACCTTCAAGACCAATAAATGAGTTTTATTATAATCATAAGCCATCGGAGCTTCAGCACGTTCTTTCAACAATCCTACTGCAAATTTGATTTTATCATTTCCTTCGCGTCTCACATATACCTGACCGCGATTTCCACCACCTACATAACTGGCACTGGCAGCCAAGAAGTCGGCCAAGTTTGTTCCGACTTTAGAGAAATTCGCCAGACAGGCAATATAATATGTACCTTTAGAATATACTTTTCCGGATTCAACCAATGAATATACGCTGACACGAGAGCCTTTCACACCTTGCGGAAAACCCAAAGTGATAGATGGCCCCGCTTCACTATATCCCTCATAAGTCAACGCCTTTCCTATCGTAGGGCTTACCGATCCTTCAACCGGTTTAGAAGTAAAACCACCACACCAAGTATCTACGTTGATAGGCGCTCTTTTATCATTATAAACTGTTTTCTCCAAAACATCACCTTCTTTATAACCTTTCAATAGGTCATTCTTAACGATTTGAGCCTGACTGCCTAATGCTACAGCAGCTAAAGCTATTGATACAAATACTTTTTTCATCATTTTCTTATATTAATTCATTCAAAAAGCAAAAGTAAAACGAAGATATGCCGTTCTAGTAGACTTATAGGCTCTAGCTTCCTTGATACTTTTTTCTGTTACTTTACTATTGTATGCATACATCATTTGGTTGTTAAATTCAGTACTTGACCAATAACCTAGTTGTTTATCATTAAGTACAAAATCCATTTCATTATTTCTAGCTTCTGATTCACTATATCCTTATTTTTATAAAGTATAGCCAATTCCTGAATAGAAGGAATAAACCAGTTTGTCGTCATTTCAGGTAGTAAACAATTATCACGATATCCCTGTAAACTTCCAATATTAATATATTCAGATCCAGGTGCTTGTTTTACTATAGTTTCTATTACCTTTGTGTTATTATATCCAAGCATTTTTTCAAACTTACTTGGAATTCCATAATCTGCTATTTGCACATTGAAAAAAGAACTCTGCAAAGATAATGTTTCAAACCATTTACCAAACTCTATACTTTTCTTTTCCGTCTCCCAATAAATACGTTCATCTTCTCCATCAGTCAAAGCAACAACAAAAGCATGATTACATGCAGGATAGTCACGTTTCAATGCATCTTTAGTCACATCTCCATATTCACCCTCATATAATTCAGAAGGAAAAGTTTTTCCCACATAATAAACCACACCAATACATCCTTTGACCGGAGGATTTTCATCTGTCACAGAGACAATGTTACCATCTGCATAATAAAAATCACCCACCTGCAAATGATGTTTCTTTTCCTGATGACCACCATCAACAACGAAGCGTTTATATTTGCCTTGTTCCATTTTACCTTCTGTCACTAGTGAACATTTCTTTCCATTATAATACCCTGTAATCGTTTCTGCAGACGACGGTTTTCTCAACAAGCGATACTCATCCTTAGCTGCATCATAATAAGGCAATATTTTCTCTTCTCCTATCTCAAACGAAATACTCGCCGGATTCGGTTTCGCAATATAAGGAGTTTCTTCCGGAAGTACCGTTCCCTCTGCATCCGTAAATAGATAATGTGTAGAAGGCAACTTCACCACAACCAGACTCATACGATGCGATAATTGAAAACTCAATGAATAATTTCTATTTTCACCAATTAGCTCCGTCTTACCCGAAGTCATTAAATCCTGTTTTGCGTACTCTTTCTGGTCACTTTGTGCATTAGTCAAATTCCAACTATCTACAAGAGGAGCAAAGAAATCCTCTCCCTGCAAATCAGTTTTACCCGTCATATCTGCTTGATAAGGATAATACGCATAAAATACTACGCCTTCCAAGCTTTCATCATATAATATCGGCTTACCCGACCAACTAGAACCATTGTAAGTGAGCAGCATATTATTTATTTCATCCATAATCACACCATCCTTCACTGCGAACAGTCCTAATTGATCACCCTGCGTGAAGGTAGTCACAAATCCGTCGTCAACCGTGCGCGTCTGCGATTCACTACTTACCAACCCTGTATCAGCCACATTCAATACAACCAGATTTTGCTGATTTACTTGTGTTTCTTCATCCTGTGAGCAGCTTGCACAACCCAATGCCAACACTGCCAACAACAGCTTTTGTATAAATTTATATTGTTTCATATCCGATTCTTAGTTTTGAATATTACTCTGCATCATCAGTTCCTTCCACTGATTCATCATCACCATCCCATGACGCTGAATTCTTCTCTACTTCCACCACGAGTCCCGGTTTTCCTACTCCTACATTATATGTATACTGGTGTCCGCTTTCCAAAATTCCTTCACCATTGCCCGGTGTATGGGCAAACTTTCTCCCATCTTTCAACTCTACCTGAAAAAACAATTTACCTGACATATCCTGAGGAACCGTCAACATCTGATAAGAAGCGACATAATCTTTTCTAACCTCCGATACAAACGGATGCATCACGGAAGTCTCCACACCCTCTGCAGGGCTGATCTTCCCTTCGGAAACAGTTGCTTTTGTCACGGTTCTTACAGTAAATACCGCACCTTCCAAATCTGTCTCTGATACCGTATCGTCATCTCCTTTTACATTAATAATCAACTTAACCGTTCCATGACGGAAAGTAAGTTTCCGATCGCTACGGAATTTCATCTTTTCATACGCATAAAGGAAATCCGCCTGATTGTACGCCTCTTCAGTAGTCTGATCTTCCGGTACAGTCCATCCGGTCAGCAATGTCTCCGAAGCCGGATACCAGGCAAATAAAGTCTCTTCCTCCGTAGTTGTGTACCAATAAAGAGGATCGTTATTCTTGGCTGTCATTTCCTTGGAAGCCGAAACCTCATATAATTTCTGCGTAACGCCATCATAAAGAGATATTTCCTCTCCACCATTCCAAGAGGTCTTTTCTCCAATAGCACGGGTAAAGGTCATATCCGCCTTTTCCGCCATCAATTCTACCGGATACTTATTATTCTGAAAGTCATCTTCTGCCATATCGGTACACGCTCCGAAGAAACCTGTTACCATCAATAAGCAAGAAAGGGCTAATTTATTTCTTTTCATACCGTTCTTTTTTTGAATCCTTATCATGCTTTATTCACTCTGTCACTGACGCTGTCACATCCTTTTCATCTTCCTCAACCCAATCGGCAATTTCAGCAGTCTTAATAGTCATGGCGGGATTTTCAAATGTCACATTGTAAGGATATGCATGACCGGCCAACAGATTTTGTGCAGGAACATATTCAGTATAAGTCTCATTATTCATTCTGACTTCCAACAACACACTTTCAGTCATTTCTTGCGGGAACAGGATGATGGAAACATTCATTTCCCCTTCCGACGGTTTGGCTACATCCACTGTCAACTCAGAATCAGGAGTAGCTCCTTCTTTAGCAACCGCCTCTCCGATATTCACATCAAATGTACCTTCCAGTTGCAGACTTTTCAGATGTACAGTCATATCATTCAATGTAGCACCATTCTTTGCTGCGAAACGAAGAATGATTTTAGCCATCCGATGTGTAAAATTAAATGTTACGGGAGAATCCGCATATACTTCGGTAGCCTCTGCGAAAAGGAAGTCAATCTGAGGTTGTTTATCGGCAGACTGGTCCGCTCCGCTTATTTTCTTTGTTATCACTCCTTCTTCTCCCGGCAAAGCACCGTTCTCTCCCTGATAAGGATAATACGCCGCCAATGTGTATGCGCCATCACCCTTCAAACGGATATTGTTATCCACAGAACCTTCGTTCACAACACGGAATGCATTGCCATTGTCTTTACGATACTGAATATTGATATAAGTATCGACTGCATTACCACTCGTCGGTCCGTCCACAGTGACTCCGATACGGTCGTCAACTCCCCAGTTTGAGCCGACAGCACGGGTATTCTGAACATCAGTCGCATCATTGATAGTTCCCAAAATCTCGATTGGATTATAAGCACGGTCCGCTTTTCCCGATTCATCATCACTACAAGCTGTAAAAGCCAATGATACTGCCATAGCGGCAGCCAGATACATGTTTTTCATTGATGTCTTCATTTTTAAGTTATTATTTTCCGATTGTTTTTTGCAAATGTAAGCCTACTTATCGAAGTGTACAATGGACGATTGTACGCAAATGACTTGGTAATCATCCATTGCTTCCCCTTTAATTGCCGTCCGGTTTTTCTATCTCCGTAAATGGACATAAATTCCATTTGAAGGTTTCAAATTTATCCGGTTGGGCAGGGTTGAATCCTTTATAATCTGCTCTCAAATAATTGACAATATCCAATTTTGCCTTTTTCATTCCTTCCACCACACACTTCGCAGTCTCATAAGCGCCATACGTGCTGAAATGAGAATTATCCTTGAACTCTCTCGTTTGTCCGGAAAAAGTTCCTGCCGGATAGTGAACATATAATTTCATGGAGCCGTCAACTCCTAAAACATCACAAAGCATGGTTGTCATCCCATTAAGCTCTATCAAAGGAACATTCTCCTTTTGTGCTACCCAACGAATAGCGTCCGGATATTCCCCATGTGTATTTACAGATTTTCCTTCTTTGTCAAAACGACGGCGACAAGTAGGAGTGACCAGCACCGGATTGGCTCCCTTAGCACGGGCCTCATCAATAAATATTTTCAGATTATAGACAAAAGAAAAGTAAGCCCCTGTTCCCGGTTGCTTCTGCTTTTGATCATTATGACCGAATTCAACGAGAAGATAATCTCCTTTTTTAATCTGGGACATGATTTTTTTCAAACGGTTACCACTGATAAAAGTATTAGCGGACAAACCGGATTCGGCATGATTGGCTATACACACTTTATCCGTGAAGAAACGGGGAATCATTTGTCCCCAAGCTCCCCAAGGTTCATTGTCGTAGTCTACAACCGTTGAATTGCCACAAAGATAAACGGTCGGAACATTCTCCACAGGTTCTATTATTAAAGAGTTCAAACGGGGAGATTCTCCGTTAAATTCCAGTGTCAGTTTATCATCCCAATTAAGTTTATTCTTCTCACGGGATTTGATACGTACTCTCTCTTTCCCGGATATTTTAATATTACGCTTATTAATTGTAAACGTCTCTGTTTTCAATTCCCCTTTCTTGGTAGACAGGTTCTCTATAAACAAACGGCGCGACTCACCACGTACCGTAGTGCTGGAGGGTTCATTCTTACTGCCTATGACCACTGTCACTTTATAATTTCCATCAGGAACATTCACCGAAAAGAAGAAAGGTTTGTTACTTTTGCCATCCCATGCGGGTTGCAAATCATACCCATAGCCTTGTTCATTGTTAAACAAAGTCTGAGGCGTAACCTTCAAATACCCCTCCTTTACTTTCTTATCCGAACTAAAATCGAACTTATAGGTCTGCTTTTGGGCAACACATATCGTTGCAACCAGTAAAACATTTAGCAATAATGCAATCTTTTTCATTATATCTGAATTATTTAAAGTTGAACATTTCATCGCGTTCTCTCAATTATCGCAAAGATAGCGGGAATCAAGTAATCGGATAATGGAAAATTATACGTTAATACAGGGAGGATTATCCATTCACGGCTTTTCCTGTCCCCCAAAAGCCTGGTTCTTCTACATATATACAAAAACGGTTGAAAGCCAATGCATCTTTTCCGATGAATTGTTTTCAACCGTTTCAATAAAATACAGTTGGTTTCTTTATTACTTAAAGAATGCTTATTTCAGTTTATACACTTCCGTTCCGGCAAGCAGGAAACAACCTACACCGTAATCTTCAAAATCAGGCACACTCTTATAAGTCACCGGTTGTCCGTCTTTCGGCTCTTTACCCGTCCCTTGAACATAACCCAAGAATCCGTTCGGATGAACAGCGTCTTTTACCATAGCATTCCATGCTTTCAAGAGAATGGGCAGATATTCACTACGGTCCAACAAGCCATTACGCACTCCCCAAGCCATTCCATATACAAAAAGAGCCGTTCCGGAAGTTTCTTTTCCACCGAAGTTGGTAGGATCATGCAGGCTGACATTCCAGAAACCATCTTCACGCTGGCATTTCTTCAATGCCTTACTCATGGTAAGGAAATCATTTATATAATCCTGACGATGCAGCTCGTCTGACGGAATTTCGTTCAGCACACGTACCAAAGCGGCATATACCCATCCGTTGCCACGACTCCAATAGCAGTCTTCACCGTTCGGTTCCTTATAAGGAGGGTTAAAATCCTGATCGCGCCACCACAAGCCATCCTTCTGATTGAACATACCTGTTTCGTCATGCTGGCTGCGTGTATAGTAATACATATCCCACATCTTATCATAATATTTCTGCTCTCCGGTCATTTTTCCGAATTTGGCAAAAATAGGCATTGCCATCTGTACGGCGTCAATCCACCACCAGTCATTGACTTGCGGAGTATTTACCATCATATCAATGGATAGTTTGATATTCTTAATCATCTCCGGTTGGGGACAGATATTATATAAATCGATATAGGTTTGTCCGCAGCAATGGTCATCGGCATTGCGGGTAGTGTTGCCATTACGCATTCCCCATTTATGGAAAGCTGCCCAATCATAAGCATATTCATAATAATCCTCGCGCGGATAGATAGAATGGAGCGACATCAGTCCTTCATAATAAACACCTCGTGTCCAGATATTGCTCGGACGTACACGGCCGTAAAAACTGGGAATCGTGTAATCGGCATACTTTTTCATAAAGTAACCGTTCACTTTTTTCATGACTTCCAGCGTTTCCTTCCGGTCGGGCAAAGATTGGGCACTGACAGAAACCGTCAACGCAAAAAAGAATAAGAGCACTAAATTATTTTTCATGTGTATTCAAAATGATTAATTAAACTTCATGCCGCAAAAGTAGATGGATTAATCGTACGAAACAATGTACATTTGTACATAATTCTATGTATTAGTACAAATATGCATTTTTTTAAGGAAAGAATGCCGTAATTTAGCAACGTGAAAAGAAACAGCCTCACAAAGCTAATGATACATATATAAAAACATGAAGAAAAATACACTATTGATAGGTCTCCTGCTTGTCAGCGGAACCTTAGCGGCACAAGATTGGCCGACAGTCCAAACAGAAGCGCGTCCCGGCAGCAGATGGTGGTGGATGGGAAGCACAGTCGATATTCCCAATCTGACTTACAACATCGATGAATATGCTAAAGCCGGGTTGGGAACATTGGAAGTGACTCCAATCTACGGGGTACAAGGAATGGACGACAAAGAACTGAAATTCCTGTCACCCGAATGGACGGCTATGTTAAAGCATACCCAGGCAGAAGCAAATAGAAACGGTATGCAGATTGATATGAATACCGGAACCGGCTGGCCTTTCGGAGGACCGGAAATTACGTTGGAGGACGCTGCCACCAAAGCCATATTTCAGGAATACAAGATAGAAGGAGGGGAAGAAAACATTCTCAATCTGGAGGTAAAAGACCCTAAACAAGCAAAGGTTGCAAAATTGAATAAAGTTATGGCCTACAATGCACAGGGACAGAAACTGGATATTACCTCAAAAGTAAAAGATTACCGGCTCACATGGAAAGCTCCCAAAGGAGAATGGCGAATCATTGCATTATATATAGGAAAGACACAGCAAAAAGTAAAGCGTGCCGCTCCCGGAGGAGAAGGTTATGTAATGAACCACTTGGATAAGGGAAGCGTTAAACGTTATCTTGACAAATTCGACAGGGCTTTTCAAAGAGATAAGGTCACTTACCCCAAAACATTCTTCAATGATTCGTATGAAGTGTACCAAGCCGATTGGACACCTGCCCTATTGGAAGAGTTCGCCCGCCGAAGAGGATACAAATTAGAAAATTACTTCCCCGAGTTTCTGGATGAAAAACGACCGGAAATAACGACACGCATCATAACGGATTACCGGGAGACGATCTCCGACTTACTGATTGAGAACTTTACCCGGCAATGGACTGCATGGGCACATAAGCATGGAAGTATCACGCGTAATCAAGGGCATGGTTCACCCGCCAATCTGATTGATGTATATGCCTCCGTAGATATTCCGGAATGTGAAGGTTTCGGACTTTCCCAATTCCATATCAAAGGATTACGCCAGGATTCACTTACCCGCAAGAACGATTCGGACATTTCAATGCTGAAATATGCCTCTTCCGCTGCCCATATCACAGGAAAGCCATATACATCCAGTGAGACGTTTACCTGGTTGACGGAACATTTCCGGACTTCACTGTCTCAATGTAAACCGGATATGGATCTGATGTTTGTCTCCGGAGTGAACCATATGTTTTTTCACGGCACCCCCTATTCTCCCAAAGAGGCGGAATGGCCGGGCTGGTTATTTTACGCCACTATCAATATGTCGCCGTCCAATAGCATCTGGCGTGACGCCCCGGCTTTTTTCCAATACATCACCCGTTGCCAGAGTTTCCTGCAAATGGGTAAGCCTGATAATGACTTCCTTGTTTATCTTCCGGTATATGATATGTGGGAAGAACAACCGGGACGGCTTCTCTTATTCGACATCCACCAAATGGCCAAGCGTGCTCCGAAGTTTATAAAAACCATCCACCAGATAACCTCCAATGGTTACGATGTAGACTATATTTCGGACAAGTACCTCCAGAATACCCGCTACGAGGGAGGAAATCTCCGTACAGAAGGAGGCAGTAACTATAAAGCAATTATCGTGCCCGCTGTAAAATATATGCCGGAGAAAATATTGGCACATCTAGTCTCATTGGCAAAACAAGGAGCAACAATTGTATTCATGGAGAATTATCCTAAAGATGTTCCCGGATTCGGTAATCTGGAAAGTCGCAGAAATGCTTTCACAAAAGTTCAAAAACAACTTCCCGACATCAGCGATTTTAACCAAAGCATTAGCAGTTCATTCGGAAAAGGACATATCATAACCGGTACGGATTATGCTGCGACATTAGGTAAATGTAAGGTAATGCCTGAAGAGATGAAGACGAACTTTGGTCTGCAATATATCCGCCGCCAACACAGCACCGGACACCATTATTTCATCTCTTCTTTGCAAGACAAAGGAGTAGATAATTGGATTACTCTCAGTGTTAATGAACCAACAGCCATGCTGTTTGATCCGATGACCGGAGAAAAAGGAAAAGCGCAAACCCGGATAAAGGACGGAAAGTTACAAGTATATCTGCAATTACAGTCCGGCGAAAGTGTGATTATTCAAACATTCGATCATCCGGTTGAGACTCAAGCATGGAAATATATCCAAGAGCAACCTGTCAGCCTCAGCCTCGACCATGACTGGACGTTGCGTTTTGTACAAAGTACCCCCGCTATCGAAGGAACTTTCGCTATCGATAGCCCGACTTCATGGACAGAAATCAACCATCCAAACGCAAAAATCAATATGGGCACAGGGTTATACAGTCTTGAGACAGTTCTGCCTGCGCTGAACGCTGATGATTGGATTCTCGATCTGGGAGATTTGCGGGAAAGCGCCCGCATACGCATTAACGGTAAAGAAGCGGGAACTGTCTGGGCCGCACCTTTCCGGTTAAAGGTCGGCAAATATCTGCAACCGGGCAAGAATCTGATTGAGATTGAGGTGACCAATCTTCCCGCTAACCGTATTGCAGAATTGGACAGACAAAACGTTCCCTGGCGCAAGTTTAAAGAAATCAACTTTGTAGGGCTCAACTACAAAAAGAATAAATACGACAGTTGGGAAGTCCTTCCTTCAGGCCTCACCACCGGAACGGTCCGAACGTAAGATCGCCATGATGAATCCTTTATGCAACTTCTTCGTATTTCCGGTAAATAACTCATCTGTAAAATGATCCCCATTGTCCACAGCAATCAGCCTTGCAGCCCCCGAAACCTTAAAAGTAACCTCGTCTTTAGTATCAGGTACTACCCTTCCTTTATTATCCACCGCATATACCTTTACATATTGTAAGTCCATCCCATCCGCTTTCCAATCCTCCGGATTCTCTACCACCATTTTCAAAGCAGTCGCCTTACCGGTCGTTTCCAACCTATGACGTGCCACCTCTTTTCCGTTATTCCGGGCAACTGCTATGATATTTCCTCCTTTACCGTATGGTATGTTTTCCCAATAAATGATATTGCGCCGGGTGATATCCGTCCGGTCATTCTTACGTATCCCCATAGATCTGCCATTAACCAGCAATTCCACTTCATCAGCGTTGGTATATGTATATAAGTTCTGCATACTGCCCGTTGCCCAGTTCCAATGAGAAGCCAAAGATAAACTTCCCACCATAATATCATTCCATTCAATGGCTTCCTTACCATTATCCATCACTCCGATATGCACCAAAGGCTCTTCGCAGAAAGCACTCTTTATCAGATAGGCTTGCGGATAAGGTTCCAGACAATGATTGAAGAAAGAAAAGTTCCAGCCTTTCTTCGGCCATCCGTTCGATTCCCCCCAATACTCGATAGCTCCCCAATAGGCGAGTCCCACCATCTTATCATGATCCATGCCAAAGAAAGGAGCAGCAAGCTCATTCGTTGTAGCTTCGCTCTGATATACGGTCATGTGCGGACACTTTTCCAGATATTGGGCATAGTTCAGATAACGATAATTGAAACTTGACACTTCTGTTACAGTTGCCAGCTCGGGAGGATATACTTTGGTGTTAAATTCCGGTTCATTCTTTCCGATAGCTCCGGCACGTGCCGGAAACATAGCCACAGTCGTTTTACGAGTCTTATCATAACGTTTGACAAGCACATCGAAGATACGGTAAGTGGTGACACCCCAATCACCGGTAGGAAATCCGGCTAAGTCTTCCCGCATCTGCAATTCATTTCCCAAACTCCATAATATAACAGACGGATGATTGCGGTCACGTTTGATCCATTCGGGAATCATCTGATACCATAGTTGTGTGAAAGGCACTCTACCACCCCAATAGCTATTGTCGCTCCATTTATCAATCAGCTCATCCACTACCAAAATACCATATTTATCAGCCAGTTTCAAGAACGACTCGGAATAAGGGTTGTGAGACGAACGAATGTGATTATAACCGAACCGCTTCATTAGCTGAAACTGCCGCTCGATAGCTCTGTCAAAAGCGGCAACTCCTACAGCTCCCAAATCATGATGGTTGGAAATACCTTTTAGGAACAATTTTTTGCCGTTCAGTTTAAATCCGAAATCAGGAGAGAACTCTAACGTACGAATGCCGAATGTCTCCGTCACACAATCAATAACTTTACCATCCTGCACCAAAGAAACTTCAGCAGTATAAAGATTAGGGGTCTCACAAGACCATAACCCGGGACTGTCTACCGTTACTATCGGAAGAGAAACCTCAACTGTTTGTAATTTCGATTTTTGAGGAGCCTTCCCTTTCGTATCGGCAACCGTTTTTCCGTCAGGAGCCAATATTCGGGCATTGATTTCAATATCCAGACTTTTATTGCGAATTCCTTCCAACTCTACTTGTACACTGACTTCCGCCCTTTGCTCCGTGATTTTAGGAGTTGAGACAAATACGCCATGTCTTGCAATGGCAATGGGATTCTTGATGACCAAATGAACATCCCGAAACAAACCACCGCCCGTATACCAACGCGATCCGTCTTTTTTGCCCGTTGAGGCCCAGACAGCCACTACATTATCCTCATCATATTTAAGCAAATCAGTAATATCCGTTTCAAAACCAAGATAACCATAATCGGTACTTCCTACCTTCCTGCCATTTACCCAAACATCTCCAACAAGCATAATGCCTTCAAAGTCAAGCAAGACACGTTTACCCTTCCATGCAGGATTTGCCTTAAAATGTTTACGATACCAACCTGTCCCCATAGCTTTAAAGCCACGTGCCCCTCCGGCGGACTCATCCCACGTTTGCTCTATCTGGAAATCATGAGGCAAATCCAGCACACGCCAATCATCATCATCATAAGTTACCAATTGAGCTTCTTTCAAATCACCGGCCCGAAACTTCCAGTCAAAATTAAATAATTGCGATACACGCGGCTGTTCTTGCGCAAAGACTAACACTGATTGCAGTACTAAAAAGGATAATAGAATAAAATTTTTCATCTTAGATTGTTTTCTTAGTATTATTCTTAAATAATTGTACGGATGATCCATATAATTATCATTCACCCAACAAAGATAAA
>OHOK01000635.1_pt1 | contig 17212 bp, 9 predicted proteins | sample 1569731 | NCBI WGS metagenome assembly OHOK01 (sample SAMEA3879559, study PRJEB24766) | human gut metagenome | biome: human-associated habitat; feature: feces | place: USA | collected 1985/1987
GTCAAACAGGAAAACTCAAACAAGAATCCTACCGTAAACAGTGTGCAGCGTGACTACATGGCTGGTGAGGTGAGCAAGGATATTACAAAGAGATTTTTACTTCCAGCTGACATTTGGGATGCACATGAGAAAGGTCTTATCCATTTTCATGATGCAGACTATTTCGCACAGCATATGCACAACTGCTGCCTTGTCAATCTTGAGGACATGCTTCAGAATGGCACGGTTATCAGTGGTACTATGATTGATACACCAAAGAGTTTTTCTACAACTTGCAATATAGCAACTCAAGTAGTTGCACAAATAGCAAGCGCTCAATATGGTGGACAAACAATAGCACTTTCTCACCTCATTCCGTTTGTAGATGTTTCTCGTAAAAAGATATACAACAGAATGGTTGCAAATTTCAACAAGATGGGATTAGCTGTTTCCGACTCTAAGTTGAGAAGCCTTGTTGAAGCTGAACTTGACGAGGAAATTAGTCGTGGAGTTCAGACGATTCAATACCAGCTTATTACTCTTATGACAACAAATGGACAGGCTCCATTCGTATCTATCTTTATGAACATTGGTGACTGTAAGAGCGAACAGGAGAAAGCTGATTTTGTCAAAGTTTCAGCAGAAATTTTTAATCAGCGTATTAAGGGCGTAAAGAATGAAAAAGGAATATATGTTACACCAGCATTTCCTAAACTTTTATATGTTCTTGATGAGTGCAATATTCATGAAGACTCGCCATACTTCTGGTTAACACAGCTTGCTGCAAAGTGCACTGCAAAGAGAATGGTTCCTGATTATATCTCTGCTAAACAGATGCGTGAGCTTAAGGACGACAATGTGTATGGCTGTATGGGATGCGTTGACGGAAAAGAGCTTATAACATATAAGATGAATAATCAGTTATATGTAGAGTCTTTTGAGCGTGCATGGCGCAGATTGTCAGATCATTTCGAGGTAAAGCATCAGTTTACAGCTGACAATCCAAACCTTTACATGGACCTTAAGGATGTTCTGATTTACGACACCAAAAAGGGATTTGTCAACACAAGCCGCATTATAAGGAATGTCTCTGATGAGTGGATAGACCTTGGGCTTACAAATGGAAGACATCTGTATTGTACAAGTGACCATCCTTTAACACTCACAAATGGCAGGACCTGCCACGCTATTGACTTAAAGACTGGTGACGAAGTTGCTATTAACACAAGTCAGTACAGTGAGGCAACTGTAACATTCAACACCAACAAAGCATGGCTCTTAGGATTTATGCTTTGTGATGGAAGCTATCAAAACGGACATTTATTCTCATCTATCGCTGCTACTGGTGAGGACGAAATCGAAACTAAAGTGAAAGAAACAACTAAGGACTGTTTCGAGCTTGATGTAAAGACAGTCTTACAGCAGCGCGACAGAAAAGGCACATACAAAGATTTATGCGCTGTTCCAAATGAACATAATGGTATTGTAGCTGCCATCAATGAGCTTACAGCAAAGTTTGGTGGAATAATCAAGGAACATCGACATATTCCTAACGAAGTGTTCTCTTGGAACCGCGAAGCAAAGCTCGCTTTCTTGGCTGGAATGATTGATGCAGATGGTTATATCAACCATCACGAAACCCGTTCCGCTGTGCAGATTGGGTCAACAAACAAAGAACTCGCTCTTGGTCAGATGGCTTTGGCTCAGGCTCTTGGAATGCCTGCTAGGGTTTACCATAACCATTACAACAAAAGAAATTCTGAGTTAATCAGATACAGAGTTGAGTTTTATCCAACTGATGAACTTGTATCTTACATCGCTTGTCAGAAGAAACGTGATAATTACGTTGCATCTGATATTGATGCCCACCGCGAGGCAGCAGCAGTTAGCGAAATCAATGTTATCAAAAAGACAATGTTCAGTTATGACGTAACTACAGACAGTGAGCATTTTGAAGTTAGTGGAATATACAGCCACAACTGTCGTTCATTCCTTACAGTTGACCGCTATTCAGAGACTGTTGGTAACATTTCAAAGGCCAAAAACTTTGATGAGCATAAAGGCCATGTATATTTTGGCCGTTTCAATCAGGGTGTTGTGACATTAAACCTTGTTGATGTAGCATGTTCGTCAGGTCGTGATATGGATAAATTCTGGAAGATACTTGATGAGAGACTTGAGCTTTGTCACAGAGCTTTAAGATGCCGTCATGAAAGACTTCTTGGAACCAAATCTGACGTTGCACCAATTCTCTGGCAGCATGGTGGTCTTGCAAGACTTGGTAAGGGTGAAGTTATTGATCCGCTGCTTTTTAACGGATATTCAACCATTTCACTTGGTTACGCTGGTCTCTGTGAGATGTGCCGTTACATGCTTGGAAAGTCACATACAGATCCGTCTGCTACACCATTTGCGCTTAAGGTAATGCAGAAGCTTAACGACGCTTGCAACAAGTGGAAAGCTGCTGAAAATATTGATTATTCAATATATGGCACACCGCTTGAGTCTACCACCTACAAGTTTGCTAAGTGCTTACAGAAGCGCTTTGGCATCATCGAGGGTGTTACCGACAAGAACTATATTACAAACAGCTACCATGTGCATGTAACCGAGCAGATTAATGCATTTGACAAGCTTAAATTTGAGTCGCAGTTCCAGAAGCTGTCTCCGGGTGGCGCTATCAGCTACGTGGAGGTACCTGACATGCAGACAAACATTCCAGCAGTAGTTGCTGTTATCCAGTATATTTATGACAATATCATGTATGCTGAACTTAACACAAAGAGCGATTATTGTGAAGTCTGCGGCTATGACGGTGAAATCAAAGTTGTTGAGGACGAAAAGTCTCACAAACTTGTATGGGAATGCCCACACTGCGGAAATCGTGATCAGAACAAAATGAGTGTAGCCCGCCGTACATGCGGCTATATCGGCACACAGTTCTGGAATCAGGGTAGAACTCAGGAGATTAAGGAACGTGTACTTCACTTATAGACTCATTTTCGTAAATTGTTTTTGTGAAATTCTAAATGGAACATTGTATTTCTAAATGGAACATTTAAAAAATACAACAAAAATAAAAATGAAATTCTAACTGGAACATATTGTAAATTTCATAGTAAAATGTTAAAATAAGACATATCAAAAAGGTATGTCTTATTTTTTTTTGAGGAATACGTTATGACAAGAAGAATATCAGATAAATCAAAACAAATCCTTCACATGGGAGAAGGAAAAGGTAAAGATTATGTTCCATATATATTGACATCAGAGTTTAACAGTTTAGGTACTACTTCTATTATCAAGGATTGGAAAACCGGACGTAATATACACTGCATGTCTCAAGGCGAGGCAATGTGGTATTTTTTGTTACGTTGGGATGATTCTAATATAGATATTCGTGAACAGTTTCCATTAGATAACAAAATAACCGTAAAAATTGCAGATGAATTAGGAATTAAGCATCCACAGGACAGAAATCATATTATGACTACAGATTTTCTTGTTACTAAAAGTGATAATTCTTTACATGCATATTCAGTAAAGGTTGATAAAAATTTGAATGACCGTACAGTAGAACTTTTATATATTGAAAGGGAATACTGGAAATATAATGGTGTTCCATTTGATATGCTCTATTCAACTGACGTAAATCAGGTACTGGTTAATAATATAAGGCTTATTACAGAATTTTATAATAAAAATGCGATATATGATAAATATTCATATATAAAACATTTGATCGCTATAAAAGAAATAGATTTGGACCTTTCAAAAACAGTCATAGATAATAGGAAACTTGATGAAATATTAGAGGAAATCCATTATGAGTAGTATTAAAAATATAACAATCGGAAACATCATAACAGACAAGGAAGCAGGAAGCAGTTACCGAATAATTTATGTTTCAGTAAATGATATAGTATTATGTGAAATGAATACTACCAAATTCATTCTTATAACTATGAGTTATATGCAGATTATGGATCTTCTACAGGCACAGGGGTTTGCTATTTCAGAAGATAAAGGATTGGTCTTTAACGAGAATCATCTTTCAGAGAACATTAGATCTAAGTATATCCGTAACAGAGATATGATGAATGAAGTTGTTGCTGCATATGGACCTACATTTATTGAATTGAGTGGAAAGTATAAGAAAACTCGTCTTTATGAGATAATGCGTAAATATGAATGTCCTAAAAATACATTTTGGAGAATATGCACTAAATATTTTCAGTCTGGATGTAAACCATATTCTCTTGTAGATAACAAGGCATGGGGAAATACAAAAGGTAAAGAGAATGATTACACTATTAAGCCTGGAAGACCGAGTGAATATGTAGACTCTGGCATTGTTGTAAATGATGAAGTACGTGAACATTTTGAAGATGCCATTAATAATTACAAAAAAGGCAGAAATAAAAGCTTCAGATCTGCTTTTGATTGGATGAACTATAAATACTACAGTGAAACAAAGATTGTAAATGGCGCTACTACTGTCGGACTTATGCCTGAATCACAGAGACCGACATATAATCAGTTTTACTACTATTGTCATAAACATATCACAGAACAGGAAATGGATCTGATAAAAACGTCTGCAGCTGAGCAGCGTAACAATAAACGTCTCATTACAAGTGATTCATTGCATGGTGTCTTAGGACCTGGAGATATGGTAGAAATTGACGCATGTGAGGCTGATGTCTCATTAGTATCTACAGCTGACAGCAATAAAACTATAGGACGTCCTGTTGTATACTTTATGATAGATGTTTACACAAGAGCTATTATAGCAATGTCCGTAGCGTTTGATAATAACTCTATTCTTGGAGTTACAAACTTGTTTTTGAATTTAGCAGACAATAAAAAGGAATATTGCAGCCGTTATGGAATGGGATTTGATGATGATGCGATCTGGCCGTCTAATATAAAACCACGCCGTATCCGCGTTGATCGAGGCTCTGAATTTAAAAGCAAAGAATTCAGACGTATATGCAATGAACTTGGCATAGAACTTCAGATAGTATCAGGTGCCAGTGGTTCTTTAAAAGGTGTGGTTGAACAGTCATTTCATCAGATGCATTCAAGACAGAATGAACATCTTGAAGACAATGGACTTATTGAAAAAAGATATGATTCAAATCATCATAGGGAAGCGACTCTTAATATTGAACAGTACACAAAGATGGTCATTAATTTTGTCCTTATGCATAATCAGCAGTATGATAAGAACTATCCTCTTACAAGAGAGATGATGGATAAGAAAATACAGCCTATTCCAGCAATCCTTTGGGAATATGGCGCAAATAAGATTGAACCATCTCGCATACCGGATAAAGACCAGTACCTGTATACGCTTATGACACCTGTAAATGCGAAACTATCAAGGCGTGGTATATCATACAATGGCTTATGGTACCTTTCAAAAGATGACAAACAACTTTCGAAAGAAATGTTCCGTGCAGGAACAAAGAAAGTGCCTTTTGAAGTACGCATGGATAAGCGTTCTGTTGGAGCTGTTTATTATATACGTAATGGAAAACTCATAAAGGCACCGTTAAATGAAATGATTACTGGTAATATTGATTATGCAGACCTGACGGAAAAAGAATGGAACGATTACAGAAAGGGTAAACATCAGCTTGATGCTAATGGACGGATACAGAATGAAGATATTTCAGCATTCAATTATTCAGTGAATCAGGAAATAGTTGCCTCTGCACAGAAAGACACTTATTCTGATAAAAAGAATATGCGTGTAACAAGGGAACTTGAAAAACAAAAAGTGTCACATGATAATAATATTGAACAAAGACTTCAAAACGAGCAAACGAAAATACTTCCAGAAAAAGATGTAGAAAAAATACCGGTAAAGGAGAAAACGAAGCAAAAGAAGAAACCAAAGAGTTTTCAGGAAGCTATTGAGATGTATTTTGACTAAGGGGGATTTATGGAGAAGAAAAATTACTATGTTGAATGTGAAGAGGGAGCTTCACAATACGAGGCGTATGATCTGACAAGTCAGACTATTGTTCCAGCACGATACGTGAAAGCAAAAATTAAAGAGGATGAAGGTAATCTGTATATTGAGGCTTTGCCCTATCCGAGAGAGAACAAAGATATCTATAGAGCATATAGCCGTTCATTTGCCAGTTATGACTATGACAGTATAAAAAAGATGACAAAGCTTGAAAAGATGCTTCAGGTGAGTATGCTTAAAGAAATACGTTTTCCCTTGCCATTTCACAGTGAACTTGAATTTTCGTTTTATAATGCGTTGCTTATATCATACCGACATCGTAAAAGATGTCCTGTATATGATAAAAGCATAAATTATATGGCAGAAAACAAGAATAATGAAATGACAAGCGTACTTTATGGAGATTCTAGCGATGCAACTAATGCAGGTTTTTCACTTATCGGATATTCTGGATGCGGTAAAAGTTCTGCAATAAGCACGCTCGTATCACATTACCCACAGGTAATAATGCATGATGACGGTGATGGCGGATACTTTCCACAGATAACATATCTGGTTGTAAATTGTATAGCAAACAGCAATTTTTCAGCATTGTATGAAGGTATAGGTGATGCTATAGACAAAGCATTTGGTAACGCACAGCCTGTGTACGCTTTGGAAATTAAAAAGACAATGGGCCTTGGAAATAAAGCCGAAAAGGTAAGGAGTTTCATAGAACTATTTGGAGTGGGAATTATAATCTTTGATGAGATACAGCTTATAGATTTTCAACATACAAAAGAAAACTCATTCGATTCACTTCTTACACTTGCCAACCGTACTAAAGTGGCTATTGCTGTGGTGGGTACTGAAGATGCAAGGGATAAAATGTTTCACGAACTTCGTACTGCACGTCGGGTGGGGACAATGATAAATGGAAACAGATATTGTGAAAACAGGGAATTTTTCGAATATCTTGTCAGTCAGATTTTTGAATATCAATGGTTTAAAGAACCGATTGAAGTCACCGATAAGATAATTGATGCACTATATGATGTTACAAAAGGAATCATAGATCAGCTTGTAAGTATATATTCGTGCATGAATATCGAAGCCATAACAGCGCGCAAAAAAATCGAAATAAACGCTGATTTTATCCATCACGTAGCAGACAAATACTATCCTGGTATTCAGGATGTGCTTGGAAGCATTGAATGCAATGCAGACGCACTTGAACTTGAGAATATACGAAAGAATGCAGATGCGCGTATAAGTAAACTTATGGATGAAGCAAAGCAGGAACAGGAAATGAAAAAGATAAAAGAAAATAGTACAGCAAAACCTGATGTTTCATTACATAATGTAGCTTCAAACATACGTACAATATATGATGATTACACGGACAACCAGATTGAAGAAGCTTATAACAAGATTATCCGTAAAGCATCATCAAGTGGTAAAAGCGAAAAAGAAATAACGCGCCTAGTAGTTGAAACCTTACAAAAACTACCAAAGAAACGTGTTACAAAGAACAAAATGTCAAAACCTGATATCCAACATATGAGAAGTGTTTTAGGACTGGAGAATGCCGATGATTCCAATAGTTGAAAAGCCCCTGCCGGATGAACTGCTATCATCATGGGTATACCGGCTTTCAAAGAAAAACGGATTAAACTGCAATAGATTCGCAGAAGCATATTTGAACGAAAAGGTAAAAAATCCAAGCCAGCTTGTAGACATACGCTATGGGTATTCGTCTTTTTATAAAAATATATACACGAAGCAATCTTTAAAAGATCTGTATCTGCAGACAACGACATATCAATTTGAATCATTATGGATGACAAAGGGACAACAGGCACGATATATAAATAATGTATTCAGACCATATGATGAACTTAATACTGCTGTTAACCATATGATAAAATATGTAAAGATATGTCCTGAATGTTTTAAACAGGATAAAGTTACATATGGAACTGCATATCTGCACAGGATGCATCAGTTGTCGGGAGTAAAAATCTGTATAATACATAAAGTGAAGCTGGTCGAATATACAAATCGTGTAATAGGTAGTACAGAAAACTTTTTTGATGTTTGCAGGCCGATTAGTGCTGATGCATCAGAAACTTCTCTATATAAATATGCCTGGTATGCAGACAGTCTTTTAGAGAATAATGTTGAATCCTCAATGGAAAACATTAAAGCCATAGTACGTGATAAAATAAAAGACCATGGATCTTCTGTTATTCCGGAAATTATGAATTGGGAATATAGTGACTTGATTAGATTTAATGTTTCAAAATTCATGACGGTCAAATTAGTGAATATTCAGTATGTACGTGCAGAAGAAATTATCCCAATATTGATGTATCTGTTCCCGGATGTAAATGAATTTATTGATAAATTAAAAAGTTCAGAACCTTCAATCATAGAAAGAACATGTCCTGTCTGTGATGAAACATATTGCACTACAGAATATGCAGAAAAAATAGGTTTCGGATGTCCTAGATGTGATGGAAAATTAAGGATTCAGGACAGATATGAATTTTACATAAATAATCTGCTTCCGGATTATAAAATCGAAGGACCGTTTAAGGAACTTGATAATAAAGCGCAATTCTATCATAACAGATGTGGAAAAAGCATTACTTTAAAACCCCGAGAAGTAATATTCGAAAATAAAAGATGTAATTGTGAAAACATCATTACATTTGAAGCTGCAAAAGAAAATGTAGAATCGACAGGTGAATACAAACTTCTGTATTATGCTAAAACAGAGGAACCTGTAACAATCCATAATATCAAATGCGGACATGATTTCAAAGTCAGTTATCGGAAATTCATCAAAAGCCCATACTGTCGTGAATGCAGAAGGCTGGAACTGATCTTTGATAAACGTATCAATGAACTGACAAATGGTGAATATACTGTCACAGGACAATATGTAGATCAAGACACTAAAGTCTTAATACGTCATGAAATATGTCAGAAAGAACAGCTTTATCTTCCAAGACACTTTTTGAGCGGGCAACGATGTAAATGTAATTATGAAAATAAGCTGGATGAAGAATGGAATAAGATGTATTTTCTTTTGACAGAGTATAAAAAAGAACATGGAAATACTGATATTCCAAAGAGAGAATCTTACAAGTCTCAGTCGCTTGGCAGATGGGTACAGAGCCAGAGGAATGATTACAAAAATGGAAGTCTCAGACAGTATAGATTTGACAGGCTTACAGAAATAGGTTTCGTATTTGATCCACATGATACTGAATGGAACCGTCGTTTAGATCAGTACAAGCGTTATATCAAACAGACTGGTACGACTTACATATCAAAACGCACTGATTTTGAGGGAGAACATCTAGGTGCATGGGTTCAGACACAGAAACACAGATATAAGATTGGAAAGATGTCTAAGGATAAGAAAATTGCTTTACTGGAAGTGGATGAGGATTTCTTTAAATAAATGTGATTTAAGGATATAGTTAGCAACTGTATCCTTATTTTTTTTGCAGTTTTTTACCTGTTATTTCTCAAAATCCATATTCATTGCAACAAATAAACTCAAAAAATCAAGGAGGTTAAAATGATCAATAGAAAACAGATTGCAACAATGACGCTTGCTGCAGCAACAATTCTTACAAGCATACCTGTTATGGCTGACGACAACACTAACGTTGTTACAGGTAATCCAACATCTGTAGATACTAGAGTTGAAGCAACTGTACCAAGTTCATACCAAATAACAGTTCCTAAGAAGATCACACTTACAGTAACAAAAGACTCAAGCAATGGTGGCTATACAGGATATGCCGATTACAAAGTAAACGTGCAGGGTGATATTGCTGCAAATGAGATTATTACAGTTACTCCTATGAAAGATACAATAGAGCTTAATCAAAGCGGAAAAACTTCTAAGTCTGCGACCGTAGCATTAGATGCTAATGAACTTGATTCCGCAGCGATAAGTGGTGCTGCAGGAAAAGATGTTAGCGGAACTGTTATTGCGAGTGGACTGACTGCAGGAAGTTGGTCTGGAACAGCTGGGTTTAGTGTGAACGTTGTTGAAAAATATGGAGAAGATATAACTATAAATGATCCAAGTACATATGGAATTCCTACTTCTGGAGATGTAACTATTCCAAGTGTAGTAACTGATAGTAATGGTGTTAAACACAGAGTAACTAGTAATGGTTTTCATGCTTTCTTGAATTGCACAGGTTTAACATCAATAACAATACCAACTAGTGTTACAGATATCGAATCCGCAGCATTTGTTAATTGTTCAAATTTAACAGCTATAATAATATCAAATTCTGTCACAAATATTGGAACTGGAACATTTGGTGACTGTGTAAAATTAACATCGGCAATTCTGCCAGATAATATTGAATATATCGAAAAAGGTATTTTTGACGGATGTTCAAGTTTTGCATCCGTAACATATAAAGGAATTACTTACACAAGTAAATCCGCATTAAAAACAGCATTGACAAATAATAATGTAACAGTATCTGATGATGCTTTCGATGGCACAGCCCTTACAGATTAATCACTTTACCCTAACTCTTTTCCCCGGCCTCTCGCCGGGGGTTCTTTACAGTTACGCCTCTTTCTTTAAAGCCAGCCTCTTTTTAGCATTCTTTGGCAGATAAAATCCATTGATAATAACCTCATCATATCCAGCCTTTAAATCAATGTCCGTATCATAAAATACGTTACAGTCTAGTTCGCAGCAAGAATTAATAGCTACAGTTTTCTGAGATTGTAAAATGCGATACATCAATTCATCCGTATTTTCAAGGATTGCTTTTTGTTTTTCCATAAGAGCTGTAAGACTCTGTAACGATTTAATCTGTGACTTGTAAATGTATATTTGGAATAGCTTTGTAAGATCCTCAATGAATGAGATGTCTTGAAGCTCACCATCATTGTAAATGTATAAATATCTCAGATTTACCATGTCACGAATAAAATCATAGTTATCCAGTGGTTCAACAATAACAAGTGTCTCTATGCTTTCCGGATCAGATATATCCTTGATTTGCTCATAAGAAAGAGTTTCTGTTGGTATTCTGAAATTATAACAGGCTGAATCATGATGCCACGGTAAGTTGTAAGCGTATTCAGATTTACTGTTTGCAATCATTATATATCTCATCAGTTAATCGACCTCCTCGATAGGAAGTATTCTTTTATATACAACGGTATGCCTGTTTTCTTCATCAGTAGCATCTTCATGATAATGACCAAAGAACCAATGCTTATAATCAAGTCGTTCCTCTAGCTGTTGAAAGTAATCGGTCAGCACATCATTTTTGTAATTAGGTTTTATCAGGTGCTGCAGGTTGCTCGCACAGCAGTGAGTGATAACATAATCGACCTTGTAATCAACAGCTTTGAGATTATTCAAACCCTCCTGCATCTCATCTTCTGATGGAAGCTCCTGTGCCCACCATGACTCACCTATGATGCGGTATGGTAGCCAATTATTCCTTGCATATTTTAAGCAAAAGTCAAAGTCAGGATCATTGCGATCCAGCAAACCACCTTGCGTGTCATGTGAACTCGCACCGCCAAATGTGAAAAAAGATTTTCCTTCGATATTAAATATCTGTCCACGTTCAAGCAGTATCACCTTATCGCGCACAATATGGCGCACCTTGCCACCGTGCCATTCTTCCAGTGGATATTCCGCTATCATGTCATAATTTTCGTGGTTTCCCTGCACCCACAGTGTTGTGAATTTTGTCTGTGCGAACCAGTTGCAGCCCCATTCAAAGGTTCTGTCCCTAGCCCAGCATAGTCCAAAATCGCCACAGACGATAAGATAATCTTCCTCTGATAGTGGTATGTTATTCTTTTTAAGGTTTTTATTGGATATGCGACGAAAATCGTTATGCATATCTCCGGTTATGTAGATCATAATTTATCATCCTTTACCTGAAAAACTTTGTCAATCGTTTGATTATGATGTAATTGTAGCATAAAGACTATGGATTTGGCAAAATAATAGGGAATATGATTCGCGAGGTATAGATATAAATGGTATACTACTTTTAGTTCTATGACGTTGGAGAATGCAAGATGAGTACAGTAGAATTGAAGAGAATAATTGAAAACTGAGTTTGTTCCATTTAATAATTCATAATTTTAAAGAAAATCGGTAACATTATTTTCAAATATTCCATTTAGAAATTCAGAAAAAAACGAAAAAAAGGTCAAAAATAGACAAGTTTGTTCCAATTAGTATTTCATAATAACAATTGTATTTGAGACAGACCATTTCAGCACATTTGCCTTTGTAAAGGTAAATACCAATGCAGGTACTAAAGCAGCTCTTCTAAAAGCACAACATAAAGCATAAGAAAAAAATAAAACCGTCGTACCGGGGCCGTAAATAGCAGGGTACGACGGTTTTACTTATGTTTTTAAATGATTAATTACTTTAATTATTCATCAACTTTTCGGCTTTATCGAAGAGCTCATAAACCTCTTTTGAAGGCTCATTTGTGCAAAGTGTCACAACAACGGCTGCGATAAGTCCTAAAACAAATCCCGGCAGCAGCTCGTAGATTCCGGTTGATGAGAGGAATGCATACCACAATATATCAACGGCAGCACCTGTTATGATTCCTGCAACAGCACCCTTGAAGTTAAAGCGCTTCCAGAAGAGGCTGAGCATGATTGCAGGTCCAAAGGCAGCTCCAAAGATACCCCATGCATTGGAAACAAGTGCCATGATAGAGCCGGCATTAGGGTTTGAAGCGATGATGAGTGCTGCAACAGAGATTCCAAGAACGACAATACGGCCGGTCCACATCATCTCTTTGTCACTTGCCTTACCTTTTCTGATGACAGGCTTGTACACATCACTCGAGAAAGCAGATGAAGCAGCAAGCAGCTGACTGTCTGCGGTACTCATGGAAGCGGCAAGCACTGCTGAGAGGAGTATACCTGAGATAACACCCGGGAAAATCTTTCTTACAATCTGTATGAAAACAAGAGAGTTTTCATTGATTGATTCGTCAAAGCCAAGGAAAAGTCTTCCGATTACTCCGATTAAAGTCGCAAAAAATACAATAAGCAGAGTCCATGTGATTCCGATTTTTGCTGATTTTTTCAAATCCTTCTGTGATTTGATGGACATGAATCTGATGATGATATGTGGCATACCAAAGTAACCAAGTCCCCATGCCAGTCCTGACACGATATCCTGCCAGCTTGAGAATGGATTTAAGTAACCGCCCGGGAGTGCTGACATAGATGATGTATCAAGCATAAATGCTGCAAAAATCGGTGCTATAAACATAGAACCAAGCACGAGCATGCCCTGGAAAAAATCGGTCCAGCATACAGCCGAGAAGCCGCCGAGGAAGGTATAGCCTACGATGACAACTGCTGCAAGATACATGGCAATCTGTGGATCCATTCCTATTACAGTGTGGAAAAGAGTACCACATGCCTTTACGCTCGATGCCGCATAAATAGTGTATGCAACCAAAAACACAATTGCACAAATCACCTGCAGTGCAAGTGATTTGGACAGGAATCTGTTGGTCAGATACTGCGGAATGGTGATGGAGTCGTTTGCTACAATCGAGAATTTTCTCAGTCTAGGGGCCTCTAGCAGCCAGCTTATAGTGTAGCCGATTGCAAGTCCTACAGGAATCCATACCTGACCTAAGCCCAGTGCATAGATAGAAGTAGGAAGTCCCATGAGTACCCATGCACTCATGTCTGAGGCTCCGGCTGACAGCGCCGCAACCCATGGTCCCATCTCACGTCCGCCGAGGAAGTAGGTCTTTTCTCCGCCGTTTCTGTTTTTCACGAAGAAGAAGATACCGATACCCAGCATGCACAGCAGATAGACGATAAATACAATAATTTCTGATGTTTTCATTTGTAGTACCTCTTTAATAGTTTATTTAGTAACCATGCTACCACGTTAGCGTGATAAAGGCAAGAAAAACTTTCTCTTGACGAATACACTGCGTTGACATATCATAGTATATAAGTGAAAGGGAGTAGCCGGCACGAGAGTGCTTACTTATCCGTCAGTACGATTGCTCATACATATCATACATATATGACAGCAATCCGGAGAGTGATTAAATGGCGAGACTTTTGTTGTTTTATACAGCAGAAGTGTCGCCTTTTTTGTATACAAAAACCTTCTGCTGATAGGACATAGCTGTAACTATCAATTAATCAGGCATCCTTAAAAAGGACAGCAGAAGGAGGAAAATTATGATTTTTGTAGCAATTTTACTGCTTATAGCAGGCTTTGTAGCACTGGTGAAGGGCGCGGATGTGTTTGTGGATGGAGCGGCGGCGCTCGCCGGGAAATTTGGTATTCCGCAGCTTGTGATTGGACTGACGATTGTGGCGATGGGCACGTCGCTGCCGGAGGCGGCAGTCAGCATCACTGCAGGAATAAAGGGTAATGCGGGGATTACAGTCGGCAATATTGTCGGCAGCAATATACTAAATATCCTTATAATCCTGGGAGTGACGGCACTCATCACAAATGTAGCCATACAAAAAACCACCTTCAAATACGAGATACCGTACATGCTTCTTATCACAGCGGTGCTTCTCGTGATGGGAATGACAGGCAATGAAATCACATTCATTGAGGGTGTTATACTGTGGATTTTATTTATTGCATATCTGCTTTATTTGTATTTTCTGGCAAAAAAGGGCAATGACAGCGGTGATGAGCAGTCGGTAAAGCTATATCCGGTATGGAAATGTCTGCTCTTTATTGTGCTGGGCGGTGTGTGCGTCGTAATTGGAAGCCAGCTTGTCGTAAACGGTGCCACGACCATAGCAAGAGCCTGCGGCATGAGTGAGCGCTTTATCGGACTGACAATCGTTGCATTCGGCACATCTCTTCCGGAGCTTGTTACATCTGTTTCAGCAGCACGCAAGGGAAATGCCGGTATAGCGATTGGAAATATAGTCGGCAGCAATATTTTCAATATACTCTTTGTAATCGGAACAGTAGCTCTCATTTGTCCGGTACCGTTTGAGAGCAGGTTTGTGATTGATACAGTTGTGGCAATCCTGTGCGGTGTGCTTCTGTGGGGAGGTACGATAAGACATAAAGAGCTTAGAAAGCCATGTGGAGTGGTGATGCTGCTTTGCTATGCGGCATATTTTGTATATTTGGCAGCTATGTAATGATGTATTTTTGAATTGCGATGACTGTGTTTAAAAAGAGTGTGATGAAGAGATAATAATTAAATTTAGCAAACTGTCAATAATTGTGCATACAAATCGATGCTTTGACATCAAAATGATTGCGATTTTGCATTAAATATAAATAATTAATTAAAAATAGCACTCTTGCTTGACAAGTGCTGATTGCAGGTGTATAACGTAGTCAGAACGAACGGAAGGAAGCGATTATAATGGATAAAAACCCAAAGCATCCATTGAAGAAAAAGAATAAGGCAGATGCAAAGAAGCATCAGAAGCATGTATACGAATAGCGCTTCCACTAAGGAATACTATCCAGTAAGCACAATGTACCCCAGCCCGTAACAGGGTTGGGGTATTTTGTGTTTTTGGAAGTGTTTTCAGAGACAGCCCTTGAGGCAGCTGTAAATACATTTTCACCGGCACCTTTTATGAGAGAGGCTTTAAGCTTGTCGCCATACATATAGAGGTCATTTCCGCGCACAATTCCCCATTCCATCAGAAGCGCAGCCGCACCGGTTACAAACGGTGCAGCCATAGATGTCCCTGTTTTTGAAGTGTAGCCTCCTGTGTTTGAGCATGAAATAATGTCTACACCGGGCGCAATGATATCAGGCTTTATGTTGTCAAAGGCCCAGGTATAGCCTCGGCCGGAAAAGGCGGCTGTGCGGTTTGTTTGGCTGTCATAGGCTCCGACAGATATGACATTTTGAGCGGTTGAGGGGATGGTCAGGGTGATATCAGGCGATGCATGGATAAATGAGGTCTGTGCATTGCGCAGGGCACCTGACGGCAGCCATATATCCCATGAGCCGTCCTTTACAGATATGGGTTCAAGTGATATTTTCCAGATGCCGGGTGAGATATATTCCGATCCCATGAGTTCAATGAATATTTCCTGAAAAGGAGAGTAGGGAGAGGGACCGCCGCCTGTTATATATATGTCTGTCCCATCGAGATTGTATCTGTATGTAAAGCCCTTTGCCTGATTGGTAATTGTATCGGGAATCTCCAGCATATCATTATTTGGTGCACTAATGCGCAGCTGTATCTCATCCCAGTATTTTTTCCATAAATCAATGGAAAGAGACGGCTCAGGATAGCCTATCGCAAGCTCTGCATCGGCAGGGTACGAGCTGCCGTTTGCATGGCCAAAGCCGGCTCCATCGTTACCTGAGCCGACTGAGACAGCGCAGCGGTAGTTTCCTGCTATATAGTCCAGGTATGATTCAAGCAGTGAGGTGCCGCTGTGCGAGCCGTTGCTTGTGCCAAAGCTTAGGTTTATGACGATAGGCATGTTCATATCGATTGATTTTCTTATGCAAAAGTCTACTGCCAGCATAATCTGCGTGGTTGTGGGAAAGCTGGCACCGCCTGAAGTTTTGAGTTTTACGATTATAAGAGTGCTTTCATAAGCAACACCGCGGTATTTTGTGTTTTGTTCATTATCATTACCATTTCCGTTTCCGGCAGCGATTCCTGCTACATGAGTGCCGTGCCCGGATATGTCGATGCTTGGGCAGATGCGCTGCATTTCTAAGCTGTTTTCTGCATTTATGGCTTTGGTGATTGTATCTCGGTCATATAAGGTGCCGAAAGGGATGATATCACTGTGTGAGGAATCATCGGAAACAGTCTGGTCCCACAGATAGGCGATTCTGCTTACACCATCCTGTATAAAAGCCGGATGGGCATAGTAAATTCCGGAGTCGATAATGCCTACGAGCACACCTTTTCCGGTCAGATTATATGGATTGGTGTGTACGGGAGTGATGCATGAGGCCTGCGAGCCCTCGTACACATCGTAGTTAAACTGCTTTGGCTTTTCCATATATATGATTTCATCGCACAGGGCAACGGTATTTACAAGTGATTTCTCAATTACGAGCACCGCATAGTTTCCGAGCAGCCTCGTGATGAGTACAGAAGGATACTTTTCTTTTATTTTTTCGATGTCACCGACATATTTTACTATCACTTCCCAGCTATCACTCTCCGGCAGATAGCCGCTTGAAAGCCCTCCCTCTTTTCCAAGCTCATAAGGGGTGGACAACAGGGCGGCGG
>OHOK01000660.1_pt1 | contig 16874 bp, 14 predicted proteins | sample 1569731 | NCBI WGS metagenome assembly OHOK01 (sample SAMEA3879559, study PRJEB24766) | human gut metagenome | biome: human-associated habitat; feature: feces | place: USA | collected 1985/1987
CAAGGCGTGGCGGCACGACAAGTCGCTGTATCCCAGCAATCAACCACGGCTTCATACAGATGAGGTCAGATAAGGAGAAACCCAATGTCTCGAAAAGAATACTTTGCCTATGGTTCCAATCTGAATTTTGAGCAGATGGCTTACCGCTGCCCGGAGGCAACCGCCGTGGGTATCGCCAAGCTGGACGGCTATGAGCTGGCGTTCCGGCGCGGCTATCTGACGATTTTGCCCAAAGAGGGCGCAAGCGTCGAAGGGCTGATCTGGTCTGTCACTGACCACGACGAATCACAGCTTGACTGTTATGAAGGCTACCCGACATTCTATGACAAGGAAACCGTGACGGTCACGGATGCCGATGGCGCACCGCACGAAATCATGGTTTACACGATGAACGCACCGTACCGCGACCAGCTTCTCCCGGTCAGCAGCCGCTACCATGCGGTTGTCATGCAGGGGTGTCTGGATGCCGGTATCTCTCCGCAGCAGTTCTATGATGCTGACGAAAAATACCGCAAAGCCTACAAGGCCAGAGCCGCGCCCTGTCCCAAGAAATACGCTCCCGAACGCTAACCAAGCCCGCTGCACTCCGCAGCGGGCTTTTTCTTTTGCAACAAAAGGAGAACCAGTATGAAAAACAAACACAGAATAAAGCAGGGCTTGTCGCTGCTGCTGGTGGGCGCACTGACGATTACCAATGTTGGCACAGCGCTGCCCGCCTTTGCAGAGGATGCCCCTGCCACGCCGGAGACAGCTTCAACGGCCACGCCGGAAACCGCTGAAGCCAATGTCCCGACACCGAATCTTTCGCAGATCACTGAAAATCTGTACGACGATCTGCCGGACGCGCCTACCGGCAGTTACCTTGGCAGCATGGGTCTGCCCGTGGCAACCGGCGAGACAAAAATCGGTATCTCCGCGTGGGTTTCCGACCTGTATGACGGCGTAGATGCCCATATGGATGCCGATGCGCTGAACGCAGATGAGAACACGGTCACAATCGGCAAAACTCCCGGTACAGATTATGCCATTGTTCCGCTGTTGGCGCAGGTCGAATACCCGGCAGACGGTGCGGTATCTGAAATCATACTGCCGGACGGTGTAGAGCTTTTAAGCTACCGCTCCACCGATTATGAGCCTATCCCGGCAGACGAGCAGGAACAGACTGAAATCCTGCACCAGACATACTCGGAGCAGTCGGCGGCAGCCATTGGCCTGTATGTGAAAGCCTCTGCCGATTTTACGGCGCAGCTGGTCTATACGGATTCGGACGGCAGTTCGCAGTCAAAAGCTATCCATGTACAGATCAGCGAGGATGCTGCACCCACACAGATGTATGCCGACACCGGTGATGACGGCATTGCCGCCTATGCTGCAGGACCGACTCCGCCGTATACCACCGGCAAAATCACAAGCATCGCCAAAGAGGGCGGCACATGGCTCATTTGGTTCAACGGTCAGGAAGCCTACTGCTGCAGCCACGGCCTGAACGGTCAGCCAAAGGGCTGCCCCACCTACAGCTTCTCTCATGTGTCCCGCCTTGAACCCGGCCAGTATACCCCCGGCAACCACTATGCAAATCAGGTCAACATCTGGGGTGGTCTTGGCCAGCTGAGTCTGGATATGCTGGATGACCGTCCTGTTGTGGCAAGCCTTGAAGATGATCCTGAAGGCGACGAAGAACAGCCGGACATCCTTGGCAGTCTTTACGATGAAACCCAGCAGTGGATCATGGAAAACTATCCCGACAGCTACGCGGCGCAGACCTATATTGCTGCTGCAGAAGAACTCATAAACGATACAGATGCACAGTCCGGGGAAAACGGCTACTACACCTACATCTACAACCCGCCCGCAGGGTATGCGTGGCAGGTTGTGGCACTGGTCGGTGAAGAAATTGCGGGCGGCACTGAGATCCCGGATGTGCCGAGTGTTCCGGAACCGAAATATTATTCCGCTGCATGGACAGCTCCCGCCCAGACTGCCGGCGGAAGCTTTGATCTGACATTCACTGTCAACACCGACAAGTACCAGCAGAACACGCTGGAAAAGGTGGACGGGGCGGTCATTACCGTCACGCCCAGCCAGACCGGCGGCAGCGTGGACGGCGGCAGCTGGCAGATGACCCCTGCCGGGGCACAAACCATTACCACAAGCGGTCACACACAGGATGACAGTTTTCACCTCAACGGCGGCGACGGTTCTGCCACATGGACGGTGCATTACGAGGTATCCAAGACCAGCACCAGTACGCTCAGCGGGCAGGAAGGGCCGTTCGCCAGCCAAGCCGAAGCAGACGCCGCTGCCGAAGCCGCCAAGAATGCAGCCATCGGGCAGCTGCAGAACGAAGCGCAGGGCATGGTAGATGCCGCTATTGCCGCGGCACGGGCGCAGCTTGCGAACATCACCTTTGCATACGATGAAATCACCATCCCGCATGGCTTCGATTCTACACCCGGTGCGCTGGGCAGCCACCAGACTATTACTGTTCCGGCTAATAGTTCCAATGACTATAAAATGCAGAACGATGAATGGTCGGTAAAGGTCAGCATCGACAAAATCGACAGCGAAACCAAGCAGCGCATCAAGGGTGATGCTGAGTTTGAGATTTTCGAGTGGGATACCGTCCGGCAGTGCTATATTCCGGCAGGCGGGTATAACCAGTACAAAGTCGAGCGCCAGTCGGATGGCACCTATAAGGTCATAAACCACAGCGACTATGCAGGCAGTTCGGACGATTTGTTCTACACCCAGCGCAACGAGGGCAAGTTCGTCATCGTGGAGAGCCGCGCACCCAGCGGGTACTACGGCGATTGGACGGATGTGAACACTCCCGGCACGGCAGGCTCTGTGCTGGGCAAGCGGGCGTATGCCTTTGAAATCACCAAATCATTGGACGCCCAGACGATTTGGCTAGGCAACGCCGATTATAACGCTGACATCAGCACGACCAACAGCGGCGGCACGCTTATCGACACCGGCGAGGGTGTGGTCACCATCACCTTTGGCAGCCGCAAGGCAGATAAGACCTACGCCACAGACCCCACGGGCATTGCCAACAACGAAGATTCCTACACCATGCACGCCAATGCCGACAAGATGCAGAATGATCGTGTCCTCGGCAATATTCTGCTGACAAAAGTGGACTTGGACGCCGCGCGGTATCTGGCTGCGGGCAGCAACGGAGATACTACGCTGGAAGGTGCTGTGTACGATCTGTACGCCGCTGACACGATTGAACACCCGGACGGCGTTTCGGGTGTCGTAGATTATTCGAAAATCACCGATGCCAACGGACAACCTATCTGGCACACCACTGTCCTCACCAACGGCGGCTGGGATACCGATTACCTGCCCATTTTGCAGAAAGACCGACTGGTAGCCTCTGCAAAAATCACTGACGGCAAGCTGGCGTTTTCCAACCTGTATATGGGCAGATATTACCTTGTCGAGCGTGCCACCGGGCTGGTGCTGCCGATTGACGGAAACGGCAAGCTGTATGTTACCGGGAAGTATCCACAGCTAAACAAGAAGCTGGAACGCACCGGCAAGTACAGCAGCCTTGCCACCAAGGGCGGCGAGTACACCGACTACATCTACAAAAACCAGTATTCCGCCGTAGCTGAGAGCCGCAAGCTGAACGGCAGCAAAACGTGGGATGGCTACTATCTGTCTTATGCCAAGGGCTACCTCTGCGATGAGGTCAACCACTACAAAACGCTGACCTATGCAGATGAGTCCGCCTACCACATCCATGCCGAACAGGAGAGTCAAGACGAAGTCCTCAAATCCGGCTTTAGTTTGCAAAAACTTGTTTCCACCACTGGACAGCCTAGTCCTGCTTTGAAATTGGAAGGTGCGGGCTTTACCGTTTACCGCATTTCCGAACTGAGCAAGGCCGCGCAGTTCAAGCAGAACCCGGATGGTAGCTACGATGCCGCCAGCATCCTATCTGCCTACCGCAAGGACAATTACGATAACGCCACACTAAAATACGATTTCACCGCCGAAGGACAGGCCGTCGCCAATATGTTTGAGAGCAGCACCGATACGGTCAACGCCTATAACGCGACCTTGATCGCAGACGGCGACTATGCCAACGGCAGGGGCAACGGCTGGATGCCCACGGATCAGCCCGCCGAGTATAGGCTGGGAGAGATATTCACGAACGATGAGGGCATCTTCCGCGTAGAGGGGCTGCCCTATGGGCAATACCTTGTCGTGGAAACCACCATCCCCAAGGATGTGTTCCAGTGCGACCCGTTCATCGTGACAGTGGACGCCAACAGCCCGCAGAGCCGATTCACGGTTCCGGCGGGCAGCGCAACCATTGCCAGTAACAATTATATGACCTTTAATGTGCTGGACGAGGAACTGGAGGGCTATTTACAGCTTATCAAGACCGACACAGAAACCGGCAAGGCGGTCAAAATCGCCAACACGGCCTTTGCCTTGTACAAATTAGATGACAAGGGTAATAAGACCCGCATTTCCATGATCGACCCCGCCAGCGGCAGCGCCTCCAAGAAAACGGATGTGTTCTACACCGATGCAGACGGTCTTATGAAAACACCCGAAAAGCTTCCGCTGGGCAGATATTTGATTGAAGAATTGCAAGGTCCGGAGGGCTATTTCAACGATCCTGCCTACTCAGTGAAATTTGAAATCAAGTCCGACCGCGTCTGGCAGGTCGTGGGCAATGCTACCAACGACATGGATGAGTACATCGTCACGGAGAAATACTGCAACCACGAAACACTCGGTCAGCTTACCATTCGTAAGCTGGGCAATGTGCTGACCGACTACCAAGATGGACAGTTCATCTACACGCAGGACAACCTTGCAAGCGCGGTGTACGAAATCCACGCTGCAGCCGACATTGCCACACCCGACCGCCAAGGCACCTACTGGTATAAGGACGGTGACCTTGTCGCCACCGTTACCACTGGTGCGGAGGGTCAGGTGGACGAAGTAAAATTCAGCCCCACCCGCACACAGGCTACCTATGATTTCTTGAAAATCACCCATGATGGCACCAAAGGCGAAGTTACCGTGACCCTGCCGCTGGGTAAGTACACCATTACCGAGGTTCAAGCGCCGTATGGTTTTGTGCTGACCCAGCAGAGCTACACTGTGGAATTTAGCTGGGACAACCAGAAAAATGACATTGTGCTGGCAAAAACTATTGTCAGCCACGAGCAGGACGGCGACAAGGAATGTTCGTACAGCATTGTGAATGTCAAGGACGCCTCGGATGCCCACAAGATTGGACAGATTCTCGTGTTTGAAAATGCGCGGGTGCTGCCTGTTCCCGAAAAGCCCGGCGATAAAGTCAGCAAAATCGGTGTAGGCATTTACAAGCAAGATCGCGAGGCGCTGACCTATCTGCCCGGCGCGGTGTATGAACTCTACACAGTGGATGACATTTATTCCGCAGATGGATCGAAGCTGCTGGACGCCGGTACAAAGCTGGCCACCAGTAGCGCCACCAACGCCAACGGCTTCGCGTGGTTTGATGCGGACGTGCCGATTCGCGGCGAATATTACATTGACCCGGCAGGTCCGCGAAGCATCAGCCGCGAGAACAGCGGCAAGTACCGCATTGTGGAAATCACCGCCCCTGCGGGTTATCTGCTGGACAGCACCCCTATGGAAGTCACTTTCACCTACGAGGGTCAGCAAGTCGCGTGGCAGGTCGTGAACGGTACAAACACCAACCTGCGCACCAGTGTGGACATTTCCAAGCAGGACATCACCAACGGCAAGGAACTGCCCGGTGCAAAGCTGGAAATCCGTGCTGCAGACGGCAATCTGGTCGAGGGCTGGACCTCCGGCAAAGTGCCGCACACCGTGCGTGGGTTGGAACTGGAAAAGGAATACACCCTGACGGAGAAGTGTGCCCCGGATGGCTACGCCGAAGCCGAAAGCATCGTGTTCAAGCTGGTGCAAGAAGGTACAGAGCAGGTCAATGAGGTTTATGTGAAATCCGACGATGGCTGGAAAAAACGCGACGATGCCACCGTCATTATGCAGGACGCGCCGGTACTGGATATCGACAAGACAGACATTGCTGGTAATCTGCTGCCGGGAGCTACGCTGACGATCCGTGATGCAGACGGCGAAATTGTTGACACTTGGGTGACGGATTACAAAACGCATAATGTTCCCATTTCGGATAATTTCCTCAAGCTGTCAGGCGAAGCCAAAGAGTACATCTACACCTTGACCGAGGATGCCGCCCCGGCTGGCTTTGAAATTGCCGAATCAGTGCAGTTCAAGGTACAGGAGGCAGACGAAAATGTTTGCCTGTTCGTCCGCGAAAATGCCGATGCCGAATGGGTGCGCGCCGACAAACGCCTGATTCAGATGATAGACGAAGCTACGCCCCGCGAGGACACGCCAACACCAACCCCTGCTCCCACATCGCAGCCGACGCCCGCTGCAACCCCGGTGCCAACTCCTGTTCCCACGCCGGTTATTACGCCGCACAAGGTGCAGACCCTCCCGCAGACAGGAGATAGTTTCCCGCTGCTGGCTATTGTGGTCGTGTCCCTTGCGTCTGCGACAGGTATCGTGCTGCTGACCGTTAAGCAGAAAAATGCGCTGAAAGAAACTTCTGATGAGGAGGATGCCGATGAAAGTTCTGATCGTTGAACCCGGAAAATACCCCCGCAAAGCCGATATTGAGCACACCCTTGAAGCCGAGCAGGCAGTTGTCGGCGGCACCATCGAGGCAGTGTACCCTTGGCGGGATAGCGCCTGTATCGTCTGTAATGAGTAGTTCCTACAAATGAGTAGTAATTGAGCAAAATGCCCAGAATCCCGGGCGTTTAAGCATAATTTACTACACATAATCAGAAAGTTTTCTTTCCAAATTGTGTTAACCATTGCAATAAATCTTCATCCTCCTCCCAAGGCATTGTGGTATTGGGTGTGTAATTCGGCACTTTCTCCTCAAATACTTTTCGCTTCATCTCTGCATCGATGCGAGCGTAAACCTCTGTTGTAGAGATGTCTGCATGCCCAAGAAAATCTCGAATATATATCATGTTAACACCAGCTCGCAGCAAGTGCATGGCTTTGGTGTGGCGTAATACATGAGGAGATATATTCTGTGGTTCAAGTACCGGAGATGCCTTTGCCGCATACTTCTTCAGAATATAGGTGACTCCATAGCGAGATAAAGCCTGCTTTTTTGCATTATAAAATAGCGGAATCATCTGAGACTGAGAATCGGAATGAAAGCTGCGGATATATCTGTCCAACAGTTTGCAGGTATCCTTCATCAGGGGAACCTGACGAACTTTTCGTCCTTTTCCAGTTAGAATAACCATTGGGGGGTGTGTTAGACGGACATCTTTCAGCCTAAGATCCACCAATTCCTGTACCCGTGCGCCAGAGTCATACAGTAGTGCAAGAAGTGTCAAATCTCGGAGCCCTTGTCGGGTAGATGCATCTGGTTGGGACAGAAGAAGTGACAGATCATCCTCCGTCAAAAACGGTATCAATGCCTTTTCGTACTTTTTGGGTCGCAGATTAATAATGTCAACGCAGTTTTCTATGTTTTCCGGAAACTTGTACTGTACAAAATGAGCAAAGGCCTTTATGGCGGCAAGTCGCTGGTTTCTTGTTGTAACCGCAATATGGCGGGATGTTTCTAACCAATCCAGAAATTCAGAAACAAGTTCCATATTCAGATAGCGCAATTCTATATAATTTGCGGAGATGCCTTTCTTTTCTTGAAAAAATAGAAGGAGTTGCTTGAAAGTATCTCTGTATGAATTGGTGGTATTGGGACTCACCCCGCATGTAGTAGGCAGATAGATTGAGAAATACTCGGTCAGTGCTTTGGTAAAGTCAGTTTTCCTCATCCGTCTCACCTCCAACCGGAATAATGCCGACAAATGCTCTGTCAAGTTTTTGGGAAAGTTCCGGGAACGAAGCAACCGTCAGGTGAATATACCAACAGGTTTCACGGTAACTCTTATGTCCCAAATACGCGGCAAGGCGAGGAACGATTACCATGGGATCATACCCATCAGAAAGTTGTTTTTCCAGTGTATGAACTGCGAATGTATGCCGAAAATCATGCACACGAGGGCCATTGCCGGTGTGAGGAATATTGCATGCGAATAGCAGCTCGCGAAAATTATCATAGATTGTTTTAATAGAATAATGGCCACAAGCAGATGGAAAGAACCATTCTCTTTCATCTGGTAACTGAGCAGAGTAGCTTCGGAGATACTCTATTACGCTATTGTGGACAGGGACAAGTCTATCCTTACCTCCTTTCCCGTTGTGTACAGTAATAATGCCTGTATCCAAATCGACATCCTTCACTCTTAGCCGGAGCACCTCACCTATACGAAAACCACAGCAATATAAAAGCCGGATAACAGCAGGTATGACCAGATGCCTTGTTGGCGCATTATTCCTGACCGGCAGATTATCTGCTGCATATAATAATCGCCGTATTTCTTCAACAGTAAATATATGTGGGGTAAAAGTCGAACTGTTCTTTAGTTTGCTGGTATCCGGGACATAGGAGATTCCGTCCTGCGTGTATGCAAATTTTGCAAAAGCGCGTATCGCATTATGTCTGACTATTTTCGAACGGTTTGAAAGATATGGCTTTAATAAATCCCATGCGTCAATAAGCTCTTTTGTCACCACGGGGGCATCCGAGAGTTCCTTTGAAAGGCAGTCCAGTTCCTGCATATAATAGCCGCAATGCACGGAGGTATATCCCTCATTTTGTCGAGATTCCAGATATTTCCATATTATTGGCGCAAGCTGGCTTGTGAAAGTAAATTGTTTCATAGTAATCCCTCCAAACTCAGCGAACATAACCGCATATGTTCAATATCGACCCGCAAGTAGGTTTCTGTTACACTGATGTTACTGTGACCGAGGATTTGGGACACATCCTGCACCGGAGTGCCTTTTCTCAGCATATTTGTGGCAAACGAATGGCGGATAGTGTGTACGCCTGTGTGCCTCTTTGTTGGGATAGCAATCCCTGCTCTGCGTAAATACTTATGAAATTCCGGATTGAAATTGTTATGCTCACCCAATGGCTGAAACGGTGCGTTATGGCTCAGAAAGATAAAAGCCGAGGAGGACTGTGGGCGGCCATCTTGCAAATAAGAAATAATCGCCATACCTAGCTCTTTGCTGAGTGGCAGACTCAAGGCGTTCCCTGTCTTCTGCTGAGAAAGTGAAATGCAGTTTTCCTTCCAGTTAATATTTGAAAATTTGAGTCCCAAAACGTCGCTTATCCTTAACCCTGTTCTTGCAAGAAGCAGAAAAATCGCGTAATTCCGCCTTCCAACTGGATTGGCAGTATCGATGACTGCAAGAATCTTGTCGATTTCTTCAGGACTCCATACCTGTGGAATCTGGGGTGCAGTGCGTTTGAAGTTTGGGAGTTGAAGGGAATAATCCAAATCCGTATATTTGTGGTCATAAAGCCAGTGCAGGTAAGCACCAACTTGTCGGCATCTTGCTCTACGAACATTCATGCATATTTCTGAAGCATTGCTCATAGCCGTGGAAAAACAGTTGATAGTCTCCGCATTTATGCTTTTGATGTTCTGTGTGTTTGATGAATGAACAGCAAGCAAGAAAAGCCTCAATGCTGCTATTGTGTTGTCCATCCACGATCTCGAAAAATTCTGCATTTTGCAATAACTCAAGTAGTCGGAAAAAAACTTATCGAAACAATCGTCATCAATAGAAGCAACGCCATAAACTTTACGGCGGCACACTGTTCCCGTGCGAAAAATCTCGTCCAATGCATTCATGTGACGCCGTGCATGGCGCATTCGACCGTCAAGAGTCTGATCTATAGCGTGGACATCGACTCCGAAGTATTGAAGCAAAAACTGCTCTGCAGTTTCACGGCTATAAGCGGGAGAGGCTGAATACGAAAGAAATCTGTTCCATGTAGCTCTATAAAACCCAAGAGTACTTTTCTTGTAACCCTGACCGAGTAGCCATTGCTCGGTCTTTTCCATCAATTCCTTGATTGGTATTGTTGCTTCAGACATTATAAAACCTCCTGATGTTATTTGCAGAGCATTGTGTCTCTACATTATGTAGAGTATCACAAAAAGCTACCGGCTAAAATACAAATGAAATCAGGAGGTACGAAAGGAGATGTCAATTATGCTACACATAACATATAACTACGCATTATAACTGTTATGTGGTGCACCACATAACGTCTGTAATGACAACGGCATTGCAGAAAACCTGCCGCTGAACCGTATGATGGGTGACTATGACATCATTCATGGCACGTTTTTTGTCTGCGGCCTGACCCGCGATGATTTTACCGACCTTACGCCCAAGCAGATGAAACACTACGAGGAAATGTACCACGACCCGCAGCTGTTTTTCCTGCTGGGCAAGACCCTGTGTGTTGAACACACTACCCCGGAAGAATATACCCGCGTTATGACCCCGCCGCCGAACACAAAAGAATCCCCGGAGCGCTGATATGAATACTACCGTCCTAGCCCGCAGCCCGCCTGCGGGCTTTTTCCTTTGTCCGAAATCATCCAACAAGCAAGGAGAAGAACTAATGAACGACATTTTTGAAAATACCGAAACCATGCAGGAAAACGAGCATCCTCGCTTTTACACCGCAGAATCCGTCATGCGCGGGCATCCCGACAAGCTGTGCGACCTTATTGCCGACAGCGTGCTGGACGCCTGTCTGCAGCATGATCCCGCCAGCCGCGTGGCCTGTGAGGTCATGGCAACACACGGTCACATCATTGTAGCAGGCGAAATCACGACCTCGGCCAAGCCCGACGTGTTCAACATCGTCCGCGACACCCTGCGGGATGTCGGCTATGACCCGAAAGACTACCAGATCGACTGCTACATCCACGACCAAAGCCCCGACATTGCGGGCGCTGTCGAGCCGGAATTGGCTGAGGAAGAGGACGAAGACACCCTCGGTGCAGGCGATCAGGGCGTTATGGTCGGCTACGCCTGCGACGAGACGCCCGAATATCTGCCCATGCCGGTGGTGATTGCCCAGCGCCTTGTGACGCTGCTGGAAATCTCCCGCATGACCGGCGTTATCCCCGACATCGGCCCGGATGGCAAGGTGCAGGTCACGATGGAATACAACGGTGATACCCCCGTGCGCATCACCACGGTGGTCGTCTCTGTGCAGCACAACGAGGATACCGATATGGACAAGCTGGCAGATTTGCTGGACGAGTATGTGTTCCCGCTGGCCTTTGACGGTATGCCCGCCGATGACGCGGAAATCATCCTGAACCCCAGCGGTAAGTTTGTGCAGGGCGGCCCGGATGCCGATACCGGCTTGACCGGGCGCAAGCTCATGGTGGACAGCTACGGCACATTTGCACCCCACGGCGGCGGTGCGTTCAGCGGCAAGGATGCCACCAAGGTAGACCGCAGCGGCGCGTACATGGCGCGTTTTATTGCCAAAAACATGGTCGCCGCCCATCTTGCAGACCGCTGTCAGGTCACGCTGGCGTATGCCATTGGGGAAAAAGACCCTGTCATGGTGGATGTGAATACCTTCGGCACCGGCATCTGCGAGGATGACTGTTTGGCTGCCGCGGTGCGCAAGGCGTATGACCTGACCCCTGCGGGCATCATCCAGCAGTTGAATCTGCTGAACCCCATTTACAGCCGCACGGCGGCGGGCGGTCACTTCGGGCGCGAGGATTTTCCGTGGGAAAATATCGAACATATGAGCGATCTCGCCGCTTACATTGTGTAATTGCCGCGCGTCAGCAAAGAGCAGATTAGTGCCGCCAACCGGATGACGGCCATCGAGTTCCTGCGGCGGTACCGTCCCGGTTCGCTGGTGAGAAGCAGCGCGCGGGGCGAGTACCAGCTTGCAGAACACGACAGCTTCAAGATAAACGGCGAATCCAGTGTCTGGCACTGGAAAAGCCGCGACATCGGCGGCAGGTCGGCGCTGAAATATTTGATTTATGTGGAAGGTGTACCGTTTGTAGAGGCGGTGCAGCTGTTATGTGAGGAAAGCCCGATGTACATCCCTGTGCAGCATGAGGTCGTGCAGCGCGAGCGTCCGCCGTTCCGTCTGCCGCCTAAAGCGGAAAACTGCGACAGAATCACACGTTATCTGCTGGGGCGGGGAATCTCGCAGAGTGTCATCCGATACTGCATTGAGAGAAAAATTCTGTACGAAAGTGCAGAATATCACAACTGTGTTTTCTTGGGAAAAGACCCACAGGGCGTGCCGAAATATGCTGCCCTGCGCGGTATTTATGACTATGGGAAGCCATTCAAGCGCGAGGCCCCCGGCAGTCAGAAACAGTACGGATTCTGCATCCCGCCGATGCAGCGCGGCACCACCGTGGCGGTGTTTGAAGCCGCCATAGATGCCATGGCCGAGATGACGCTCTGCGGAGATGCTGCGAACAAGTACCGTCTGTCGCTGGGCGGGGTCTCGTCCTCCGGCAAGGAGCCGCTGGCGTTACAGGAGTTCCTGCGCCAGCACCCGGAGATCACCACGATAGAACTGCGGCTGGACAACGATGCCAAAGGGCGCATGGCGAGTGTCGGCATCCGGAAAATCTACGCGGACCGCTACACCGTGCATGACCTGCCGCCCGACATCGAGAATGGAGATTACGCAGATATGGCAAAAAACAACCTGATGGCAAGAACTGCCGCCCACCGCGCGGCGCCTTGCCGATAGAGAGAGAAATCAACATGAAAGTTAGAAATCGTTCGCCCACTGCGGGCGCATAGGAGGTATCTGTTATGGCTGTGTTCCGTGTACAAAAGACGCAAAATTATACCATTATGTCCAACCATCATCTGCGCAACAAGGCTCTTTCGCTCAAGGCGAAGGGGCTTTTATCTTTGATGCTGTCTCTGCCCGAAGATTGGGATTATACCACGCGAGGGTTGGCGTCCATCTGCAAAGAGGGCGTGGACAGCGTGTGTGCCACCGTGCGCGAGTTAGAAGCGGCGGGTTATATTATCCGCCGCCGCATCCGCGACAAGAACGGTCAGATGCGCGGTATGGAGTACACGGTTTTAGAGCAGCCGCAGCCCCCGGAACAGGACGAGCCTAGCTGTGCCCAACCAAAACAGGCAGAGCCTAAACGGGAAAAACCTGTACAGGAAAATCCTGCACAATTAAATACTAAAGAAATAAAGAAAGAAGAAACAAATAACGTATCGAATCCTATCCGCGCGGCGGGCCAGCGGACAGAGTACCGCGCCCTGCTGCTGAAAAATATCGAGTATCCGATTTTGGCGCAGAATAACCCGATTGATACGATGCGATTGGATGAACTGGTGGAGTTGATGCTGGATGTGGTTTGCTCCAAACGGGCTGCTATCCGTATCGCTGGCGAAAATATGCCTGCAGAGGTAGTAAAATCCAGATTTCTCAAGCTGAACGCGGAACACATCCAGTATGTTCTGGATTGCCTCAAGGACAACCCGCCCCGCATCCGAAACATCAAGCAATACTTACTGGCGGCGCTCTACAATGCGCCGCTGACGATAGAAAATTACTATGCCGCGCAGATCGACCATGACCTGTGCGGCGGAAAGAGGTGACATGATTGCAGATGAAATTTTATTCTCCGCTGACTGCGGACTTTTTCCCGAATGACACCGAGGATTTGGACGATGACTACAGCGAATACGAGGGTATCCCTTACACCGGCAAGGAATTGACCGGCTACCGCGATGTTATCCGCGATGCCATCTACGAGGATGTCAAAGATTTTTACGGCGACCTGATGCGATATTACCGTGAGGACGATTCCGTCCGCCGCAAGGTCGTCCGCGCCGTTCCCACGGTGGACGAGGTGAACGGTGAACTGGTCGGCTCCCTGTGGGTCGATACGGACGCACCGCTTACCGCCGAGGAACAGGCCGTGTTCTGCGCATATATTTCCGGTCAGTACAGCGACGGCTGGGGCGAGGGCTTTGAGCAGCGGGAAATCGATGTTGGGGACGGCAAGCTGTATGTCCATTTCTGGCAGGATCACGATTTTGAACTGAAACGCGATGTGCCGGATATGACAGAGTTCAAAAAACTGCTGAACCGCCCGAAGAAGCCCAAGATGCAGCTGATTGGGCAGGACGGCAACATTTTCGCCATCATGGGGCGAGCCTCGCGGCTGCTGAAGAATAGCGGGCAAGGTGACAAAGCCAAAGAAATGCGTGACCGCGTTATGTCCTGCGACAGCTACCAGAAAGCACTCAACATCGTTTCCGAGTATGTGGAAACCGAACTGTCGCCCACGCCCGCGCCCAAGCGTGACCGGGGTGATGCCAGATGAAGAAATATGAGATCACCGACATCGCCCATCCCGACAACCCGAACCTGCACCGCATTCGCGCGGTGACAGACTTGACCGAGGATGTCCTTGCCGGGATGCTCGGCGGCTATGTGGAAAGCTACGATAACCTCGACCAAGCTGGTCGCGCGTGGATTTCAGCGGATGCCATCGCCTGTGGAAATGCAGTTGTCTGCGGGGATGCAGTCCTTACAGATCATGCCGTTGCAAAGGGCAACGCCTATGTCGGAAAGAACGCCACCGTAATGGGGGATGCCACTGTGCAGGATGATGCCATCGTCTGCGGCGGACTGCTCACGGGAAAAAGCTGTGTCTGCGGTTATGCCGTGATTCGGCAGGATGAGCAGACACTGTGCGCACCGACTATTGACGGCAGCGCCCGTGTATATGGCGAAATCTCCGGCAATGTAGTCTGCCGCGGCAATGCCGTTGTCCTGCCCGGCACTAAGCTCGACAACAGGACGCAGGACTGCTTTGTACTCGAAGATGACCGTGTTTCTGTGCAGACAGCCAGCCGCACACCGCCCCCGAAAGAACCCCGTACCCATGATTTTGAACGATAAGAAAGAAGGATGCCTTTGACGAATACTCCCAAAACGCTCAACATTCTCAACCCTGATTTCCGGATGCCCGAACACTGCGGCGGTGACCGCTGGTCGATTTTGCACGGGGATTCCCTGCAGATTATCCGCCAGTTTGAACCGAACAGCTTCGATGCCATCATCACCGACCCGCCCTATGCCAGCGGCGGCAGCAGCCAGACCACCAAGAACCGCAGCACCAACGAAAAGTACAGCAGCATGAGTAAGGACAAAGCACTGCCCGACTTTGACAGCGACCAGATGGATCAGCTGAGTTGGATGTTCTGGACGGCGGCATGGCTGCAGGATGCCCGCCGCATTGCAAAGCCCGGCGCGCCCGTCTGCCTGTTCATCGATTGGAGGCAGCTGCCCGCCATGACGCTGGCTTTGCAGTGGGCGGGCTGGACCTGGCGCGGCGTGGCGGTGTGGGATAAGGTCGCCAGCCGTCCGCAGAAAGGACGCTTCCGCCAGCAGTCCGAGTACATTGTGTGGGGGTCCAACGGCAAAATGCCGCTTGAGAGAAATGTTGGGTGTCTGCCGGGCGTGTTCCGCTACCCGAACCCGCAGAACCGCATCCATGTGACCGAAAAGCCCTTGCAGCTTATGCGGGATGTGGTGCAGATTTGCGAACCGGGCGGGCGCATCCTTGACCCCTTTGCCGGGGCAGGCACCACCGTGCTGGCCGCTGTGCAGGAAGGCTATGAGGCTGTCGGCATTGAAATGTCGGACGCCTACTTCCAACGCAGCACTGAACGGCTGAAAACTGCTCTTGAATCCGAAGTGAATCAGAACTGATTCACTACTTTGCAAGAAATACCGAAAAGTGAATCAAATCTGATTCACTCCCGAAATTCAGAAAGGAAACACGAAAATGAAACGACCTTGGGCTTTTATCTGCGCCAGCGAGGGCGCGACCTCCAAACATCTCCGCAATTATTGCCGTGAGGTGTACCTGCTGGGCTATCTGCCGGTATGCCCCAAATTGCAGGACAGCCAGTATTTGGTGCTGGAAGATGCCATGGAACGCAGCGAGTACACCGCCATTGTGAGGGATAAGCTGCTGCGCTGCCCGATGCTGGTGGTCTGCAGCCGCAATCAGGATGCGACCACCAACGCGCAGATCGGCTTGGCGCAGAAATACAACCGTATTGTCACAACCTTGGACGGTTTGAAAAAAGCCGTTTCGGAGGGTGACGACCTTGTGTCATGAACCGTTTTGCGGGGTGTCGTGTTTTGCTAGCATAGCGTCTGGTCGACCAGACGCACATTTTGGGGATGCCCCAAACCCCTGCCGTGCGTAAACGCAGATTTGTTGTCTCGCTGCGATTAAATGAGCGTGAATATCGCTATCTTTGCGAACAAGTTGAAATGAGTGGTTTGCCGAGAGAAGAATACCTGCGCACGCTCATTGCAGGCAAAGCAATCCATCCGCGCCCCTGCACGCACCATGCCGATCTGCTCCGCAAGGTGGCAGGGCTGTGCAACAATGCAAATCAGCTTGCCCACCGTGCCAACAGTACCGGAACAGCGGGGCAGGGGAGTGTGGATGAAATGACCCGGCTAACCCAAGAGGTCTGGCGGGAAGTAAAAGAAAACTGGTAAAGGAGTCACTATGAAAAATGGCTTACACATCCGTGATCCCTGTGCGCCGCCTTGACCGCACAGTGGACTATGTACAAAACAAAGCAAAAACGACACCGAAATCTCTGGAAGAAGCTGTGGACTATGCGGCAAACCGGGATAAAACCGAATCAGCCTGTTTTGAAACAGGACTGGGCTGCACAACCACCAGCGCCTTTGAAGATATGCGATTGAATACGCTTCGCTGGCACAAAGAAACCGGTGTGCAGGGATACCATCTTGTTCAGAGTTTTGCAGAAGGGGAGGTAACTCCAGAACTGGCGCACCAGATTGGTGTCGAGTTTGCTGAGCAGCTACTGCATGGGAAATACCAAGC
>OHOK01000663.1_pt1 | contig 16781 bp, 9 predicted proteins | sample 1569731 | NCBI WGS metagenome assembly OHOK01 (sample SAMEA3879559, study PRJEB24766) | human gut metagenome | biome: human-associated habitat; feature: feces | place: USA | collected 1985/1987
CAGCCGGGACAAGAGGTGGGTAATTGTATCACGGACATCCTGACCGGAAAGGTGAATCCTTCGGGCAAGTTACCCATGACGTTTGCCGTGAAATATGGCGATGCGCCGTCGGATGCTAACTTCCCTTTTGATTACGAGTTCAAGATGCCGTCGTTTGCTATGGGTACCGGCATGAACTTCAAGTCCGAAAAGAAAGAGGAGAAACCGAAGGAACCGGAGAAAAATGTGGATTTCACCAACTATGAAGAGGGAATCTATGTGGGTTATCGCTATTTCGACACTTTCGGTAAAGAGGTTTCCTATCCGTTCGGTCATGGTTTGAGCTATACTGCTTTTGACTATGCGGTAGAGAACGCCAAAATGGATGCCGATCGCTGTGAGTTGAAAGTGAGCGTGAAGAACATCGGCAAGGTGGCAGGGCGTGAAGCTGTACAACTCTATGTGAAAGCTCCGAATGGGGGACTTGACAAGCCTGCCAAGGAGTTGAAGGCCTTCGGCAAAACTGCCTTGCTCCAGCCGGGCGAGAGCCAGACACTGATTCTGACTTGGAACGTGATGGACATGGCTTCCTTTAATGAGAAAAACAGCTCTTGGGAGTTGGCTAAGGGTGAATATCAGTGGATGGTTGCCGCATCTTCGGCCGATGTGCGTTGCACAGCGGTACAGAGGGTGACAAAGGCACGCAAGCAGAAAGTGCATGATGCCATGCGGGCGCAAGTGCCTGTGGCTGTGTATCCGATGGTGAAGAGATGAGGGGGATATGCGTGAAAAAACTGATATATATCAATTAGTTTTAGAGTGGAAAACGCTTATTTTGTAGTACATTTTTAAATCGATACCATGAAAAGATTGATACTCTCTCTTTTTGCCGTCTGCTTGCTGTGGATGGCAAATGCACAAAATCCTGCATGGGGACCGCAAAGCAAGGTAGTGACCGACAGCATCTACAGCCAGGTATTGAAAGCACACCGTGCCTACACCATCTATCTGCCGCAAAGCTATAGCAATGAAACGGATAGGAAATATCCTATCCTCTATTTGCTGCACGGCATGTCGGGGGTGAATACCAGTTGGTTTACAGACCAACGTGTGAAGGACGTGATGGACCAGTTGGTGGCATCGGGCGAGGCTTGCGAGATGATTATCGTCAGCCCCAATGCCGGAGGAAATCCGGCCACTTGCTGGAACGGCTACTTCAACATGCCGGGATGGGCTTACGAAGATTTCTTCTATAAGGAGTTCCTTCCTTATATAGAGAAGACTTACCGGGTGAAAGGTGATAAGCGGCATCGTGCCATTGCCGGACTTTCTATGGGCGGAGGTGGAACGGCAAGCTATGCACAGCGCTATCCGGATATGTATTGTGCTGCTTATGCTATGAGTGCTTTGATGAACATCCCCGTTAGTGGTGAGGAGGTGGGAAGAGACCCCGACCCCACAAACAAGATGGCTGTACTGACGCGTTCTGTGCAGGAGCATAGTTGCATCAGGTATGTGGCTGAGGCAGATGTTGCGCGTAAGGCACAGCTTCGTACTGTACAGTGGTTTGTGGATTGCGGAGACGATGACTTTCTGCTGGACCGTAATATAGAGTTTTTCCAGGCGATGCGTAATGCCGGTATCCCTTGCCAGTTCCGTGTGCGGGATGGCGGACATACCAGCGAATATTGGCATTCGGCACTTTATATGTGCCTGCCTTTTGTAAGTCGCTGCTTTGCTAAATAACAAGAAGCTAATTCATTTAATATAAGAAATTATGAAAAGATTATTAAGTTTGGCAGCGATGCTGCTGGTCTGCTGTGTCACCCTTTTTGCACAGCAAGCTCTTTGGGGAGGTGCGGCAGTTGTCTCTCCTGATATTCATGACGACAACACGGTTACTTTTCGCTTGAAAGCTCCTAAGGCTGTAAGGGTGCAGATTACCGGTGATTTTCTGCCTCCACAAACTATTAAGACTCCTCGTGGCGATTATGATGCACCGGGCATTGCCGATTTGACAGAGGGGAAGGATGGCGTTTGGGAATTTACTACTCCCGAACCATTGAAGCCGGAACTTTATGGATACTCCTTTATTGTGGACGGATTGAGAATGATGGACCCGAGCAATGTTTACATGATTCGGGATGTGGCTACCGTGACCAATGTATTTATCATCGGTGGTGACCGTGCCGATTTGTATAAAGTGAATAAGGTACCCCATGGAACGGTAAGTCGCATGTGGTACAATAGTCCTTCGCTGGGAATGGACCGCCGTCTGACGATTTACACTCCGGCTGGTTATGAAACCAGCGGCAAGCGTTATCCGGTATTTTATCTGCTTCATGGTGCAGGTGGTGATGAGGAAGCTTGGATTGCTCTTGGCCGTACTTCGCAGATATTGGATAATCTCATTGCACAAGGCAAGGCTAAACCTATGATTGTGGTGATGACTAACGGCAATGCTTGGCAAGATGCTGCTGCAGGTGAATCTCCCAAGGGTTTTGTTGCCCCCTCCATGCGTCCCGACGAAAGAGCGAAGGTGGCGGAAGGTGCTTTTGAACTCTCGTTCCCCGAAATCGTGAAGTTCGTGGAGAAGAATTTCCGCACTCTTGCCAATAAGAAGAACCGTGCCATTGCCGGGCTTTCTATGGGTAGTTTCCACTCTTGCAATATTTCCAAGTATTACCCGGACATGTTCGACTATGTAGGTCTTTTCTCCGGTGCAAGTACCGGAAACGATAAATCGACTTGTCCGGTCTATACCGACTTCGAAGGTAAGCTGAAGACTCAGTTTGCCAAGAAACCGGCTCTTTACTTCATCGCATGCGGCAAGACGGACTTTGTTTATAAAGGTGTGGCCGATTTTCGCAAGTTGCTTGACGACAATGGTTATAAGTACGAGTATCTTGAAACGGGCGAGGGACATATCTGGAGGAACTGGCGAATCTATCTGACGGAGTTCGCGCCGAAGTTGTTCAAATAAGAGGATTTGGTATAACTAATTTAATAACAAAATAACATACGTATCATGAAAAGAATTTCTATTTTGTCAGCTCTGTTGCTGATGTGTGCGATGACTTTCGCGCAACAAGCTCTCTGGGGAGGCGCTCCCGTGGTCTCACCTGAGATACACGACAACAATACAGTAACTTTCCGCTTGAAGGCGCCGAAAGCCGTAAAGGTGCAAGTAACCGGCGACTTCCTGCCTACGCAGAAAATCAAGACTCCTTTTGGTGAGTTTGATGGTCCGGGTGTGGCAGATTTGAAAGAGAACAAGGACGGTGTGTGGGAATTCACTACTCCCGAACCGCTGAAACCAGAACTCTACAGCTACACTTTCCTGGTAGACGGACTGAAGATTAACGACCCTGCCAACGTCTATATGATTCGAGACGTGGCAAGCGTGACGAATGTATTCATCATCGGTGGTGACGAGCGCATCGACCTTTACAAAGTGAATAAAGTTCCTCATGGAACGGTATCTAAGGTATGGTACAACAGCCCTACGCTGGGTATGGACCGCCGTCTGACTGTCTATACGCCTGCCGGATATGAGACAAGCGACAAGCGCTACCCCGTCTTCTACCTGCTACACGGCATGGGTGGCGACGAGAACGCATGGAGCGAACTGGGACGTACGGCACAGATTCTGGATAACCTCATCGCCCAAGGCAAGGCCAAGCCGATGATTGTAGTAATGACCAACGGCAATGCCGCATTGGAGGCTGCTCCGGGTGAATCGTCATTGGGTTTTGCCGCTCCCAGCATGAATCTGCCCAAGACGATGGAAGGCTCTTTTGAGACTGCTTTCCCCGACGTGGTGAAGTTCATTGATAAGACTTACCGTACGCAGGCCAACAAGAAGGGGCGTGCCATTGCCGGATTGTCTATGGGCGGTTACCACTCCATGCACATCTCCAAGCAATATCCGGATATGTTCGACTATGTAGGGCTGTTCTCGGCAGCCATCATGCCCAACAAAGATGTGAAGTCTCCGATTTATGACAACCTTGAAGCCAAACTGAAAACCCAGTTTGCCAAGAAACCGGCACTCTATTACATTGCTATCGGTAATAAAGACTTCTTGTTCCAAGCCAACAGCGACTACCGCAAGATGTTGGACGAGAAGGGTTACAAATATGAATATTATGAAACCGGAGAAGGTCATATCTGGAAGAACTGGCGTATTTACCTGACAGAATTCGCACCGAAGATATTTAAATAAGATTATGAAGAAGAATATCATATCCATGGCAGCAGCAATGGCTGTTTTGTCAGCTTGCGGACCGGGTGTGCCGCAGCTTGGAAAGTCCTCTCTGGATGAGGTGATTGGCGCCATGACCTTGGAAGAAAAGGCGCATCTGGTAGTGGGTACCGGTATGGCAGGCTTCTCGGGTGACAGTGCCGTAATCGGTGCAACGAGAAAGCTGGTGCCGGGTGCGGCAGGAACCACATACCCGATTGAACGCCTCGGTATTCCCGCTGTGGTGCTGGCTGATGGTCCCGCTGGACTGCGTATCGACCCCAAGCGTGAGGGGGATTCGGCTACGTACTATTGTACTCATTTCCCTATCGGAACTTTGCTCGCCTCTACCTGGGACCAGGAACTGGTGGAAAGTGTAGGTCAATCCATCGGTAACGAAGTGCTGGAATACGGTGCGGACGTGCTGTTGGCTCCGGCGCTGAACATTCACCGTAACCCGCTTTGCGGACGTAACTTCGAGTATTATTCCGAAGACCCGTTGGTGTCGGGTAAGATTGCCGCCGCCTACGTACGTGGTGTGCAGAGCAACGGTGTGGGTACCAGTATCAAGCACTTTGCTGTGAACAACCAGGAAACCAACCGTATGGCTACGGATGCGCATGTATCTCCACGCGCTTTGCGCGAAATCTACTTGAAAGGGTTCGAGATTGCCGTGAAGGAATCCGCTCCTTGGACCGTGATGTCCTCATACAACTACCTGAACGGTGTCTACACTTCGGAAAACAAGGAGTTGCAGACAACGATGTTGCGCGACGAATGGGGCTTCAAGGGCATGGTGATGACCGACTGGTTTGGCGGCAAGGATGCCGTGGCACAGATGGTGGCAGGCAACGACATGTTGCAGCCCGGTCTGCCCAAGCAGTACGAAGCCATCGTGAAGGGTGTGCAGGACGGAGCGTTGGACGAAGCCATCCTCAATCAGAATGTGAAGCGTATTCTGGAGATGATTCTCCAGACTCCCCACTTCAAGGGATATAAATACTCCAACAAGCCTGATTTGAAGGCGCATGCTGCCGTAACCCGCCAGTCGGCAACGGAAGGCATGGTATTGCTGAAGAACGATAACGGTGCTCTGCCGCTGGCTGCCGACGTGAAGAACGTGGCACTCTTCGGTTGCACTTCCTATGACTTCATTGCCGGAGGTACAGGCTCGGGCAACGTGAACCGCGCTTATACCGTTTCGCTATTGGACGGCTTGAAGAATGCCGGCTATGTGGTGGATGAAGCGCTGAAGAATAGCTATGAAGCTTACCTGAAAGCAGAGAAAGAACGTCTGGCCAAAGATAAGAAAGAGTGGTTTATGCCCGACGAGCGTCCTGCTGAGATGGCTGTGTCCGCACAAGTTATCCGCGAGCAGGTTGCCAAGGCCGATGTGGCACTGGTGACGCTGGGACGTACCTCCGGTGAGTTTCTCGACCGTATGGTAGCCGACTTCAACCTCACCAAAGAGGAACAGAACATGTTGAAAGCTGTGTCCGATGCTTTCCACGCTGCCGGAAAGAAGGTAGTGGTAGTGCTCAATATCGGTGGTGTGATTGAAACCGCTTCTTGGAAATCTGCTCCCGATGCCATTCTTTGTGCATGGCAGGCAGGCCAGGAGGGAGGAAACAGTGTGGCTGACGTGCTGAGTGGCAAGGCTTCTCCTTCGGGCAAGCTGACAATGACTTTCCCGGTGAAGTTTGAAGATGCCGCTTCTTCCGACAACTTCCCGATAGACATGCGTGTGAGCACCGACCTCATGAACAAAGGCGGGAAGAAGAACGACGTGAAGAACGTGGACTATACCAATTACGAAGAGGACATTTACGTGGGTTACCGTTACTTCGACACCTTTGGCAAGCAGGTTTCCTATCCTTTCGGTTACGGTCTTTCCTATACCACTTTTGCTTACGACAAGGCTGCTGTCAAGGCAGACAACGGTGTCTATACCGTGTCTGTAGAAGTGAAGAACACCGGTAAGGTAGCAGGCAAGGAAGTGGTTCAGCTTTATGTATCCGCTCCCGATGTTGCTGCCAACAAGCCCGAAAAGGAACTGAAGGCTTTTGCCAAGACCAAGGAGCTGAAACCGGGCGAAGCGGTTGTGGTGACGCTGAAAGTGAATGCTGATGACCTGGCTTCCTACGATGAGGCTGCATCGGCATGGGTGGTAACTCCCGGAAACTACAAGTTCCTCGTCGGGGCTTCCTCACGCGACATCAAGGCTACGCTGGAGGCTGAAGTAGCTGCCGCAACGCAGAAGACGAACAACATCTTGAAACTTCAGGAACCGATGAGCCTCTTGAAGAGATGAGAGTAGGATTGTCTGAAAAGATAACAAATCATACCCTAAAAAACATCCTGTTGTACCCTTTGGTATGGCAGGATGTTCTTATCTTTGTGCCTCGTATAAACAGATAGTGCAACTATTATAAACCAATATCACAACCATGAATAAAAAGTTAATCTTATCTTTAGCCCTATCAGGGTTAGTGCTTACTGCTACGGCGCAGACCACTGTTGCGCCTGCCATTCCAAGAGACGAGAAAATAGAACAGCAGATTGAGACTTTGCTGAAGAAGATGACGCTTGACGAGAAAGTCGGTCAGATGTGCGAACTCACTATCGACCTCCTGCAGAAACGCGCCAATCCCTTTGCCGGCCTCGACCCGAAGAACATCACGGTGAAGGACCTGCAAAAAATCATCAAGAGATACAAGCTTGAAAAGGAATTCAAGCTGGGCAAGGAGATGCCTTCGCAGGATGTGATGATGAAGCTCTATATGCGTATCCAAGGCATTGAGAATGCCAAGGGCTTCCAGTTGGATGAGGCGATGCTCGACTCTGTCATCGGAAAATACAAAGTAGGCTCCATCTTGAACGTGCCCAACGGTGTGGCACAGAGCGTGGAGAAGTGGCAGGAAATCATCAAACGCATTCAGGAGAAATCCATGGAGGTGATGGGTATTCCTTGTGTGTACGGTGTAGACCAGATACACGGAACTACCTATACGCTGGGTGGTACTTTCTTCCCGCAAGGCGTCAATATGGGAGCTACCTTCAACCGTGAACTGACACGTGAAGGTGCACGCATCTCCGCTTATGAAACAAAGGCGGGAAGCATTCCCTGGACGTATGCCCCGGTGACCGACCTCGGGCGTGACCCGCGCTGGCCGCGTATGTGGGAAAACTATGGTGAAGACGCCTACGTCAATGCCGAAATGGGACGTGAAGCAGTTATCGGTTTCCAGGGCGAGAACCCCAACCTGATTGGCGAGAACAACGTTGCCGCTTGTATGAAGCATTATATGGGTTATGGTGTCCCCGTTTCCGGTAAGGACCGTACGCCGTCTTCCATCACCGAGCAGGATATGCGTGAGAAGCATTTTGCTCCTTATCTGGAAATGGTGAAGGCAGGTGCCCTCTCCGTGATGGTGAACTCCGCCATGAACAACGGCCTGCCTTTCCATGCCAACTATGAGCTGCTGACCAAGTGGCTGAAAGAAGACCTCAACTGGGACGGTATGATCGTGACCGACTGGGCGGACATCAACAACCTTTATAGCCGCGACCACATAGCCAAGGATAAGAAGGAAGCCATCAAGCTCGCCATCAATGCCGGCATCGACATGTCGATGGACCCGTACGACTGGAAGTTCTGTACACTCTTGAAGGAGCTGGTGGAAGAAGGTGAAGTTTCCATGAGCCGTATAGACGATGCTGTACGTCGTGTGCTGCGTTTGAAGTACCGTCTCAACCTATTTGAAAAGCCCTATTATGACTTGAAAGACTTCCCGTTGTTCGGTAGTGCGGAACATGCCGCTGCTGCATTGCAGGCTGCCGAAGAGTCTTTGGTACTCCTGAAGAATACAGACGGTATATTGCCGTTGGCAAAAGGCAAGAAACTGCTGGTTACCGGTCCGAATGCCAATTCCATGCGTTGCCTCAACGGTGGCTGGTCCTATTCATGGCAGGGCGACAAGGCCGACGAGCATGCAAGCCAATACAATACGATTCTTGAAGCCTTCACCAATAAATTCGGTGCGGACAATATCATTTACGAAGCCGGTGTCACTTATAAGCAAGGTGGCAACTGGTGGGAAGAGAATGCTCCTGAGATAGAGAAAGCCGTAGCTGCCGCTGCCGGTGCCGACTACATCGTTGCCTGCATCGGTGAGAACTCTTACTGCGAGACTCCGGGTAACCTGACGAACCTCTTCCTCTCACAGAACCAGCTCGACCTGGTGAAGGCTCTTGCCAAGACCGGCAAGCCCGTCATTCTGGTGCTGAACGAGGGCCGTCCACGCCTGATAGCCGACATCGAGCCTTTGGCAAAGGCTGTGGTCAACACCATGCTTCCGGGCAACTACGGCGGCGATGCGTTGGCAAACCTCATTGCCGGCGACGCCAACTTCAGCGGAAAGATGCCTTTCACTTATCCGAAGGAAATCAACTCGCTGATTACGTACGACTACAAACCGTGCGAACACATCGGCAAGCAGATGGAAGGTGCTTATAACTACGATGCGCAAGTATCTGTACAGTGGGCGTTCGGTTATGGATTGAGTTATACTACTTTTGCATACAGTAACCTCAAGGTGGATAAGTCGGACTTTACCGCTGATGATGTGCTTACTTTCACTGTAGATGTGAAGAATACCGGTGACCGTGTCGGCAAGGAGAGCGTGTTGCTCTTCAGCAGTGACCTCGTTGCCTCCCTTACTCCCGATACCCGCCGTCTTCGCGCTTTCGAGAAAGTGGAACTGAAACCGGGCGAGACAAAGACCGTGACTCTGAAACTGAAAGGCTCCGACCTTGCTTTCGTAGGCTATGATGGCAAGTGGATTCTGGAGAAAGGTGACTTCCGCATCCAGACGGGTGACCAAACGGTGAACGTGGTTTGTACGGATACCAAGAAGTGGGAGACTCCGAATAAGTGATACGACAAGGTCTTTTAGACCTTTAGAACCATAGTAAAAGGGCCGATAGCATGAAACAAGCTATCGGCCTTTTATTTTTCCGCGTTGTCTTTCAACAGTATCTTCTTTCCGTTTGTATCTCCTTACTTCTTTTCCTGAAACAATAGAGATTGTATGCTTGAGATGTACATCTCATGTTGTCCGAGATGCACATCTCGTTGTGCTTGACATGTGCATCTCATGCAGTATGGAACGTGATAATTCATTTCATAAAGTATAAGCTTCTGTCTCATAAGATTATATGTTTTACCCCTTATCTTGAAGTGTTGAAAGGGTGTGTTTGTAATATAATTCCCGTTTGAACCGTTAAATCAATCTTTTTTTCTCTAATATTTTGTAGTCGAACAGATTATTTATATCTTTGCAACCGAAAACGGATGAAAGGTGGAGGGGCGATTAAGCTCCTCTTTTTTGTTCCTAATGGTTAATCTATGATAGAAAAGAAAACTGTTTGTCAGATTGTTGACGAGTGGCTGGCAGGAAAGGACTACTTCCTTGTGGAGGTGACAATCAGCCCGGATGACAAGATTTTGGTGGAAATAGACCACAAAGAAGGTGTTTGGATTGAGGACTGTGTAGAGCTGAGCCGCTACATCGAGTCCAAGTTGAACCGTGAGGATGAGGATTATGAGTTGGAAGTCGGTTCGGCCGGCATCGGACAGCCCTTCAAGGTACTGCAGCAGTACATTAACCACATCGGCAAGGAAGTGGAAGTGCTGGCAAAGGACGGCCGCAAGCTCAGCGGCGTGTTGAAGGAAGCCGACGAACAGCATTTCGTCGTGACCATTCAGAAGAAAGTGAAAGAGGAAGGTGCCAAGCGTCCCAAGCTGGTGGACGAGGACTTGACCTTTACGTATGAAGAGATAAAATACACTAAATACTTAATCAGTTTTAAATAAGACTATGGCCAAAAAAGTAGAAACTGTCAGCTTGATAGATACATTTTCGGAATTTAAGGAACTGAAGAATATCGACAGAACCACGATGGTAAGCGTACTCGAGGAGTCGTTCCGTAGTGTGATTGCGAAAATGTTCGGTACCGATGAGAATTACGACGTAATTGTAAACCCGGACAAGGGTGACTTCGAAATATGGCGTAACCGTGAGGTAGTGGCAGACGAGGATTTGGAAAACCCGAACCTGCAGATTGCATTGTCCGAAGCACAAAAGATTGATGCTTCTTATGAAGTGGGCGAGGAAGTGACGGATGAAGTTATCTTCGCGAACTTCGGTCGCCGTGCCATCTTGAACTTGCGCCAGACACTGGCCTCCAAGATATTGGAACTGGAGAAAGATAGTATTTACAACAAATACATTGATAAAGTGGGTACCATCATCAATGCGGAAGTCTACCAGATTTGGAAGAAAGAGATGCTGCTGCTCGATGATGAAGGCAACGAACTGTTGCTGCCCAAGACCGAACAGATACCGAGTGACTTCTACCGCAAGGGCGAGACCGCCCGCGCCGTAGTGGCACGTGTGGACAACAAGAATAATAATCCGAAGATTATCCTGAGCCGTACGTCGCCCGTCTTCCTGCAACGTCTGTTCGAAATGGAAGTACCCGAAATCAATGACGGACTGATTACCATCAAGAAGATTGCCCGCATCCCCGGCGAGCGTGCCAAGATTGCCGTTGAGAGCTACGATGACCGTATCGATCCGGTAGGTGCTTGCGTGGGTGTGAAGGGTAGCCGTATTCATGGTATTGTCCGCGAGCTTCGCAACGAGAATATCGACGTTATCAACTATACGTCCAATATCCAGTTGTTTATACAGCGTGCCTTGAGCCCTGCCAAGATTTCTTCCATCCGCTTGAACGAGGAAGAACGCAAGGCTGAAGTGTTCTTGAAACCCGAAGAGGTGTCGCTGGCTATCGGTAAAGGCGGTTTGAATATCAAGCTTGCCAGTATGTTGACTGAGTACACCATCGACGTGTTCCGTGAGTTGGATGAGGCCATAGAGGATGAAGACATCTACTTGGACGAATTCCGTGATGAAATAGACGGTTGGGTTATCGATGCCATCAAGGCTATCGGTATCGATACGGCTAAGGCTGTGTTGAACGCTCCCCGTGAGATGTTGATTGAGAAGACGGACCTCGAAGAAGAGACGGTGGACGAGGTATTGCGCATTTTGAAACAGGAGTTTGAAGAGGAGGAGCAGTAATGTGGTAATGTGGGTAATATGCTAATGTGCCAATGCAGATAGCATATCGGATGAAGTGCACACTCCTTTTTTCTCAGCCAATTAGCACATTAGCATATTGGCACATTAATTCATTAAATTAGTATGACGATAAGGTTAAACAAAGTAACAAGAGATTTAAATGTAGGGATTACGACGGCTGTCGAGTTCCTGCAAAAGAAGGGATTTACCGTTGAGGCAAATCCGAACACAAAAATTACGGATGAACAGTTCGAACTGCTCAAAAAGGAGTTTAGTACAGATAAGGACCTTAAGATAAAGTCGGAGCGTTTCAGCCAGGAACGTCAGAGCAAGGACCGCAACAAGGCGTCCGTGTCTATTGACGGCTATAAGGAAACGCAGGAGAAAGCGAAGCCCGAGGAGATTAAGACGGTTGTTCCGGAAGACGCACGTCCGAAGTTCAAGCCGGTAGGCAAGATTGATTTGGACAAACTGAACCGTAGACCTGCTCCTGCTCAGGAAAAAGAGAAAGAAGCGGAAAAAGCGGTAGAGGAGAAGAAGGTGGAGGAACCGGCAGTTGTAGAAACGCCGAAACCGGAACCTGCTCCTGCTCCCCAACCGGAACCACAGCCGCAACCGGAGGTACAGCCGGCATCTGAGTCCGAGCCGCAGCCCGTTTCGGAACCGCAGCCACAACCCGTTGTCAAGGAAGAGCCTGCTCCGGTTGTAGAGGCTCAACAAGAATCTAAAAAGGAAGAAATGATAGAAGCGCCTGCTCCCGTACCGGTGGCTGAAGAAGCACCGGTTGAAAAAGAGGGGAAAGAAGAAGGAGAAGAAATCTTCAAGATACATCAGCCTGAGTTTGTTTCGAAGATTAATGTCATCGGACAGATAGACCTGGCGGCTCTGAACCAATCCACACGCCCGAAGAAGAAATCGAAAGAGGAGAAACGCAAGGAGCGTGAAGAGAAGGAAAAGATTCGCCAGGATCAGAAGAAGCAGATGAAGGAAGCTATCATCAAGGAAATCCGCCGTGATGACAGCAAGTTGAAGGATACCGCTGCCGGCGATGCCAACGGCAAGAAGAAACGTGTCCGTATCAATAAGGAGAAAGTGGACATCAACAATGCTTCCAACTTCCAGCGTGGTGGCAACGACCGTGGACACGCTGGTGCCCAGCAAGGTCAGGGTGCCCGCCCGCAAGGTGGAAACCAGCCTGGTGGAAACAATGCCAATAATAACCGCAACCGCAATAAGGACCGCTTCAAGAAGCCGGTCATCAAGCAGGAGGTTAGCGAGGAAGATGTAGCAAAGCAGGTAAAGGAAACTTTGGCACGCCTCACTTCCAAAGGAAAGAACAAAGGTGCCAAGTATCGTAAGGAAAAACGTGACATGGCTTCCAGCCGTATGCAGGAATTGGAAGACATGGAAATGGCAGAAAGCAAGGTACTGAAGATTACGGAATTCGTGACGGCCAACGAGTTGGCAAGCATGATGGATGTTTCTGTTACTCAGGTCATCGCCACTTGTATGAGCATTGGTATGATGGTATCCATCAACCAGCGTCTGGATGCCGAGACCATCAACTTGGTGGCTGAGGAATTCGGCTTCAAGACAGAATATGTAAGCGCAGAAGTGGCGCAGGCCATCGTAGAGGAAGAGGATGATGAGGAAGATTTGGAACCTCGCGCTCCGATTGTAACGGTGATGGGTCACGTAGACCACGGTAAGACTTCATTGCTCGACTATATCCGTAAGGCGAATGTGATTGCCGGTGAAGCGGGTGGTATCACACAGCACATCGGTGCCTACCACGTGTCGCTGGACGACGGACGTAAGATTACATTCCTCGATACTCCGGGCCACGAGGCGTTTACCGCCATGCGTGCCCGTGGTGCCAAAGCTACGGATATTGCCATCATCATTGTGGCTGCTGACGACAACGTGATGCCGCAGACAAAGGAAGCCATCAACCATGCCATGGCTGCGGGTGTTCCTATTGTATTTGCAATCAATAAGATTGATAAACCGACTGCCAACCCCGACAAGATTAAGGAAGAGCTGGCTGCCATGAACTTCTTGGTGGAAGAGTGGGGCGGTAAGTATCAGTCGCAAGATATCTCTGCCAAAAAGGGTATCGGTGTACCCGAGTTGATGGAGAAAGTGCTGCTCGAAGCAGAAATGCTGGAGTTGAAAGCAAACCCGAACCGCCGTGCTACCGGTTCCATTATCGAGTCCTCATTGGATAAGGGTCGTGGCTATGTGGCTACGGTACTCGTTTCCAACGGTACCTTGAAAATGGGCGACATCGTGCTGGCGGGTACCAGCTACGGTAAGGTGAAGGCTATGTTCAATGAGCGTAACCAACGCATGCAGGAGGCTGGTCCTTCTACACCTGCCCTGATATTGGGCTTGAACGGTGCACCTGCTGCTGGCGACACGTTCCACGTAATCGAAACGGAGCAGGAAGCACGCGAGATTGCCAACAAACGCGAACAGTTGCAGCGTGAACAAGGTTTGCGTACGCAGAAGATGCTGACGCTCGACGAAGTGGGCCGCCGTCTGGCGCTGGGTGACTTCCATGAGCTGAACGTGATTGTGAAGGGTGACGTGGACGGTTCTGTGGAAGCGTTGAGCGACTCTTTAATCAAGCTGTCTACGGAGCAGGTGCAGGTAAACGTAATCCACAAGGGTGTCGGTCAGATTTCCGAATCGGATGTCTCGCTGGCTGCCGCTTCGGATGCGATTATCGTCGGTTTCCAGGTACGTCCTTCGGGTGCTGCCGCCAAGATGGCAGAGCAGGAGGGTGTGGATATCCGCAAGTACTCCGTCATCTACGATGCCATCGAAGAGGTGAAGGCTGCCATGGAAGGTATGCTGGCACCGACATTGAAGGAGCAGATAACGGCAACCATCGAGGTGCGCGAAGTGTTCAACATCACGAAGGTGGGACTGGTGGCAGGTGCCATGGTCAAGACCGGAAAGGTGAAACGCAGCGACAAGGCCCGTTTGATACGCGACGGTATCGTAATCTTTACGGGTGCCATCAATGCCCTGAAGCGCTTCAAGGACGACGTGAAGGAGGTAGGTACCAATTTCGAGTGCGGTATCAGCCTGACAAACTGCAACGACATCAAGGTGGGCGATATTATCGAATCTTACGAAGAAATAGAAGTGAAGCAAACATTATAATTGAATAATGTGCAAATATGCTAATGTGCCAATTGGCTGCGCGTACAGAAAATGCCGCAGGGCAATTGGCACATTTTGCATATTAGTTATTTGCTCATTGACCCATTAGCATATTGGCACATTAGCATATTGTCACATTGGTACATTAATTTTATGGCAATTATAGATATCATCATATTGGCTGCTTTCGGCTTGGGCGCAATCATCGGCTTCATGAAAGGTTTCGTGAAGCAATTGGCCTCTCTGCTGGGGCTGATTGTCGGTCTGCTGGCGGCAAAGGCTTTGTATGCCTCGTTGGCAGTGAAGCTGTGCCCCATGTTGACAGACTCTATGACAGTGGCGCAAGTACTGGCATTTGTCTTCATCTGGCTGGCTGTTCCTTTGCTCTTCTCCCTGGTGGCTTCTCTGCTGACCCGGGCAATGGAGGCCGTCTCGCTGGGCTGGCTCAATCATTGGTTGGGGGCTGGTCTAGGGGCTTTGAAGTACCTCCTGCTGACGAGCCTGCTGATTGGTGTCATCGAATTTATAGACGGAGACAATACGCTGATTAGCAAAACAAAAAAGAAAGAATCAGTGTTATATTATCCTATGGAAGAGTTTGCCGGGATATTCTTTCCCGCAGCAAAGGCGGTTACGGAGCAGATTGTAAACGGAGACTTTGACTGATACCGTGAACCGTGATTTTGTAATTCATAATTTGTAATTATAGAAGTGATGCAACAAGAAGAACCCAATAAATATGTAAAGGAACTCACTCAGGAGAAGTATAAGTACGGTTTCACGACCGACGTGCATACAGACATCATTGAGCGCGGGCTGAATGAAGATGTAGTGCGGCTTATCTCTGAGAAGAAGGGAGAACCGGAATGGTTGCTGGAGTTCCGCCTGAAGGCATATCGCCACTGGCTGACATTGGAGATGCCTACATGGGCACATCTCCGCATTCCCGAAATAGATTATCAGGCCATATCCTACTATGCCGACCCTACGAAGAAGAAGGAAGGACCGAAAAGCATGGATGAGGTAGACCCTGAGTTGATAAAGACTTTCAATAAGCTGGGCATTCCGCTGGAAGAACAGATGGCGTTAAGCGGTATGGCTGTGGATGCCGTTATGGACTCGGTGTCTGTAAAGACTACCTTCAAGGAGACACTGATGGAGAAAGGAATCATCTTCTGCTCGTTCAGCGAGGCTGTACACGAGCATCCCGACTTGGTACAGAAATATCTCGGTTCGGTGGTGCCTTATCGTGACAACTTCTTTGCGGCACTGAACTCGGCGGTGTTCTCCGACGGTTCTTTTGTCTATATCCCGAAGGGGGTACGCTGTCCGATGGAGTTGTCCACCTATTTCCGCATCAATGCCCGCAATACGGGGCAGTTCGAAAGAACCTTGATTGTGGCGGATGATGATTCGTACGTTTCTTATCTGGAAGGGTGTACGGCTCCGATGCGTGACGAGAACCAGTTGCACGCGGCCATTGTGGAAATTGTAGTGCACGACCGTGCAGAAGTGAAATACAGCACCGTGCAGAACTGGTATCCCGGTGATGCCGAGGGCCGGGGTGGTGTCTATAACTTTGTGACGAAGCGTGGCCATTGTAAAGGGGTGGACAGTAAACTGTCTTGGACACAAGTGGAAACAGGTTCGGCCATTACCTGGAAGTATCCGTCTTGCATCCTTTCCGGCGACAATTCGACAGCGGAGTTCTATAGTGTGGCAGTAACCAATAACCATCAGCAGGCAGACACGGGAACAAAGATGATTCATCTGGGCAAGAATACCCGGAGCACCATTGTGAGCAAAGGCATTTCTGCCGGAAAGAGCGAAAACTCTTACCGCGGCTTGGTGCGCGTGGCACAGAAAGCGGACAATGCTCGTAATTACAGCCAGTGCGACTCCTTGCTACTTGGTGACAAATGCGGCGCGCATACTTTCCCCTACATGGATATTCACAATGAAACGGCCATCGTGGAGCATGAGGCCACTACCAGCAAAATCAGTGAGGACCAGATATTCTACTGCAATCAGCGCGGTATTTCTACGGAAGATGCCGTGGGGCTGATTGTGAACGGTTATGCCAAAGAGGTTTTGAATAAACTTCCGATGGAGTTTGCCGTAGAAGCGCAGAAATTGCTTGCCATTTCGCTGGAAGGAAGCGTGGGGTGATTTATAAATAGTAAATTGTAAATAGTCAAATAGTAAATATAAAGATGTTAGAGATAAAAGACCTGCATGCCAGC
>OHOK01000703.1_pt1 | contig 15984 bp, 9 predicted proteins | sample 1569731 | NCBI WGS metagenome assembly OHOK01 (sample SAMEA3879559, study PRJEB24766) | human gut metagenome | biome: human-associated habitat; feature: feces | place: USA | collected 1985/1987
TTTAAAGTCCTGATTGAAGATTTTGGTCAGAGACTTTATTTTTTTGTCTTTTGTGTGAACATTGTTTGAAATCGTGTAGAATAATATTCCCTGAAAAAAATTTATCATTTATATTTATAGTGCATGTGTTGTATTTTAACTAATATTAACTCCCACGTAATTTCTTGATATATGAACGCCCCGGGGGTAAAATCATTAAAGGTATTAGAAGTGAGATACAATGCTGGAATATAGATAAAACTTAACAGATTGATGTCATATAATTTTCCAAAACAGGAGGTATGAAGAGTGGCAAAGGCTACATTTGGCAAAAGGATATTTGCGGTGGCTCTGGCTGGTGTGCTGTCTGTATCGTTCACAGCGTGCAGCGGCAGTGGCGATGGTCAGGCAGGAGATGCGAAGATAAATATAGAACCATACAGTAAGATGCAGTTCAACACTGAGAAGGTTCAGAGCGGTGATATACAGTCCTCACTGACACTTGATCTGAAGCCGGACGGATACAGCAGCAAAGATTATTCGATACAGCAGTCCGACTACAAGATAGAGGAAGTCAAGGTGAAGGAAGGTGATAAAGTAGCCAAGGGTGATGTGATGATACAGTTTCAGGCTACTGAGATCAAGAAGACCATTGAACAGTACACAGAACAGAAGGAGCAGGATCTTCTGCTTATAGATCACTATACAAGGCTTGCAGAGATAGACAGCAGTGTAGATTATTCGGGCGATATATCGGCGGCAAAGGAAGATATGGACGTGGCTGATACGTACATAAAAGAGCAGAATGAGCGTATGAAGGACTATCAGGTCATAGCCACAAAGGCGGGAACTGTCACATATATAGATTCTGATATTCAGTACGGATATGTAACTGCTGGACAGACACTTATAACTGTCGATTCAGGATCATCTGATTATGTTGCGGAGACAAATGACAACTACGAGTTCAAAGAGGGAGAAGTTTACGAGGCTGATTTTCAGGAAGCGACATTTTCACTGAAACTGATAAAGTGCGAAAAGTACAAGAGCAAGGCAACCGGCGAGGAGATGCAGAAGGTGACATTCCAGCCTGTCAGCGATATGGCAGGCATCACGGAGGCAGATACACTGAAGATGGTCATAGAGAAGCCAGTGGTAAAGAACGTCATATATGTAAATAAAAAGGCTGTATTTGACGGCTCAGATGAAAAGAAGTACGCATACGTGGTGGATGAGGACGGCAACAGAAGTGCCGTGGAAGTCACAGTGGGTGATACTGTTGATGATAAGACGATCGTAAAGTCAGGGCTTAAAGCCGGAGAGCAGGTGGTGGTAAATTGAGAAAGCAGAATCTTAAGAGTGGTATACATGTGAAGAATATGAGAACGGTGTTTCATAAGAGAGTTATGTGTATGTGCATGGCTGCTGTGTTTGCGATGACTATGACGGGATGCGGCAAGGAGAAAAGTGAAAAGGTGCCGGAACTGATGGAGCCTGTGAGTACAAATGAAGCATACCGTCCGGTAACATACGGAGATATAGGTCGCAAGGTCATAAAGACAGGAACGATAGTTCCAACAGATTACAGCTACTATTATGAGACTTCAGCCACACTTTCAAAGGTATATGTGAATGTGGGGGATGAGGTGAAAAAAGGTACTGTTCTTGCTGAAACAGGGGACAGTTCAGATGCATCAGGGGGAGACAACACCACAGATACATCGGGGGGAGACAGTGGACTTACTGGCGATGGAATTGACGATACATCAGTTGATGCCAGCGAGTCGGATGATGTACAGAAGTACAGCCACGATATAAAGGAGAAGATCTATCAGGAGAAGCAAGCGGAGATTGACTGGAAGATAAAAGCCTGCGAGGAGATAAATGACAAGGAGGGCGCTGATGCAGCCAGAGTTGAGAAGGCGGTCAACGAGGAGAACCACAGATATGATAACCTTGTGTATGATTATGAACAGAAGAAGAAAATACAGGCGCAGGAAGAACAGGATAAGCTGAAGAAGAATGGAACCTTAAAGGCAGATCACGCCGGATATGTCACCTACGCCAAGTCTGCAAAGGGTGAAGATAAGACTGTGAACGGCGGAGAGAATGTTGTTGTCGTGTCCGATTACAATCAGCCATATATTGAGATAACAGGCGAGTCATATAAGAAAGATACATACAGTATTTACAAGAATATGTACACTGTTGTAGATGGAAAGAAGTATGACATAGAGCCATACAAGTTCACCAACCAGGAGATAGCGGTTGCACAGAGTATGTCTAGTCTTCCATATACAAGATTCCAGCTGAAGGGAGTAAAGAACCCTGAAAAGATACTGAAAGTTGGAAATTCAGTTTCCCTTTATTTCAGTACATCGGAGGCGAAGAATGTACTTACAGTTGGAAACGACTCAATATATGAAGAGAATGGGCAGAGCTTCGTGTATATCAAGACTGACACAAGCGACAAGGAACGTCGTGACGTGGAGGTAGGTGCAAGCGATGCAAATTACACAGAGATAGTAAGCGGCCTCAAGGAAGGAGATCTTGTGTACTATGCATCGGATACGATCATGCCGTCAAGCTACATTGAGTATACAGTTGCACTTGACTCATACACCAAGACAGCGAAGGCTCAGTCATTTACGGCAGAGGATCTAAACAGCGTAAGTTATGCAGCTCCATGTGATGGAAGATTTGCATCTATAAATGTCAAGAAGGGACAGAAGGTCAAGAAGGGAGATCTACTGTTTGTGATAGACAGTGGTGGCGGAACAGCGGCTGTCAAGGAGATCGACAATCAGATACAGGAAGAGAACATGTCATACAATTCATCACTTCAAGAGTATGACGGGCAGATAAATGACATAAATGACCAGATACAGGAATATCAAAAGCAGAAGAAAGCGACACCTACTGATGCGGACAATCCGTTGTATATGGTAGAGCAGCTCACATGCCAGAGAAATGTTGTGAATTATAATAAGCAGCTTCTTATATATACTCATAACGCGACTATAGCAAGTCTCAACGACAAAAAGACAAAGCTCAACAAGAACAACGATGGAACAGGTAAGATAAGCGTGTATGCTGACGAGGCGGGAACAGTCAAGAAGATCAGCGCGAGCACAGATGCTGCGATAAAGGAAGGTCAGACAGTACTCACGGTGGGCAGCAGCAAAAATGTCATACTGGCACTTACAGTATCAGAGGGCAAGCTTGGAATCAATCAGAAGGTAACTATCACAAGCAAGAAAGATAATACCAAGAAGATAAGCGGAATATGCGTGGGAACAAGCGGAGACTCTTCAAGATCATACATACAGACAGATGACCAGGGAAATGTACATATTACAAAGTGTGCAGGTTCCGATGAACTGAAGTACTACATCAAGGTCGATGATGCAAATGTTTACAAGAGCACGAAGAACTACCAGGTAAGCTACCCTACAGCGGTGTACGACAATGTTGTCATGATACCTACGAATATGATCTACCATGAGGCGAGCAAGAACAACTCATCAGAGTATGATTATGTATGGCTTCTCCTTGACGGCGAGATCGTGAAACAGTATATAACGCTGGGCGAGGCGAGCAAGACACAGACGATCATACTGTCAGGTCTCTCAGAGGGAGATGTGATAGCGAAGGAGTCAGCATCAGCGTCAGGTAGCAAGTCATCTTCAGGACGTGATTCCTCTGATTCATCAGGCGCGGCCGGTTCCTCAGACTCCTCCGATGGAGACTCTGGAGATACATCGGAAAATGTGACAGATGATGACGGAGCAGGCGATGCAGCCGGAGCAGCGGACGATGCTGTAGCAGAGTAATGGAAAGGAGAAAAGATGTTTAAATTTTTATCACACAAACTTCTTAATAAAAAGTGGCTTAATGCATGTCTTCTCCTTGGAATAGTACTCCTTGTGGCGGTGGCATCATGTAACCCGATGTTCAAGAACGGAGCGCTTGACATGCTTATGTCATCCAAGTTTGACGCAGCTATGACAGAGCAGAACAAATATCCGAGCACAATAGGCAGGGAGGGATCCTGTGCTGTTGATGAGTATCCGGATTCTGAGTCCGTGCTGAACAGGATAGAGAAGTATAAGAAGATGTGGAATTACTACCTTGAGATAGACACCATAGAGGAACAGACAAGTCTGAGCCTTGAGGCTGGATACACACAGAGTAATCTTGGACACAGAAGCAACTTCAAGATGGTGTATATGCCGAATCTTGAAGACCACATCAACATAACATACGGAGTAAGCCTTGAAGATGCAAAGACGGAGAGTGGAGTATATCCGTGTCTTATATCACAGAGGTATCTCGATGAATATAATCTAGTCGTTGGAGAGGTGTTTACCATCGACACGGGACTTGGAGATGTCAAGGATGCAAGTGGCAATCCTATGAAATACCAGATAGTCGGAGTGTTCGAGGAGAAGGATTACTCGGATGATTTCTGGTATGATCAGCTTGCAGATCTGGACAGACAGGTATATGTGAAGCAGAGTGATTTCGATGAGATGATCACAAAGTACGGCTTCCTCACAATATATTACAGTGAGCATGACATGCTGGATTACTCACAGATAACACATGCAAATGCAGCTGACACACTCTACTATATAAAGTCATTTGAGTCATCGGACAAGAGTTTTACACAGAATTTCAGCAACGTGCTTATAGATTACAGAGGCGATGCTAGGACGATAGGAATAATCATATGGGTACTTGAGCTTCCTATCCTTGTACTGCTCCTAGCATTCATCTACATGGTGTCAAGCCAGATACTGGAGATGGAGGATGGAGAGATCGCGATGCTCAAGAGCCGAGGAACAAGCACGAAGCAGGTCCTTGGAATATATCTGGGACAGTCGGCGATATTGTCGGTCATAGCGATAATAATAGGAATACCGGTGGGCTACCTTCTGTGTAAGATGGCGGCGAGTGCCAGCTCATTCCTGAAGTTTGAATTCAAGGATACACACTTTTACGGAATAGATCCGTGGATGGTCGTATACAGTCTGGCGGCAGCCCTTATTGCGATCCTGTTTGTGACTCTGCCGGTTATGAAATACGCTAAAAACTCTATCGTCGAGCAAAAGAGCAGGACAGGAAAGGTAAATTACAAACCGTTCTGGGAGAAGTTCTTTGTGGATGTTATCCTGGTGGTATTGTCAATCTATCTTCTCTACAATTACAACAAGCAGAAGTCTACGATCGCATTGGATATACTCTCAGGAAAGAGACCTGATCCGGTTATATTCCTGAACTCGTCACTGTTTATATTTGCAGTTGGACTTCTCGTGCTCAGACTTATCAAGTATCTCATAAGACTGATATACAGGATAGGTAAGAAGAGATGGTCACCTGCGGTATACGCTTCTTTCCTCCAGATAACGAGGACGGTGAAGAAACAGGGATTTATATCTGTATTCCTTGTAATGACCATTGCAATGGGAATGTTCAATTCAAATATGGCGCGGACGATAAATGATAATAAGACAAAACGTATCAATTACAATCTGGGAACTGACCTGGTAGTTCAGGAGCAGTGGACTAGAGGAACATATATAGATAAGAAAAAAAAGACTCATTGGTATTACACCGAGGGAGATTTTGAGAGATATACAAAGCTCGAGGGCTCTGTATGTGACAAGGTGACAAGAGTCATATATGACGATGATGCGGTGATAAAGGCCGGCGGAGAGGAGCTTGCAGGCAGCGTACTTATGGGAATAAATACCAAGGAGTTCGGTGAGACGGCAAGGCTTCAGAGCGGACTTAACAAGGAACACTGGTACAACTATCTGAACGATCTTGCAGAGGTGTCAAACGGTGTCATCATATCGTCGAACCTTGCAAAGAAATACAATATCAAAGTTGGAGATTCCATAAATTATGCGAGGTACAGTCCGATGAAGGGCAAGGAGAAGGAGGAGATCGCATCACCTAGTGGAACCGTATGTGCCATAGTGGATGCATTCCCTGGATTCCAGCAGTATGTGTACCAGAAGAACTCTGATGGAGAGATGGAGGAAGTTGAGAGATATCTCGTTGTTGCAAACTATGCGTATGTTGTAAGTGCATTCAGTCAGACACCATATCAGGTGTGGATGAGACTTGCGGACGGCAAGAGCTATAAAGATGCACTAAGAGCAATTGATGCAGAGGATATCAACATAGTACAGTATGACAGCCTTGATAAGGATATAAAGGAGATGCAGGAGTCACCTCTCGTACTTATCACAAACGGTCTGTTCTCACTGTCATTTATAATAGCAATCATACTCTGTATGGTTGGATTCCTGATATACTGGATAACATCCATAAAGCAGAGAGAGCTTATGTTCGGTATATACAGAGCTATGGGTATGAGTATGCATGAGATCAACAAGATGCTTATAAATGAGCAGATATTCAGCTCGGTTCTTGCCAGTCTGGCGGGATATGGAGTGGGAGTTGCGGCAACTATACTGTTTGTCAAGCTGGTTGCTGTTGTGTATCTGCCGGAGGCACACAATATAGCAATGTCGATAGCGGTGGATCCATATGACTTGATAAAGCTGACGGCAGTAGTTATATTTATGTTCATCGTCTGCTTCATAGTTATAAGGACTATTCTGAAGAAGATGAATATCACACAGGCATTGAAGCTGGGGGAGGATTAATCTATGGGTGAAAATACAAACAATACAGAATATATATTTGATCCTGCCACAGAGCTTAAGAAGGGGGCTTCAGTCATGGACGATATCATGATAGAGGCCAAAGGAATCAAGAGATGCTTCAGACTTGGAAGCGGTGAGGATTTCTATGCACTCAAGGGCATAGACATGCAGGTGCCTGCAGGCAAGCTTACAATACTGAAGGGCCGTTCTGGTTCAGGAAAGACCACTCTTCTGAACATACTGAGCGCCCTGGACGATCCGACAGAGGGCGATGTCATCATAGGCGAGCATGTCTACAGCCAAATGAATGAGAAAGAGAAGGAAAAACTCAGAAGATACAACATCGGATTCGTATTCCAGTCGGTGGCACTCATACCGATTATGAGTGCGTATGAGAACGTAGACTTCGGACTCAGGCTTGCCGAGTATGAGGGAAACAGAGATGCCAGGATCAGGGAGGTCCTTGACCTGGTGGGACTTTCATCAAGAATGTCTCACTTCCCTAATCAGATGTCAGGTGGTGAGCAGCAGAGAGTTGCTATTGCAAGGGCAGTGGCGCATAAGCCAAAGGTAATATTTGCAGATGAGCCTACAGGTGCCTTGGATACGGCGTCTGGACTTGCGGTCATGAAGCTTTTCCAGGAGCTTGTATACAAAGAGGGAATAACGATTGTCATGACTACCCATGACCCTAAACTGATGGAACTTGGAGATGTGGTATATGAGATAGAGGATGGTGAGATAGTTGGGCGATAAGCATTTGTTTAAGAAGAAAAAAAATGAGACACCGGAGACTATAACACCGGATAGTAATGTGGATACAAGACCTGATACCGCAGTACAGGGACAGAATGAACCAGAACAGAATGAGCCAGAACAGAAAGAGTTCGTATATGGTATGGATCAGACGGAGCAGGACAGTGAGGATGTTCAAAGTGGAACATCAGATGCGGACGGTTCCGCTCCTAGTCAGGAGACAAATGAAAACATCATAGAGTGTGACAGTCTGGTAAAGATATACAAGACAGATGATGTCGAGGTAATGGCTCTTCAGGGACTTGAGCTCAACATCAAGTATGGAGAGCTGATGGCAGTCATAGGAAAGTCCGGATCAGGAAAGTCCACACTGCTCAACATGATAGGCGGACTTGAGAGACCGACAGCCGGAAAGCTGTATGTAGATGGCAAGGACCTGTTTGCCATGACGGACAAGGAGCTGGTTGAGTACAGAAAGCACACGGTAGGATTTGTGTGGCAGAAGAACTCAAGAAATCTGCTTCCGTATATGACAGCTATCGAGAATGTGCAGGTTCCAATGTACTTTGACAAGAGCAACAAGGAAGACAAATATGCGAGAGCACACGACCTGCTCTGCAGGGTTGGACTTGAGGATAAGATCAATTCTTATCCTTCACAGATGTCAGGTGGTGAGCAGCAGAGAGTCGCTATAGCCATAGCGCTGGCAAACAATCCTAAGATCCTTCTTGCGGATGAGCCTACAGGTGCTGTTGATACCAAGACATCCAACATGATACAGGATCTGTTCAGAAAGCTGAATGAGGAGCTTGGAATCACGATAATCATAGTTACCCATGACATAAGTCTAGCCAACAAGGTTGGACGTGTGGTTATGATCGCAGATGGAAAGATAAGTACAGAGAAGATCATGAAGGAGTCATATAAGGACAGAATGAACGAGCTGTCCACGGATGGATTCTCATCAGATGATTCCCATGAGGAGTACTCCATTCTGGACAAGGCAAACCGTGTTCAGATCAGTCCCGACATACTTGCGGCAGCTGGAATCGACAGCAACAAGGTAAAGGTACAGGTTGTCGATGGCAAGGTCATCATCACAAAGGAGTAATATAGTCGCAAAGCTGAACAAATGTTAACGAATGACATATTTGTTGTAACGAACTTTAAAATATATTATAATTTTAGCAAATGCGCCTGAAAAGACAGGGAGTATATAGATGTCGTGGTGCTTATAAAGCAGGAAAGGTTGGTATTATATGAAGAAAAAAGGTTATGGAAAAGCGTTGACTCTGCTTCTCGTAACATCTCTTGTGGCAGGAACAGTCCTCACAGGATGTGGAAAGAAGAAAGTAGACTACAATATGGGTGATGATGAGAATGGTTCAGGTGGTGGCGGAAAGCTTGCATCAAGACTTGATGTGCCAGACTCCTATGAGGGTGCTCTGGAGGGAATAGACACCGATGCGACTGGTCTTACGGATGTTAAAATAAATGCATCCAAGATCACAGTACCTGATACAGACAAGATGTCTATACTCTACTACAATCAGAATCAGGTAGACAATGAATATAAAAAGAGAGTGTGCGAAAACTTCTTTGATGTAAGTGCCGGTGTATATACATACAGCTGGGAAAAACCTTACAAGGGAGATCTTGAGAGAGAGATAGAGAATTATGAGGAACTCTCAAAGCAGTCGACAAGTGATGACGAGAAGTCGTTTTTTGACGATTACATCTCATCACTAAAGGAGCAGCTCAAGACGGCAACGGATGAGAGAGAGGGCGCCGGTGATTATTCTGCAGATGCCTTTGTTGGCTCAAAGGGTGAGAACATGTACATGATCTCATTTAACTCAACAGAGACTGGAGAGAGCGGAGGATTCTCAATAGATTATTATCCATCAGACCAGCTCATCAATTACAGACCTAAGGAGGGAGCGTCATCAGTATATTGCTACAGCAGCGATTACTATGACGGTGAGGACACAGCAAATACAGCAACGGTCAGCCAGGATGATGCTATACAGCAGGGGCTGAGTTTCTTGGCCGGATGCGGAATCTCAGACATAATTGAGACAGGCTGCACAGACCTTATATGGGAGTACAGCGATACATCATACAATACACTTGCATCTGAGAAGAGTGGATATGTGATCACATACAAGCGCTCGGTTGATGGAATAGCTCCATATACACCAAATGTATACAATATTGACTCACTGAATTCATCAGATGATGTATGGTATGACACTATGGATGAGACATTTGAACTGCAGATAGATGATAACGGTATTGTTTCAGCATACTGCTATGATTATTTCAAGGCAACAGGAGATAAGAAAGAGAATGTTGATCTCATATCATGGGAGGATGCAGTGAAGGCCCTTCCAAAGGCAGTCAACACATATTATGCTGAGAACAAGACACAGTATAGCAGCATAGAGTTTAACAACGTGCAGCTTGCCTACTATAAGATAAAGGATGGTGACAAGTACGAGTATCTTCCTGTATGGGCATTTGCACAGTGTGAAAAGACTGGCGATGGTGATAGTTCACAGAGTGAAGATGGTCTTGACGTTTCAAATCCTTCGCAGCTCATCATGCTGAATGCTGAGACAGGAGAACTGATCGATCTCAAGAGTGTACTCAACACACAGTCATTCTCATATACTGACAGTACAGTGGTAGGTGGCGATGATGATAATGTGACTTTAGATGGTTCCGATCTCGATGAGGACGGAGCTTCAATAACGGATGACAGCGCTGCATCAGATGACTCTTCAGATTCATCTGATGATGGTTCAATAGATATCAATGATCTTGATCTTCAGGTGGATGATACTACAGATGCTGTAGAAGAGTAAGCGTTATAGAGTGATAACTGCAGAGCAGTAAATACAGAATAACAGGAATATGATCCCTGTGAGCGATCTGTTTATTTCAGATCTTTCACAGGGATTTTTTTGTGTTATAAACCGTAGGCAAGCAAGATAGCGATATTGATTATGATTATCAATAAAGAAATAAGAATTGACAAATACCCCCCTAGGGTATATAAAATATACGAAAGATAGATAAATGAAATAAAAGATCATACATGTACAAATATTTGCAGAGGAAAGGCGGATACTATGAGTGATGAACACACATGCTGCTGCAGCGACAGAAAGAGACAGAGGACAGATGAGGAATACAAGAGACTTATGAATAGACTAAGCAGGATAGAAGGACAGATAAGAGGCGTCAAGGGAATGCTTGAAAATGATGCCTATTGTACAGACATAGTGCTCCAGGTGTCAGCCATAAACGCGGCGCTCAACAGCTTCAATAAGGTACTTCTTGCAGAGCATATCAGGACCTGTGTGGCTGATGACATAAGAAATGGCAAGGATGACACGATAGAGGATCTTGTAAATACGATAACAAGACTTATGAAATAATATAACTGAAATAATGTAACTGAAATAATGTAACTGAAATTATGCAACTGGATGAAATGACAAATGTAATACAGAAAGAAGGTGTGTGCATTGGACAAATACAATGTGACAGGAATGAGCTGCAGTGCATGTAGTGCGAGAGTAGAAAAGGCGGTTTCCAAGGTCGATGGTGTAAGTACATGTCAGGTCAATCTTCTGACAAACTCCATGATGGTGGACGGAACTGCTTCAAGGGATGATATCATATCAGCCGTGGAGAAAGCGGGATATGGCGCTTCTCCAGCAGATGGCGGAGCGCAGACGAAAAGCAGCGACAAGACTTCGGGCGGTGGACAGTCGGAGAGCGATGCGGCTCTGTCAAAGATGAAGATAAGACTTGTGGCATCTGTCATAATATTGATCCCTCTGATGTATATATCAATGGGACATATGATGTGGAACTGGCCGCTGCCATCGTTCTTTGACGGCAACCATGTGGCAATGGGACTTACACAGATGCTTCTCACCATATTGGTGATGATCATCAACCAGAAGTTCTTTGTCAGTGGATTTAAGGGTGCTATACACGGAGCTCCAAACATGGATACACTGGTCGCCATGGGTTCCGGAGCATCATTTATATACAGTGTATATGTGCTCTTTGCCATGACGGCGGCACAGACCGCGGGAGATGATGCTCAGGTCATGACACTCATGCATGACATTTATTTTGAGTCTGCCGCCATGATACTCGCTCTTATAACCGTTGGAAAGACGCTTGAAGCATATTCCAAGGGACGTACAACGGATGCTTTAAAAGGACTTATGGATCTTGCACCTAAGACTGCTGTTCTCATAAGAGACGGAGCGGAGGTTGCGGTGGGCATAGACGAGGTGGCTGTCGGAGATATATTTGTGGTGAAACCAGGAGAGAGCATTCCTGTTGATGGAATCGTACTTGATGGAGATTCTGCAGTGGATGAGTCTACGCTCTCGGGTGAGAGCATACCGGTGGACAAGAGCAAGGGAAGCCGGGTGTCGGCGGCAACCATAAACCAGTCGGGATATTTGAAGTGCAGGGCTACACAGGTTGGAAGTGACACTGCATTGTCCAAAATCATCAACATGGTCAGTGATGCAGCGGCTTCGAAGGCACCGATAGCCAAGATAGCAGACAAGGTATCAGGGGTGTTCGTGCCGGTGGTCATCGCTATTGCAGTGGTTACTATGATCGTATGGCTTATTGCCGGAAAGGAAGTTGGCTACGCGCTGGCGAGAGGAATATCTGTACTTGTGATCAGCTGCCCTTGTGCGCTGGGACTTGCCACACCGGTTGCGATCATGGTTGGAAATGGAATGGGTGCAAAGCACGGTATCCTGTTTAAGACTGCAACAGCTTTGGAGGAGACAGGCAAGACAGGAATAGTCGTCCTCGATAAGACGGGAACAATAACAAAGGGTACTCCGGTTGTTACGGATATAATACCCGCGGAGGGTATAACTAATGAAAGACTTATCATGCTGGCAGCGGCGCTTGAAGGAAAGAGTGAACACCCTCTGGCAAAGGCCATAGTTGACGAGTGGAATGACAATCCTGCGTACAGTGATGCCAGGGAGACAAAAGACATCAGTGTCACACAGTTCCGGGCAGCTCCGGGACATGGACTTTCCGGAGTGGTAGATGGAATGGTGATGGTGGGAGGAAACAGAGAATATATAAGCGAATCAGCAACGATCCCGGATGAGATGGACGTTCAGGCTGACATGCTGGCAGAACATGGAAAGACACCGATGTTCTTTGCCGGCAAGCCGGAATCTGGAAACGGAAAGGTGCTTGGTATAATCGCTGTTGCGGATGTTGTGAAGGAGGAGAGCAGGAAGGCTGTAGAGGAGATGCAGAAGATGGGACTCTCGATAGTTATGCTCACAGGTGACAATGAGAGGACTGCAAAGGCGATCGGAGCCCAGGTCGGAGTAGACAGAGTTATCGCCGGAGTGCTTCCTGATGGCAAGGAGAAGGTCGTCAGAGAGCTCATGGACGATGCAAATGTCATAATGGTCGGCGACGGAATAAACGATGCGCCTGCGCTCACGAGGGCAAACATTGGAATTGCAATAGGGGCGGGAACAGATATCGCCATAGATGCTGCCGATATAGTTCTTGTGAAGAGCTCACTGCTAGATGTGCCTGCGGCGATAAGGCTCAGCATGGCGGCAATGAGAAATATCAAGGAGAACCTCTTCTGGGCATTTATCTACAATATAATCGGTATACCTCTTGCAGCAGGTGTGTGGATACCGATATTTGGATGGACTTTAAATCCAATGTTTGGAGCATTTGCCATGAGCCTTTCAAGTTTTTGTGTAGTAACAAACGCGCTGAGGTTGAATTTGGCTGATATTTATGATAAAAATAATAGATACAGGATCAAGGAAAAATATAGAAGCGGATCTGTAGGAGTAAAAGATGAAGGATCAGGTCGCAAGGGAAATGACAGTGATAACACTGAGAATAATTATATAATTGAAAATAATCATAGAATTGAAAATGAGAAAGGAAATGATGATATGAAGAAGACAATGAAGATAGAGGGTATGATGTGCGGACACTGTGAGGCAAGAGTCAAGAAGTGCCTGGAGGCTCTGCCACAGGTCGATCTGGCCGAGGTAAGCCACGAGAAGGGTATAGCGATAGTTACACTAAATGCTGATGTAGATGACGCTGTTCTCACAAAGGCGGTTGAGGATCAGGACTACAAGGTGATCTCAGTTCAGTAATCATTTGTAGAAAAGGAAGTTATACGTGAATGAAGAAAATACTTAACAAACTTCTCAGCAGAATGGTGATAACATGTTTTTTGGTCGTCCTGCAGCTTGCAGTGATGATATTTGGAATTATAATTCTGCAGGAAAGGTACATTTACATCTCAGGAATATTGAAGCTTTTGAGCGTGATAGTTGTATTTCATCTCATAACAAAGGATACCAACCCGATGATCAAAATGGCGTGGATGGTGCCGATACTGCTGTTTCCTGTACTAGGAGGTTTAATGTATGTGCTTTATGGACATGTGCTCATACCGAAGAGGCTTAAGAAGAACATGCTCAGAGTTATGCAGCAGGAAGTGTATGAGAATGTGAAGGGCGCAAATGTCTGCCAGGCAGCAGATATCAAGGGCGAGCCAACGTACAGAATATGCAATTACATGGAGCATGTGGCACAGGCCCCCCTTTATAAGCATACAAATGTAAAATACTATGCAATCGGCGATGATGTCATGGATGACCTTATCAGGGATCTGGAGAGTGCTGAGAAATACATCTTCATGGAGTATTTCATCGTTGATAAGGGATATATGTGGGATACGATCCTGGAGATCCTCAAGAGAAAGGCTGCAGAGGGACTCGATGTAAGATTCATGTATGATGACATAGGATCGGTGTTCAATGTGCCAAAGTATTACTGGAAGGAGCTTGAGTCATACGGAATCAAATGTATGGCGTTCAATCAGGTCGTGCCTTTCTTTGCAACGATATTCAACAACCGAGATCACAGGAAGATAACGGTCATAGATGGCAAGATCGCCCATACCGGCGGATACAATATGGCGGATGAGTATATCAATCGCATAACAAAGTACGGCAGGTGGAAGGACAGCGGAGTGAGACTTGAGGGCGAGGGTGCCTGGAGCTTCACAGTCATGTTCCTCCAGATGTGGAATTATTTCAGATATTCGGAGGGAAGCTACCTGAGTTATAAGCCGGAGGTGGACTTTTCAAATATAGAGGATGGCTATGTACAGCCTTATAAGTCAAGTCCGCTGACCGGAGAGAATGTCGGAGAAAATCTCTATATTCAGATGATAAATGATGCGCAGGAGTATATATACATATTTACCCCGTATCTGATAGTGTGCAATGAGCTGATGACGGCACTCAAGCTTGCAGCCAAGAGAGACGTGGATGTGCGAATAGTCACACCAGCCATACCGGATAAAAAGTATATATACAAGATGACACAGTCCAACTACAAGGAGCTGCTTCTTGCTGGCGTGAGGATATACCAGTATACACCTGGATTTATACATTCCAAGACACTTATTATGGACGGAAGGCTTGCGTCGGTGGGGTCGATCAATATGGACAACAGAAGCTTCTATCACCACTTTGAGTGTGGCGCCCTGCTCTATGACTGCAAGGCGATAGCGGATGTCAAGAATGATATGTTTGCAACATTTGAGGAGTCGGAGGAGATAGACATACTTTGGTGTAGAAATAACATAAGCAAGGTGTCCCTGATAGGACCGCTGCTCAACCTGTTATCGCCACTGCTTTAAAAGGAGACTCGAAATGGATAAGATTCGTAAGAAAAAATCTGATGATTCCGGGACGGCGCAGGACTGGCTCAGCACGATATTTCTGTTATATATGGGAACTCTGTATCCACTCATAATGCACGACAAATATTTTGACATCACACTAACTAAGTACAAGGCATTTGAGGTGGCGCTGTGTGTGTACGCGGTGCTCATGGTGCTGGCAGTGCTGCTCGATGTGTTTGACGGGAAAAAGCCATTTGTGATGTTTAAGTACAGAAAAAGCTATGTTGCAACGGACTGGTTCATGGCTGGCTTTTTCGTAGCCAATGTACTTGCGTTTGTGATGGCATCAGATAAAATGGCCGCCTATACTGGCGAGGAGGGCAGAAGGTGCGGACTTCAGTTTATGATCCTTGCCATGCTCCTGTATGTCTGTATGGGACGCGGCCTGCGTCTTAGAAAATGTGTGTTCCCGGCATTTCTGTGTGTCGGTTCATTTACGTGTATAATCGCGGTTTTTCAGTATGTCGGTATAGATTTCCTTGGAATAAGGGACGGGCTAGCATCCAGCATAATGGATATATACATATCGACATTTGGCAATATAGATATATTTGCAAGCTTTCTGTGCGTTCTGATCCCTGTCGGATTTGGTGTGGGGCTTGACGACCGTAGGATATATGATGGTGATGCCACATGGAAGTTCAATTGGGTGAAGCTCTCCGCCTGGACTGCGGTATTTACAGGGGCGGCTGCGACAGTTGTGACAAATGCAGATCTGGCGTATGCAGGTGTCTGTGCAGCAGCCGCGATATTGCTCCTGGTTTC
>OHOK01000736.1_pt1 | contig 15470 bp, 16 predicted proteins | sample 1569731 | NCBI WGS metagenome assembly OHOK01 (sample SAMEA3879559, study PRJEB24766) | human gut metagenome | biome: human-associated habitat; feature: feces | place: USA | collected 1985/1987
GGAGCAATGCTTTTTTTAACTGATGTAGATCATGTGAGCTTTGAAAAAGCAAACGGGACACGGTAAATTAACCTCCAATCGGCTACCGTGTCCCTGCAAGTCGTCATTGGTTTGTGCAATCGCAAAGAAACGGCGGCTCTGAAAATCAAAGCCGCCGTTTCAAATGGGCGTGTTGATAGGCTGCTGTACGACGGCTTTTTTTCTTTTGCCGTCGTGCGGCAGCTTGTTCCTTTTGCGCTTATCTTAACAAGCAATCCTCACAGAAATGTCACTGACACACGCTGTTTCGACAGAATAATGGGCTGAAATCTCACGAACCTGTGAGATTTGAAAAACCGGGAGAATAATCTCCCGGTTTTCATCGCAAATATTTAATTCTGCCGCAGTCTCTCTACAACGCTTTGCTTAACATTTTGCATGAAAGTTATGACGGGGGTTGCCAAGCAGACCAGCAAAACAATAGCTGCGACAACCAACAGAGAAATTACAGGATAGTGAAAAGCTGCATAAGGAACCATTCTTCTAAAGGCTGAGTATATTGGAATATATATCGCTGTTCCCAGTGTGGCAAGCAGTAGGAAAGAAATACTCCAATAATACACGCCTTCCCAAAGCAATACATTTCTAATTTGCTTTTTCGTCATTCCTATACTTTCAAGTGTTGCAAATTCATGTTTCCGAGTATTTACACTAACAACCATTGTGTTAATGAAATTCATAATTCCTATCAGCAAAAATACAGCGGACAACCCTGCGGCTATAATCCTTGAGGTCAGCAAATATCCGGCCATTTCTTGCTGCTTTTCATATCGTGACAGAATCGTAATGCCCGGTGACGAAGCAGTAATGGATTGAAGCTGCTCCATAATCCCTTTGTCATAACTGCTATCAATAGTATCAAAAGCAATCCGAAAGATTTTGGTTTCTCCAGACAACTTCTCTATTGCCTGCTTACTGATATACAAATCAGGGGCAGTACCTCTCTCATTTCCTCGACCACTCTGAAAATCAGCGTCCAGAAAGCCAGTTGCCACTGTAAAGACCTGTTCCCCGGACTCACCGACAACGGTGATTGCTTGCCCTGGCTGAATCAATAGGTTTCCCTCATCATCCGTCATAGCGGACAAAACCACCAACTCTCCCTTTTCAAAGGCGGTTAAGTCAATAGGCTTATCAAGCGTTTTATTAAGTTCTTCGATATATCTGGAATCTATTCCGTAAACGCCGCTCCAAAAATTATCTGTATAGTTTTTTCGTGTTTCCGCATTTGAAAAATCAAGACCTGATACGCCATCCAAGGAATCAATATATTTCCCGAATACATTTTCGTCGTAAATGACATCCATAGTGGGCCACGGTGAAGCAGAATAAGTGACGCGCAGATTTTCAATTCCCTGCATTGTTTCAATTTGCTGCAACATTTCATCAGAGAGCAGGTTTCCTTCTTCGGAAATGCTGTAAGTCAATGCGAAATCACTTTCTCCCCATTGATTTACAAAATTGTCGGGACTTAGGCTTGATAGTAGACCAGCAGAAACCAAAAACAATATTAAGCCTAAAAATAAGGACGCAAAAGTAAGGAAAGCGCTTTTAGGGTTTCTAAAAATATTATCTCGTGCCATCCGAGATAATTTTGTTCTATGGCTCTTATGATCTCGGTAACTCCTTGTATTTGCCTCCGTATAGCGTGAAGCCGCAACAGGAGAAATACTTGCAGCTATTTTCGCTGGTTTCATGCTGCCGATGATTGCAGTAAAAAATGTGAAGATTGCGGCACCCGCAAAAATAATGGGGGAAAAGGACACTATCTCCCCAAGGTCTGTATCGCTTGAGTACATCATATTCATGGCAAACGGAACAAGTCCAAGCGAAACAATACCACCGACAATCAGGCCGCTGGGAATACCGATCACCGCCGTTCTGAATATTTGAGAACGCACGATCCGCTTGATTTGTCTTTTTGTCGTGCCTATCGTTTTAAGCTGTCCATAGAATTGTGTATCTCTTGAAATTGAGATATACAGAATGTTATAAATCAGCAAATAGCCGCTGATAATGATAAAGACGATAATAGCAGCCAGTGGAAGAACAATGGTGGTGGAATTGCTCTGAGCAATAGGTACAATTTCAAAGGACTGACTTTCTGTAAACGAAATCTTCCGTTTTAGTTTTTCACAGGATCGCAGGGCATTACTGTCATCAGAAAAAGAAATCATTGCGGTAGACACACTATCAAAGGGAAGCCCTGTTTGTGTTGCAAAAAGCTCCGAAACATAAGCGGCACCACGGTTGCCTGCACGTGAAGCCGAATAATCTGTATAATAGCCCGACAAAACAAATTCATCGGAGATATATTGATAATCTGTTCCGAGTTGATAGGAAAGGGAAATATTCATCCCTATCTGTGGATCATCAATCCCCATTGCACGCAAAGCCCATGTAGGGAGCATAATTTCATTTTTTGCTTGCGGATAATCTCCGTGTATATCCGAAATTGTTGGTACACGGTGTTCTTGCCATTCTGTTTCGTCTATCCAAGTAATACTCAGCAGGGCATCGTCCATTCCAGATGTATCAATGCTGCCCAATCTCTGACTGACACCAACTACGGATACCAAGCTGGATCGGCTCAATTCTTCATATTGTTCTTCTGAGAGACTTGTAATTGCCACATCCGCAGTCGTGCCCATCGCACGAATTTGCTGCATTTGATAGGTTTCAAAATAACTGCACCCCAAACTAAATACAGATGTAATCATAAAGGCGGTCAAGAATAATGCGATGGTAACGAAAACATTTCTCTGCTTATTAGCGCGGTAGCTTCTTTTGGCAAGACGATTGATTGTTGCCTGATTATTGTTCCCAAATAAAATATCATCCATCAATGTCACCCCCTGTCACTGTGCGATTTTTCCGTCCTCAATACGGATAATTCGGTCGGCAAGCTGGGCAATTTCATTGTTATGGGTAATCATTACAAGCGTTTGATGGAACTTCTGACTTGTAACTTTCAGCAAACCAAGAACATCACTACTTGTCCGGCTATCCAAATTGCCTGTCGGTTCATCTGCAAGTATAATAGCTGGTTTGGAAACAAGGGCGCGGGCAATCGCTACACGCTGCTGCTGGCCGCCGGACAGATTGTTAGGCATACTGTTCAGCTTCCCATCGAGAGCCAGCATTTTCACTACTTCATCCATAAACCGCTTGTCCACGGTATCACCATCCAGCTCCACCGGCAGGACAATATTTTCATAGACATTCAGCACAGGAACAAGATTGTAATTCTGAAAGATAAACCCGATGTTACGTCTGCGGAAGATGGTAAGCTGTTCATCCTTGAGTTTCGATAATTCTTTCCCTTTTACTTTAATACTGCCGGAAGTTGGCGTATCTAACCCGCCCATCATGTTCAGCAAAGTAGACTTACCGCTGCCGGAAGTACCAACAATGGCAACAAATTCACCTTCCTCAATGGATAGGGTCACGCCATCCAATGCTTTTGTAATGTTCGGTTCGGTGCCGTAATATTTCTTCAAATCTGTCGTTTGTAATATGTTCATATAGAACACCACCCTTTCTTTTTGATGGCTCTATCATAAAAGGTAAACCTCACAGAAATGTCACGGGAAACAAAATACCTCTGTTTAATTAAATCTCAAATGTCATAGGTCTGTGACATTTTGTTTTTTAGCGTACTTATTTTATTGTCGAGGCAGAAAGACGGAAAAAGTTGAACCCCTCCCAACCTCGGATGTTACCCGGATATAACCGCCTTGCAAGGTTACGATCTCACGAGCCAGATATAGACCAATACCAATTCCATCTACATCATGTACGATGTCCTCTCGATAGAAACGCTTGAAAATTGCTCCCTGATGCTGTTCTGAAATGCCAATGCCTGTATCTGCAATGTCGATTTTCACATACATTTCCCAACTTTCAACCGAAACACGGATTTGACCGCCCTCCGGCGTATATTTCACCGCATTGTCCAAAATATTGAACAATGCTTCACCTGTCCATTTTCTGTCATGGGAAACGACCAAGTTCTCCGGGCAGTCCACTTGAACATTGATCTGTTTTTTCTCGGCGTTCAGAAGAATACCGCCCAATGCGGCGGCAAGCGTGTCATAAAGCGGCTGGCTTTTCTTTTCCAGAGAAATGACACCTGCTTCCAGACGAGAGGTTTTAATCATCATCTGCATGAGAAAATCCAGTTTATCAAGTTGGCTGGCCTGTGCTGTAAGAAACTCTTTTTGCTTTTGCACAGGGACTTCATTTTCAAGCAGGGTGCTGTTAATCATTTTCAAGTTCGCAATCGGGGTCTTGACCTGATGAGAAATGTCGGAAATCAGTTCTTGCAGGTCAGCCCGTTCTTGTGCAATGCTGTTCTTGTTTTCCTGCATGACTTCATATAAACGGTTCAGCCGATATTCAATTTTATAGAAAAGACTTTCTTCTTCAATAATCTGTTTCGGCTGCATATTCCCGGACAACATATTATCTATCAGACTACAAAAGCTATCGGAGAACATTGCCAGTTTACGCCGAACCAGCACCATAAAACAAACAGCGCAAAGCAGCACAAAGATGCCGAACAATACTACATACCAGACAGCGGTTATATTCTGAGTTAGCCCATACAAAGCTGCTGAAACCGTCCCCATTGCCACCAGCAGGAGAACAGCTAAAAAGAGACAGGCTTTGTTGACAGAGAGTTTTCGCCCATTCATTTCAGCACCCCTCCAATCCACATATAACCCATACCATATACCGTTTTGATGTACTGACGGTCGGGTGTTTCAATTTTGTTTCGTACCCGGCTGATAGCCGCAGTCAGAGCGTGTTCATCCACGAAATTTCCGTCTGCGTCCCACAATTTTTCCAACAAGACTTGCCGGGTCAAAACAATCTGTGGATTTTTCATCAGAATTTTCAAAAGTCGATATTCCAGTGGTGTGAATGTAAGTGGCTTTCCTGATAGAGTAGCACTCATTTCTGAAAAATTGATGGTCAGTATGTCATCCTCATAAGTATCACCACCATATTGTTTTGTCAGCCTCCCTAGCACTACCGCCAGTTTCTTTTGAAAGACACTCATAGGGAAAGGTTTTGTCACATAATCTTCTGCACCCAGCTCATACCCTTTGAGCATATCGCTTTCCATATCATTTGCGGTCAGAAAGATAATAGCGGTATCGGGACGGCGTTCTTTTACCTCCCGGCAGAAGTCAAAACCGTTCCCATCCGGCAAATTTACATCCAGCACAATTAGGTCATAGTCCTGCTCTGTCAAGAAACTACCGGCCGCTGATTTTGTCAGCGCAGAATCCACCGCATAGCCCGCAGTATTCAAGTTATAGCATAAAGTATTATTCAAAAGTCGATCATCCTCGACTACTAAAATTCGCATGGTATCACACTCCTTCATTTTCAGTGTAGCACCCAAATGTCACAGAAACCTCACAATATTTCTGATTTTATTTTAGATACCAACTTCTGATCTTCGGGACAAATTTAATTATAAGTACATTTTACATCACATTTTCAGCGTCATCAATTCTCTTAGCACGAAATTAAATATGCAGTGAAATGAAATTTGACGCCGTTCAAATGTTGCCACATGAAATGTAAAATTACATTAGGTGGTGATGCTATGAAAATTGAACGTGACGAACGCAAATTTGACTTTCACGGGATCGGACTTGCTATCAAGAAAGCCCGTGAGCGTGAGGGCATGACGCAGGAGCAATTAGGATACATTGTTGACCGCGATCCGCGTACCATTATGTATCACGAAAATGACGGACAGCATCCGAGCCTAAACGCCTTTTTCCAAATGGTAACGATGTTCGGTATCTCCGTGGATGAATACTTTTATCCCGATATGGGAGCCGATGAAGCCGCAAAGAAGCGGATCGGTATTCTGCTTAATTCTCTCAGTGAGAACGAACTACGGCTTGTCGAGGGGATTATCAACGCAATCATAGAAAACCGTGGAACGGAGGGAGCGTAAGAAACGGCGCTGCCTCCGTTTTTCGCGGGGTTTCCGGGGGAGCGCGGTAGCAGCAAGCAAGGCAAGTGTATTGACACTTGCAATTTCCGCGCTGCGGAAATGCTTGTTGGGGTGCCCCCAAACCCGCTGGACTTCTGGCCATCGTGACCAGAAGAAATGTTGTCTGCGTCGCCGTCCCTAACGGGCCTGCTCCTTATTGCGCTGGTTGTCCGTCAGCCCGCGCAGATGATCCACGCTGCCCTTGACTGCCACCAGCTCCCGCATATCCTGCTGGGCCTTGCGGTATTCCAAATAAAGAGCTTTTTTCCGCGCTGCCAGTTGGCGGCGTTTTTCTTTTAGTACGTCCATTTTGGGGAGCTTCTCGCCGCCCAGCAGCTCGGCCATCGTCGCCTTTGCAGCCCGGTAGTCGGCCAGTTCCGCCTCATGCTCGGCAAGGTATTTCCGGCTGTACTTGGCGGCCTTGTACCCATCGAACGCGGGGCGGGTCTTGGCGTACTGCACCACGGCGGCCATCAGATCGGACACACGGGAAAGCTCGGCCTCGGTCTGCTGAATGTCCCCGGCCAGCGTGTGAAAACGCTCTGTGGCGGCGTCGGTCTTTGCGGCCAAATCGTCATATTCAAATAGCTGGTGCTCTTTCAGATATTGCAGCGCGGCCGCCATCTGTTTAAGGTTGTACACCTTGGCCCAGCGTTCATAGGCTGGGCCTTTGCCCTGACGCATCCGCTCCTGAATGTCGATCAGCAGATTGACACGGCGGGGCGCAGGCGTTCTCCATGCCGGGGCCGTTCGTGTGGGAGCCTTGCCGTCAATGACGGCCTGCACGTCCTCGGGGCCGTAGCCGTCCCCCAGCGTGGCCGCCCGGAAACGGGCCGCCCGCTGTTGCCCTGGCACAAGGAATGAGATCGCGCCGCCGCGCCCGCGCTTGACCTGTATGCCTGCCGTTTCCATGCGCCGGAGAAAATCTGCGAAGTCCTTGGGACGCTCCGTCAGGGCCGCGTCAATGGCAAGGCGGATCTGTTCTTTCTGTGAGAGCTTTTGATTTTCCCCCAGCCATTGACCGTAGTGCAGATACCGCCCCTTGCTGTGGAGCTTGGGATTTGCGATCACGGATAGGTCGTGCTCCAGACATACCCGGTCAGACAGCCGCCGCAGGGCGAACGAGGAGCCGATGAAGTTGCGGAACTTCCGGGAGCGGTCATAGGCGGTGGAATTGTAGTAAATGTGATTATGAATGTGCTCCTTGTCTATATGGGTACAGGCAAAGAATTGATACTTGCCCTTTGTCCAGCGCATCGCCGTTTCATAGCCGATGCGGTTGGCCTCCTCCGCCGTCACCTCACCGTGAGGGAACGCCTGCCGGATCTGGTAGCACAGCGCCCCGTGTCCGGCCCTGCGGTCAGTTTCGCCCTGATACTGATTTTTGACCAGCATGAACTCGGCGTGTGCCGTGGCCGGATCGCAGAGGTAGGAGGAAACGGCCCCCAGCTTCTCCGGGTTCAGGCCATAGTCAAAGCGGTCTTTCAGGCTTTGCAGGGCCGTCCGCTTATCGGCCCGCTTGTGGGATTTGAGGTAGGTTGTGGCCGTAGGCATCCCTCCTTTCCATACGACAAACGGCGGATGGGATCAGCCGCCGTTTTCTGCATCTTCTGGCCACCGTGACCAGAACTCAGCCCATGATGAAGCCCCGCAGGGAGCCGGTCAGCTCGTCCAGCTTGGCAAGCAGCCATCCGGCCAGCGCGGGCAGGCCAAAGGGCGAAATAGCAAACGCCATCAGCAGCCCCGCGATCCCCGTGGAAATGTCTTTCTCCACAAACAGCATCAGGACACTCAGCAGCCCCAGCACCGACGCGAGGATGGAGAGCAAACCAGCGGAAAGACTCAGCAGGAACGAGAGCACGGCCACAAGCAGGGTCAGCACCAGCACAAAGGGAGCGGCAAGAATTTTGAATATGATCCGCATAGGGGGTTCCTCCTTTTTCCTGTATATGTCTATTATAACTCTGAAAAAATCGGCACTCAAGGATGTCCCGGCCCTCCGCACTTCTGGTCACAATGACCAGAGGTGCGGACAGCCGGGGAACGGCGCGGGGCCGTTCCCCCTGTGTCACATCGTTACAATGGCAGAGAGCTGGGCCAGCAAATCAGACAGCGGCCCCCACAGGTCGGCATAGTCCTTTTGCAGACGCTTCAGCTCGTCCGGGTACAGGCCGCCGTAGCTGTTGGCATGGATAGCCGCCTGATTGAGATTGTTTGCACAGCGCCGCTGGAGCGACACAAGCTCCTTGACAGGTTCAAGGTCAACGTGGAGCACATAGCCGCCCAGCGCCATTTTTCGGATATAGGCGCTCATGTTGCGGATGCCAGCCTCGGCCATGCGCTCCCGAATGACCTCCAGCTCGTCAGGCCGTACCCACACATAGATGGGGACGCTGCGGACGCGCTTCTTTGTCAACGCTCCTCACGCTCCCGGCTGCGGCGCTTGGGCGGATGTTCCCGTACCTTGTCCAGCGGCTTATCCTCCGGGGGCGGCACAGGCAGATTGTTGATGATGCCGTCGATCTGATTATAGTTCTGCTCCATAGAAAGCTCGGCGTTCTTGTTGGGATTGCGTTCCTGATCCATAAATGTCCTCCTATCTGTCGCCCCGGTCAGGGGCATTTTTCTTTGGGGCAGCTTGGCCCCGGTCAGCCTCGGCCTGCTTTGCGGCGGTTTTCATCTGTTCCCGGATCGAACGGGGCCTGTCGGGATTGTCAGGCGCAGGCCGCAGCTCATAGTCAGACGCCTGCCGCTTGGTCAATGGCCGTGTATAGGTCAAATGCCCCCACGCCATAAATGCCCCGTTTTCAACCGGGATGCGCTGATCGTAGTTGACGATTTCATCCGGGGCGTTGCGGGGCGGCTTGGGAAATGTCCCAATGTCCACGGGGCGCTGGGTAGAATAATACTTGTAAAGGCCGGGAGCCTCGACCTGCCTGACATCGACGTTGTAAAGGCGCTGGTATTCCTGCACCCGCGCCGCAAAGTCCTGTTCCAGAGCGGCACGGTCGCTGCCGTAATGCCCCCACTCATACTGCCGCTGGCCGTCCTTGTCATCATAGCAAGCCCATGTGACATAGGGCGAGGGAGCGGTAGGATGATGCCCCAGCGCAAAGCCCCTGCCATTTTCCAGCATGACGGCCTTTATGATCTCATAGCCTTGGTTTTTGTCCATACGTCCTCCTTTCCAAAATGTTAGCAATATTTCTGCAAAACCGGGCGGGGCTATGAAATCATACGCCCCGCCCATGAAGCGGCCCCGGAAAGCCCTGCAATCAAGGGTGTTTTCCGGGGTCAAATGCTCACGGTCTACCCCCGGTATTTCCGCATATAGCCGCGCTGCTTCTGCCGCCTTGCAGCACGGGCGCAGGTCGGGGAGCAGTACCGCTGCCGCCCGTCCGGGAGGAAAGCCCTGCCGCACACCGGGCAGGGCCGGGTTTCCGCCACGGTCTCCACGGTCAGCGACCTTTCCAGCACGGGATCAAGGGGCAGCACCGCCGAACGGAAATAGCGGCAATAAGCGCCCGTCCAGCATTTCCCCAGCATATAGCACTCGCAATCCAGCGGCAGACAGCCAATGTCTTTGTCATAGTTGGCACACCACCGCTTCACAAGGGAGCGGATCGCCGCCTTTTCCTGCCGGGTCAATTCACGGCTCATTTTTGCCCCCTGTCTTTACCCTGAGCTGCTCCCGGTAGCAGAACACGCAGCCGATCCCATGCCAATAGAGGCAGCCGTCGCAGCGGGAGCCTTTGGGCGGCAGGTTGGGCGGGACGCCCTTGAAGTAGCTCTTTTCTTTCATAAAGTTCTCATAGGGGCTATTGGTAAACCTCATTCTTCACCGTCCTCGTCCCACGGCGGCCCGTCATCCTCGGGAGCGGTTTCGTCATAGTCCTCCGCGCCGTCATACTCGCCGCCGTAGTCGGCCTCGGACTCAGCGGCCCGCTGCTTCTTGGGACGGTAGATTTTGAAGTACCAGCCAGCGCCGCCGCCAATGACCACCACGGCCAGCGCCAGCAGAAGCATACCGCCGTTGCCCGTGGCCTTGGGCTGCTCCGGCTCGGGGTCAGGCTCCGGCTCTACCACAGGCGCAGGCTCGGGAGCCTTGCCCTGGCACTCGCTCATGTTCACGGCGCAGACGGTACAATCCGTGTTGATGACACCAACGGCGCATTTATCCGCGCAGGAACACTCCGGCAGCTCACCGCCCGCCGCCTGTATCGCCGCCAGCAGGTCGGCCTCGTCCACCATGTTCAAAAAGTAGGTCTGATACTGTTTGCCGTCCTCATCGGTGGGCTTGTCATAGTCAATGACGATGTAAAAGGTATTGCCGCCGCTGGTCTGCACCGTGATGAACTGCTTGTTGGTGGCCTTATCGTAGAGCAGATCACGGGTCACAAGGTTTCCATCCTCGGTAAAGCCCTCGCCGGGGTCAACGGTTTCGGCGGGCAGCGACTCCACCGGGTCAAGGCCGTCCCATTCCTCACCGCCCCCGGCGTAGGCCGTGACCGCCATACTGCCCATGAGGACGGACACACAAAGCGTCATCAGCAAAAGCCGCAGTTTTTTCATTCCGTCACCTCCGCCTGTTCTGTCGGCTTCTGGCCACCGTGACCAGAAGCACCGCCCCGGAGCTGCTGGAGCACCAGCGGCAGATCGGCAAGGGAGATACTCATGCCGCGCACGATCTCCACGATCTCGCTGTTCTCGGCCTCCAGCTTTTTCTGTTCCAGCTCCTTGAGCCGTGCCTGCTGCTCGTTGATCTTGGCCGTGACCTTTTCGATCTCAGCCTGAATTTTTGCGCTTTTGGAGATAGCCATAAAAAACCTCCTGTCAAAACAATTTTCCGTAGGCGTAGAAATGGGACTGCCAGTAGTTCGTGTTGAGGTTGGCGTAGCTGATGGGGTCGCCACAATGAAGCATCCAGCCATCGCCCACATAGATGCCCACATGGGAAATCCCCGGCGTGTCATAAGTCCCCGTGAAGAATACCAAGTCGCCGGGTTTGGGGCTGCTCGTCCGGGTGGAGATGTTGTATAGCCCCTGCGCCCCCAGCCGCCCAAAATCCCAGCCGCATTGATTGTAGACATAGCTGACGAAGCCGGAGCAGTCAAAGGATGTGGACGGGCTGCTGCCGCCCCACACATAGGGGAAACCGAGATATTTTTCCGCTTCTTTCAGAATGGCGGCAAAGGTTTCATCATCCAGATAGGACTCCGGGACTTCATGCTCCGGCGGGCGGTTGGTGATGTATTTCCCGATATAGCCGGACGAGGGGAACAGATCGGGACGGTTCCCCAGCGTGGACATATACAGGGCGTACATGGAAAGCTGCTCCTCGGACATCATGTAAACCGGGACGTGGGAGAGATTGAAGTTTTCCAGCGTGACATAGCAGATGTAATAGTTGTACGGCACCTCCACCTCATAGTCGTTGCCCTCGCTGTCCGTCCGGGTAACGGTACGGTAGCGCACCTCCACCACCACATCCTCGGTCAAAATGTACTGGCGGTCAAAGAGGTCTTGCAGCGTCCCGCGCACCTCGTCCAATGTCCACGCGCCCTCATGGAGTGCGGAGATCATGGAGATCAGTACATAGGGATCGTGTTCAATGGTGTCGAGGTCAAAATGGTATTCGTCGTAATCGTGGGTGCGGGTGTAGGTGTCGAGGTAGCGTTGCAGCTCGTCCTCCAGAGCGCAGTAGGCGGCCTCGGCTCCCAGCATATCCGCGTCCTCCGCCTTATAGGTGCTGGCGGCGATGGCCGCAAGGGTGCTGTTTCCCACGGACACCATCGAGGACATACACGATTGCAGGGTCAGCACCACCAGCAGGCAGCCCAGCGCAAGCAGCGTCCCCACGGGATGCCGCTTGACGAACGCCGCCGCTTCCCGGACAAACCGCTCTGTGGCCGATACGGTTTGTTCGGCGGCTTTGGCGGTCTGCTTGGCGGTTTCCCGCGCCTTGCGCTGATACTCCCGTTTCAGCTTGTGGCGGTGCCATAACCGGGCGGCGGCGCTCTGCGCCTCCGGCTGCTCCTGTGCAAACTTGCGGGAATGGTAGTCCGCCGTGGCCTTGATGTACCGGGACTCCGCACGGGCGGCAGCCTTGGCCGGGTGCTCCCGGATGGCCCTGCGTACCTTGTGCCGCCCATAGTGCAGCGCGGCCTCGCCGGAACGCTCCACAAAATGACCGCCCTCCACACCTACATTGTCGCGCTCCTCCTGATACACCTTTCCATGCAGAAAAGCATGGGTTTCATGTCCGGCGATCCGGGCGATCCGCTTGATGGGGCCGGGCTTTTTCGGCGGCTTCTGCTTTGCCAGCCTTTCACGGGCCTTGTTCAGCCGTTCCTCCCGGCTCTCCATGCGGAGCTTGGACTTGTGGAGCTTGGCCTGTTCGCTGTCGGTATGGAACTTCTGGCCACCGTGACCAGAAGCAGCCCCGCCCTTGGGCGGCTTATTCTGCCTGTTTTCCATTGGCAGCGTCCTCCGGCTTGGTAGTCAGCAGGTCGTAGATCTCGCCACGGGGGAAGCGGTCAACAAACGGGATGGTGACGCTGCCATAGAACAGCAGGCCCTCGCCGGAGTTGGACTGCGTGATATACGATAGCTGGTGCTCTGAAATACCGATCTGCTTGGCAAGAATGGCGCGGTCACTCTGCGCCTGCGACAGCAAGATCATAAAATCTGTGTTGTCCAGAATGTTCTCGATCTCCCGGCTGGCCAGCAGGTCTTTCACATTCTGCGTCAGGGCCGAGGGGACGCAGCCCTGCTTGCGGAGCATCTTCCAGACGGTCACAAAATAGCTGGCGGTCAGCGGGTCACGGAGCAGGATATGGAACTCGTCAAAATAGCACCATGTCGCCACGCCGTTTTTGAAGTTGGTCCCCACCGCAGAAGTGACAAAATCGTTGGTGATGTGCATGGCGATCTTGCGGAGGTTTTCGCCCATGCCTTTCAGCACAAAGCATACCACGCGGGAATTGAGGTTGACGTTGGTAGGATGGTTAAAGAGGTTGAGGGAGCCTGTGCAGTAAAGCTCCAGCGCCGTGGCGATCCGCTTGGCCTCCGGCTCCGGCTGGCGCAGCAGCTCCTCATACAGGTCTTGCAGCAGCGGCGTTTTGGCTGTTTCCAGTCCCAGCGCCATCTCCCGGTACACCAGCCGCACACAGCGGTCAATGACGGTTTTCTCGATGGGCTGCAAACCGTCCCGGCCTCCCACCACCAGCTCACACAGCGACAGCAGAAAATCCGCTTTCAGGGACAGGGGGCTGTCCCCGCCGCCCATGTCCATCTGAACATCCATCGGGGAAATGTGGTTGGGGCTGTCCGGCGCGATCTCGATGACCTGACCGCCCAGCCGTTCCACCAGCGGGGCATATTCGCCCATCGGGTCTACCACGATGATGCGATCCTGCGGGATGGCAAGAAAGACGTTCAGCAATTCACGCTTGGCGGCAAAGCTCTTGCCGCTGCCCGTGGAGCCGAGGTAAAGGCCGTTGGCGGATTTCAGCTTTTTGCGGTCAGCCATGATGACGTTATGGGACAGGGCGTTCATGCCGTAATAGAGGGACGGGCCATCCATACGAAGCTCCCGCGTCATAAAGGGGACGAAGATGGCCGTGGAGCTGGTGGTCATGCCGCGCTGAATTTCAATGCCGTTATAGCCGAGGGCCAGCGAGGACATATAGCCCTGCTCCTGCTGCCAGTCCAGCCGCTTGACGGCACAGTTATATTTCTGCGCGATGCCGTTCACGGTGAAAATGTCGTTTTCCAGCCGCTCCCGCGTTGGGGCGGTGTTGACGATCAGGAACGTCAAGAGGAACATTCGCTCGTTGCGGCTTTGCAGGTCGGCCAGCAGCTCGGCGGCGTCCTTGGAAAAGGTGACGAGATCGGGCGGGAGAATGTCAGGGTCATATCCGGCGCGGGTAGCCTTGCGCTGCTCCTCCACTTTCATCTTGTCAATGTCGGAGATTTTACCCTTGACCGTTTTAATGGCCTTGACCTGATCCACCGTCTGAATGTGCATGGTGACGGTCAGCTCGGCGTCCAGCTCCAAAATCTCCAACAGCAGCTTGTCCGACAGCTCCGACGCCATGATCTGCAAATAGGACGCCGCGCCCCATGTCTGGCCCACGCGGAACGAGCGGCTCTGCCGGAAGTCAAAGCTGTCCGGCACGATAAAGTCTTTCGTTCCCATGCCCGTATGGGCGATGTCCGCCCACTTGAAGCGGAACGGCTCCCGGCTGCCGGGGTGAAGCTGGCCATGCAGCAGGGCCAGACGCTCCCGCCCGTCAAGGGGCTGGCTCTGTACCCCCAGCCGCTTAAAGTTGCCGATCACGTCCGCCTCTACACGTTCCAGACGGGGACGGGCGGCGGCCACATTTTCAGCGGGGATGCAAAAGGTGACGTACTTGGCCCGTTCGATACCGTTGTTGCTTTTGGCGATCTGGTTTTTCAGCATCCCCGTGTATTCCGTGCGGACGCTGTTGAAGCGGTCATCCGCCTCGGAGATATTCACCTTGTAGCGGCTCCCGGAGCGGCTGCGGCGGTTGACAAAGGAAAGCTGGAACGGCAGAGAACTGTCAAAATAATTCAGCCACGAACTCCAGCCGCCGAAAATGGCCGTCTGATCCTCGGCGGACGCAACGGAATAGTTGATGTCCTCATATTCCAGCGTTTTTGTGTAGACACCGCCGGGGAGCTGACAAATGCCGTCCGGCAGCATCCGCACATAGGGAATGGTCTGCTGGGCCGATATGGTCGCCGGACGATTACCGGCCCGCGTCAGGCTTTTTGACTTCTTGGGGCTTTTGCTCAAGTGTGACCTCCTTTCCCGCAAACGGGGCGTAGATATTCTGCGTCTGATAGGGCCTCACACCGGGCCGCAGGAACTTGGCCCGGATGATATTCCGGGCCACCTTTTCAAAGGGCAGGCCATCCCGCTCATACATCGCCATGAAAAAGGCCGGGAGCATGAGCGCGATCATCAGGAACATCGCCCCGGTGCCGCCCAGCGCGTGACGGGTCAGCAGATACACGGGGATGCCCACGGCAGCCGCGCCGCCGAAGCAGATAAGCTGGCGGCGGGTGAGGTTAAAGGCAATTTTCGTCTTGATCTTGGAAAGATCGTTGGGAACATTCACATAGGGCAAGAAACATCCTCCTTTCCGCTATCTTCTGGCCACCGTGACCAGAGGCCCGCTGTCGGCTCCACCTCGTTGCCCCACACGTCCCAGCCGGGAGGAATCTGCCGTGCGAACAGCTCCACGCGGGGCAAATCGCCCATGAGGGCAACGATCTTGTCCCGCGTTTCGTCCGGCTTTTTGCTGTGGGCCTCGATGGGCGAAATGATAAACTGGTGAATATCAGCGGCCTGCCGCTTTGGGTGGCCCTTGGTCGCCAGCAGGCA
>OHOK01000774.1_pt1 | contig 14949 bp, 18 predicted proteins | sample 1569731 | NCBI WGS metagenome assembly OHOK01 (sample SAMEA3879559, study PRJEB24766) | human gut metagenome | biome: human-associated habitat; feature: feces | place: USA | collected 1985/1987
GGCGGAATGTTAAGTGTTATTCCCCAAAAGGACGGTAACAAGTTCGTGATCGTGCTGCAGAGCCGATGAATGGAATAATGGAATGATTATATATAAAGGAGTACATATGATTTACACATACCCGGATTATTATAAGAAATTCAGCTGCATAGCGGACAAATGCCCGGATACATGCTGCGGCAAATGGCAGATAGTGATAGATGATGATTCGTTGGAAAAATATGAGGATTATAATGGTGAGTACAGGGATGAGCTGCGCCGCAAGGTAAATTGGAAAGAAGGCGTTTTCAGACACGGCAGAAGTGGAAAGTGTGCATTTCTGCGGGATGATATGCTATGTGACATGTATATACATATGGGTAAGGAAAGCCTTTGTACCACCTGCAGGGAATATCCGAGACATACGGAGGAATTCGAGAATGTGCGCGAGGTTTCGTTATCACTTTCATGTCCTGAGGTGGCACGTATACTGATGAACATCACGGACAAGGTCACATTTGTGACTGAGGAAGATGATGAGGACGAGGTGTTCGATGATTTTGATTATTTCCTGTACTCCAATCTGGAGGATATCCGGGAGGCAATACTGAATGTCATTCAGGACAGAAGTGTGGACATCCGGAGCAGAATAGAGCGGGTGCTTCAGATCGGTGCGTCGGCTCAGAGACACTATGACGAGGGCGATCTGGTCATGTGGGATGAGTGTGAGGAGCAGGATAAGCCGGAGATCCACGGAGAACATGAAGAGTATATGTTACTTCAGAAGCAGGCTATGTTTCTCATTGAAGATCTTGAACTTTTGTATGATGACTGGGAGGATGTGCTCATAGAGTCGCAGGAGCTGCTGTTTGGACAGGGTGAGAAAGTTTTCATGGAGAATAAGAAATGGTTTGAAAAGTGGTGGAGGGACAACTGCGAGGTTACAGGTTGTCATCCTGGACAGGAATCGGATACTGCTGAGAGTGTTGTGACTGAGGACAATGTGATTGAGGGTGAGCTTCGCATGACGATGGACATATTCCTTGAACAGATCATAGTCTACTTCATCTCGATATATCTTCTCGGCGCAGTGTACGACGATAATATATCCGGCAAGGTAAACGCATGCGTCGGACATGCGGTTGAACTCTATATGCTGCTCATGGCTAGATGGCTCAGAAATGGTGAGACTTTGTCGGCGGATGATCTCATAGAGCTCTCTTACAGATATTCCAGGGAGATAGAGCATTCAGACGAGAATCTTGAACAGGTTGAGGTGCTTGACTGGTTTGATCTGTAGTTATATCTTCTCAAGATCCTTATACTGCTCCAGTGCGGGACTCTCATCGCCGACATACCAGTAGTCACAGCAATCACCGCCGAGCGCCTCGGTCTGTGTACGGATCAGGCGGGCGTGCATGAATTCCGCAAGGTAGTGGTCAGTTCTGCACAGATATGGGAGCAGGTCCGCATAGCCATGCTCCTTTGCATGCTTGGCTATAGGGCATCCGACTAGGTGGAAGCAGAACCCTTCTGTCCTTCCATCCGGGTTGATCTGAACCTTCCAGCTATCCATCCACTCGCCTTTTGCCTGGTGTTCTTTTTGCATCTTGTTGAATTTAACATAAGTCTTTTCAAATAGCTTGTATGGCCAGTTGCTCCTGTTGCCATTCACTATTTTTCCGAGAAATTTCATCTTTTCGGCGGCGTCTCGTTTGATCCTGAGAAGAACTTCTCCGTCAAGCCTGTGGCCGCTTGCCTCATAGAATGATACAATGGTAAACCAGTCATACATGTTGGTCGCCATCATGTTCTTGCCGAGATCCGGCATGTCCCTGCGCATAAATTCCCTGTAATATTCATCAGCCCTTTTGAATATACCATCCGCCTCGGACGGAAGATTCTCTTTGCAGTATTTTTCGTAAAGCTTTGCATAGCTCGATACTGAATATGCCCGTTTCATCTTATTTACCTCCCATAACCTGATGCCAGCCCATCCGAATCCGCAGTGATGGGGCTGACAGATTCAAACAAACTATTTGGTTAGAGCATACTAACTGAGTAAATTTTATCATACATATGGTGGAAGCACAATTATTGAATATTATCTATAGCAATAATAGAATAATTATCAGGCTTCTTATGGTGATCAATGTTGTTTAGGGATTGATCGACAATGATATAAAGTGATATGGAGAAGATAGAAAATATGGGAAATATAGAAAATATGGAAAAAATCCATATTGCTGTATGTGATGATGACGAGCTGACTCACAGAGAAGTTGAGGAGAAATTAATAGAATATAGGGAATCCAGAAAATGCGGATATAAGCTGTCGCATTACAACTCTGCACAGATGCTGCTTAATGAGACAGAAGAGATCCATATATTATTATTGGATATAGACATGCCTGTTATGGATGGGATAGAGGCCGCCGCCGCGCTGAAAAAGAGTGGGAGACAATGCAATATTATAATGCTCACGAGTAAAAGGGAGCGTTTTAAAGATGCATTTAAGATAGGGGCGACAAGATTTGTCACAAAACCCATCGAGAAAGATGAGCTGTTTGAGGCGCGGACAGCGCAGTGGCGCCACTCGCTGGATATGGCACAGTCACAGTAAAATATAATGGGGAAGATTGCACCGTTCGCCAGAGAGATATCTATATGGTGGAGGCGAAAAGAGATTATGTAAAAATATATCTGAAAGATAAGGTCTGCGAGAGCAATCATTCATTAAAAGATTTTGCGGAAAATCTGGATGATAGATTGTTTATATATGTTCATCGAAGCTACCTTGTGAATATGTTATATGTCAGCGATATAAAGAATGGATATGTGGAATTATCCGGAGGGAAAAAGGTATCTGTAGCAAGGAGAAAAAGTAAAGAAGTACATCAAAAGATCATAGAGTTTGACGTGAACTGCAGATAAGGGGGAGAAGAAAATATGTTGTATGGCATATTATTTTTGCTGATCAATATAGAATATATATCATTTTACTATGTATTTTGGGGGAAACGGGCCAATATAAAGTATGACTGGAAAATGCTTGTGACTTTGTGCATCAGTGTGCTGTTATTAGTTTTGTCTATAAGAATAGGGAATCTGGACATTCTCTGCGTTCCTGCGATCATAAGTGGCGTGCTGATCAACTCACAAATATATCGTCTAAGAGTATCAGAGACCATAAAGCTGGCGCTTGTAAGTTTCCCATTGCTGTCAATACTTGAAAGCATTTTTGAATTCATATTGATGTATGGCGTTAAGCTGGATCCGGAATATGTAAACATCGTTTATACAGTGGTTGTAGTGGCAATTATATGGATCTATTACTGGACTATAGGAAGAAGAATTGACAAGGATGCGTTTCTTTTGCCCGGAAAAATGAGTCTTGTGGTGGCTGCTGCACTGTTTGCGATAGAGGCTATGATCTCATATTTTACATTTGTTTTGGTGGATGTTTTGCAAATAGATGGAGAAATGATAGGGCTGGGGATTGTTATAGCCGGTGGTGTAGTTATAGTTGTACTGATCCTCCTGATGATATATTACTTTAATGTTCAGAACAAATATCAGATTGAAAATTCAATCTTGGAAAGCTTCAATGAGCAGCAAAGAGAATATTTTGAACAGCTGCTGGAAAAGGAACAGAGAACGAGGCAGTTCCGCCATGATATTATTGCAGAATTGATCCAGATGAAGAATTATGAAGACAGGAAAGAATATAAGAAACTGGGCAGTTATCTGGACGAGATGCTGAGTGACATATCATCCATCAGTAAATATGATTATGATGTAGGCAACGAGATAGTCAATACGATACTGAACTATTATTTATTGCCGATCAAGGATAAATGTAAAATTGATGTGAAAGGATATATTTCTGATTCACTGGATATAGCGAGGAGAGATTTGTGTATTCTTGTGTCAAATCTTGTGAAAAATGCGGTGGAGGCGGTTGAGCAAGTGCCGGATAAAGAAAAATACATATTTTTTGAGATAAAGAGCGGAAATATCTTTCTACAGATCAATATGAGAAACACATGTACTGAACACACTGGTATTACAAAGGCTGGAAAAATATATACGACAAAAGGGGATAAGAAAAATCACGGATTGGGGATAAAAAACATAGAAAATACGCTTCGAAGATATGATGGATATGCTGAGTATAAGAAAGAAGATAATTGTTTTGTGTCACAAATTAGAGTAAAAAGTAACCGTTCGTCGAGTATTTAAACCGTTTGCAGAAAAATGCTGGAAATACTGAATTTGCAGGGGTACTCTACCAAACGAAGGACAAACAGAAAATGGAGTTTGCCTTTTAGGGAGGGTCTATAAAAAATACCACTATCTAATAATAGGAGATGTAGGTATAAATGAAAAGGATAATATGTATATTGATGGTTTGCATTATGATTTTGATAAAACCAACCGCAGCAATGGCAGAAACGAATGAAAAAACACAGCAACAAAATTTTTATAAACAGGAATATTTAATAAAACAGTATGTAAGAAATAGTGATGTTCGTTTGATAGAAACTATAGATATAGGTAAGTACAACATGGCAAGAAGTTCTACGCGGGTGAGTGATAAAACGTATAAAGTTTCTTATAAGAAAATTGCTGCTCTTTCAGGGGATGCATCATCAGGTTTAGGACTTGCTTTTTTGATTTTAGAGAAATGTGCTATAACTGTTTCAAATCCGTTAGTAGCAGCGGTAACTATATGTGGTGCAGTGTCATCAGTATTAGGACACACTGCATCTAACAAACATGGTATAACAATTAAAGTGAGGACGAAAAAATATTATAGGACACGTTTAGGTAGAAGACAGATTTATAAAACGACGCGATACATAGTAAAGGTAGGTAGGTATTGATATGAAGATAGTTCAGATATTAGAGACTATGGTTATAATAGCTTTATTGGTATTGGAGATACTGCATGATTTTAAACTTGTTCCATTTAATATGGGAATAAATGTGGTGTCACTTATTTGTGCAGGATCATTGCTTATTTTATGCAAAAACAAAATCAGGAAAGAAAGGTTGGATTTACCTAAGTAAAAAGAAATCAAGCTGGGGAAGCATATGTCTGGCGTGTATGTTTGTGATCAGATGGGTATGTGAGATGATATATTAAAAAGTAACTGAAGAAAACTATTAAAAGAGGAATACAAAGTCATCCGGATAAAGTCCGGATGACTTTTTGTGTCTGACCAGACATTTACTCAGAATTTACTTTCAGATGGTGTTGACATTTACAGAAATAAGACTAGTATATGTTCGATATGAAGTATGATATGGGAGGAAAAATATGGGCAGTTATGTAATATCAGACATTCACGGATGCTATGACGAGCTGATCCGGATGCTTGAGAAGATAAATTTAGAAGACAGTGACATTCTGATATGTGCCGGGGACTATATAGATAAAGGGCCAAAGAACGCAGAGGTACTGGAGTGGATAATGAATGTTCCGCCAAATGTAATTCTGCTACGCGGCAATCACGATGAGGACTTTGCACAGAATATAGAGGCAATGAGGATCATCAGCTACAAAATGGATCTTGCCAGGGATAGCCTGCAGGACACGAAAACTTTGTACCAGTCGATGAAAAAGCTTGCGAAAAAAGATGCCAGCGTAAAGTTTGACCGCTGTGAGACGGTATATGAGCTGATAGAATCCGGATATACTTTCTCACAGCTTTGCACATGGGCGGACCGGATAAAGATCATGCCGTATCTGTATGAAACGGAAGTGTCTGGCAGAAAATGCATAGTAGTTCATGCCGGTTACATCAGGAAACTTGACACGCCGGAACTTAAGGCCAGGTACAGCTCAAGGGAAGAGTTTTATATGAATGCCAGAGGGGATGGATTTACAGATGGCGGCATCATGCACGGCATGGTTGTGGCGGGGCATACTCCTACGACCAAAGAGGAAGAATTTGCGTATAACGATGGACGGGTATTTCGTAAGTATGATGAGGAGAGAGATTTTTTGTTCTATGACATTGACTGTTGATGCTGGATGAGATATACAGGGAAAAAGAACGCAAGACTTGCATGTTTCAGGCTCGAGGATGAAAAGGCGTTTTATGTGTGAGGTTGTGAAGTCCTGAATTAGTGGACTTCACAAATTTTTCACAAAATTTATTAGCACTCGGTATTGACGAGTGCTAACAGAAGTGGTATAACATAATCAGTCAAAGGAAAGAGCTTCTAAATAGAAATTAACGATAAGCCTTGAAGCGATCCTTTGAAAAGGAAACGAAATTATTAACATGTATATACCTGATGCGATAAAGGCAGAGGGGATAGATATTGGAAGGAGAGATGACTTATGTTAATGCCTAGTATTATTGGAGATAGCTTTTTAGATGATTTCTTTGGATATCCTGAGAGGACTTATGTAGCACCAAAGCAGACTCAGATGAATGGATTTATGCAGGCTGATGTAGCCGAGAGCGAGGATGCCTACACAGTTGAGATGAATCTTCCAGGAGTTAAGAAAGAGAATGTGAAGATTGAGCTCAAGGATGGATACCTTATCGTGAACGCTTCTACAAAGAGTGAGACCACAGATGAAGATAAGAAGACAAAGTATATCCGCAAGGAGCGTTACAGCGGCTCAGGCAGCAGAACTTTCTATGTAGGTAAGGATCTGACACAGGAGGATATCAAGGCTAAGTTTGAGGATGGTGTTCTTAAGCTCACAGTTCCAAAGGTTGAGAAGAAACCTGAGGAGCCAAAGTCAAAGTATATAACAATTGAATAATATTTCACAAAGCATGTAGACGCCGCGCGAAGCGCATATAATGCGTCTGCCTAGTAAATAAAATACATTTCGTAGTGTTGATGACCGGCGCAGGAACCTCCCTCCTGCGCCGGTTTTTTGCATAAAAATGTCAGATTGACGATATCTTATTTGGTGTATATAATTACACTTGGTTGGATTACAGCATGTAATAGTAAAAATATACAAAATTAAATATTGAGGAAAAGAATGAAGATAATTCTATGTGACGATGAGCGTCAGATACATGAGGACATAAGAGCATATGCAGCTCAATATACTCAGAAAAAATCGGTAGTAATACAGTTGGAAGACTGTTATTCTGCCGAAGAGCTTATAGAGCTGGGAGAACACGGGGATGCGGTACTTCTTGATATTGATATGCCTGGAATGGATGGAATAGAGGCGGCAAGAATATTGAGAAAAGAAAACAGAAAACTCACGATTGTTATGTTGACAGGGAAAAGAGAACGGTTTAAGGAAGCCTTTATGATAGGGGCTGTCAGATTTGTGACAAAACCTGTTGAAGAGGATGAATTGTTTGAAGCACTGGATTATGTGACATTATCGTCCGTGGGACAGGAGCTTCTTAAGGTCAGATATAATGGTTCAGAGTGTGAGATAATGCAGAGGGATATTTGTGTTATAGAGGCAAAGTCAGATTATCTGGCAATATATACCAAGTACAGGCGATATGAAAGCAGAGAGAGACTTGGAAATATCTTGGGTGAACTCGATGAGAAATTGTTTATTGAGATACATAAAAGCTATATTATAAATATGCAGCATGTCAAAGGTATTGCAAAGTATCGTATTGTAATGGATGATGATACGAAACTGCCTATAGCAAGGCGCAGATATAAAGATGTATTACAGAAAATGGTTGATTATGACCGGATGATGGGGTGAAGAAAATGGGGTGGTATGCTTATAACGTAATGGTTACATTGCTGATCGTGATAGAGTATATTGTGTATTTTTATGTACTGGGAGGGCAGCGTTTTAGGATAAGATGCAACAAGCTAAGAGGAGCATTGCTTGTTGCCGGAACAGTGCTGTGCGCACTGACGGTGATTTTGGATTCGCAGCTTATCATCAATTTGATGGCGGCGGTATATGCATTTATATTGGCAGTGGTTTTGTACGGCATGTCTTTCAGAAGTGCGGTAAATATAATGATTGTGGCATCTCCGGTGTTGGAAATGTTTGAAGGAATAGTCAGACTTGCCATAAAGTACAAGGTTATGCCAGACGAGAGGAGCCTTGTTGCTATGGGCATAGCAGCAACCATACTTATCATGTTGATATACTACTTTTTGCTGGGGCGCAGATTAGGGAAAGATGCATTCCTTCTTCCGATGCGTATAAGTGTCATGGTATCTGCTGCGGTATTTGCAGTTATGATGATGACAACGTTCTTTGATTCTTTTATAGGTCTTGAGGAAAGTCCGAAAGTGGAAACTGCTGGATTTGTGGTGACTACAGTGGGGAGCATAGTTATATTTATCATAATATTTGGAATGATATATTATTTTAATGTCAAGACAGAGTATCAGATAGAGAATGAAGGCCTGGAGCGTTACAATGAACAGCAGAGAGAGTATTTTGAGAATCTGCTGGAAAGGGAGAATGCTACCAGGCAGTTCAGGCATGATATCATATCTGAGCTTACAGAGATAAGAGGCTTTTGCAGCCGCGGTGAATATGATGCGCTGGATAAGTATGTGAGTGAAATGATGCATGACATATCAGACATAAGTAAGAGGAGTTATGATGTAGGGAATGAGATTGTCAATACCATGCTCAACTACTATCTGTATCCTGAGAGAGAGTCTTGCGATATCCGGGTGACAGGATATGTGGCAGATAAGCTTGCAATTGGCGACCGAGATCTGTGTATCCTGGTGTCGAATCTCTTGAAAAATGCAGTGGAGGCAGTGGATAGACAGGAGAGCGGAGATAAAAGCATTGTATTCGATATCCATCAGGGGAAAATGAATACGTATATAAGTGTCTGTAACAGTTTAGGTGATGATAAGCTGTCCTTGAGTGATGGCAGGCTGGAGACAACGAAAGATGATAAGCATAATCATGGATATGGAATTAAAAATATAGAAAATATCGTAAACCGTTATGATGGCGATATAAGGTACAAAATAGAGAGTAACAAATTTGTTGTAGATATAATGATAAAGAAATAATAAAAAACATGCAGTCACAAATGATTGCATGTTTTTTTACTGAAAATTGACCGTTCACCGTGTTTTTTGACCGTTCACTGAATAAGTGTTGTAAATGGGGAAGTTTGGTAATATAGTCTGAGGTGCCAGATGGGTAAAATCATTTTCAGAAGTGTTTGAAAACTGAGGAGAATGAGAAAAACTATATCAAGACAAAATGGGAGGAAACACATATGTTGAATGAAGGCTCAATTAATTGGTTGTGGTGGCTGCTTCACAAGATACAACCTTAAGTAAACTGTAAGATGTCGTAACTTTAATTGCAAACGTAATAGTAGTATATTAAAGGAGATTAGATTATATGAAAAATCAAATGAATAGAATAAAGATAGCTTTTATTACATTATTGATTGTTAGTGTAGGTACATTTGGTGCAAGTACATATGTAAGTGCTGCAGGACAGACAAAACGTGGTTGTACAAATAGAGTAACATTTTCAAATGTTTCGCTTCCAGACAGAAGTGTTAATGTAACATTGGCATCAGCAATAAAGGAAAATAATAGAAGTTATGGAGAGTTTAGAGTCACTAAATATACTAAATGTGAGAAAATAGACTTCTGGATGAGAACTTATTACAATGGAGGTTGGCATTATTGGACAGACTACTTTGTGAATGATATATCAGATAAGGCTGTTCACAAGGTAAAATACTGTGACAAGCAGAAATGCAAAATCTACAGTAAGCATATTCAAAAACAGAATCAAGGTATCGGGAGTGGTACGTTTTAATTAGAAGAGGAATACAATTATGTTTGCAAGAGAGTTAAAAAAAGTAATTGAGAGATGGCAGTTCTGGGGAACTGTCATCTTTATGGTGGCAGCAGTTATCGTAAATCAGCTTATAACATGTGCACAGTGGTGGGGAAAAGAGCTGACATATATAAGAGGCGCATATAGTTACATAGCTATTCAAAATGTGCGCTCCAACATAACTCAGCTTATATTCTCAGATTTTCTGCCTATACTGGCGTGTCTGCTGGCGGCGGACATATTCTATGAAGAACGAAACTGTGGCTTATCCAACGTGATATTTACAAGGGAGAGTAAAAAGAAAAATATAATATGCAAAGCTGCAACAGCTGCATCTGTGACATTTGCCGTGGTTACTTTGACATTGCTTGTAAGCCTTGCAATAAGCCTGGTGACCTTTGATGCGAGAGGTCATGCCGGGGTAAATGCAATATATATCACACTCCTTCCGCTGGAGCCAGATAGGGAGTTTGGTTCACTATATGCGTATCATCCGTATATCAATGTAATAGTTTATATATTGATAAGAGGCGGATTAGCGGCTTTATATGCGTTATTTGCATTTGCATTGTCGACAGCATTTGGTGCAAATAGATATGTGATACTCATATCTGCTTTTGTATACAATATACTTTGGTCAGGTGTAACGGCTCTGGCAGACAGTGATGTTATCGGTACAGATATTATGAGCATGAATCCATATGGAAGTGGGTGGTCAATTGTGATATTTGCAGTTGTGACATTGATTATTAGTGCGTGTATGATAGGTGTGGGCTGTAGAAAGGATTGTCTTTGATGAAGATTAGTGTAAGGCATAATAGAAAGCTTATATGGTGTGCATATTTGTGTATATACCTTATCATATTTCTTGTCATGAGATGTAGTCAGAGAAAAGAGCTGGGTTTGGAACAGATGTATACAGATCTTTATCTGGAGGGAAATGTGATAGGATTATATGCGTTGGTGTTCTGTCTTTTTCTTATTCCGTTATGCAGCATGTGGCACATGGATATAGTGGCGGTCAGATGCAGTTCAGTCACCAGCCATATGTGGCTGATCATCAGACAGATTTTTTTCAGAAGCGTGTCTTTCAGCATGGTTTTGGGTATTGGGTCGTATTTCATAATAGGTACATCAGTGCCTGACTGGTGGGAGAAGGAGAATGTCAGATATATCTTGATTCAGACACTGCTTCAGGGTATTGGATGGATAGAAATAGGAATGCTGTTTGTACTTATATTTTCGTATACATGTAATGCTGTGTGGACATTCCTGTTGGATTACATTGTATTCGTATTGTTTAATAGTTCTGTATTTGTTCCAAGAATGGAAAATGTTGCTCATTACACCAGACTTTATTATATGATGTTTCATATAGATGTGCTATCGTCTGTGGCGGAGATTGTCAGCGTGACGGCTATGAATATTGTGATTATTCTGATTATGATGGCTGTTTTATATAGGAAGACTGCAACGATGCAATATCTTCCAAAAATTAAATAAGGGGATGCTTATGAAGAAGAATACAGCAAGGTGCGGAGTTGCGTTGCTCATATATATATTGATATTTGTCAGGACTTATGGGTGCAGTGATGTGGGGACAGCATTTTATATGGCATACTGGCCGCTTGATTTCATGGACGTGAACAGGATGTTCTTATCATATACTATGCTGGTGCTTTCGCAGCTTCCATTATATATATTATGGGGAGATTATTTTTGCGAAAATCTGTATAGAAATGCGTCGGTTATATTCACGCGGACAAAGGGAACAATGAGCCTTATGTTCAGGTATTCACTGAAAATGTGCATAGGAATCATAGCTTTGACCGGGTTTTCAGCTATATGTATGGCTGCAGTTCCGCTTATCAAAGGTGAAGCTGTGCCGGGGGATCTTGCTGATATAGGCATATATGCATTATATATGTGTGTACTGCTCCTTGCAGCGAACATTTGGGTATTGATCGGAAAGCCTGTGATAGGCATTGCTGCGGTAATACTGTTCCAGGCTGTCCAGCTTATACCTTTGTGCGGTATACCAGAGAAGGTGGGCAAGGGACTCAGGTTATTGCCTGGATATTTTATGTGGGGAATCCAAAATGGGATTGAATGGTCTGGCAGAGCCTTGAGTGCATGTGTGATGCTTGGGCTTATGCTGGTATTTATATGCTGTCAGGGGATAGTTGCCAGAAAGACAGAGTGGAGGTAAGCAGGATAATGAAAGTTCGAATTGAAAATGTGACCAAGAAGATAAAGGGCGTAACAATTCTTGATAATGTAAGCTGTGAATTTGAAGGTGGAAAGATATATGGTATCACTGGGGCAAATGGCTCTGGAAAGACGATGCTGTTAAGACTCATCGCCGGGCTTATAAAGGCAGACAGTGGATGTGTCTATATAGATGACAAGATATTAAAGAAGGATATAGATCATCCGGAGAACATAGGTGTTCTGATAGAAAATCCTAATTTCTGGAAACGCTATACAGGAATGGAGACACTAAAGCTGCTTGCAGACATAAGAAAACAGGCGACAGAAGATGATATAAAGAATGCTCTTGTCAGAGTCGGACTTGAACCTTCGGATAAGAGAGTGGTGAGGAAATATTCACTGGGAATGAGACAGAAGCTTGGAATAGCTCAGGCGATAATGGAAAAACCGGATATCCTGCTTCTGGATGAGCCTACGAATGCTCTTGATAAAAAGAGTGTGGAACAGGTGCGAAAAATTATCCATGAAGAAGCGGAAAGAGGCGCCATTGTAATAATTGCAAGCCATAACCCGCAGGACATTGAAGGCTGCTCAGCTATTCTGGAAATGGCGGAAGGTCGGGTGTGCGATGAATAAGATTGCAGTAAAAGGAATGCTGGCAGTGCTGTTACTCGTAGTGCTGGGAATAGCAGCAGGTATGATTACACGGAGAACATTTGTAGATAATACTGACCTGAAGGCGTTCATTGATACAAATCCGGTTGTTGAATATTGTGACATTAATTATGCCGATGATGTTTCTATGGGCATGGTGGATGGCGATAGTGTAGAGTCTGTGTCAGATCTTATGGCAGATGGTGAACTGGTTGTAAGGGTGCATCTTGACGAGACGTGGAACAGGGAATTGTACCAGGAGTGTGTGTTTTCCAAGGCTGAAGTAGACCATGTGTATCAGGGAAATGCAGAACCTGGAGAAGAAATATATATATTTGAGCCTGTTGACTGCGTGGGCGATTTCATGGATTGTACGTGTGGATATACGCTTATGCAGGAAGAAACCGAATATGTGTTATTCCTCAAGAAACTGAAAAACGCAGGATATGGTGATGCTGAATATGTGTACATGCCGCAGTGTACGACATATGGAAAGTATACATATGGCGATAGTGTTCCGGCAAAGTATATTGATTCCCAGGATAGTGACAAACTGCCGGCATACAGCGATATCAGAGATGCTGAGGTGATTGTACTTGATGATGAGCAATATGACAAGTATTGCAGATTGAAGAAAGAAGTTATGGCACTCAGATGATATTTCATATTTTGTAAAAATACGAAATGATTCCAATGACTGGTGTTCAGTTTGAAAGGTTATTTAATATGATAAAAAGACAACGTATAGTGAAAGAAACGAAGAGAAAGATAGAGATATTATTTATTATGGCATGCGCGTTTTCGTGTATAACGGCGTGTCAGAATAATTCATCAAATCAGGAGACTGTGCAGACGGTGAGTTATGACAGCGCTTCTGTTGGCGGAAATCTGGGAACTGCAGCTTCGTGTGAAGGGGTTCTTGAGAAGATGATAAATGATTCCTGCGTTAAGGTGACAGGCGCAAGTGCGTCGGCAGAAGATGTGATTTACACCTTGGATAGTTATTATTACAATCCAGATGAGAACATAGTGGCATATGGAATTAAAGTTACAGATTTAGAGGGGAATAGGCTGTCTGCAGAAAAGAAAGCAGAAATTGAAAAGAATATGTCAAAGGATACTATGACTATTTCATTTGGTTCGTACAATGAAATATCCATGTATGAGTCAATATCTGATGACAGTGATTTTTATATCAGCGGTGCAAATCTGCTGGCTGACAAAGGAAAAGCTGCACAGGATAAGCTTGATTCTATGACTATTAACGATGGTGATCACGAATACACTCTGAGTCTGCCTGATTATAGTGTGAAGAGCAAAAGCGTAAATTACAAGGTTTTTACATCTGAGGAATTAGAGAAATGTGTAACCGGGGAAAAAACCTTGACGTTGGTTTTTGACACTAAGTATGAGCAGAGTGAGCTGGATGATGAGCTGGAGCAAGAGAAGAAAGCACTTGGAGATGCATTCAATGAGGAAGACTATGGATATATAATGTATAGCAGCATACAGCTTAAGATGAATGATGGCAGTCTGGTTGGTATCTTAAATGATAAGGAAGTGGGGACTCATGTAAAGAAACAGCTTTCAGGGATATCCGTGAGCTTGGGATTGGAAAGTTATCAGGTTGTATTGGATGATAGTGTGGATCTGTATCAGGTTAACAGTGTTCTGGTAGATGGAGTAGAGCATACAGTGGACAAGACAGAATAAAGCTGGGGAAGTGGAGTTTAGGCTGGAAGTCCTAGTCCTGTAATCAGATATTTGTAAAAATGATAGAAAAGGTTATCTAAGGATGGCAGATTTGAGCGCTGCCATCTTTATTTTTTTGTCGATTGACAATGAAAGACCACTGTTTATAATGAAGTTAGCGAAAAAAGAATGTTGAAGGAGATGTATGACATGAGATACAAGGCAGCGATATTTGATATGGATGGAACAATACTCAATACTCTGGAGGACCTGACAGACAGTACAAACTATGCTCTTGCTCATCATGGATTCCCTGAGAGAACTATAGATGAGGTTAGAAGATTTGTTGGGAATGGCATACGAAAGCTCATTGAGAGAGCTGTGCCGGCGGGAACTGATGTGGCAACGATAGATAAGGTGTTTGATACATTTGCTTCTTATTATAAGGAGCACAGTGCCATCAAGACCAGACCATATGACGGAATACATGATGCCATCGCAAAGCTCAGGGCAGCAGGTGTGAAGACTGCGGTTGTGTCCAACAAGGCGGATTTCGCAGTCCAGGATCTGTGTGTTGACTATTTCCCGGGAATGTTTGATTTCGCACTTGGTGAGAA
>OHOK01000815.1_pt1 | contig 14350 bp, 10 predicted proteins | sample 1569731 | NCBI WGS metagenome assembly OHOK01 (sample SAMEA3879559, study PRJEB24766) | human gut metagenome | biome: human-associated habitat; feature: feces | place: USA | collected 1985/1987
AGTTTGCGTTTTTAATGCACAAGCAACATCCGCAAACTGCATATCGCAAATATGCTGTTTTGATAGACACTATTTCTGAAAATTGCGATAAAATAATATTCCTTTAAATATGCCCAGAGCGCAAGCGGAGGGCATTAAAAAACGTTTTGTGCGGCTGCCTTTATTTATTGCTTTCCGGCAGCTTGAAGTAGACGCGGTATTCGTCCGAGTAGATCTTGCTGCCCATGCGGCTTACGCCGCCGTACAAGTGGGTGCGCATCAGCGGCTCAATGGCGTCCAGATCTTTCTCCCGCAGAATACGCAGCATCTCGGCGTGCTCGCTGACAACGCTGGACACGTTGCGTGCGCCCACGATGTCCAGACGGATAAAGCGGGAATAGTCTGCCTGCGGGCGGGTCATCTGCTCCCAAAGGTACTCCTTGCTGGTTTTGCGGAACCAGTACGCGTGCATGGCAAGGTCACAGCTGAGGAAGTGGTTGAAATCAAAATTTTCCGGGTCACTGCGCCCCGCAGCGGCCTCCAGCAGCATATTATAAAGGTGCTCCAAAGCAAGGATCTCCATGGGCGAGCAGCTCTGCACAAAATCCCGGAACACCATGCCCTCCACCGCAACACGCTGGAAGATGAGCTGATCCACCACGCCGATGTCGATGGCGGTAACGATGGTGCCCTTGCAGGGGATGATCTGCACAAAGCGGTTCTGCTCCAGCCGCTGCAAAACGCTGCGGATGGGGGTGCGCGAAACACCGAACCGCTTGCACAGCTGGTTTTCGCTCAGCGCTTCCCCGGGCAGGATCTTCAAGGTACAGATCTCGTCCTCGAGAATATGATAAAGCTCATCCGTGTGCTGTAATGTAGCCATAGTCGTTCTCCATTTATCCGGTAAATTAAGCTTAATATCATTGTACCGTCCCGGCAAACGAATGTCAATGCTGGAATGGAACTTTATTTGACAGCTTGTATACAAGCTTTTGCGCTTGCGTACGGAGCTGCTTATGAAACGGGAAGATTGATATACCACTTCATAATGCGGGAAAAGTGCTGATGGAATGCCGTGATAAAGCGGATGCTGTACGGAATGTACAAAGAAAACAGAAAATAACTGTCAAATCTATATTGCAAAGCGCTGCGGTTTTATGGCGGCAGCACGGCGGGATAAAATGCTGTATACAAGGCTTTGCTAAAAAGGCTGAAAGGGGCCAAATACCCTGCATACACCGGAGCGTTACCGGAAAATACAGCAGGAAATGTGCTTTTTTGTGTATTGCGGGGGTACTGTGCTGCTGCGGGCTTGCCTTGCTGCGCAAAAGGCGGTAAACTGAGGGTAGGCAAAACGCCCGAAAAGGAGAGACGACATGGCATATACAAAGGCTGACCTCAAGCACGACCTTGCAGCAATGGGGCTGACAGGAAACGAGACCATCCTGATCCATTCTTCCATGAAGTCCATCGGCACGGTGGAGGGCGGTGCGGACACAGTTCTGGACGCGCTGATGGAGTTTTTTGCGGAGGGCTTGCTGCTGCTGCCCACCCACACATGGCGGTTTATCAATGAGGAGAACCGGATGTTCGATGTGTGCCGCAGCCCGTGCTGTGTGGGCATTCTGCCGGAGCTGTTCCGGCAGCGCCCCGGGGTGGTGCGCTCGCTGCACCCCACCCACAGCATGGCGGCTTACGGCAAGGACGCGGCTGCTTACATAGAAGGGGAGCTGGATGCCAACACCCCCTGCACCCCCGGCGGCTGCTACGACCGGTTGCGGGCAGCTCACGGCAAGGTGCTGCTGCTGGGGGTGACCCACGCCCGCAACACCTTTATCCACAGCGTGGAGGAGGTGCTGAACGTCCCGAACCGCCTGACCGACAAGCCCCTGCAGCTGACCGTGGCGGACGAAGCCGGGGCGCAGCACACCGTCTATATGCGCCGCCACTACAACGCGCAGCAGCCGCACATCTCGGAGGATTTCGTCAAGCTGGAGCAGGCGTATCTAGACTGCGGCGCAGCCCGGAACACGAAATTCGGCGATGCAGCCTGCATTTTGTGCGATGCTGAGGGGCTTTTCCGGGTCACCCGCCATGTTCTTGCCCCAAATCCCGAAGCCTTTGTCACAGAGCCTGTCATCCCGGCGGAGCGCTGGCAGGCGCTTTGCACCGGCAAAACCTAAAACCCTCCCGGTCATTGCAGCACGATGCCAGAGCTGCCGCAAAGAAATCGGATGCGCGTGGTTTTTATGGATAAATATGTGAAAATTTGTTGAAAAAACTTCCTGATAATGGTAAAATAATTGTATGTCTCTATTGCGCTGTGCCTTTTCGCGGGAAAGGAAAAGTGCAAAACAGGAAGCACACAAAAAATTGCGGCATCATTTCCGTGGGCGGGTTTTAAAGCGCACACTCTTGCGGGCGGTGATGTACGATTGGTGAGCCATAGCAGCTTTGCCGCAAAAACGGCAGCTGCCCAAGAGCTGTGAGGAGAATGAATTTGACGAACAAAAGAACATTGCGCCGCCTTATTTCCGTGCTTGCGGTACTGGCGCTGGGGCTGTCCCTGCTGACCGGCTGCGGCACAAAAAGCCCGGAACAGGTACAGGAGCAGGAGGATGCCCAGACCATTCAGGTGTATCTGTGGAGCAATAGCCTGTACGAAAGCTATGCTCCCTATGTCCAAGCGCAGCTGCCGGACGTGAATATTGAGTTCATCGTAGGCAACAACGATCTGGATTTTTACAAGTTTTTGCAGCAGAACGGCGGCCTGCCGGATATCATCACCTGCTGCCGGTTCTCGCTGCACGATGCTGCCCCGCTGAAAGACAGTCTGATGAACCTTGCCCTGACCAACGAGGCGGGCGCTGTGTACAACACCTACCTCAACAGCTTTAAAAACGAGGACGGCAGTGTGAACTGGCTGCCGGTGTGTGCGGATGCCCACGGCTTTGTGGTCAACCGCAGCCTTTTTGAGCAGTACGATATCCCGCTGCCTACCGATTACGCAAGCTTTGTGGCGGCCTGTCAGGCGTTTGAAGCGGTAGGCATCCGGGGTTTTACCGCTGACTATGCCTACGATTACAACTGCATGGAAACGCTGCAGGGGCTTTCCGCCGCCGAGCTTACCACTACGGAAGGGCGCAAGTGGCGCACCGCTTACAGCGACCCCGCCAGCACCGTGCGGGTGGGTCTGGACGATGCCGTGTGGCCGGGGGCCTTTGAGCGGATGGAGCAGTTCATTCAGGATACCCACCTTACGGCGGACGACCTTGCCCTGACCTACGACGACGTGACCGGGATGTTCCGGAACGGGGAAGTTGCCATGTACTTTGGCAGCTCTGCCGGCGTGAAGATGTTTCAGGATGAGGGCATCGACACGATCTTCCTGCCCTTCTTCAGCCAGAACGGCGAAAAGTGGATCATGACCACCCCGTATTTCCAAGTTGCCCTGAACCGAGATCTTGAGCAGGACACCGCGCGCCGCGAAAAAGCCATGAAGGTGCTGAACGTCATGCTCTCCGAGGAGGCGCAGAACCGCATCGTTGCCGACGGACAGGACGTGCTGAGCTACAGCCAGAACGTCCCCCTGCGCCTGACCGAGTACATGAAGGATGTGCGCGATGTGGTGGAAGAAAACCATATGTATATCCGCATTGCCTCCAACGATTTCTTTGCCGTTTCCAAGGATGTGGTCTCCAGAATGATTGCGGGCGAGTACACGGCAAAACAGGCTTACCGGGCGTTCAATGCGCAGCTTCTTGCCGAAGAGGAGCCCGCTGCGGACGAGATCGTGTTGACCAGCGGAAAGAGCTATTCCAACGTGTTCCACGCAAACGGCGGCAACGCTGCCTTCTCGGTTATGGCAAACACGCTGCGCGGCGTTTACGGCACGGATGTGCTGCTTGCCACCGCAAACAGCTTTACCGGCAGTGTGCTGAAAGCAGACTATACCCCCAAAATGGTAGATTCCATGATCATGCCCAACGGCCTGATGTCCCGCCAGCGCACCATGACCGGTGCTGAGCTGAAGGAAACTGTCCGCGCCTTTGTGGAAGGCTGCGAGGGCGGCTTTGTGCCCTTCAATCGTGGCTCTCTGCCGATAGTCAGCGGTATTGCCGTGGAGGTAAAGGAGAATAACGGCAGCTATACCCTGACCGGTATCACCCGCAACGGGCAGCCGCTGCGGGATGACGACACCATTACTGTGACCTGTCTGGCAACGTCAAAGCAGATGGAAGCGCTGCTTGCGAGCAAGAGCGGCACGTCTGAGGATGGAGACGCGTGGGTGAAAAACACATGGCGCGATCACGTCTCCGGCGGCGGCGCAGCGCTTGCAGAGCCTGAAAACTACATGACACTGAGGTGAGCGGAATGGCAGACGAAAAGCGTAAACCAAAACAGAGCTGCCATCCCCGGCAAAAGTGGCTCCCTGCTGCTGCCGCTATCCTTCTGCTGGTCTTGCTGGCAGTCGGGCTCAGCGTGCGGTACATCTCGTTTGTGTCGCAGACCATCTATCAGGAAAGCACCTCGCATCTGGAAGAAGTGCTGCATAAATCCAACAATATGCTAAAAGAGATGGTGCGCAAAAATGTGACCTATCTGCATCTGTACAACGGTTTTTTGGAAAATACCTCGGACGAGGACGAAATTCAGGCGTATATCGAGCAAGCACAGAAGAATACCGGATTTGCCAACTTTTACTTTCTTACCTACGACGGCAACTACATCACCGTGACCGGGGAAACCGGCTATCTTGGCTTGCAGACCAATCTGGACGAAAAGCTCGCCCATGATGAGGATGTCGTTGTGAACACGGCGCTGCCCGGCAAGCCCCAGATGCTGGCGTTCATCTGTCCCGAAACGCAGGGCAGCTACCGGGGCTTTGCCTACGATGCCATTGCCATCTCTTATTATAATGATGCGGTGCTGAGATTGCTGGACAACTCTGCCTTTGAGGGCAATGCCAGCAACTATGTCATCTACCCGGACGGGCGGGTGGTCATCGACAACTCCGTAAACCGCAAGGAGACCATTTACAATTTCATTGCGATGCTGCGCGACCATTCCGACCTTTCCGAGGAACAGATCACGGAGCTGTCCAATGCCTTTGCGCAGGGCAGCAGCGGAAACCTGAGGGTCAAACTGAGCGACACCAGCTATTATCTGGTCTACGAGGGCACTGCTGTCCAGAACTGGACGATGGTGGGGCTTGTGCCGGTCAGCATTGTCAATGCTAATCTGGACGAACTGTGGTTCCGCACGGCGCAGATCGTGGCGGGCATCGTTGCAGGTCTTGCGCTGCTGGTCATTCTGCTCATCGTGCGCAGAAGCCATACAACCCTGCGCCGGAAGAATACCGAGATCTTGTACCGGGATGAGCTGTTCCAGAAGCTTTCGCGTAACGTGGATGATGTTTTCCTGATGGTGGACGTAAAGACCACCAAGGCGGATTATGTCAGTCCGAACATCGAGCGGCTGCTGGGCATCCCGTGGAGAGAAGTCCGGCAGGATGCCCGTGTTCTGGCAGCGCTGCACCCGAATGGTTTCCCGGAGCGCGACAAAAACTATCTGAAAGGGCTGCTCAGCGGGCAGCAGCGCGAATGGGATTTCGAGTTTGAGCATCGGGAGACTAAGGAGCGCCGCTGGTTCCACGTCATCGCCATAGGCAGCGAGGTGGAGGGCAGAGCCAAGTATATCCTTGTCTTGTCCGACCGCACCGCCGATAAGCAGGTGAATCAGGCGCTTTCCAACGCAGTTGCCGCCGCCGAGACAGCCAACCGCGCCAAGAGCACCTTCCTTTCCAATATGTCCCACGATATCCGCACCCCCATGAACGCTATCATCGGCTTTACTACGCTGGCGCTCAGCAATATCGATGATACAGAGCGGGTGAAGGATTATCTTGGCAAGACCCTTGCATCCAGCAACCATCTGCTTTCCCTCATCAATGATGTGCTGGATATGAGCCGCATTGAAAGCGGAAAGATCCATCTGGAAGAGGTGGAGGTCAACCTTTCGGATGTGCTGCACGATTTGAAAACCATCGTCAGCGGGCAGATCTACGCAAAACAGCTGGAGCTTTATATGGACGCGATGGATGTGACCGACGAGGATGTCTACTGCGATAAGACCCGGCTGAACCAGATCCTGCTGAACCTGCTGTCCAACGCCATCAAGTTTACCCCGGCGGGCGGCACGGTCTCGGTGCGGGTACGGCAGCTTGCCGGTAAGGTGCATGGCTGCGGGCAGTACGAGTTCCGCATCAAGGATAACGGCATCGGCATGAGCCCGGAGTTTGCCAAAAAGATCTTTGAGCCCTTCGAGCGGGAGCGCACCTCCACGGTAAGCCGCATCCAAGGTACCGGCCTTGGCATGGCCATTACCAAAAACATCGTGGATATGATGGGCGGAATCATCGAGGTGCAGACAGCGCAGGGCAAGGGTACCGAGTTTACCGTCTGCGTGCCCATGCGCGCACAGACCGAGCAGCGCCCGGTGGAAAAGATCACCGAGCTGGAAGGCCTGAAAGCACTGGTGGTGGACGACGACTTCAACACCTGCGACAGCGTGACAAAGATGCTGGTCAAGGTGGGTATGCGCGCCGAGTGGACGCTTTCCGGCAAGGAAGCGGTATTGCGCGCACGGCAGTCTATCGAGATGAGCGATGCCTACCACGCCTATATCATCGACTGGCGCCTGCCGGATATGAACGGCATCGAGGTCACCCGCCGCATCCGCAGCCTGAACGATGATACGCCCATTATCATCCTGACCGCCTACGACTGGTCTGACATTGAGGTGGAGGCAAAGGCCGCCGGTGTGACCGCCTTCTGCTCCAAGCCCATGTTCATGTCCGACCTGCGCGAGACCCTGATGAGCGCACTCGGCCAGAAACAGACGGATGCGGCGCAGGGGCTTCTGCCGGAAAAGAACGCCGACTTCAAGGGCAAACAGATCCTGCTGGTAGAGGACAATGAGCTGAACCGTGAGATCGCACAGGAGATCCTGCGGGAGTACGGCTTCCTTGTCGATACGGCTGAAAACGGTGCTGTGGCGGTGGAAAAGGTAAGCACCGCAGCGCCGGGCAGCTATGATCTGGTGCTGATGGATGTGCAGATGCCGATCATGGACGGCTATACCGCCACCCGGAAGATCCGCGCGCTGGACGACCCTGCCCGGGCAACGCTGCCGATCATTGCCATGACCGCCAACGCCTTTGACGAGGATCGCCGCAACGCGCTGGAAAGCGGCATGAACGGCTTTTTGTCCAAGCCCATCGTGATCGGCGACCTTGTGCAGGAGCTGCATAAAATTTTGTGACCTGAACGCCTGTCAGAAGCATAAATAATAAAGCACCCGTAGCAGTTTCCCGTTTTTTGCAATGAAATGCAGGGAGAATGCTGCGGGTGCTTTTTGCAGTTTGGCACCCGAAAAACGGGCGAAAAAAGAAATATCTTTTCATATTTGTGCGGTGGGTAGGACGAAATTTTGTCAGATGCGTGGAATATTGCAGAAAAAATTGTGAAAAGCAGCCAACGGATATCCCCAAAACGTGTTGATATTGAGAAAATAGACGGAAGATTGTTTACAAAAGGATTACAGGCTGGTATACTTTTTAGCGGTAGATCCCTATGAGATCCGCAAAGAAACAAGAAAGGAAATACCGAACCGTGAATACCACCGCACCGCACACCCTGAGAAAACGATTGCTGACCCTGATACTGAGCTTTGCCTTTCTGCTTACCTGTCTGCCCGCTGCACTGGCAGTGGATCTGAACGTGGACGCAGGCTTCTACTTCAAGCAGAGCCGGGGCGGCACCTGCACGCTGGCTTCCGCAGCCATGATGCTGCGCCGCCGTGCCTACTTTGACGGGCTGACCGATTGGACGAACGTGACCGAGAACAGTGTGCGCTCCACAGCATGGGCCAACGGCCTTGCGCACAGCTTTACATATAAGGAAATGCAGGTGGGCTACGCCACCCTGCCCTCCAGCCTGCAAAGCAAAACGGCGGTGCTGATCTCTCTGCTGGAGCAGCACCCGGAGGGCATCGTCCTTTACGACCGTACCCAGCCCCATGCGGTGCTGCTGACCGACTACACCAACGGTATTTTCTATTGCTCCGACCCGGCGGGGAACATCGGCTACGGCCGCATCCCTATTACAAGCTCCAGCGTGTCCATTGCAAGATCTTCCTGCTACTGGTACGTCACCGCAGATCATAACAGCGTGGCGGCACAGGCCGACGGCCTGCGGCTGGAAGGGGTGCGCTACCCGGTAAACCTTCGCACCGGCAGCGGTATGACGCTGACCGGTACAGCCAACAGCGCCACCGGTACTACCCTGACCAGTGTGCAGGTGGCGGTTCTGGACGCAGCTGACCAGACTGTGCAGAGCGCGGCGGCACAGGTGAATGCCGCCGCTTTCTCTCTGAACACGCTGGACAGCCAGATCCGCTTCGGGGAGCTGCCGGAGGGCAGCTACACCTATATGGTGCTGGTGACGGACTCTGCGGGCGAGAGCCTGTGCTTTGCATCGGACTTCACGGTGTCCGGCAGTGCAAGCAGCACCCAGACCTACTGGTCGCTCAAGGACGCCGAGGGCACCAAGCTGCAGCAGACGGTCCAGCAGGTGGAGACCACGGTAGAGACCGCCGCCGAGACCACCGTAAGCTGGTTTGCACAGCTGTTCGGCTGATAAAAGGATATAAATTTGGAGCCGCTGCACAAGGCAATGTGCAGCGGCTCCATTTGCGTAATTGCGTAATTTAGGACTTTATTTAAAATAAATTTTCCGCTTTGTTCTGTCGCTATTCCCCCCGCAGTTCCGTGCCGGGGTAGTAGTGCGCCAGAATGGCGCGGTAGTCTGCACCCTGCTCTGCCAGCGCCTTTGCGCCCCACTGGCTCATGCCTACGCCGTGGCCGTAGCCCCTTGTGGTAAAGGAGAAGGTGCCGCTTTGCCAGACCACCGTAAAGCAGGTGCTGCGCAGCCCCAGCGCCTTGCGCAGGGCGGTACCCTGCACCGTCTGCCCGCAGACCGGCAGGCTGTCTACATAGCCGGAGGGGGTGAGCATCGGCGTGCCGAACCACTGCGCCTGCTGCGAAAGGTCGGCGGCGATACCCAGCCGTTCGGCCAGCAGCTGCTGTAATTGGGCGGCAGAAAGGTTCAGGGTGTATTCATAGTTGTCGGCGGCGGTGTCGGTGCTGCTGTCCACCGGTACAAGATAGGGCAGGGCAGTGCCCCAGACGTTCTCGCTGGCTTCGGTACAGCCATTGGACATGGCAAAGTAGCTTGTCCCGGCGGGGGCGTCCCCGTAATACAGCACCTGCGTCTGTACCGCATCCACCAGCGCGGAAAGCCGGGCGTAGTTGGCCGCGTAGGCGGTGCCCCAGTAGCTGTGCAGCACCGCATCGGTCAGGCAGCCCTGCCGCCGGGCGGGGTCTGCGGTGAACCATGCGCCGTTTTCCTCCATGCTGTGGTCCCGGCGGTAAAGGGCATAGCTGTGCGCCGCCACCGCCTGTGCCTTCAGTGCTTCATCCGGCCAGCTGACCGGCATTTCGGCGGCAACCGCCCCGATGAGATACTCCTGCAGCGGCAGCTCCACCGCCTGCCCGGTGCTCTGATCCGTAAAGCAGACGGTATCGGCTGTGTCAGCAGGGGAGGTGGCCTGACTGCTGCCTTCTTCCGAAGCGGCAGAGGATGCTTCTGCTGCGGACGGAGCGGTGCTCTGCGCAAGGGTCATGCGGGCAAGGCGGTAGGCGGCACACGGCAGGGCGCAGCCCAGCACCAGCAGAACGGCGCACAGCAGCAAAAAGGAACGTTTCATACTAGACCTCCTCCCGGAACGCAGGTTTTGGGAACATCATACGCCCGGCGGCGTGCAAACCGGCGGGAAATGCGCAGAGGAACCCCGGTATTTTTGCGCTTTGCGGTGAGAAGTGCGCACTTAGCGCTTGAATTTACTGCACAAAAGCGATATTATAAAAGTATGTCCATCAGAGCGTAGGATGGACGGGAACGGAAAGTATAAAAAGTAAGAGACGGAAAGGAGCACTCCTATGAACTTTGCACACGCAGAAGTGGCAACGCTGGACCCGACGACCATGCGTACCCTGTGCGAGGAGTACATCGCAAACAACTACATCGACCCGGAGACCAGCGAGCGGCTGGGGGTCAAGCGCGGCCTGCGCAACCCGGATGGCACCGGTGTGCTGGCAGGCCTGACCAATGTCTGTGACGTTGTGGGCTACAAAAAGGATCAGGAAGGTCATGTGATCCCCACCCCCGGCAAGCTGATCTACCGGGGCGTCAACATCAACGAGATCGTGGACGAGGCTTACCGCAACGACCGCTTCGTGTTTGAGGAAGTGATCTGGCTGCTGTTGTTCGGCAGCCTGCCCACCCGGGAGCAGCTGGACGATTTCTGCGAGATCTTGGCAGAATCCCGCGCCCTGCCGGACGGCTTTATGGACACCATGAACGCCCCCTCGCCCAATATCATGAACAAGTTGCAGCGCTGCGTGCTGGGCCTGTACTCCTACGACGACCGCGCTGAGGATCTGAGCCTTGAGAACATCCTGAACCAGAGCATCAACCTGATCGCCAGTATGCCCACCATGATGGTGAACGCTTACCAGATGAAGCGCCGTTACTACGATAAACAGAGTATGTTCTTCCACCTGCCCAAGCCCGGCCAGAGCACGGCAGAGCACATCCTCAGCACCTACCGCCCGGATCAGAAGTTTACCCACGAGGAGGCAAAGCTGCTGGATATGTGCCTGCTGGTGCACGCAGACCACGGCGGCGGCAACTGCTCCACCTTTACCACCCGCGTACTGTCCTCCTCCGGCACGGACACCTACTCGGCTATCTCTGCGGCCATCGGTGCCCTGAAGGGTCCCAAGCACGGCGGCGCGAACCTGATGGTCAACCGCCAGCTGCAGGATATCCTCAAGCACGTTGAGAACCCGGAGGATGACGACGAGGTGCGCGAGTATCTGCGCCGCATCCTGCGCAAGCAGGTGGGTGACGGCTCCGGCCTGATCTATGGCATGGGTCATGCGGTGTACACCATCAGCGACCCCCGTGAGGTCATCCTGAAGCAGCGCGCAAAGCATCTGGCCTACGAAAAGGGCTTTGAGGAAGAGTACAATATGCTGTGCAGCATCGAGCGGCTGGCACCCGGCATCTTTGCCGAGGAAAAGGGCAGCTCCAAGCCGGTGTGCGCCAACGTGGACCTGTTCAGCGGCCTGATCTACAATATGCTGGGCATCTCGGAGGATCTGTACACCCCGCTGTTTGCCATCGCCCGTGTGCCGGGCTGGTGTGCACACCGGGTGGAAGAGGTGATCTTCGCCAACCGTATCATCCGCCCGGCCTACAAGTATCTGGGCGTGCGCCAGAAATATAAGCCCATCGAGGAGCGTTAATGAAACCGTTAGAGTTCGTTGTTATCCTGCTCTGCGTGCTGCTTGGCCTTGGCCGCGGCGCAGACCTTGCCTTTGCTACGGACGCCGCCACCGGTCTGTGTACCGCAGGCGCGGTATGGTGGCGGTATCTTGCCTTGGGCGCTGTGGTACTGACCGCAGTGCTGGCTGGCCGCAGCCGCCCGCTGCCCCCGGAGCCGCTGCGCAGCCGCCGCCCGGCGGCAGGCGTGCTGGCCTTTGCCGGGGCAGTGTGTATGCTGGCTGCCGGCGCGGCGCAGTTCGTGTTCGCTGCCGGTACGGTAAGCACTTTTGTGCGCATTCTGCTGGAGGTAGCCTGTGCCGTGTGGCTGAGCAACCTCGGACGCAGCTGGCTGCGCCGGGACGGCTGGAAAACGCCTGCCGGCGGTCTGCCGCTGGCCATAGCGGGCAGTGCGCTGTTTTACTGGAACGTGCTGATGCGCTTTATGGAGAACAGCTCCAGCTGGCACAGGGTGCAGCCCACAGCAGCGGTCTGGCAGGAGCTGGCGGCGCTGTTGCTTCTGGCGGCGCTGGCGCGCACGCTGTACCTGCCCCAGCCGGAAAACGGCCGCACCCTGCACGCAGCGGCGCTTGCAGCCTTCTGCCTGTGCCTGTGCTGGGAACTGCCCCGGGTGCTTCTGCTGTTGGCAGCGGGCTTTGGCGGCGGCATGGCGGCGGTGTTGCCGGAGCTGCTTTCCGGTCTTGCGCTGTGCTGCATCGGCGGCATGGGGCTTGCCTGCATTGGAAAGGGAAACGCTGGAAATAACTGACAAAAACGGCTGTGCACCCTTGGTGTAATTGAACAAAAGCTTTGTGGCAGTGTGCATAAAATCATACAAAAGCAAAAAAAGATAAAATTGTGTTGTTAATTTTTTAGCAGACACTTGAAAGTTTGCCGGTTTTGGTCTACAATAAAGATACCGTGATTTATCCGATTATGGGTAAAATAATTAGGAGGTACTATTACAATGGCTGTTAGAGTTGCTATCAATGGTTTCGGTCGTATTGGCCGTCTGGCTTTCCGTCAGATGTTTGATGCTGAGGGTTACGAGGTCGTCGCAATCAACGACCTGACCAGCCCCAAGATGCTGGCTCACCTGCTGAAGTACGATACCGCTCAGGGTTCCTTCTGCGGCAAGATCGGTGAGGGCAAGCACACCGTCGAGGCTACCGAGGACTCCATCATCGTCGACGGCAAGGAGATCAAGATCTACGCTGTTAAGGACGCAAAGGATGCTCCTTGGGGCGAGTTGAACGTTGACGTCGTTCTGGAGTGCACCGGCTTCTACACCAGCAAGGAGAAGAGCATGGCTCACATCCAGGCTGGCGCAAAGAAGGTCGTTATCTCTGCTCCCGCAGGCAACGATCTGAAGACCATCGTCTACTCCGTCAACGAGAAGACCCTGACCGCTGAGGATCAGGTCATCTCCGCTGCTTCCTGCACCACCAACTGCCTGGCTCCCATGGCTAACGCCCTGAACAAGACCTTCCCCATCGTTTCCGGTATCATGACCACCGTTCATGCTTACACCGGCGACCAGATGATCCTGGACGGTCCTCAGCGCAAGGGCGATCTGCGCCGTGCTCGTGCTGGCGCACAGAACATCGTTCCCAACACCACCGGTGCTGCTAAGGCTATCGGCCTGGTCATCCCCGAGCTGAACGGCAAGCTGATCGGCTCTGCTCAGCGTGTGCCCGTTCCCACCGGTTCTACCACCCTGCTGGTTGCCGTTGTCAAGGGCAAGGATGTCACCAAGGAAGCTATCAATGCTGCCATGAAGGCTGCTGCTTCTGAGTCCTTCGGCTACAACGAGGATCAGATCGTTTCTTCCGACGTCATCGGTATGCGTTACGGCTCTCTGTTCGACGCTACCCAGACCATGGTCGCTAAGATCGACGACGACACCTATCAGGTTCAGGTCGTGTCTTGGTACGACAACGAGAACTCCTACACCTCTCAGATGGTTCGTACCATTAAGTACTTCGCTGAGAACTGCTAATCACGCAGCTGCGTTAAAAATTGAATGATTTGTCGACCGGAGTTTGTCTTGCTCAACTACGAACAAGCTTGATTTGGTACGATAAGCTTATCTAGCAATTTTTCACCCTTTCTTTTGTGGTCCGCCATGAAGGAAAGGGTGTTTTTTTATGTGTTTGAAAGATCTCCGCGATGAATTTATCTACGACTGTGAATGCCGCCATCTGGCTAAAGGCTCTCTGCGCAATTATAAGGCTGCAACCCGTTTTTTGCTGGAATATCTGGAGCTGAAGCAGATCACTGAGCTGGAAGACGTCCGTCCCCGCCACATCCGGGACCTGATGAAGGAAAAGCAGGACGCGGGCAGCACGTCCCGCTATATCAACGACCTGCTCAAGGTGTGGCGCACATGGTTCAACTATCTGGTCAATGAGGGCTATCTGGAAGAGCGGGATAATCCGGCCAAAAAGGTAAAGTGCCTACGTCAGCCCCGGACGATCATTGATACCTTTACAGTGGCTGAGATGAAGCGGATGATCCAGTTCTACGACGGCAAGGACTTTCTGGAGGTACGGAACAAGACCATTATCATGCTGCTGTTCGATACCGGGATGCGTTGCAACGAAATGATCCTGATGGAGCCGGAGGACATCAAGCAGGACTATATTCTGGTCAAGCACGGCAAGGGCAGCAAGGAACGGGTCGTGCCCAAATCGCCCGCACTCTCCAAGCAGCTCGTCAAGTACTGCACACTCCGGGATGGCTACCTGAAGGAGCACCCTACCCGCTACAAGAATCTCTTCCCCAGCAAAAACGGCAAGCCGATGACCGATGAAGCCGTAGCACGGATATACCCCACTGCTCGACATAGAGTGGCGGGGTGGTGTTGTTGAGGAGTGCTTATTTTAGAATAAAGAGATCGTCATAGCGGGCGACACCATTATAGA
>OHOK01000841.1_pt1 | contig 13967 bp, 19 predicted proteins | sample 1569731 | NCBI WGS metagenome assembly OHOK01 (sample SAMEA3879559, study PRJEB24766) | human gut metagenome | biome: human-associated habitat; feature: feces | place: USA | collected 1985/1987
GTTCTATGAGAACAGGTGCTATGCCTGGACTTGCGGCAAAACTGCTTGCAAGGGATGACTCAAAGGTACTCACACTGGTCGGCCCCGGAGTCATATGCAGATCAAGCCTGAGAGCCATCATGTCACAGAGATTTGACATAGACACCATCAAGATAAAGGGCAGCTCTCCAACATCGGCAAATGCGATCAAGATGAAGGAATACATAGAGGAAAATTATCCTCAGGTAAAGAATATAGTTCTGTGCAGGGATATGGAGGAGGCACTCAAGGATGCTGATATCATAACTGAGGCAGTCTCATGCAAGGAGGGCGAGTGGCCAGAGTACAAACGAGAGTGGCTCAAGCCTGGAGCGCTGGTCATATCTACAAGTACCTTCAATATGGAGCATAAGAGTATTGTTGACTTGAAAAAAGTCATAGACAACTACGGAATGTACGAGAACTACGCAGAGGAAGATAATGTTGGATACGATGAAAATGGCAACAGACTCCACACAGGCTGCATGGGAGAGGACTTCGTCTATATGGTGCAGGATGGATTGATCGAGAGGGATTCCCTTACTACATTCGGAGAGATAATCCGCGGCAAGAAGCCTGGCCGTGAATCCGATGACGAGATCATCCTCGTATCCATAGAGGGCATGCCAACAGAGGACGTGGCATGGGCATATGAATGTTACACCTACGCACTGGTTCATGATATAGGCACGAAACTCAAAGTGTGGGACAGACCATACGCGTTCTGACGGACGGTTACAGGCATATTTACCCAAATAAAGTCCATGTAGGTACATGTTCAATCACGTTCTACATCTGTCACTTCAACAGTTTCTATATGCATGCGGCTCACGCGTGCTATAAGGGCGTTGCGCGCTTCGCCTTAGCATAGAAACGTCAAAGTTCAGTCGTCTGCATTACCGATTGGCTGCTTTTATTATTATGGATCATATTTTATCCCTCTATTGGGGCTACCTGTCATTATTACTTGGTAAGGATTGAAAGTATCTCATTGCTCCTTGCTATGAACTTTGTCATCGCATCAGCTGACAGCGGACGGTTGGCAAGTACAGCCAGATCATACAGCTGGCAGCAGATTGTTGCTGTGTTCTCTCCGTCAGGATTGTCAAGTACATACTTTACAAGCTTGTTATTGCTGTTCAGTATGAGAGTTTCGCCCTCGCCCTGACCGAACATTGAAGGATCCATGCCTGCCATTCCGTACATCTTCATCATTTCCTGCATACGTCTTGTCTCCTCAGGCTGTGTGAGGATAGAAGATGTATTCTCATCTTTGAGAGACTCAACTTTTACGTTGAGGTTCTTCATATCAAGAGCCTTCTCAAATGTAGCAGTGAGTTTATCTTTGTATTCCTTTGCAGTCTCTTCAGAGAGTTCTTCACCAACGAAGTTGTCAGAGAGCTCTGCATCTATTCTGTAGAAGTGAACGTTCTCATTCTTCTGCTCAAGCATTGTGATAAATGGACTGTCTATGGTCTGAGTCATGATCAGGGCATCCATTCCTTCGCTCTTGAACATGTTGATATACTGTGACTGAGCCTGCTCGTCAGTTACATAGAATACCTTGTTCTCATACTTTTCTTTTCCTGCCTCAAGATACTCAGGAAGTGTGATATATTTGCCTTCAAGGTTCTTGTAGATGCAGTAGTCCTTCATCTTGTCGAGGAATTTGAGATCTTTCAGGCAGCCAAACTTGATAAATGGATTGATGTCATCCCAGTACTTCTCGTAGTCTTCTCTGTGTACCTTGTACATGCCTGAGAGTTTGTCAGCAACCTTCTTGGTGATGTAATCGGATATCTTCTTGACAAATCCATCGTTCTGAAGTGCACTACGTGATACGTTCAGAGGGAGGTCAGGACAGTCGATACATCCCTTTAACAGCATGAGGAACTCAGGAATAACTTCCTTGATGTTATCAGCGACAAATACCTGGTTATTGTAAAGTTTGATGGTTCCCTCAAGGTTATCATATTGTGTGTTGATCTTAGGGAAGTAAAGGATTCCTTTCAGGTTGAATGGGTAATCCATGTTCAAATGTATCCAGAACAGAGGCTCCTTATAATCGTGAAATACCTTTCTGTAAAATTCCTTGTACTCCTCATCTGTACAGTCATTTGGATGTTTAGCCCACAGTGGGGTAGTGGTGTTGAGAGGCTTAGGAGCCTCAGGCTTTTCTCCGTCCTTTTTATCTTTGGTGTCATCAGCTGAAGCCTCCGCATCAGTGGTCTTGTTGTCTGTGCTGCTTTCAGCAGCGTTTGTTTTTTCATCGACTTCCTTTGCGTCTACATCAACAGTTGCATCCTTAGGATCCTCCTTTGGAGCGTCAGCGTTGGTGTAGTATATCTCAACAGGCATGAACGAACAGTACTTGTCTATAACTTCCTTGATTCTGTATTCATTTGCAAATTCATAGCTGTCCTCATTCAGATAAAGAGTGATAGTGGTACCACGCTCTGTTCTGAGACTCTTCTTCATGGAGTACTCAAGACCATCCTTGCACTCCCAGTAGACAGCGTCTTCGTCTCCCTTATATGACTTTGTCTCAATTGTTACCTTGTCGGCAACCATGAATGCTGAATAGAAACCAAGTCCAAAATGTCCGATGATCTGCTCCTCAGTCGCCTTATCCTTATACTGCTCAAGGAAGGCTTCAGCCCCTGAGAATGCGATCTGGTTGATATATTTCTCGACCTCTTCCTCTGTCATACCGATACCGTTATCAGTGAAGGTTATGGTCTTGTCGTTGGCACTTGTGGTCACATCGATGCGGTAAGGCTCATCTGGCTCGTCAAATTCGCCCATGAGTGACAGCTTTTTAAGCTTTGTTACGGCATCGCAGCCATTTGATATAAGCTCCCTGACAAATATGTCATGGTCTGAATAAAGCCATTTCTTGATGACAGGGAAAATGTTCTCACTATTGATTGATAAATTACCGTTCTTCATATTGTATACATCTCCTATAAATAATTTTCTAGAATAAAGATGTGTCATCCCCGTATCGTGTTCCTGTTCATATATGTATGAAAGATACACTGACACATCAAGCTAAGAGATATGATAAATCAGCCCGTTACTAAAGTCAAGAAAAAATTAGCACTCAAATATAATGAGTGCTAACAAGACTTTTACGCAATACTTCCTTTGACTACTGCCCGTGAGAACAAAAAAGTCTGAGAATATAAAAACTCAGACTTCCTTAATATATTCATAAATACATTGATTAGTTGTCGGTAAAATATATGCCGGCTTTCTTCAGAAACTCCCGTATCTCTGCGTCCCATACGAGTTCAAGAGTTTTGTCCATGGTAAAAATGTTCTGGGTTGCCATGGACGTTAGCTGGATGCTCATTCCATCATAATATATATTGAGTGTGAGGTTGGCAACGTCAGAAACGGGGATTGTGAGGTGATTCTTCTCAAGCATATCCATTATATCAGACTGTGAGAGCACCAGTACGATCTTGAAACTCAGAGGGAGCTTTTTCCCGCGGATCACATTGTATACATGAGTCCTGAGATTTTCCCATGTCGTATATGATGTCGAAGCCATTGCCTCGAGTTCTTCCTTATCATAGAAGTCTTTGTTTATTCTTCCGTCAAAGCTGTATGTGATGCCACTTCTTACAAATGCCTCCATGGTGAGAAAGTGGTCAAATGTATTTTCCATGAGAAGTTTCTTGACAAAGTCCCGTGTCTCTGTAATCGTAATATCTAACATCAAAATTCTCCTGTTCGGTGCCGAGGTAATAAAGTTTATAACTATATAAAAGTATAACAGAAAAGATGGGAAAAGCAATGGAAAAAGCAATGGAGGAAAATGAAGTTGTTGACAAACAACACCCACCCACATATACTAAATGCGAAAGGCTGTGAACAGGGAGAGTAGCCACATTCAGAAGATTCAGAGAGACTGTGCCATCGGTTGCGAGCATGGTTATCGGAGATGGGGTGAAGTGCACTTGGGAGCCTGCCGGAGGAATTGATTTTAATAATACTTCTAATTATAGTATTCCGGCACGTGCAAGGGACGTTACACCCGTAAAAGTGGAATCATATGCTGATATGTGGAATGCCATATCAGAGTATATTCAATTAGAGTGGAACCGCGGAGAATATACGTAATACAATATACGTGAATTGATACTTCGTCTCTATATGCATAATATGTATGTGTATTGAGACGAAGTTTTTTGTATACAGATGGTATTGGTCATTGAGTATTAATTATTATAGAAAGGACGATATATTTTATGAAGATTTTAAACACACTCACGAGAAGAAAAGAAGAGTTTAAGCCGATCAATGAGGGAAAGGTCGGAATATATGTATGTGGACCTACGGTGTATGACTATATTCATATAGGAAATGCCAGACCTATGATAGTGTTTGATACTCTCAGGAGATATCTTGAGTACAAGGGATATGAGGTCAATTATGTATCAAACTTCACAGACGTTGACGACAAGATCATCAAGCGCGCAAATGCAGAGGGTGTGGATGCCAGTGTTATATCTGAGAGATATATTGCAGAGGTTAAGAAAGACATGGCTGCGCTCAATGTCCGCGAGGCGACGACACATCCAAAGGCTACCGAAGAGATACCTGATATGATAGAGATGGTCAAGACTCTTATAGAGAAGGACTATGCATATGAGGTGAATGGAACAGTATATTTCAGAACAAGAAAGTTCAAGGACTATGGCAAGCTTTCAAAGAAGAACATAGACGATCTTCGTTCAGGCAACAGAGATCTTCTCGTATCCGGAATTGATGAGAAGGAAGATCCACTCGATTTCGTTCTCTGGAAACCAAAGAAAGAGGGAGAGCCATCATGGCCATCACCATGGGGTGACGGAAGACCTGGCTGGCATCTTGAGTGCTCTGTTATGTCCAAGAAGTATATCGGTGATGTCATAGATATACATGCCGGTGGTGAGGATCTTATATTCCCACACCATGAGAACGAGATAGCCCAGAGTGAGGCGGCAAATGGCACAGAATTTGCAAGATACTGGATGCACAACGGTTTCCTCAAGATCAACAATGAGAAGATGTCCAAGTCTCTTGGCAACTTCTTCACAGTCAGGGAGATTGCCGAGAAGTATCCTCTTCAGGTCATCAGATTTTTTATGCTGTCAGCACACTACAGAAGCCCTCTCAACTTCTCGGCGGAGCTTGTCGAGGCATCAAAGAACGGTCTTGAGAGAATACTCACAGCAGTAGATAGACTGAAGTCAATAAACGGTACAGATGGTGATGTGGATAAGTCAGTGGCTGATGAGATGGATGCATTTGTTAAGAAGTATGAGGATGCCATGGATGATGATCTCAACACTGCGGATGCAATATCAGTTATATTCGAGCTTGTAAAGTATGCAAATGTAAATGTGACTGAGGAGTCATCAAAGGCTACAGTGGAGCTTGTACTTAATACCATAGAAAAACTCTGTGACATACTTGGTATCATCACCGAGAAGAAAGAGGAGATTCTTGATTCTGATATAGAGGCTCTTATCGAGGAGAGACAGGCGGCAAGAAAGGCAAAGAACTTTGCAAGAGCAGATGAGATCCGTGATCAGCTAAGCAGCATGGGAATCATCCTTGAGGATACAAGAGAGGGCGTAAAATGGAAAAGAGCATAGACAGCTATTTTACTGAGATACTAGGAGTGACGTATACCAATCCCAGAGAGTATTCGCCGCTGTCCCTGGCATATATAGGCGACAGTGTGTTTGATCTTCTCATAAAGACACTTGCGGTCACGAAGGACAATAAGCAAGCATACAAATATCACAAAGAAGTCAGCCAGAAGGTTAAGGCTGAAGCACAGGCGGGATATATCATTTATCTGCTAGACAAAGGACTTCTCACCGATGATGAAGAGTGGATATACAAGAGAGGAAGAAATACAAAGACACATTCCACAGCCAAGAATGCCACGGTGGGGCAGTACCGTATGGCGACCGGATTTGAGTGCCTTATAGGATATCTTTATCTCGATAAGCAGTATGACAGAATGTTTGAAATCACCAAATTGATACTGTCAATGCCTGAACCTGACGAAAATAAAGAGAAAATTGCAGAGACAGATAAATATGAAGAAGACACCGTGACGGTGGATGGAGAGTAATATGAGCAGAGAATTTGAGAACAACAACGATGTAAATGAAAATGCTGAGGAGGCATTTGTCATAGAGGGAAGAAATGCAGTTCTTGAGGCTTTCAGATCAGGAAAGACTATAGATAAGCTGTATGTCCTTGACGGATGCAGAGATGGTGTGGTTAACAGCATAGTCAGAGAGGCAAAGAAGCAGGACACAGTGATAAACTATCTCTCAAAGGACAAGTTAAACCAGATGTCACAGGCGGGGAAACATCAGGGCGTTATTGCCCATGCTGCTGCCTACAAGTATGCTGAGATAGAGGATATGTTTGCACTTGCAGAGAGCAGGGGCGAGGATCCATTTTTCTTCATACTTGATGAGATAGAGGACCCACATAATCTCGGTGCGATCATAAGAACAGCAAATCTGTGTGGCGCACATGGAGTCATAATTCCAAAGAGACGTGCAGTCGGCATAACAGCCACCGTCGTAAAGGCGTCGGCAGGTGCCATCAATTATACACCTGTTGCTAAGGTTACAAATATCAGCAAGACCATAGAGGAGCTTAAAGAGCGTGGTATGTGGTTTGCGTGTGCTGACATGGATGGAGAGCTCATGTACAAATGCAATCTCACGGGTTCACTCGGACTTGTTATCGGCAACGAGGGAAATGGCGTGAGCAGGCTTGTGAAAGAAAAGTGTGATTATGTTGTATCAGTTCCTATGAAGGGGGATATCGATTCACTTAACGCATCTGTTGCAGCGGGAGTTCTGGCCTACGAGGTAGTAAGGCAGAGAATGGGTAAGTAAGAGGAACATTATATGTATTCGGATCTATCAGATAATGAATTGCTTGAGTTAATCGGAACGAAAAAGAATAATGAGGCTATGGAGACACTTATAAAAAGATATGGCCCTTTGGTGACCAGGCAGAGCAGAAGTCTTTATATTATCGGAGCAGATGAAGAAGATCTTATACAGGAAGGCATGATAGGGCTGATAAAGGCGATAAATGATTATAAGCCGGATAGAGGGGCGTCGTTCAAAACTTTTGCATTTACGTGCGTGAGAAGACAGATGCTCACAGCAGTCAGTAGTTCAAATAGCCAGAAAAATACACCGCTTAATCACTATATATCAATATATGGTGATGAAAACAGCGAATATATGAGTCCGCTTGATGAAATGGACAGTGGTGTTATTACCAATCCGGAAGAGATTATGATGGCAAGGCTTAGAGAGTCAGATATATTAAAGACCATAGACAGGAAACTGTCAAAGCTAGAGATAATGGTCTTGAAAGAATATTTGACAGGGGCATCGTATGAAGAGATTGGCTTAAGGCTGGGCAAGCCGGTAAAATCCATAGATAATGCGATACAACGTATACGAACTAAACTCAGAAACATATAAAAACACAAATTAAGAGATTCAACTAAAATGGGAACAGTGTGAAGCTGTTCCCATTTTTTGCAAAAAAATAAAAGCTACTAACGGGAGTCGGACCCGTGACCTCAACATTACCAATTGTTAGTACCACTTTTCAGGGCGTTTCATATCGTTCTATAGTGTACCAAAGAAACCATATTTTATGCGGTCTTCGTTCAATATCGTTCAATATTGTAAATTCATATTTCCCAAGTTTTTTTGATAACAGTAGACAAATAGTATAAAAAACCCCGGTATATATTGGCTGTAAGCCTACCGGGGAATAGAAAGTTTTAATTTATTGCAAGGAGCTTGTACATGTCATTGCTGGCCTTGACCTCATTTTCTTTGAATGCGTGAGAATATACATCAAGAGTTATTGAGACCTTGGCATGTCCAAGCATTTTGGATATGGTCACAACATCATAGCCCAGAGAGATCATCAGTGTAGCAAACGTGTGCCGTAGTCCATGCAGGTGTATTTCCGGGAGAAGTAAATTTTCATTTCTGCAGGTGTTATTGTATCTAAGAATTATCTCCCTGAATTTGTGGGTGGGTGTATCAATATACATCTGTTTTCCATCTTCCTGTATGAACAAATGGCAGCAGCCGAAGTCTGATAATGGCGCACCTTTCCAGTATGAGCCAAGACTAAATGCATATTCTCTTTCATGCTGTCTCCAGTTCTTTAGCATGGACATACAGTTTGGTGGAAGAGGAACGCACCTTATACCGGCTTTTGATTTAGGATCCTTTTGGATCTGGCCACCCTTGACCTTGGAGCATGATTTATTGACAGATATATAGCCTTTATCAAAGTTTACATCATTCCATGTGAGAGCAATAAGCTCACCACGTCTGAAACCGCCATATATGGCCAGATTGAAATACAATATCATTTGTTCTGGAGTAGTCATAGTTGTGGTATAGCCTGCTGCCACAATGCGCCCATTCCTCATCCGTGGCCGGTATTTCACTTCATATGGTTGTTCCAGGTATTCCAGGAATCGCTTGGCCTGTTCAACATTAAAGCAATTTTCTGCGTCGTTGTTATCTACAGAAGGAAGTTCCACACGCTTGCAGGGATTGTCCTTTATCAGATTCCATTTATAAGCTTTGGAGAATATGCTTGATGCAATTGCATGAGCTCTTCTGATTGTGGCAGCAGATAATCCCCGGTCTTTCATAATGGAGTATATATCCTGAAGGTGCAGGGCGTTGATTTTGCTCAGTTTCATCTTCCCTATGGTGTTCTTAAAATATAGATCTATTACACCCATATAGCTCTCTATGACAGCCTGAGTGAGATTGTTTTCGGCATATCTTTTTTCCCATTCATCAACAAAGCTGATAAATGTCATGGTTTCGCCATCCAGATATTTGCCGCTTTTGCATCGCTCTTCAAATTCTATAGCGAACTTCTCGACCTCTTTTTTCCTCTTTGCTGGTGTCTGGGCGGTGGGAGTGTATGTAGTAGATTTGGTGATCTTCTGTTTGCCACTTGAATATCCCATGGAAACAGTGACCAGATAACTATTGCCTCTTTGTTTGATACTTGCCATGATAATCACTTTCCTTTCTGTTCTTGAATAGGATAGTGACCTCTGATATAATGAGTTTGCTTTTTATTATGCTCAGAGGTACAATCCTTTGTGATAATATGCTTGGAGTCGCTGATTGCCGTCGGCGGCTCCTTTTATTAGTCAGTACAAATTTTCCCAGAATCCATTAGACTTTTTATATTTAATAGATTTATATATTCCAATGCTTTGTCTTGTAGTTCCTTGATATGGAGCAAATCATTGTGGGTGAAAGCAAGAAATCCCACATCACCAATAGGGCTATCTAACAGTAAAACAAATCTGATTTTTTGATCACTATCAGGGTATGGATATATGTCGTAATATCCTTTTTTTATCCAGTCGGAAAACATAGCATCATATTTTATTCTTTCGCTTATAGGATCCTCTTTATTTCCGCCATGAAATGCATATTTAATGAAATTGTCAGTTGTCCATTCCCTTTTATATTCATAATTGAACCATTCAAGAAAATCTTTTTTACATAAAAGCCAATTTACAAAATGTGTATCGATGTTGTATGCAGACAAAATCTGAAATGTTTTGGATTTAATGGATTTAGAGATTTCAGTTATATGATCTGCATTGTTTATTTTATCAAAGGGCATTGGGGTAATATTATCAGATTCGCCATCCAAATAGGCATATTGTATATGTCCATTGGCAAGGGTAATATTTTCCGCTATAGCTTTTTTGACAGTGTTTGGGAGAGCTCTGCGACCTGTTTCCCAGGAGGCAATTGTACGTTCCTTGTAGGGCTCTCCATAATTTCCAGTTATTCCAATTTCGTTGAGCCAATCTGCAAAAGATGCTTGTGTTTTTCCCATGATTTTTCGAATTTCTTTTAATCGTTTTCCTTGTAATAACATAAGTTCTTTATTCATGTAAACTCCTTTCTGTAACATATATATCGAAATAAGTTACGGTTGCGTTGCTGCGTGTGAGGTGATAATGTGTAAAACAACAACAACCACTACAAAAACAATACACCACAACAACAAAATAGTCAAGAAAGGAAAAAAGAAAATGAAATGTAATGTAAGAGTACGTAAGGAATTAGAGGCAAGAAGAATTAGACAGTGGGAACTTGCTAAAAAGATGGAAATTGATGAAGGGACGCTTTGTCGCAAGCTTAGGGTGGAGCTCCCAGAAGAGGAACAGGATAGGCTTATAGCTATTATACAGGATATACAGAAAGAGGGGGTGTAATATGCCAAGGATGGTGACGATAAAAGAGGCTGCTGCCATGACGGGTGTTCCCTGTTACCGGTTACGTAGTTGGTGTGAACAAAACAAGATTGTTCATGTACATACAGGCACAAAGGTACTTGTGAATGCTGATAAGCTGGCGGAGTATTTGAATACAGGCGATACAAACTAGGAGGTGGGACAATGGCAGCAGAGCATATAAAAACAAAGAAAAAGGCAGAAATAAAGACAACACATGATATAGTTCTCAAGATCCTTGTGGAGAATGAGAATGCAAGGAGCAGTGATAATATACTGTATTACCTTGTATGTAAAGAGGTCGGCAGCAGGCGAGGTGTGAATATTGCTCAAGTATCTTTTGAGCAGTTCTTTACAACGGCACTTGCTGAATATGGTTTGCCAACATTTGAGACAGTGAGAAGAACAAGACAGAAAATACAGGCAGAATGCCCGGAACTGGCAGGCAATAGGGCGGTAAGGTATGCAAGGATGGCTTGTGAGGGCGTATATGCAGATTATGCAAAAAAGTAGATTGCGGTAACAGATTTTACAGGAGGTAGCAAAGATGAGTATAACTAAATACGAAGATAAGAGAGACATAATCACGGATAAGCAGGAGATGAAGGCAGTTGCATTTGACATTATAGCAGCCCTGTACTGCTGCCACAATCTATCAGAAAGTGAGCTGCAGCCGGGAGCGGTGCAGGGGGTTGTTACAGCGTTAGATGACTTTATAAATGCATTGACCAAAGAAGAGTTAGAATCTGGGCTTGATTCTCTCAGTTCTCTTCTTGACGAGGAATAGAGAGGGTGAATGTATGTGAAGAATAGTAAAGGGGGCTACGGCGTTGTGTACCAAGAGATAATGAGCAGTGACAAGCTACACCGGGACAGCAAGGTTATATATGCTTACTTATGCAGCTATGCGAACATAGAGGGTGTGTGCTATCCAACTAGAGAGCGTATCATGAACGATCTTCAGATGAGTAAGACAACACTTTATAAATACATGAAACCTCTTGTTGATATAGGAGTTGTACAGATTGAAAAGACAAAGACAGATAAAGGCTTACTCAGTAAGAATGTATATCACCTTTGCCATAAAATAGATGTCACACAGCATGGGACACCACAGCATGGGACACCACAGCATGGGACACCACAGCATGGGACACCACAAAATGGGACACTAACATTAATAGATTTAAACAGTAATATATTAAACAATAATAATATAAACAGTAATACTATAAACAATACTCAGGGCGAGGCAGGATCACCACATGCGAAGAACCAGAAGAAAAAATCTGAACCGGTCACATACAGCGATGATCCAGAGCTTAATGATGCCATAGTGGAGTTCATCAAGTTCCGTAAGGGAATCAAGAAACCTATGAGTGACAGAGCCATAACGCTGATGATAAATAAGCTGGAGTCGCTATCACATGATAAGCACGAGCAGGTACAGATTCTCAATCAGTCGATAATGCAGGGATGGACAGGCCTATACGAGCTTAAGGATGACCGGCAGAACGGCAGCAGAGGACAGGCCAAATCACGATCAGCATCATACCAAGGAGGCTTTGACGATGACTTTAAGCAATATCTTACAGACAAATAATGAATGCCCGACATGCAAGGGAAAAAGATATATCTGCAAGGACAAAGAAAACAATATTTGGAGTAAATGCCCTATGTGTAATGAGGGCGCAATAGGTAACGAGATTATAGAGAGATCTGGTATACCAAATGGAAACCAGAATAAAAGAATCACAGATATAGATTGGTCCCTGTATGTCCTGAATGGTAAAAAAATAGATACCGAAAAAGAAGAGAAGATGATAGATAGATTTATTGAAAACTATCCAGAAATAAAAACATTTGGGATGGGGCTGTATTTGACCTCTGATACACGTGGAAGTGGTAAGACTTTTATAGCCTCATGCGTTGGGTGCAGTTTGGCAGATATACATCATGCAAATGTCAAGTTTATAAACGAGTCAGAACTTATAAATGAAGCTCAGAAAAAAGAACAGGTGTCAGCGTATGCAAGCCGGTACGATGACGACAGAATTTTACTGTATTGTGAATGTGATGTGCTTATACTTGATGATGTGGGACAGAGTTATAATGCAAATAAGTGGGTATCTCAGATTATAAACAGAATAGTCAACCAAAGACGTGAACATAATTTGATGACTATATATACATCAAATTACACAATAGATGATCTGCCATTTGACACAAATATAAAGTCTCGTATACAGGAAAAAGTATTTACTATCCATATTCCGGAGGTATCAATCCGTATGCAGGTAGGAAACGAGAACAAAAGGCAGATACTTAGCAAAATGGGATTTTAACAGGTCCCGGTACTGGAGGGCATGTGATGACAAACGAGGAGTTGGTTGTACAGATACAATCAGGCGTGAGCATCACAGAGAATATGTACCAGTTATATGAGCAGAATAAAGGCATGATATACAAGACGGCAAAGCGGTTTGTATGGGGCGCACCGCTGGAGGATCTAACACAGGAGGCATATATTGCTTTGTGTAAAGCTGTGAAGAATTACAGCGTTAAGCAGGAATATAAATTCACCACGTATTATATGATGACACTGTCACGGCATTTCAAACGATATATAGAGAACAGTGGTCGTGTGATTCGTGTCCCGGTTCATAAACAGGAACAAATATGGAAATATAACCAGGTAAGCAGCGCATACTTGCATAGATTTGGACGTGAGCCGACTACACAGGAATACGCCGCATGTATGGGCTTGAGAGTATCACAGATAGAAGAGCTTGAACAATTCATGTTTGGTGGTAGTGGCAGTGAGACAAAGAGCCTTGATCAGCAGCTAACCGGGGCGGATGATATGAACCTCAGTGACGTTATAGCCGTGGAATGTAAAGACATAGACGGCGTACTTGATAAGCTGGCGTATGAACAGATGTGGCAGCAGATAAAGGAATATTTAGGTTTTCAGCAGTATAACATCCTGCGTATGCGCTATAGGCTTGGAATGACACAACAGGCAATAGGTGAAAAGCTGGGATGTAACCGACAAGCAGTAAGTGACAGAGAGTACAGAGCGTTATACAAGCTCAGTCACACCGCATTTATGAAGGAGTATGCAGAGCTTGCCGGAATTAACCACAGATAGGCAGCAGGCGAGCAAAAAAACTGGTGGACTGTTGCCATAGGTTCAAAGCTATACCGAAGCTAGGATTATGTGGATGTTATGGGGAGCTGGGCGAACGCACTAAGTTAGACTTAGGCCGCCAGGGAAAAACAAATTTCAGAACAGTAATAGAGAACGGTGAGACTTGGTTTGTGGGGAAAGATGTGGCTGCAGCATTAGGATATAACAATCCGCAGAAAGCGATTCGTGACCATGTTGATGATGAAGATGTGACGGTGAACAAAACGTTCACCGTTAATGGGACGATGGCAACGTTAATTAATGAGTCTGGCCTTTACTCACTTGTTATTTCAAGCAAGCTGCCAAATGCCGGATCATTATTGTAACATACAGAAAGGCAGCAGATACTTGACCTGCTGCCCTCTGTGCAATCACGGTTATTCATATGTCATTTGGGTTTAGTCAAAAGAGTAC
>OHOK01000842.1_pt1 | contig 13921 bp, 8 predicted proteins | sample 1569731 | NCBI WGS metagenome assembly OHOK01 (sample SAMEA3879559, study PRJEB24766) | human gut metagenome | biome: human-associated habitat; feature: feces | place: USA | collected 1985/1987
AGTAATCATGCCGAATGCACTACCCGGTGACGTGCGCTTTGTAGACCGTAATGACGATGGAATCATTGACGACAAAGATAAGACAATGATCGGCAAATCTAATCCCGACTACAACCTGGGCATTAATCTCAACATGAGTTACAAAGGATTTGACCTGACATTAGTGGCAAGTGGTGTCTTTGGAAACGATATATTAAGAGCATATCGCATGCCCGATAGTCCCAGCCAGAATTATACCAGTGAAATCCTGGGACGCTGGACCGGACCGGGAACATCAAACAGTATCCCCCGCATATCCAGTGGTAACCACATCAACCGTTCTTACATCTCCGACCTTTATCTGGAAGACGGATCATATGTAAGAATGAGCAATGTAACTTTAGGATACGATTTCAAGAAACTATGGAAATCACTACCTTTTGAACAAGTAAGATTCTATATTTCGGCCCAGAACCTGTTCACCATTACAGGCTATTCCGGCATGGATCCCGAAATCGGTACAAGTACCGGTGAAAACTGGATCAGCGGCGTTGATTTTGGTTTCTATCCTACTCCACGCACCTTTATGGTTGGAGCATCAATTAAATTTTAATTTAGACGCATTATGAAAAAGATTATATTATTGGCAATCGTTGCAATATCCTTTTCAATAACTGGATGTTCAGACTTCTTGGATACAGAGAATCTCACAAAGAAAGACTCTTCAAACTACCCCCAGACAGAAGAGGACGCACGGGAATTGCTAAATGGAGCATACTCCGCACTCTACATCTGTACGAACCCTTCCCACCCATTCCTGGCCGGAAACATCTTATCTGACGATTGCTTAGCCGGAGGAGGCCTGGGAGATTTATCTCAACCTATCCGCTATCTGAAAGCAATGTCCGAAAACGACTTTGGTCCCTTGTGGTCTGCCCTATACACCGGCATTTATCGTTGTAACAACATATTGGAAAATGCCGAAAATGTGCAATGGGAAAACGGAGTAGAGAAAAACAAGATCTTAGGTGAAACCTATTATTTAAGAGGCATGTTCTATTACTACATGGCTATAACTTTTGGCAATGCGCCCCTTGTTTTAGACACTACTCCTCAGAATAATCCTAAAGCAAGTGCCGATGAGATGTTCAAGGTGATTTTATCTGATTTAAAACAGGCTATTGAATTGCTGCCCAATATAAAATTTCAGGATATTGATAAGAATAAAATCGGATATGCCACCAAATGGGCGGCAGAAGCTCTTATGGCACGGGCCTACCTGTTCTATGACGGATATTACAAACAAAACAGGAGGGAAAACGTAACCCTGGATAATGGCTCTGTTACCTCGCAGAATGTCATTGCCTGGCTGGAAGATTGCATCAAGAACAGTGGTCATGATCTGTTAAGCGACTTCCGCAACCAATGGCCATACGCTATAGATATACCCGAAGCGGATTACAAATACGCGAGAGACAATAATCTGTCATGGGTAGGAGAAAGCGGTGATAATAATGAAACCATCTTTGCCGTAAAGTACTCTTCCATTGCCAGTTGGTCGGATAACTATAGCAATCCCATTGCACTGAATATCGGTTTAAGAGGGCAGACACAAGTTCCGTTCGGAATGGGATGGGGCATTTGTACGGTAAGTACCAATTTCTGGAATGAATGGCCCGATGAAGATTTGCGGAAGAAAGGTTCTATTTTAGATGTCAGAGATACGGAAGAAGGCCTTTCCGGTTATGACTTCGGAGTTTGGGAAGCATGGCAGGAAACCGGTTATCTGCCGAAGAAGTACCTGCCGGTAAATGTAAAGAAAGTCAATGCGGATGGTTCTGTTACTATCTGTAATTATAGCTGCGTGTTATATGGAACAAGTCCGCACTACATGAAAGATACAACACAGGATTTGGTACTCATCCGCTTTGCCGATGTATTATTGATGCATGCCGAAATGACCCGGACGATAGATGGCATCAACAGGGTAAGGACCAGAGCACAACTTCCACCGATTCTTGCTTATACCGATGAAGCTCTCCGTTCCGAACGCAGATATGAACTGGCTTTCGAAGCATTGAGATATCATGATTTGCTACGTTGGTACGGAACAGATGCAGGCACCATTATCAAGCAAAATCTGAACCACTGCATCATTTACAATAATTTGCAGCAAACCACCATCAACGAAGATAGAGGTAACGGCTACTTTGATCAGTTTGATAGAAGAGTAAAAGAAACCGGTGGGTTTATGCAGATTCCGAATGATCAGATTCAGCTCTCGAACGGGGTATTGGAACAAAACCCAGGCTGGGAAGGCTCCAATAACATGTTCTAAACGAGTATTCACCACAGAGTGGCACAGAGTTTCATTCTGTGTCACTCTGTGGTGAACCCGTCAGAAAATCGTATCTTTAAAAACTCATTTTGAACTAAAAGATGTATGAACCTGAAACAAGGAATAATAATCATTTGCTTACTCTTGGTACTGCCGCTTTACGGGCAGTCGCTTTCCGACTATAATCCCATCTGGAACACCTCGTCTAAAGGTTCACACGAATCGATGCCTTGTGGCGGAGGATCAATCGGTATGAACGTATGGGTGGAAAACGGGGAGCTTTATTTCTATTTCTCACGTAGCGGCACATTCGACGCCAATAACGGCTTTCTGAAAGGAGGCCGGGTAAAGATACACCTGACCCCTAATCCTTTCGAATCGGGAGACTTCCGCCAAGAGCTAAAACTTGAAGACGGATACATTGAAATTACCGCCGGCAAAGAAAAAAGCATCATCGAGATTTGGGCTGATGTATTCCATCCGGTCATTCACGTAGATGTGAAAGGTAGTCGTAAAACGGATATAGAAGTTTCTTATGAGAGCTGGCGATACAAGAACAGGTTGCTTCGCAAGGATGAATCTCATTTCAACTCTTATAAAGGCAACCCTCCCGAAGGTCTGTTTACAGCGAAGGATTCAATTGGTTTCATAGACAACCAAATCGGATTTTGCCATCGCAACGCAGCAGAAACAGTGTTTGATAGAACCGTAGAACGACAAGGACTGAATGATGTGAAAGATCAGATGATGAATCCTCTGAAACATCTCACCTTTGGTGGAAGAATATATGGCGATAATCTCGTAGCCGGAAAGACATATACGGGAATATACACTGATACAGATTTTAAAGGGTGGAGTCTAAAGAGCAGAAAACCGGCACAGGAGCATCAGATTCGGTTAGCACTTGCTACTTTGCAATGTGAAAACCCGGCAGACTGGGAAACAATGCTCAATAAAACCATCTCGAAAGTTCAAACCGATAAAAAAGCAAAGCAGAAAACCCGGCAGTGGTGGAACTCGTATTGGAAAAGAAGCTATGTCTTCATCGATTCCGGTAAAATAGGGAGTGATTACTGGAAAGTGGGCCGTAACTATCAGCTTTTCCGATACATGCTCGGATGTAATGCGTACGGTAACGAACCGACTAAATTCAACGGCGGACTGTTTACATTTGACCCGGTACACATAGATTCTACCCGGGTATTCACTCCCGATTTCCGCTTGTGGGGTGGAGGAACCATGACGGCACAAAATCAACGGTTAGTCTATTTCCCCATGTTGAAAAGCGGTGATTTCGATATGATGAAACCTCAGTTTGACTTTTACGAACGTATGCTGGACAATGCCAAACTACGAACGAAAGTCTACTGGAACCACGGAGGAGCCTGTTTTAGCGAACAGATCGAGAACTTCGGTCTGCCTAATCTGGCCGAATACGATTGGAAGCCACGCCATGAGGGATTCCCGGTAGGAGTAGACAGTAACCCGTGGTTGGAATACACCTGGGACACAGCCTTGGAATTTGCACTCATGATGTTCGATGCGCACTTATATAATAACGAGCCTATTGTTCCGCATCTTCCATTCATTGAAAGCCTACTTACCTTCTTTGACGAACATTATAGCTATCTGGCATTAAGACGGGGAACGAACAAGCTCGATGGAGACGGTCATTTGGTGTTGTACCCCGGTTCGGCATGCGAAACCTACAAAATGGCAACCAACGCCACTTCTACTGTTGCAGCTTTGAAAGTCATTACGGAAAAGCTTCTGGAATTGCCGGAACTTGACGCTACACAACGTGAACATTGGTCGGGTTTCCTAAAACGTATTCCCCCCATTTCCCATCGTGAAGTGCAAGGTAAAAAGACAATCTCACCGGCAAAGATGTGGGAAAGAATCAATAATTCAGAAGTTCCGTCACTCTATCCCGTATATCCGTGGAGAATATACGGAATAGGCCAACCGGAGTTGCAGACTGCAATTAATACGTATCTGTATGACCCTGAAGCCATCGAATTCAGAAGTCATATAGGGTGGAAACAAGACAATATCTTTGCCGCCTGCCTCGGCCTGACTGAAGAAGCTGAGCGGCTCACCTTATTGAAACTGTCCGATGGGCCTCATCGCTTTCCCGCTTTCTGGGGACCCGGATTTGATTGGACACCCGATCATAACTGGGGAGGAAGTGGAATGATCGGCTTGCAAGAGATGTTACTTCAAGCAAACGGTGATTCTATTCTCCTATTCCCTGCATGGCCTGAAAACAGAGACATTCACTTCAGGCTGCACGCTCCCAAACAAACCACCGTAGAAGTTACGCTGAGAAATAATAAAATTGAATTTATGCAGGTTGAGCCAAAGACAAGGGAAAAAGATATTGTTATTTGCCTTCCCTCGCATTTTAATCATAAATCTTTTTACCATGAATAGATGTATTTTAGTAACAGGAGTTTTCCTCTTTTTATTGAGTGCCGGCCTTTTTGCCTCGGATATTGATAAATATTATGCTAAAAAGGAATATATATCTCCCCGTAGAGATACGCTCAGATACAGGGTATTAGAACCTGAAAGAATAGAAAAGAATAAAAAATATCCGCTGGTCCTGTTTTTACACGGTGCAGGTGAGAGAGGAAGTGACAATGAAGCTCAACTGGTCCACGGAGCAAACATGTTCCTGAATCGACCTTCGTAATCTATCCTCAGTGCCCTTCTGAATGTTCCTGGTCTAATAGCAGTAAACCAAACAGCGAGGGTAAGTCCGGCAGCGAAAGATTCCCCGAAAACCCGGAGATTACTATTCCTATGGAAGCTGTAAAAGCAGTACTTGACATGTATATGAACAACGACAACGTGGATGTCAACCGTATCTATGTGATGGGATTATCTATGGGAGGAATGGGTACTTTTGATTTACTGTGCCGCTTTCCCGATTTATTCGCAGCAGCCATTCCTATCTGCGGGGGAATTAATCCTGAACGTTTGGAAAAGGCTTCACCAACCACAGCAATAACCATTTATCATGGAGATAAAGACGATGCAGTTTTCGTAGAGAATTCAAGAGCTGCATACCGGGCCTTGAAAAAGATAGGCAAAACACCAAGATACATTGAGTTCCCCGGATGTGGACATAACAGTTGGGACCCGGCATTTAATCAACCAGACTTTTTAGAATGGTTGTTCAGGCAATCCAAATAGGATGAATATATAAAGTGGGGAGATTGAATCTTCCCACTTTACACATAAACCCATACTGATCAAATTGTCATTTTGTATTTTTAGTTAGCCGAGAATCCGTTACTTCCAACCGGAACCTTACGAGAATGGAAATACACGAATGAAAACAAGCAAACATCAGATTGTTAGTACACTATCGAAATACTTACATTTCTTCCAGACTGAAATATCTCTCCTAAATCATCCTTATAGGAGAAAATCACGTATCAAATAACCCTTTTACCCGGAAGTAGTAACCCTTTTACCTATAAGTAGTAATGATATCACCCATAAGTAGTAACCTTATCACCTGTAAGTAGTAACCCTTTTCTGTATAAATAGCTTGTAAAAATGCAATAACACATAGGGACAGTGCATTTTTATTCCTTACTTATTCACAGAATATGCTGGAATGCGAATCTGCACAATTAAGCGTGTTACAGAAAACAGGAATATTCCACCATTAAGAACACGATTCAGGAATTATATCATCATTTAGACATTTCTATTATCCTCCCTATCTTCCGAAGTCAACTGTACATTTTATCGGTTTCTTATTTTAATAGAGCATCAATCTTTACCACTGTCTGCGGATTACTGGGTCTCAACAAGCCTCCATAATCTACAATAATTCCATCACGGTTAATGAGCAGGAATTGCGGTATACTGTGCATATTCCAATGAGCCATGATAAGATGATAATCATCAGAAGTCGCCCAATCTTCCGAATAGATACATTCAATATTCTTCCCTCTCAAAGAGAAACGTTCCAGAATCTTATGGTATGCTTCCCGATCTCTACTTCCACAGATACTGGCCATTACCACATCATCGGGCGAATAACGTTTCCGCAGTTCCTTCAAAGGCTCCATTTCCGCCAGGCAAAGGGGACAGGTTACTCCCCAGAAATCAACATAAATCACTTTGCCCGCATACTTTTCCAAAAGATTGTATACAGGGATCATGAACGGCATTTTCTCCCTGGCAGTCGCCTCATCAGCATTATCGCCATAAAGCATATAATGGGATATCGCTTGGGGGGCTTTCAGATAATTCACTTTATCCTGATATAGTTTAAGCATGGGTTGCCTTAAATAGGGAGCCCGAACTATAGAGTCGAATTGAGACCTGTGATCAGCGATGTAAGTTGTATCATTATCGCATAAAGAGGTACCTATGGGTTGGAGGTATAAATAGGGAAGGATAGCACGATCTTTGCTAACCTCAATCACATTTGCTAAATCAAAATCACTTTTTTCTCTTCGGGTATGCTCAAAATAAAGGAAGATATGTACATTCGCGGCAAGCGAAAACAGACCGGAAAAAACGGTCTTCCCTGAAAAGACAGGGTCAAGTTCCGGCAATAATGCTTTATATCCGCTGACATCCTTGCCATCTGCAGCTTGTGATATAGCATTGCCAAAGAGTACAGTATAATAATCTATCAGCAATAAGTCCGCCGTATACTCTTCAACTTCTGCGCCCGGCGAATGTTCTTTGAGGAAGTCGGCACGACGTTCCAGGAGACTGGCATACTCTGTTTTCAATTCTTTTTCAAATTCATCAAAGGGTGCTTCTCTGTTATAGGAACTAAGTCTGCGATAGTATCCTCCTTCGGTAAAAAGAGCCATATACTGATTCAGCGCACCGGAAGTTCCGGTAATGCGGGGATGCAACAAATCGTTGAAGTCAATCTCAACATGCAGACTATCACCCGGGTGTACATACAAATGTTCCGCATAATTGCGAAGAGCAACCTCACGAGTTGAAGCATAAGGACTGAAACGGAAACAGAAAGTACCGTCATCCGCTATGGGAGAAGTGTAAACTGTTTCCAGACCGGACAGATAAGGTATCTCAAGTTTCACCTCCTTCTCCTTCGAATAAACTTCCCTGTTAAATACACGGCCCGAGATTATCACTTCTTTCGCCAAATCTTCATGACCCTTCTGAGCCTTACAGCCTAAGAAAGATAAAATTGCAAACAGTAAGCATAGATGTTTCATACGTATTCTATAATTAAGAAATGACTAATAAATTCAGCGCACCGTTACAGACAGGCTCTTTCCATATCCGGCAAACTCAGGTGCATAGGCCGATTGAACAGTAGCAATACCGGTTTGGTAAGCCCCCGAACGATCTATATAAACTTTATACTCTATTTGGACAGTACCCTTTTTAAATTTGTCAATAAAGAATTCAGCAGAGGTATCACGCATTACCTGATAATAACCGGTAGCATCGGAATGACGATATCCCGACAATGCCTCCTTGGGCTCCATACATGCAGCACGTGTATCTTTTATCTGAACGAAATCCATATCCCGATCCGCCCTCACGGTCAGCCGAACAGTAAGCTCATCTCCCACATGTAAATCCGTCTTTGATGAAACCTCCTTGCCGTCTTTATAATAGGTACGATTGATTTTCAATCCGTTGCCTTTTGCTGATTGCAATTTATCCATATCCTCCAGGCATTGAGCATATACAGCTCCCCAGCCTATTCCTGCACCTGTATGTGCAATTTCTATTTGCCGGGCTCCGACCTCATTACCGGAGAAAGAACGACGGACATACCCTAATGCATTATCAGGAGCCACTACTGTTGTCCCGGCTATTTCCGCTTTCATGGTACTGTTTTCCGCCAATCGGTTATCATCTCCACTCAAGAAAGCATACACAGCATCGGCAGTAGCTACCGGATTATCCCAAACCTGCATTTGTTTTTGTTTAAGCAACCATTGCTTCATTTCAGCAATTGCCAGCGGTTCTTTCAGAATACCGGATAAGGCTTCAATAACAACCACTTGTGTCGGAATTCTGTAACTGCCCCATGAATACCGGGCTTTCGAAGTATCAAAATATCGCCCCATCTCGGGAGTAGCAACGGAATATTCCAGAATGGATCGCGCCAATTCGTCCGCCTTCACCTTTTTACCCGCTTTATGCAGTATGGTAGCGATAAGTGCCCTGTCGTAAATCGCATCACTCGGAGCACCGGCCTCCAATCTATCAATCATATACGAATAAGCGGTTTTATCAGTTCGCTTTGCCACCTGCTCATCTAAAGCACAGATGTACAGATAATGCAAGGATTGCTCACCGGGTAACCCGTTCTTATTGCCTTTCTTTTCGTTTTCCTTCATCTGTCTGTATTCATCCAGCCATTGGGTATGGAGATAGCTTACAGCCTTTTCATACATTCCCTGCACCGGAAGGGTAGATACACCCATTGTGCGAAGCCGTGCCAGCATTTCCACGATCCGGGTAGTGATGTAACGGTTCCCCGTCATCCCTTTATACCAGCTCCAGGAACCGTCAGGGAGCTGCAATGCTTCCAGGCGAGATACCGCAATACGATTACGGTTACTCATCATGTTCAAGTCAAACAAAAGCGCTATATTTCTCTTCCGCTCTGTTTCATCAAGAGCATCTGCCAGCCAGGGAGTTTCTTTAAGTAACAGCTCTTTTAATTCTTCTTTATCATTAAGATTGCCCGACAATGGCCTTCCCTGTATCTTCCAGCTTTCAAATACCTGCCGGATGCGGGGATTGGCATCGAGGATGGCCACAGACAATGAATTGGCATAGTAAGCACTTGCCCACGACAAAGCATCCTCATCCACAGGATTGCCGATGACGGGTAAAGCCTGTATGGCATACCAGTCAGGATTGGCCGTCAGTTCCACCGTCAGCCGTTTGTTTGTTGCAGTTTTACTTCCATCATTAAACAGACTCTCCAGTGTAACCGATTTACTTTCCGTACCATTCAATTGAACGGGTATCGCTTCAGTCACCCATTGTTTATCGGATAAAACCGGAAGATAGCGCTGCTCGCCGTCACTGAAATTACTACCCTCGGCAATAATTCTGCAAATCAATACCGTAGGTTCCTCCGGGCTTTCTAAATCAAATGATACGGAAACGGTTGCTCCGGCATCCGCACTGAATTCATGTTCCAGGGTTGATATTATCTGATTTGTCTGCGGATCGACCAGTTCCATGCGGGCTGTTCCCTGAATGTTTTCTCCCGACAGATTGATTATTCCCGTACTGATAGCAGGTTTATCATTCACACGAATAAAACGAGGCATATTAGGCTGCACCATAAACGACTTGACAGCTTTCGCCTTAGCCGTTATCTGTCCGTAGTCCATGTTCCGGGTATGGGCAAATCCCATAAACTTCCATTCAGTCAGGCTTTCGGGCAAAGTAAAAGATATACTGGCTATTCCATTCGTATCCGTACGGAGGGCAGGATAAAAGAAAGCAGTCTCTGCAAAATTCTCGCGAAAAGGAACATAAGGAGAACCATCATCCAATGCCACAGCAGTAGAGCACTCAAATACTGCTACAACGGAATTTCCATCCCCTACCTCAAAACCGTCATCCAGCGTAACTTCATCCGTAAAGCTGATATTTCCGGATTTCATCATCCGGCTATCTTGCTTAATATAGTGATTAGCATTAAAACGCGGAACTTGCCAGAACGGAGTATTCAGAGTACTATATATATCCCACCAACGGAGACCACGCAAAGTGCTGCCCGAATAGGGGAAGTTACTATACATCCAGATGGAATGCCCGGAAGATATCAGATTCGCCCCGGTATCAGGAATAAAACGGGAGAGACTCAGATTGAAGTTCCAGTCATTGATGTATAACTTATCGAGTGAAGCATCATAAAGAGTGGCAAGCAATTGCGCATCAGCCGCTTTCTTGTCCGGATGCATGATCTGAAGTTTCCATTCCTCTTTTCCTCCCGGTTGCAGTTTGTCACGGAAAGTAGCCCATTTCAGCAGTAAGCTCTTTTCCGGACGGGGACGTGCTATCTGTACTTTCTTTGTATACAGCTTACCTTCGCGCATAAAAGCAAAGTTTACGGTGATTCCATCCCCATATTCCGGCTTATAGAGATAGGTAAACTTCCGGATTTCATTATTGAGGATCATTCGTTCGGATTCAATACGTTTATCGCCACATAATACATCATACAGCAGATAGACCTCTTTCTCACTACTGCCTACATACAGATTCACCGGATGCCGGGCATCAAGCTCTGCCCCATCCTGATAGAACCATTCCGGTGAGTATGCCGGCAAGTGAGCGTCTGCCAATGAAAAGAGAATAAAGTCCTGTTCCGCCGTACAGGTTCTTCCCTGCCCGTCAAGGACTGAAGCCTCCATTCTATAACGTCCCGGAGTGAGAGCAAGTATATCCTCGGGAATAAATGATTGATAGGTCCCAACTGTACGACGGCACACTTCATTGCCTTTGTTGCCTTTCTCATCCAAGGCATACACCACGTAAGTGGCTTGAAGCGTTACAGGCTGCCGGCTTAAATTCAATGCCAGAATTTGTATAGTATCCCGCTTTTCACGTGCCACTTTGGAGCGCAAACCTTTAATCTGTAAGGCAACAGACTGCTGTCCTACAGGTAATGACAAGGCTCCGCTCTCTATTTCTCCGGTCAGGCTGATTACTTCAGCCGTCACTTTGTACGTATAGTAGCGCCCCGGTTTATCAGGCTGGAAATCATCCGGTTCACGCAGAAAGACAGGGGAACTTCCCGTCTGCATCGGTCTGCATCTCACCTACAGCCAGAACCGTTTCATTGTCTGAGATCTTCCAGAACTCATTCAGTGAACGGGTTACTTTATAACTGAGTTTACACAAGCCCACCGGAACTCCCGCAAATGTATTTGCTTCGCCACTGACCATTAGTGTATCACCCATATTATAAGTATCCTGACAGGGATGGAAGACAACATCGAATGTAGGACGCTTGTATTCGTCTACACGGATATAGCGGCTTTCGCCATCTTGCACCGATATTTCGAATTCTCCCGGGAGAAGTACCTCAGGGAGTACGAAATCACCATGAAAGGCTCCAAATTCATCTGTAGCAAGGGATATCTTACCCACTTCCTGCCGGTTAGCATCACGGAGCACTACGTCATTATGAACTCTGGAGAAAACACGGACCGAATCACCTGATTGTTCATACGCTACTCCCGAAACATGCACCACCTGGCCGGGACGATACAACACACGGTCAGTGAAAAGAGAAACATGCTTTTCCCATTTTCGTGAACCGGGCACATGATATCCCGCATTTGAAAAGCCTGCATAACTGATCTCCATATAATCAGCTCCCGGCTTACGGACATTTATTCCCAGCCAGTTTCCTACACTGGGTGGAGTCAGAATAACACTCCCTTTGCCATTCACAGGATATGCTTTGATCAAACGGTAACCTTCTCCCGGTGACACACGGTAATAGGCCACTTCAGTACCCGTAACCGGATGTCCGGTCAATCGGTCTACGATATTGATTTCCTGCTTTCCATCGGGTAATCCTAATGATATGGCCTGCAAGGAGGAGACATAAGCCTTTCCATAAGCCGTATATTTACGATGTCCGTCAGGGATAGACTTTACTACATAAATGCCCTCAACGGGGAATTTATAGCGCAGTAAAGTATCTGTTTCCTTGTAGTCCGGAGTAGCTGACAAATCATAATGGCGGCTACTGACCAGTTTTCCATATTGACTTAAAGTGGAAGCATTTATTTCCCTCTCCAGGACAGGACTTGTGACAGGCAGATTCATCCGGTAAAGTTCTACCGTAAGTCCGGCCAGATTACGGTATTTTACTTTCAAGTCAACGTCCTTTCCCGGATAGGCAAAAGGAATTTCCACCATCAGCCTGGGAGTCAATACTTCTGCTATCTGTTCTTTCAAATCATTGGCAGAAAGTGACCGGGGATATTTTGCAAGTCCGGTTTGTGCTGCTTTTAGTTTTGCGGTGTAATCCTGCATTCTATCATAGCGTTCTGCCAACTGGCAGTACACTTCTCCGCAAAGCGGGGAATCAGCAAATTCTTCCGCCCATTGTTTTAATAACGTTATTACCTGCTCATCGGTCAGCCTCAGCTTTTCATTCACTCCGCCCCGACTGACGTCATTTCCCTTATAATGTAACTTATCCAGCATCAACAATAATCGGGCGTCTGTCATGCCTTGTTGGCGGTAGAAGTCAATCAGTCCGTCATAAATAGATAAAATCTCGTTTTGTATTTTCTCGGCTGATACAGGGTTGGCAATAAAATAGCCGCTTAGCCGGGAGATGGCCTGCCGGGCAAGCAACTGATACATATTATCACCACAATATTTCTCACTCAGTTCTTTGCTATTGGTCATAGGACGGTAATCCACAGCAGACTTCCGGAAAAGCATTTCTTTATCTTGCAACGAACGTTGGAAATAAGCGATGGCAGTATCGATTGCAGTCTCATCTTTTTTACCTGTATCCAGGATATAATATCCCAGCAGGTTATTCAGTATGGCCTGATATACCGTATCTTTTTCTTCCTCCATCCAAGCTTTCAAGGCGGACAATTCGCTATCCAGACTATCAGGAGTAATATCAATGCATAAGGATGCTCTCGTCAAATGTGCTTTCATCATCTGAGACACATTCTTTTCCTCCAGAACTTCAACCTGTTTCCACATTTGTTCATACGACTGAGCGGAAACCCGAAGCGGCAGGCAGATAAGAATACTTATTATACCAGCCCAATAAAACATATTTCTCATTTGTGTTTTCGATTTACGTCCGACAATTAACAGGTTCATTCACAAAGATATATTTTTTATTCTTAGGGTAGCATGGCTGTTCAGACTTAATAACATAACAAATGCCAACAGCCCAAGAAACTGGCTACCGGAAAGCACATCATTCCGAACAAAAAGTTACCGGAATGTCTTTTTTACTAACAGATGCCTCTCTGAAAACACCCCAAACAGAATCCTGCCGCATAATCCATGGAATATACATGCACGTTTTCTGCATAAAGCAGGCCGTATATACAATACTTATGCAAGAGAACTATACTTCTTCCATGAAGGAACTATAGATCTGAAGCGAAGGATCTATAGATGTAACGCGAAAGATCTATAGATGTAACGCGAACCATCTATAGATGGGAAACAAACGGTCTATAGATGGGAGACAGACCATCTGTTTTCAGTGCACAGACCATCTATTTTTCTATTATTAGAGTTGTACGTATTTATGTATTACACTATCAATCAACAAAATATTGATTTTCGTTCGTTTCTTTCCGTTCTTCCCTGCATCGGGACGGAAATATCGCATTCTCACTATGCATAAAAAGCAAAGTGTCAAAAACGAAAGTGAGATCCTCATTTATCGACCTTGGCAGAATAAAACAAATTAGCCACATTTGCTGATGCACTTGAAAAACTATCGCCTTTCCCGTTATTATCATTATCTTTGCCAGTCAGAGCTTTTGATCTTTTTATGACCGAGTGGCGAATGTTCAGGAAAAGCCCCCGGGCGCTCTTAAACCCTAATAAATTAAT
>OHOK01000871.1_pt1 | contig 13633 bp, 10 predicted proteins | sample 1569731 | NCBI WGS metagenome assembly OHOK01 (sample SAMEA3879559, study PRJEB24766) | human gut metagenome | biome: human-associated habitat; feature: feces | place: USA | collected 1985/1987
CCGGCGATTTCAACTGCAAACTGCGGCTATTTCGAAGTCACGACCACGTCGGACGCCTTGTTCAGCAACAACTGATAGGCCGCCGTCGCATCGCTGCCCTGCGAAAACTTGGTATAGATCGCGGTAATGTTCACCACGGAACCGTCCGCAGGTATTTTCTCGTCACGGAAACGGCAATAACCGCTCGAACGTACGACATAATTGCCTGCGAGGGTGTTGATGTCGCCATAGGTGAACCAGGCAGAGCCATAATAGAACGTACTCTCGTGCGTAAGCTCATCGACCCGCTTCGTCGCCCAGGTAGCCCAATCGTTGATATCGGTCCAACCCGGAGAATTCACATCGTAGGAGGTACTGTTGGCGAAGTAGTTGGGGAATGTATTTTTATACCCCCAGCCGGCCTTGCCGAACTTGCTTTCCAACCCTTCGAAACGGATCAAACGCCCCAGCGACTCATCCGTCAGCGTCGAATAGGAAGCGGGAGTAACCACCAAAGTATCGGCCGCCGTCAAGCCGATCAATTCGCCGAGCTTGACATGCTCTTCCAAGGTATTGCGGTCCTCCATATTGCCGTTGGCATAATTAGAATTGGTCGATGCGACACCCACGCTGAGCATCGTGCGGTAATTTCCCAGCACCAGACCCTGCAAACGGATATAAACCAGGCGACCGGGAGCATAGGTAATGTAATATCCCGAAGTCACTTTGATTTCGATGGCCGACTGGCAGCTTTCATCGTACAGGTACATCGACTTATAGACGTTACCGGCCTGGTCGCTGGAAATGACTTTGCCCCGAATCACCAAGTCGTCGGTAATGGTCAGCGACTGGCCGATACCGCTGGTCCCGGGATAAGCCTCCTCGAAAATATCCTTCAGCTCCTTGATCGAAATGATTTTACTGTCGCTGAAGTCCGCATCCGTCCATACCTTCGCAGGAGCCGGCGTATCGAAATCGTTATAACAGCCGACGAAGAACAAACTTGCTGTCACCGCCAGAAATATGGTTGCTATTCTATTCATATTCTTCACAATATTAATTCGTTAAGCCGTTAGAAACGGAAATAGACATTCAGGTAGTAAGTGGTGCCGAACAGGTAGAAATACTTGGGAGCGAACTTCTGGTAGGAAGTGATCTCCTTGCCGGTCTTAATGCCCTGCACACGCATCTGCTCGTAACCGCCGGTCTTGATATTCTGGTTGTTCAGGATGTTATTCACCTGCAAACTGAAGCCGAGCGTATAACGACGCTGAATGTAGAAATTCTTACCGATGCTCGCACTCAAGGTGTAAGCCGAATCGAACTTCTCCTGACTGCGCAGCTCCCGGATCTGTTCGTCCGTCATCGTAGGCAACAGCACCTCGTCCGTACGGTAAAGCGGGTTCATCGACAGATACATATTGTTGTAATAGTTCAGATCGATCGATGCGTAGATGTTATGAGGACCGCGGTACGACAAACCGATATTCATGGCCGTTTGCGGGGTGCTCTCCACACGCATGTCCTTCCAGTAAACCGTACCGGAACTCAACGGCTCGGCGCTGTTATCGGCAATCTGCACGTAATTGGGGTTCGACGTGTAAGTGTACTGACCCCAACTGATCGCACCGTTCAAAGACAAACCGTTGTAGATCGGAATCGAAGCGGCGACCTCCAGACCGAAATACTGCTCGTCGATACCGCTCATCGCAAAGTTGGTGTAGGTCTTCAGCACATCGTCGTAGAAGGAGATCACCTTCGAGCGGTCATATACTTTCGTGTAGTAGCCCGAAACACGGAGTTTGTAGTCACCGTAACGCAGGTTGTACGAAGCGTCGATGCCGTAAACCTTCTCGGTCGTCAGACCCGGAGTTACCGAATTACGCGTACGGGGCGAAACGAATGCCGACTGGAAGGTAGGAGCATTCTGCATCGCCACGGCATTGAGTTCAAAAGTATGGTTGGCATTGATGACATAGTCGAAATTACCTTTGGCCTTATATACGAAATATTCCAACTTCTCCGATTTGCCCTTCGAATTGTCCAGGAAGAGACCCTTGCGCCAGAGACCGTCACGCCACATCGAGACTCCGCCGAGCTCGGCGCCCAGCTTCATGCCGAACCCGCCGAAACGAGCGGCATAAGTGGCCCACACACCGCCGGAGCGCAGATGCGCCTTGTAGTTGTAGCTGAACTTGTCGCCCTCCCGCACGGCTCTTGCATGACCGTACTGGTTATAATAATCCATATCGTTCTGCGCCATGATCGGATCGCCGAAGTCACGCTGTGCGAATTTATCGACATCCACATAGTAGTCGCCGCCGAGCAGGTCCTTCACCTCGTCGTAGTACCACGTGCGGTTGATGCGGACGTTGGCTCCGGCCGTCAGACGGGAGTTATCCTTATAGATTCGGCTGATCTGCGCGGCGAGGTTCCAGTCCAACTGGTCGGTATGGCGCTCCTCGATGATATAGTTCGAACGGGCGCCGGGACCGTATATCGCTTCATCCTCGGCATTGCGGAAATTCATGTTGGTCTGGTACATTTCGTCCCAGTCGAAGTGGCGGATATTACCCACGTTGCGCATCCACTGATCCGCCAGACTGGCGGCAGCCATCGAAGCGGCCTCCAGGTCGGTAGCGTTCAGCAACTTGTAGCTCGGCATATAGCGGTAATAATCGGGACGGGGGTCTGCACCGTCGTACCACGTCAGCGCCGAATAACCGTTCTTACCGAAACGGAACGAAGTGGCCAGGTTGAACTGGGTATGCTCATTGGGATCGAACGTATAGTTGATCATAGCGATCGGCTCGTGGCTGTTACGCACGCGCGCATTACGCATCTTGCCGTCCTGGTAGCCCCAGTTGGGGTTGTAATAGTTGTTGCCGACCAGATCGTAAGCCTCCTGCGTGGAAGCCTGCTGCGCACCGCGCTCGGTGGGAGCACCCATAATCGTGAAGCCCAACCGGTGACGCGAATTGAAAATCTTCTCGGCCGAAGCGAAATATCCGTAGGAGTTGTAATAGACGCCGTCCACGTAGGAGTTGCCGCCCTGACGGGTAGATACCGACAACGCATAGGACCAGCCGTTGTCCAGCAGACCCGAACCATAGGTCACCATGGCACGGAAGCGATACATCGAATTGGCGTTCACCAGACTCACGCGAAGTCCCTGGCGCACCTGCGAAGCACGGGCGTTGATGTTGGTCGTACCGCCGATGCTACCCACGCCGTAATCCGACATGACCGAACCGTTGGTGATCTCCTGGTTGCGCGTAGCGTCGTTCAGACCGCTCCACAACGACCAGGGCGTATAGCCCGTCATAGCGTCGTTGAAGCGAATACCGTTCAGGTAAACGTCCGAATACTGCGAATCGTAACCGCGCACGTTGAAACGCATCTCGCTGAACCGGTAGGAAGCGATGTTGTTGAAAACGTCCTTCGAAGCCGAAAGGGACGAAGGCAGCGACTGCGCATCGTTGCCGCTCTCGGTGTCGAACTCTGCGAAGATCGAATCGTCCATTACGGTCGAAAGCACTTCGGGGACCAGAATCACCGTATTGATGTCGCGCACCATCTTGTCCACGCGCACCACGAGCGTCAAAGGCTCGAATTCGGGAGCCTCGAACTGCAACGTATATTCGCCGGGCTCGACATTCTCGATCACGAAACCACCTCGGCCGTCGGTCGTGGCAGTCATTTCACCGGGAGTGACCGAAACCTTCACCCCGTCCACCGCGACACGTCCCTCGCGGGAAACGACCTTACCCTTGATACCGCCGCTCTGAGCGAACGCGGTCAGCGACATCAGGGTAAATACAAAAATTAGTAAACTTTTTATTTTCATATCCTTTCAAGTTAAGGTATTTATTTACCGATGTAGATATAAACGGGGAAGTGGTCGCTGTAACCGCCCTGGAAATTGTTTCCGACGTACGTGCGCAAAGGATAGCCTTTGAACTGCCCCTCTCGCTGGATCATATAGTTACGCTTGAAGACATTCCCGTAGTACTTCGATCCCGGAGCCCGTACCAGACGCAACTCGCCGGGCTTCGCATTGACCAGGTTTTCCGACACTACGATATTGTCGAAGAGATTCCAGGCGTCGCCGTAAGCCAGCGTTCCCATACCGGCACGAAGCACGGCGTGGAACGGACTGAAGAAATCGCCCGGCTGAAGATCCTTGACCTTGGGTTTGGCATTCAGCCCCTCCAACATGCTCGGATCGGTCGGATCGTCGTTGAAGTCGCCCATCGCCACGATCTTGGTCGCAGGATTGACCTTCAGGACAGAGTCGGCGATTCGACGCATCTGTTCGCCGACGGCGATACGCTTGAACTCCGAAGCGTCCTTGCCGCCCAGACGCGAAGGCCAGTGAGCCACCATGAAGAAGAACGGTTCGCCGTCGATCGTACCCCACATGGTCGAAATATCGCGGGTTTTGAAATTCGGAAGCGAAGGAATCTGCGTGCGGATCGGTGCGCTGCCCTCCAGCTTGAAGACATCGGGACGGTACATAAAAGCGACGTCCACACCGCGAGCTTCGGGAGAGTCGTAGTGCGAAATCCGGTAATTGCCCGGAGCCATCTTCGGCGTAGCGATGATATCTTCGAGCACCGAGCGGTTCTCCACCTCCGATACGCCGATCACGATCGGATAATCCTTATCGATACCGGCAATGTCGAAAAGCACCTTTTCGGTATTGCCCAACTTCTTCGCATACTTGACAGAATTCCATTTTTTAGGTCCTTCCGGTGTGAATTCGTCGTCATTGACCTCAGGATCGTTGATCGTATCGAAAAAGTTCTCCAAGTTGTAAAAGACCACCTTGTACGGTTTCTGCGCGAAACAGCAGGCTGCGAACAGTAAGGCCAGTAGTCCTGTAAAAATCAGTCGTTTTTTCATAAGTCAAATTAGTTTTGGATTCCCCATTGGCTCGGAGAGTTTTGTGCCTTTACGGATTCCGCAGCCGACTCGGGAATATTGGGAAAGAACGTAAAGCCGGTCTTTTTTTCAATCTCCGCCACGCTCATGCAAATGGACGCAGGCGGCTGAATATCGCCGTAGCTCTTCTGATCCACCCAAAATCCGATCGCCTTCAATTCATCGGCCGAACAATCCGCGATACGTTTACCGGTCGTACCGGTGCGCGTGCGAAGCAATACCTTGAAATAATTCGTCGGGACCGGACAAACTTTCCCGTCACGGTCGGTCGTCGTCGTATTGGTATTGGCATAATAGCAACCGGTCACCACGTAAAGCGTGTCGCTGCATATCTGCGCACGCACCTTGGCTTCGAGATTGGCCCACATATCCTGGTTGAGCCGGTTGAGCTGCGGCGTCATATTGGTCGCATAGAACGTCTGGAGATTCAACTCCCGCGTAGCCGTACGGTCCGCCGAAGGGAGCTGATGTCCCCGGTCGTAACTGCCCCGATAGGAACCGGCCGCGAGGTTGGGCTGCCAGGAATAATAGACCTTCGGATCGTACTGAAAATCGTCGGTACGGTCTATCGACCCCCTATATACCGAATGCAGCGGATAAGCCACCCAATGCGCCACATGGAGCGTTTTGTCGTAGCAGAACGAATAGTTGCGCACGGTGCGGTTATTGAGCGAAGCGAAGTGGCTGACGTAAACGAAATTCTCATCGACTCGCTTTTCCGGCAATTCGGCCCAGGCCTTCGCATGACCTTCATCGTAGGGATCGTTGGTCGAAGAGGCCGAAAACTGCGTCAGCACGAGCACCTGCGGCTCACCGCCGAAAAATTCGAATTCGATGGTCGCCGAACGTTCCCCGCTCCCGGTATTCCGCGTATAATAAACGTCCAGGATATTGCTGATGTTCGAACTCTGTACGGTGCCCTCCTTCACGAGGACCGTCGGATCGTTGAGCCTGAACGAGCACCAAGCACCTCCGTCCTTGATTTCGGCACGCCATCCGGCGCCGACAGGTCCCTCAATCTGTATGGCGGCCGAACCCTCCGCAGCTCCGACCGTCGAAGAGGTCCGCCATACGGCAGAACCCCAAAAATCGTCCGTATCGTCGCCGCAAGCTACGACAGAGAGCGCAATCATCGTCAGGAACAGCCATTTCCATCCCTTCTCACAATATCTGAACATCGACATCATCGGTAAACTATAAAAAACTATCCGAGAAACCAAACTCTTGGAGGGGATGATCCCTCCAAGAGTCGGTATCCAGCATATTAAAAACTATTTGGTAATCTCGAACGATTCGATATACAAGGCTCCGACCTTATTATTGTCGAGCACAAAGGAATCAGCACCCAAACCGGCCAGATCGTACTCATGTACATACTCTCTGTAACCGCTCTTATCCGTGTATGTTTCCACAGGAGTTTGAGCAGCCCCGGCAACGGTCATCGTATATCCCGGGTTGTAGTAGCTGCCACTCTTATTCGGATACGACCGGAAAACGATCTTGATCTTCGACATCCCGTCGATCGGCGTCACGTTTTGCAGCTTCGCCTGTTTAGCCGCATCGGAGTCATTACCCTGCATCTGAATGATCGAGCCGTTGGAAGCGGGCGATTCACAGATTTTCACACCCGTGAACTCGATACCGCCAACGGTCCAACTAACCCAAGTACTGGGCGTAGCGACAACCTGCGAACCGTAACCATTGGTCGGGAGATCCGCATTATCCGCCTTAATATCCGTGATCGAGAACGCAACGACCTCACCGGTTCCTCCGCCGCCGGCACCGAGCAATGTAACAGGCACATCCTTGCTGTTACCGTTAGCCAACGTGATGGTCAGCGTCTGATTAACGGGCTGCGTACCGGTATTCGGATCGGCTTTGACCGTCACGGTCAGGCCATCGACCGTAGCGCTCAGGGGGGGGGTCAGTCCGCTTACGCTAAGTTGGTTGTCACCCTGGTTGATAACAGAAACCGTGAGCGTCTTCTCGCCTCCCGCTGCCTCGAAGGAGAGGCTGGCCGGAGTTACCCCCGTAATCATCGGGGTCGAGCTGTCGCTGAAAGCGGCCACGTCGTCCAGATTGCGCGGAACGAGCTGGGAATTATTCTTATATACGGCAGCCAGACCGGAGAGATTACCCGTAGCGGCCTTGTAAGGAACATCGAGGAACACGCTCGGGTTCTTTTCATCGCTCTGCTTGCAGAATACGGTGAAATTGGCTCCATCGGCAGTGAAAGTATGCGAAGAGAGTGCGCTGGCGCTCGCCCAAACACCTGCCTGGGCAACCGACGCATTGGCGATCGTCACGGCCATACCCTGATATTTCGCCAGATCCGCAGCAGCGATCGTCGCCGTGGGAATCGAAGTCACCGTACCGGTCTTCTCGACCTTGCACCAGGTCGCGTTCTTGTCGCCGGTCACTTCGTACATACCATCGTAGTTCACTACCTTGGCAAGCCCCTTATAGAGGGTTACACGCACCTTGTCGCCTTTGTTCAGACCAAGTGTCGAAGGTTCTACCTGACTGCCGTAGAGCGTGATGCCATTACCGGCCACCGTCGCATTCTCGGTGGCGAGAATCAGGTTGTTGAAGGTATAGTTGCCGCCGGCCACGTCGTTCATCACTACAGCGTCCAGATAACGATCTGCATTGGCATCCACCGGAGCTTCCGTAGTAGTCATCTGTGCGATCAGCTCGGGAATGGTAATGGCCGTAGCCTCACCCGGATCGGGCGGAACCACACCGCCGCCCGCCAGATCGATCTCCTCGCCGCCGTTACCGGTCATCAGCGTGATATCGTCCAGACGGAACTTCGAAGATGCTTTCGCCTCGAACTTGATGTAAAGCGTCGAAGTCGCATTCTTGAGCGTAAAGTTCTTGGTTGCAAATACCCAGTAAGGATCGACCTGATCACCGTCGTTTACCTCGTAAGACAGCGGAGTATAGTCCGTTCCGTTCGCACTGAGATAAACCACGAAGTTGTCCTTGTTGAAATTATTGTCATTGTTATCACCGTCGTAATACTGTCCGCCGAAAGTCAGCTTCAGATTGGTCTGGTCGGAGGCGAGCGTTATGTCTTTAACCGTAAAGGTTGCCGGAGCCGAGCCGAAGAAGATCACGTTCGGACCCGAAGCACCGTCATAAGCACCCGCGCTGCTCTTACCGGAAGCGCGGATCGAAGTATTCACGCCCTCGTAGGAAACCTTCGAAGCCCCCTCGCCGGTGGTGTTCCAACCCGTATAGTCGGCAACCAACGGATACGGGTTCGCAACAGACTCGCTACCTGCGGTTTCGTTGAAGATGAGCGTCGGCGGCACCACTTCGCCCTGAAGCACATTGACATCCTTCTGAATCAATGCGCCGTAGGAGTTGTAAACCTCGAAAGTCACCTTGGCCGATTGACCGATGTTCGAAGCGGGTACCGTAACGGTCACGGCAGCGTCGCCCTCGCCTTCGGTAGCCGAAAGGCGCACCCAAGTCTGTTCGTCCTCGACGATAGCACGCCAGGGACGGTTCGTTTCAACGATAAAAGTACCGTTGTACTCATCTGCGGGCTGTCCCTCCGCATCGAACGTCAGGTTCTCCGGCGTAACGTTCAGATAGGGAGCACCCATGTCGTCATTGTCGTCGGTACATCCCGCGAACACCGCTACGGCGAACACGGTCAATGCACTGAAGAGCAATTTCCAAATGCTACTCTTTTTCATAAACAATTAAATTTTAGAGTGATATAAAAATAGGTTAAAAATAACTTCGTTTTATAATACTTTACACAAAGTATTTATTCTTAAACTTTTTGTAAAAATACTATTTTTTCCTGTTTTACCAATGGGTTAAATACTATTTTCATATTACAATGCCATTAAATCGAATATAACAACACAACGGATTTTTATTTCGTATCAAAAAACCCACCAAACCGTGTTCTCTCCGCCAAAATAAGCGCAAAAGGCGTGCAGTTTTGACCGCACGCCTTTTTTCCGAGAAATACGTCCGGTCAACGAATCCGGTCGAGCGACCGCACCAGCTTTTCGTCCCGGAAGATCGCCCGCAAAGCCAGCAAGTCGAAAACCAGGCAGACCAGCGGGAAAACGAGCGAAATTTTAAGAGTATGAGAGTAAAATTCACTTTCCGCGAAGTAACGGTTACAAAGGTAGAAATAGATTCCCATCATCGCTCCGGCACCGACGAGGAGCACCAACTCGACGGCACATAACCGGATCTGCACCAGGCGGCGCTTGAAAAGGAAAATCGTCACCAGCGGCAACAGACAGGCGGCAGCCAGAACAATCCCCAGATACACCGTCGGCAGCAACGTGATGCCCGCGGCATCCTTCAGGCCGAAAGCGGTCAGCGTACAGGTGTCCGCTCCGACGGTGAAATCGGCCAGCGGCAGCCACAGCGCCAGTCCCGTCAGCACGACGACCAGCAACAGATACAAAGTCTGAATACGTTGAATCATATAACTTCTATTTTGTTTATACGAACCTCTTCGAATCCTGCCGAAAATCACAGGCTCTGCGAGGTTTATTGATTATCCAATGTTTTTTCGATCAGGTATTTATTACGGTCTGCGGCATTCCGGTCGATCAACTCGCCCAGGAATCCCGCCAGGAACAACTGCACGCCGAGCACGACGGCCAGCAGCGAAAGGTAGAAAAGCGGCTGGTCCGTTACGGCCCGCACAGGCAGGTCATGGCACTGTTTATACAATTTGGCACCGATCACCCATGCCGTCGTACATCCGCCGAAAAGGAACATCAGCGTTCCCAGGCTGCCGAAAAAGTACATCGGCGAACGGCCGAAACGCGAGAGAAACGAAACCGTAATGAGATCCAGATACCCTTTCACCATCCGCTCCATACCGAATTTCGAATGACCGTACTTGCGGGCGCGATGCTCGACGACCTTCTCCCCGATCCGCTTGAATCCGGCCTGTTTTGCCAGAATCGGAATATAACGATGCATCTCGCCATAGACTTCGATCGCCTTGACCACCCGGCGGCGGTAGGCCTTCAGTCCGCAGTTGAAATCATGCAGCCGGATTCCCGAAACGATGCGGGCCGTCCAGTTGAAAAACTTGCTCGGCCACCGCTTCCCCGCCGGGTCGTGACGCTTCTTTTTCCAGCCCGACACCAGGTCGTACCCTTCGTCGAGGACCATACGCCGCAGAGCCGGAATCTCGTCCGGCGAGTCCTGCAAGTCGGCGTCCATCGTGAAAACCACCTCGCCGCGTGCTTCGGCGAAACCGCAATACAGAGCGGCGGATTTGCCGTAGTTGCGAGCGAACTTGATCCCCCGCACCGCCGCAAACCGCTCGTGCAGACTCTCGATCACGCGCCACGAACCATCGCCGGAACCGTCGTCCACCAGGATCACCTCGTAGGACAAACCCTCGCCGCGAGCTACGCGGTCGATCCATTCGACCAGCTCCGGCAGGGACTCTTCCTCGTTGTAAAGCGGAACGACGACCGATATGTCGAGCGTAGCATCCATCGTTCTTCTACTCTTCGGATTGAGGACCGAAAGGCCGGGGTGCACGCGCCAGGATACCGGCCAAAATAAGCCCCAGGACGAGGCCGACGATCAGGTTGCCCCAGATCGAAGCCCATACGGTAGCCAGAATGGAAGGCTCCGGCGCCTCCTGTATGGTTTTCAGCATTTCGGCGAATACGCCCTCCATCGACGCAGGAAGTTTTCCGTCCTCGGCGAACCGGATCAATGCGGAAGTATATCGGTCGATATACTCCGAATATCCGATGAAAACACTGCGATAGAGGTATTCCACCACCCCCTTGATCAGGGCCGACGACAGAATCAGGGCCAGAATGAAACCCAGGCCGCGGCTCAAAGGAAATCCCTGTTCGTGACCGTACTGTTCACGGCGGCGCTTGGCGAAACGGTAAAGCAGCGCGATATAAACGACTGCGGCCAAGATCCACACCAGCCCCATCGTCGAAAACCATCCCGACAACATCAAGGACTGCTCTATAACGAAAGCCACGGACATGACCAGTCCGATGATCGCTCCGTACTTGCAGACCTCGTTCCAGAATTTGAATTTTGTCATTCTTCTTCTATTTTTAGCATATGTTTATTCCCGCAATACACCTTTACCTTCCCGCAAAATCTCCGGCTCACCGCCCGTCAGATCTACGACGGTCGTCGGCACCACATCGCCCGCACCTCCATCGATCACCAGCTCTACGTCCCGGCCATACCGCTCGTGGATCAACTCCGGATCGGTCATATATTCGGTCTCCTCGTCATCCAGCACGGAAGAGGTCAGCAGCGGAGCTCCCAACCGCTCGACGATGGCCCGAGGAATCGAATTGTCCGGAATACGGATCCCGATGGTACGGCGCCGTTCGAGCGCCTTGTGCGGCATACGCGACGATGCATCCAGCAGGAAGGTGAAAGGCCCCGGCAGATTTTGTTTCAGCAACCGGAACTGGGCGTTATCCACTCGGCAATAGTCGGCAATCCGCCCGAGCGAATCGAACACGACGGAAAACGTCGTGAGATCCTTCCCCTTGATCCGGCGCAGCCGCTCGACGGCCTTCGCCGAACGGATCGAGCAGCCGAAGGCATAGACGCTGTCAGTCGGATAGATCACCACGCCGTCCCTTTCGAGCAGGTTCACCACCCGGTCGATCTCCTTCTCGGAAGGATTCTCGGTATAGATTTTAACCAACATAGGGAGGGCAAATATAGACAAATTATTTAATATTCCGACGATTCAACTCCGCACTATAAGCCCGGGCATTAGCCAGATGTTCGCCGTACGTGCGGGCGAAACTGTGATAACCGTCGAAAGTCGGGCGGGCACAGAAGAAAAGATAGTCGTGGTTCTCGAAGTTCAGCACCCCATTGATCGCAGCGACCGAAGGCATCGCGATCGGCGACGGCGGCAGCCCCTTGTTCAGGTAGGTGTTATACGGCGAAGGGGTTCTCAAGTGCTTGTGCAGAATCCGGCGAAGCGAAAAATCCTGCAACGCATATTTGACCGTCGGATCTGCCTGCAAGGGCATCCCTTTCCGCAGGCGGTTGATATAGACTCCCGCCACACGGGGCATTTCGTCGGCCTTGTTGGTCTCTTCGGTGACGATCGAAGCCAGCGTCATCACCTCGTCCCGGCTCAAACCGCTGCGTCGGCGGGCGGCATCCCGCTCCGGAGTCCAGAAACGGTCGTACTCCTTGCGCATGCGGCGCACGAAATCCTCGGGCGAAACCGTCCAATAAAATTCATAAGTATTGGGGATAAAGATCGAAAAGAGCTGCAGGCTGTCGGTCCCGACCTCCCGGGCGAGCTGCGGGTCGGTCAGCGCCCGCATCAGCTCCGCAGAATCGGCATCGAGCTGGCGGGCCAGCCGCGAAGCGAGGAACGCACGGGTACGGGCATAGTTGAGCGTAACGCGCACGGGCGTCTGCATCCCCAGTTTGAGCATCCGGGCGATTTCGACGACGTTCATTCCGGGTTCCAGTACGTAGTGCCCCGGTTTGAAGGAGCGCTCCAACTCCAGGCGGCCGGCATACCGGTCGAAAGCCCAGTGATGGTCCGTACGGGGACGCAGGGAGTCGAGCAGCCCCGGGTAGTCCGTGCGGGCGCTTATATAAAGGTCGCTCCGCTCCCGGACGGCATCTCCGAAAAACTGAAAGATGAAAACCAAAGCCGCCGTTGCCCCGACTGCAACCGCAGCAATAAATACGACAAGCAATCTTTTTTTCGCCGTCATTCTCTTCATTCATTAACTCTCTGCCGCTCTGCTCTCCAAACCCGGTCCAGCCGGCTCTTTCGATACCCCGGCTCTCGAAAAACAGCGACAAAATCGCAGATAATTCCTATTTTCTTTGCAAAGATACAAAAAATTCGTACTTTTGCGCTGGGGTAAGTCTTATACGACCAGCTCCCACAGACTCCCCCAGGTGAGGAATCAAGCAAGGGTATGTGGTCGTAGCGGTGCGATATAAGTAGCTTACCCTTTTTTTGTGTGCCTGCCCATTTCCGATCGGCTTCAAAAGCCGTCGATACCAATTCAGGGAACAATCATAAACAATACCGGGAAATACATATTTCCCGGTATTGTTGTATTCCTTCCGTTTCAGCATCGAATTGAGCAACGAAACCTCTGTGGGACAAATATTATAATACGAATAATATTCAGCGCTGCAAATATCCGACTTACTAAAAATCAATTGATTTTCGGCAAAAAACGATCAGTTGTTAGCCAGCGCGATCGCAGCGATCGCCTCCACCACGACCGGACAGCGCAAGGCGATGCAGGCGTCGTGCCGCCCTTTGACGACGAACTCTTCCATCCGTCCCGTCGCAAAATTGAACGTATATTGTTTCTTCGCGATGCTGGAAGTAGGTTTGACAGCGACGCGGAACACCACGGGATTGCCGTTCGAGATACCACCGTTGATTCCGCCCGCCCCGTTGGTAGCGGTTTTTCCCTCTCCGTTCACAAAACAGTCGTTATGCTCCGAACCTTTCATACGGGCTGCGGCGAATCCGTCGCCGAACTCGATGCCCCGCACCGCCGGAATCGAAAATGCCAGGTGAGCCAATTGCGATTCGAGCGAATCGAAGAACGGCTCGCCCAATCCGACGGGCACCTTGTCGCAGGTACACTCGATGACCCCGCCTACGGAATCCAACTCCCGGAGCGTGCGGTCGATCAGCTCGTCCCAGAGCGTCGGGGCACCC
>OHOK01000886.1_pt1 | contig 13347 bp, 9 predicted proteins | sample 1569731 | NCBI WGS metagenome assembly OHOK01 (sample SAMEA3879559, study PRJEB24766) | human gut metagenome | biome: human-associated habitat; feature: feces | place: USA | collected 1985/1987
CAGCACGAGTTGGAGCCGGTGCCGAGGATGCAGGCGATGCCTTCGCCGCGGCCGAAGAGGGCGCGCGCCGCACCCAGCAGGTCCGATTCGACGACGATCTCCTCCGTTCCGAAATGCGCCGCCAGCTCCCGGCGCAGCTTTTCGCTCGCCTCGGGGAAACTCGCGCCGCCTCCGGCGCCGTAGAACCGCACGGCCGTCACCGCACCGTACGGAGGCAGTTCGGCGAGCGCTTCGCGGATTTGTTCCGCGGAGTGCTGCACGGCGTTGATTCCCCGCGTGCGCACGGATGTCGTCCGCGCGCCGTCGTCCGCGACCCACGTGCATTTGGTCGATCCGCTGTCGGCTATAAGTACCATAATTCAAAGATACGGATTAATCTTCAAATTCCGGAAAAAAGCCATAACTAAATTTTTTAGTTTAAAAACTATGTAAAATAGTTGCATGTGAATTTTTTTTAGTTACCTTTGCTCCCGGGTGCATGAAAAAGGACCGATGAAGCGATGGGCGGCTGTTCCGGAGGGAGCATTTCCGGCCGGGCGTGTCCGGAAAGTCGTGGGACGAATCCGGCGGGATCGTCGGCCGCGAGGGCGCTGTTCGCCGCATCGGGACCGGACCGGGCGTTTTGCTGCGCCGCCGTATGCTGGAATGCCTCCGTTTCAACTGAAAACGATACCTGATAACGCTTGTTTGAGTGAAATATGAAAGAGAATCCTGAAAAACTGACACGCAGGGAAGAGGAGCTGATGCGCTGCTTCTGGGAGCACGGTCCGCTGTTCGTACGCGAACTGGTGGCCCTTTCGCCCGATCCCAAACCCCATTTCAACACCCTTTCGACGATGGTCCGCGCGCTCGAAGCCAAAGGCTATGTCGCCCACAACTCCTTCGGCAGCACCTACCAATACTATCCGGTGGTGAGCGAGGAGGAGTTTTCGCGCTCGACGCTCGGCAGCGTGATCAGCCGCTATTTCGAGAATTCCTACCTCGGGGCGGTCTCGGCACTGGTCGAGGAGGAGAAGATCTCGCTCGGCGAACTGCGCAGCCTGATCGACCGCATCGAAAATCAAAACCGATAGCGCCATGTACGACCTGATGATTTACAGCCTGAAAGTCGGCGTCTGCCTGGCTGTCTTCTACCTCTTTTTCAAATTGCTGTTGAGCCGTGAGACCTTCCACCGCTTCAACCGGATCGTGGTTCTGGGGGCGATGTTCCTCTCGTTCGTGCTGCCGCTGTGCGTGATCACGGTTTACCGCGAAATCCCCGTCCTGCCGGAAATCCCGGACGGGGAGGCTGTTGCGACGGCCTTCGCCGAACCGCTTTCCGAACCTTTTCCGTGGGAGATGCTCGCCGGGGCGGCATTCCTGCTCGGGGCGGCCGCCACGCTGCTGTGGACGCTTTGTTCGCTCATCGGAGTCCTGCGTCTGATCCGCGGCGGACGTCGCGAACGGCTGGAGGACGGGGCTGTGCTGGTGCGCACGGAACGGCCCGTGACGCCTTTCAGCTGGGGACGCTATATCGTGATGTCCGAGAGGGACCTGGCGGAAAACGGCGGGGCGATTCTGCTTCACGAACGGGCGCACCTGCGGCTGCGCCATTCGCTCGACCTGATCGTGACCGACGTTGCGGGCTGCCTGCAATGGTTCAACCCCGCGATGTGGCTGCTGCGCCGCGAACTGCGGGCCATCCACGAATATGAAGCCGACGAGGCGGTGCTCGACAGCGGCGTCGACGCCCGGAGTTACCAGATGTTGTTAATAAAGAAAGCTGCCGGCGGGAGGTGGTACTCGATTGCCAACAGCTTTAATCACAGTAAACTTAAAAACCGTATTACCATGATGTTGCGTAAAAAATCGTCGCGGTGGGCCGGGGCCAGGGCGCTCCTGCTCCTGCCGCTCACGGCCGTCGCCCTGGGGGCTTTCGCCGAAACCGCTTATGTCTTTCCTGAAGACAAAGGTAAAAAAGAAACCAGTACGATTTACATTCGGGGGTCGAAATCTTTTTCCGATGGGCAACAACCGCTGATTCTGGTCGACGGCCGGGAGGTGAAGTCGATGGACAGCCTCGCTGCCGACCGGATCGAGGCGATCACCGTGCTCAAGGATTCCGTTTCGATGGCTGTGTACGGCGAAAAGGCCGCCGACGGCGTGATTCTTGTAACGCTCAAAAAGACCGGAGAACCGGGCGATGGGGCGCAGGTCCCGGGACTGAAAGGCAAAGTCGTGACGGTCACCCGGGCGGACAGCGCCGGGACGAACGAGTCGACAACCGTGCGGGTGATCGGTCACGGTACGAGGCCGAAAGACGGAACGGTTGTGGTGAATACGGCCGGAATCGCGAAATCGTATCGGTTCAAGGTCGAGAACGGCTCGTCGGTCGAGTCGAATCCTGTATTTATCGTCGACGGCGTACAAGTGTCTGAAATCGAATCGCTCGACCCGGATCAGATTGAAAGCATGTCGGTGATCAAAGGCACGAATCTCCCCGGGGAGTTTGCCGACAAGGGGTATGAGGGCGTGATAACGATTACGACCAAACAGGCGGCTGCCGCGCAAAGAGCCGCCGCGAAGTCGGCCCGGGAGGGTATCGAAGCCGGGAGAGCCGGGATCGAAGCCGCCCGCGAAGGGTTGAAACTGGCCCGCAAGTATATGAGTTCCGATGACTGGAAGCAGGCCCAGAAAGCGCTCGACAAGGCCCAGAAGGAGCTTGAAGCGGCCCGCAAGGAGACTTCGGCACAGCTTTCCGAAGCGCAGAAAGCGGTGGGAACGTCGCTTAAACTTTCGGCGGACGCCGGGCATGCCGATAAGGTGACCATTCAGGGCACTCCGGAAAGTTCGGTGTCGGTTTATAAGGGACAGGTTACGCTGAAAGGCGGATTTCCCGACGGCATGCTGATCCGTATCAACGGCAGGGAGGCCTCGAAAGAGGATGTTGAACGGCTGGAATCCGGGAAGATCAAGCGCATGGAGGTCTACAAGGGCGACGAGGCCGTGAAGCGTTACGGCGAGAAGGGGCGCAACGGCGTGGTCGAGATTCGCGCCCGCAGGTAAAGGCTTAAAGGAAAAACCATAAGCAGATAAAAAGTTCACGAAGGCGGGGGATTCCACGGAATCCTCCGCTTTTTTGTGCGTGCCTATTTGAATTCGACGATCTCGGGCCGCGTCGGTCGGTAGCGGTACTGCTCCATGCGTGTCGGGTTCGAAAGGCGGAAATATTCGCTCTCGACCAGTCCGCGTTTGCCGAAGGCCACGCCCAGCCGGATCTGGATCGTGTTGAACACCAGCCGTTCATTTCGCAGCCGCACGCCCAGTCCGAACGAGGTGAAGAAGTCGTTTTTGAAGATATTGGGCGAATAGCCGATCAGCCCGAAGTCGGCGAACCCGAAGACGGCGATGCGGAATCCCAGCGGCTGGTAGGGGGTGAATACCACCGTCTCGGTGTTGAGGATCATGCGGTTGGTTCCGATGATGTACTCCTTGAGGGCTTGCAGGCCGTCGGTGCGCGTGAAGCGGATGCTCTCGTCGCTGCCCGTCGCACGGTTCCAGCCCTGCGTGTAGTTGAAGGCGAGGAACTGGCGGATGCGGCTGCGCTTGAACAGGAAAAGGTTGGAGAACCACCGCAGGTCGACATCTACGGCGCTGCGCTGCCACATGCCGTTTTCGAGGTCTATGTAGCTTCCGAGCGTGAAGCCGCCCATGATGTAGCCCAGTCTGCGGAATCCACCCGTTTCGTAGCTCGCGCCGAGGTAGAGGGCGTCGTTGAATTCGCCCCACGAATAGCCCGTCGTCACTTCGGCCTTGTAGCCCGTCGCGAGGTACTCGCGCGTACCGAATCCGTAGATCATGTTGGCCGTGTAGAATTTTTCGCGGTAGAGACCCCCGCCGACCAGCAGGGCGTCCTGGTCGTGCAGCGCGGGGTTGTAGTCCGGGGCTACGAGGGGCCTGCGGCTCACGCGCCGGTAGTTGTAGCGTCCCGAGAGATAAACGCTCGATTTGATCCCGCGCAGGTAGTGCGAGTAGCCGCTCCAGACGTCGAGGTTGCGTTCCTTCACCAGCAGCGACGTGTCCTGTTCGATCATGTAGCGCTTGGCTTTGATGTCGCTGTATGTAAGGCCTATCTCGTAGTCCGTGGGTTTGAGGAACTCTTTGCGCAGCCCCATGTTGAGCGTCGAGTTGTAGAAGTCGCGCCCTCCGCCGATCTCGGCGGTGTAGAAGGTCCCGAGCAGGTTGGGGATTTCGTATTCGACCATGTTGCCGCCGTAGGAGAAGTCCTTACGGCTGAAGTTGGTCATAAATTTGAGTTTGTTGCCCGATCCGAAGATGTTGGCGTCGGAAAGCCCCACCATCGTCCGGCCCTCGGAATGCCATCCTCCGTCGACGGAGATGGTCCAGCTGTCGCGCGTGGTGATCAGGAGGTTCACGCGTGTCGAGTCCACCGCGTCGGGGAGCACCGTGACGTCGATGTCCGAGATGTAGTCGCGCGAGCGGATCAGCTGCTTGTTGCGCACGATGAGCTGCGGGTCGAGCTTGTCGCCCGAGCGGAACAGCAGGTCGCGCCGGACGACGCGGTCGCGGGTGAGCATGTGGGTTTTGTTGGCCATGCGTTCGAGCCGGTTGCCGCCGGGGTCGAAAACCTGCTGGCGTTCGATGGTGATGTCGCCGATGGTTTTCCCGGCGTAGGGTTCCAGCAGGCGGCTCTCGTCGGTGACGCGGCCGCTCATCGTGGTGTCGAGCACGGGTTTTACGAAGAGCATCCGGTAAAGCATGCGCGGCACGGCGCGCCGGCTGGTTTTCGACTGGATGCTGTCGTAGAGGCGCTGGTTGCGCGCCGATGCATCGGGATTCGTCACGCGGGCACTGTCGGGCGTGAACCGGTCGGGGGCGTGCGTGCCGGGTCCTGCGGCACGGACCGAGAGGACCGTTGCCGCCCCAATCAGGATCAGGGAAAATATGCAGAACCGGGCGAACATTGTGTCAAAGATAACGGATTTTTTCGGCAAAAAGTGCGACACAGGGGCCTAAATTGAGGATTCGATACCCATATCCCGATTATTCCGTCTCGGCGGTGGGTGCAGCTCCCCGCATGGCTTATAATCGGTGTTTTCCATCCCTCTCTTTTCTTTGCCGCGACATCCTCCCCCGGAGAAGACGAAAAAGACGGCCCGAAGGTCGTCTTTTTCCATTTTCCGTTCAGCGTGGAATGGGGTCATCCCTTCCCCGCCTTATCTGCGGCCCTCTTTGGCCTCGATGCATTCCGTGGCGTGGGGCACTTTCATCAGCCGCTCCTTGGGAATGAGCTTTCCGGTCGTTTTGCAGATGCCGTACGTCTTGTTCTCGATGCGTACGAGCGCCATTTCGAGGTTGCGGATAAATTTCATCTGATGGGCAGCCAAACGACCGCTTTCCTCTTTGGAAAGAGTTGCGGCGCCCTCCTCCAGCACCTTGAACGTCGGCGATGTGTCTTCCGTATCGTTGTCGGCGGTATGGGTGATCGTGGCGCGCAACAGCTCGTAGTCCGCACGCGCGTTCTCAAGCTTTTTCAGGATAAGCTGCCGGAACTCTTCGAGTTCGGCGTCGCTGTATCTGGTTCTTTCGTCTGCCATAATAATCTCCTCTCTTTTAAGGTTTACTGTAAAATTAAGCAATAATTCCGATATTACCAAATTTTACCGGAATATATCAAGGGGCTATATCCGCGTCACGGCGATGCGCAGCGGTTCGTCGTCCACGTCGGTTTCGACGACTGTTTCGCCTGCCGGTTCCGCTGCCGGACGGACCTCCACGGCGAGGGTCTGCGAAGCGATGTAACCGGCGAATCGGGCGATTGCGTCGGCCACCAGGGGCTTCTGTTCGATCTCTGCGCGGATCTTGTCCGTGACCTCGAATCCGGAGTCCTTGCGGATATTCTGGATGCGGTTTATCAACTCGCGTGCCACACCTTCGGCTTTCAGCTCCTCGGTGACGGTAATGTCGAGCGCCACGGTGAGTTTTCCCTCCGAGGCGACGAGCCATCCGGGCATGTCTTCCGAGGTGATCTCGAAGTCGGCGGGCGTCACGGTGATCCGCTCCGCTCCGAGGTCGAGCACCGTTTCCGGCGCGGCCTCCACCTCGGCGATACGTTCCTGCGAGAACTCCGCGACGAGGGCGGCGATCTGCTTCATCCACTTGCCGTAACGCGGCCCGAGGGTCTTGAAGTTGGGCTTGATGCGTTTGGTAATCAGCCCCGTGGTCTTTTCGATCAGCTCGATCTCCTTCACGTTGACCTCGTTCATAATGAGGTTCTTCACGGCCGAAATATGCTCCGCCGTCGCGGGGTCGAGCACCGGGATCAGGATTTTGGTCAGCGGCTGGCGCACCTTGATCGACACTTTGCGGCGCAGGGCCAGCACCATCGACGAGACCTTCTGCGCCAGCGACATCATCTCTTCGAGGCGGGCGTCGATCAGCCGTTCGTCGGCCGTCGGGAACGCCGCGAGATGCACCGATTCGTCCTTGTGGCGACCGCTCACGGCGTTGAGGTCCGTGAAGATGCGGTCGGAGATGAACGGCGCGAACGGCGCTGCGAGCATCGTGACGGTCTCAAGACAGGTGTACAGCGTCTGATAGGCCGCCAGTTTGTCCTCCGACATGCCGCCTCCCCAGAACCGCTTGCGGTTGAGGCGCACGTACCAGTTCGAGAGGTTTTCGCCCACGAACTCCTGAATGGCGCGGGCCGCCGGAGTGGGGTCGTAGTCTTCGAGAGATTCGGTAACGTTCTTCACCAGCGTATTCAGGAGCGAGATGATCCAGCGGTCGATTTCGGGACGCTTCTCCATCGGAACCTCCTCTTCACGGCCCGTGAAGCCGTCCACGTTGGCGTAGAGGGCGAAGAACGAGTAGGTGTTGTAGAGCGTTCCGAAGAATTTGCGGCGCACTTCGTCGACGCCGTCCCTGTCGAACTTGAGGTTGTCCCACGGCTGCGAGTTGGAGATCATGTACCAGCGCGTCGCGTCGGCTCCGTAGGTGTCGAGCACCTCGAACGGATCGACGGCGTTGCCCAGGCGTTTCGACATCTTGTTGCCGTTCTTGTCCAGCACCAGACCGTTCGAAATGATATTCTTGAAAGCCACCGAGTCGAAGAGCATCGTGGCGATGGCGTGCAGCGTGAAGAACCAGCCGCGCGTCTGATCGACGCCTTCGGCGATGAAATCGGCCGGATAGACGCTCTTGAAGTAGTCGCCGCCGTGCTCGAAGGGGTAGTGCAGCTGGGCATACGGCATAGCGCCCGAGTCGAACCATACGTCGATCAGATCCGGTTCGCGCCGCATCGGTTCGCCTTTGGACGAAACCAGCACGATATTGTCCACGTAAGGACGATGCAGGTCGATCCGGTCGGTCGAGTAGTTCTCTTTGGAGAGGTCGCCCGGCTTGAAGTTCTTGTAGGGATTCTCCTTCATCAGACCGGCCGCGACGGATTTTTCGATCTCGGCGACGAGCTCTTCGACCGAGCCGATGCACTTCATCTCCGAGTAATCCTCCGTTGCCCAGATCGGCAGCGGCGTGCCCCAGAAGCGCGAGCGCGAGAGGTTCCAGTCCACCAGACCTTCGAGCCACTTGCCGAAGCGTCCCGTTCCGGTCGATTCCGGCTTCCAGCGGATCGTCTTGTTGAGTTCGATCATCCGGTCGCGCAGCGCCGTAGTTCGGATGAACCAGGAGTCGAGCGGGTAGTAGAGCACCGGTTTGTCCGTACGCCAGCAGTGGGGGTAGGAGTGGGTGTGCTTTTCGATCTTGAAAACCTTGTTCTCGGCCTTGAGCATCACTGAGAGATCGACGTCGAGCGTCGGCGCGTCGGCGGCGAGCGAATCGTCGTAGGCGTTTTTCACGTAACGGCCCGCCCATTGGGAATAGGCCGCTGTATCGACGTTGTCGCGTATGAAGGTCGGGTCGAGCTCTTCGAGCAGGAAGAACCGTCCCTTGCGATCGACCATCGGCTGATTCTTGCCCGCCTTATCGACCATAAACAGCGGGGCGATGCCTGCGGCGCGGGCCACGCGGTCGTCGTCCGCACCGAACGTCGGGGCGATATGCACGATACCCGTACCGTCGGAGGTGGTCACGTAGTCGCCCAGGATGACGCGGAACGCATCGCCCGCAGGCTTCACCCAGGGGATGAGCTGTTCGTAGCGGATGCCTTCGAAGTCCGGACCCTTGTAGGTGACCGGAGAGATTTCGAACTTGCCCTCCATCTTGGGGGTAAAATACGACCCCAGCAGTTCTTTGGCCAGGATGACAGTCTGGGGGGCATCCGTATAGGGATTGCGGCATTTGACGCGCACGTATTCGATTTCGGGGCCTACGGCCAGCGCGGTATTCGACGGCAGTGTCCAGGGCGTGGTGGTCCAAGCCAGGAAGTAGAGATCGCCTTCGGCTCCGTCGAAGAGTTTTTCGCTCCGCTCGTCGCGGATGATTTTGAACTGCGCCGTGCAGGTGGTATCCTTCACGTCGCGGTAGCAGCCCGGCTGGTTCAGCTCGTGGGTCGAAAGTCCCGTGCCGGCGGCCGGCGAGTAGGGCTGGATGGTGTAACCTTTGTAGAGTAGCCCCTTGTCGAAGAGCTGTTTCAGAAGCCACCAGAGGGTTTCGATGTATTTGTTGTCGTAAGTGATGTAGGGGTCGTCCATATTGACCCAATAACCCATTTTGCGCGTGAGTTCTTCCCACAGGCCCGTGTACTCCATCACCGCCTCGCGGCAGGCGCGGTTGTACTCCTCTATGGAGATTGTGCGCCCGATGTCCTCCTTGGTGATGCCGAGTTTCTTTTCGACGCCTAACTCTACAGGCAGTCCGTGCGTGTCCCATCCGGCCTTGCGGTGAACGAGGTAACCTTGCTGCGTCTTGTAACGGCAGAAGATATCCTTGATCGTGCGGGCCATGACGTGATGGATGCCCGGCGTGCCGTTGGCTGAGGGAGGTCCTTCGTAAAAGACGAAGGTGGGATGACCCTCGCGGGTGGAGATGCTTTTGTGGAACGTGTCCTGTGCGTCCCACTCTTTCAGTACGTCGGCGGCCAACCCCGGCAGATCGAGGCCTTTATATTCTTTGAACTTCATATCCTGTTGTTTTCAATCGTCGTTTTCATGGGCTGGCAGAATCCGATCCGGCCCGATTCCGCCGGACAGCCCCGAATGCGGAGCTGTTACCTGTCTTTGTCGTATTCGGCAGCGCCGGAATTCGCTGTGTGCCGCCTGTTTCGTGCGGGAAGCCGGCGGCGGATTTTACCAACATGCAAAGTTATGAAAAAATGCGAATAAATAGATCTCGGATAGCAGTTTTTTGTATGCAGACAACGGGTTGTGGCGGAAGCTGTTGCAGGATTCCGAGAGCGATTTTCCGAAGCGGCGGATTTATTCGTCGGTTGCGGTGCGGATAACGCGGGCCGGATTGCCTGCAGCGACCGAATTGTCGGGAATGTCGTGCGTGACCACGCTGCCGGCGCCGATGACGCAGCGGCAGCCTATCTTGACGCCGGGACAGACGATCACGCCGCCGCCCAGCCAGCAGTCGTCGCCGATCTCGATGCCCGCTCCTTTTTCTTTGCCCGTAGCCCGTTCCGTGGCGTCCATCGGATGCACGGCCGTCAGAAGCTGTACGCCGGGACCTATCAGACAGCGTTGTCCCAGGCGAATCGGCCCGAGGTCGAGAAAGACGCAGTTGAAATTGACGTAGGACCCTTTGCCGATGGAGATGTTGTAACCGTAATCGCAGTAGAAAGGGGCGCGGATCATGGCTTCGACCCCCGGACAGAGTTCCCGGAGCGTCGCCAGATAGGTCGCGTCCTTGTCTTTGAGTGTGACGTTGAGCCGATGGGTGAGGTGGCGGGCCCTGGTGCGGTCCTGTTCGAGTTCCGCGTCGTTGGGATGAAACCACTCTCCGGCCAGCATTTTCTCCTTTTCGGTCATGGGAATCGGCTTTTAATCGAAGCTCTGCATCTCGATCAGCTTGGCGTAGATGCCGTTTTTAGCCATCAACTCCGGGTGAGTGCCTTGCTCGGCGATCCGACCCCGTTCGATGACGATGATTTTGTCGGCGTTGTGGATGGTCGAAAGGCGGTGGGCGATTACGATCGAAGTGCGGCCTTGCAACAGGGAGTTAAGTGCGTCCTGGACGAGCTTTTCGCTTTCGGTGTCGAGGGCCGAAGTCGCTTCGTCCAGAATCAGGATTTCGGGGTTCTTGAGTACGGCTCGGGCGATGCTCAGGCGCTGGCGCTGACCGCCCGATAGTTTGGCGCCCCGGTCGCCGATGTTGGTGTCGTAGCCCGACGGACACTCCATGATGAAGTCGTGGGCGTTGGCGATTTTGGCCGCAGCGACGATCTCTTCGTGCGTCGCTCCCCGGCGTCCCATGGCGATGTTGTTTTCGATGGTGTCGTTGAACAGCACGGTATCTTGCGCAACGATGCTCATGTGGGCACGCAGGCTCTCCTGCGTGTAGTCGCGCAGCGAGACGCCGTCGATGCGGATGTCGCCCGACGTGGGGTCGTAGAACCGCGGCAGCAGTTCGCTCAGGGTCGATTTCCCGCCGCCCGAGGGGCCCACCAGCGCGACGGTCTGTCCGCGGCGGATTTCGAACGAGATGTCGTCGATTACCTCGCGCGTGCCGTCGTAGGAGAAGTGCACGTGGCGGAACTCGATCTTCTCGTGCAGGCCGTCCAACGTCTTGGCGTCGGGTTTGTCCTGGATTTCCGGTTCGGAATCGAGCACGTCGAAGATGCGTTCACCCGCAGCGATACCCTGGTTGATATTGGCGAACTGGTCGATGAACGAGCGCACGGGGCGGGTGATTTGCGAGAATACGGCGATGAAGCCGACGAATCCGCCGGCCGAAAGCGATCCGTTCATGACGAGCGAACCGCCGAAAACGATCAGTACCGCGACGGCCGTCAGGCCGAGAAATTCGCTCATCGGCGAAGCCAGTTGCTGACGGCGGGCCATCGAGAGCATCAGGCGCGAAAATTCGGCGTTGAACTCGGAGAATTTGCGGCGGATATAGTCGGTGGCGTTGTAACTTTTGATGACCTTGATGCCTGAAAGCGATTCGTCGAGCACGCTTACCATGTCGCCCATGCGTTCCTGCCCTTTGAGGGCCGGGTGGCGCAGTTTTTTGACGATCCGTCCGATAATGAGCGCCACTACGGGCAGGAACAGGATGGCGAACAGGGACAACTGCCACGATACGAGGAGCATGTAGATCACGTAACCGATAATAAGCAGCGGATCGCGGAAGGCGACTTGCAGCGTGTTGGTGATGCAGTATTGAACCACCATGACATCCTGCGTGATGCGCGACATGAGATCGCCCTTGCGCTGATCGCTGAAATATCCGGCGTTCATCCCCATTATTTTGTTGAACAGATCGTTGCGCATGCGTTGCAGCGATCTGACGCGCATGTTTTCGACCGTCCAGGCGCTCATGTAGCGGAAGAAATTGCTCAACAGGTTCATTACGATCGTACCGCAGGCGAGCAGGAGAAGCATTTTCGACATCGTGAAATCCGTCCCGAACAGTTGCGTATAGACGTAGCTCAACATCTGCGAGGCGTCGATATCCGAGAACGAGAGCCCGTGCACGGGAAAGTCGTAAACGGGTTGGAAGACATAGGAGTTCTTGTCGTCGAACAACGTGTCCATGATCGGGAGGATCATGGCGTAGGTGAGCGTGTTGAACAGGGCGTACAGCAGCGCGTAAAAGAAGTAGGGAACGGCGTATTTCGAGATCGGGCTGACGAATCCCAGCAGGCGCATGTATGTTTTGAACATAGATTCCGGATCGGTTATTGTTTCGGGGTAAAGTAGGGGCAAATATAGCAAATTAATCAGGATGTGCAATCCGGCGATCCGATTTTAGGAAAAGAATGTTATTTTTGTAACAGGTTGGAATCACAAAAAGGAACAAATAGATTATGGAAAATTTCAAACAGATCGATCCCGCTGAAATTACCGATAATTTTATCCGGGCCATCGGCCGGGAGTGGATGCTCATCACGGCCGGGAACGGAGAAAGTTGCAATGCGATGACCGCCAGTTGGGGTATGATCGGCTTCATCTGGGGACGTCCTGTGGCACAGTTCGTGATACGTCCGCAGCGTTATACGCGGGAATTCGTCGATCGCGAGGAGCGGGTGACCCTCTCGTTTTTCTCACCTGAGTACCATGCGGCTCTCGAATATTGCGGCAGTCGTACCGGCCGTACGGAGGATAAGATCCGCAATGCCGGACTGACGGTCGCCTGTACGGACGACGGAGTGCCTGCGCCGGCCGAAGCACGCCTGATCCTGCAATGCCGCAAGCTCTATGTCGGAAAGATCCGGCCCGAAGAGTTCGTCGATCGCAGGTGCGATACGAAATGGTATCCCCAGCACGATTATCACGAGGTCTATATCGCGGAGATCGAGCGAGCTTATGTGCGGAAGTAAGTTAAAGAGATAGGGGCAGGAGGTGAGTGGAGGAATGCCGTTCCGAGTTCGGACGGCCGTGTGACCGGATAGTTTTTAAGAAAGTCCCGGGATATTTCGTCGTGTTTCGGGGTTTTTTATGCTATTATATGGCTTACTCTCCATTGCCCGGAACATACCCGGTATCTTCCAGCAGGTGCGCCCTGTCGTTGGCTGCGGCTACGGCCAGTTGGTCGCAGCGGTTGTTTTCGACCGTATCGGCATGACCCTTGACCCAGACGAAACGGACGTTGTGGCGGTTGTACACGCGCAGGAAACGCATCCAGAGATCGGGGTTTTTCTTGCCCGCGAATCCCTTGCGGACCCAGCCGAAGACCCAGCCTTTCGAGACGGCGTCGACGACGTATTTCGAATCGGAGTAGATGACCACGTCCGAACCCTCGAACTTGAGCGTTTCGAGCGCCACGCACACGGCCATCAGCTCCATGCGGTTGTTGGTCGTGAGGCGGAATCCCTGCGACAGCTCCTTGCGGTGGTGTCCCGAGAGAAGCACTGCGCCGTAGCCGCCCGGCCCGGGGTTTCCGAGGGCCGAGCCGTCGGTGTAGATGGTGATCGGAGACAAAATATGCGTAGATTAGAGATCAAACATAGAGTTTATGACGGGATGTTCCGGTCCGGTTTTCCGGGGCTTGCGCCTGCCGTCCCGCCGCCGGCCGTTTCGCGGTTCATTCGGCGGCCGTTCCGCCCAGTTCCTTGTCCAGAATCTTTTTCGCCCGGTAAAAGGCATTCGTGTAATTGCGTGCCAGTATGGTGCCGTCCGGACCGATCAGAACGAAGAACGGCCAGCCTTCGATGGCATACGTTTCCATGATCTGCCGGTTTTCCGGATGACCGGTTTCCAGTTCCGCTTCGATCCATCCGTGTTC
>OHOK01000895.1_pt1 | contig 13258 bp, 14 predicted proteins | sample 1569731 | NCBI WGS metagenome assembly OHOK01 (sample SAMEA3879559, study PRJEB24766) | human gut metagenome | biome: human-associated habitat; feature: feces | place: USA | collected 1985/1987
TCTGATCCTCGGCACACCGGGAAGCGGTAAGTCGTTCAGTGCAAAGCGTGAGATCACCAACGTGTTCTTCACCACAACGGACGATATTATCGTTGCAGACCCGGAAGGCGAGTATTATCCGCTGGTGGAAGCACTGGGCGGTCAGGTTATCCATATTTCGTCCACCAGTAAGGACTACATCAACCCGATGGACATTAACCTGAACTATGCGGACGATGATAACCCGCTTGGCATGAAATCGGACTTTATTCTTTCCCTGTGCGAACTCATCATGGGCGCACGGGATGGCATGGAGCCGGAAGAAAAGTCGGTCATTGACCGCTGCCTGCCGCTGGTCTACCAGAAGTATCTGAACGACCCGAAGCCGGAGAATATGCCTACGCTCGGTGATCTGTATGACTGCCTGCGGGAGCAGAAAGAGCGGCAGGCGCAGCGTATTGCTACGGCACTGGAAATCTACGTCAATGGTTCGCTGCGGGTGTTCAATCACCAGACCAATGTGGAACTGGATAACCGCATCATCTGTTTCGACATCAAGGAGTTGGGCAAACAGCTGAAAAAACTGGGGATGCTCATCGTACAGGATCAGGTCTGGAACCGTGTCACCATCAACCGCAGCGGAAAAAAGAACACACGGTACTATATAGACGAATTCCATTTGCTCTTAAAGGAAGAGCAGACCGCAGCATACAGCGTCGAAATCTGGAAGCGGTTCAGAAAATGGGGCGGTGTACCGACAGGCATCACCCAGAACATCAAGGATTTGCTCGCAAGCCGGGAAATCGAAAACATCTTTGAGAACAGCGATTTCATTTATATGCTCAACCAGGCATCCGGCGATCGGCAAATCCTTGCCAAGCAGCTTAACATTTCGCCGTTCCAGCTGTCGTATGTGACGAACAGTAACGAGGGTGAGGGACTGCTGTTCTACGGCAACACGATAATCCCATTCAAGGATAAGTTCGATACTTCGCTGAAACTGTATAGCCTGATGACCACGAAGCCCAATGAGATGGGAAAATATAAGGAGAAAAAAGAAGCATGAACACATCGAATATTTTTGACCGACTGAGCCGCAAGATTCATCATCACTCTGACATGGAGCCGCACGAAAGCGATTCCGGCCCGCCCTTTGGTGAGGTGGAGCCGCTCAACTTCCACGATGAAGAATCGGTGGTGCATACGGTGCTGGAGGACTTCTACGCCGTTGGCACACTGGCCGATGAACTGACTGACGGCTTTCACATGGAAGCCCACGGTTATCTTGACCGTGAGGAAGTGAACGCCCGTCTGATCGCTTTTGCTCAGAAGCTGGAACAGGTGCTTGATAAGTGGGAAACCCACGCAGCCATGCTTGCATGACGGCTCCAGCCGGAAGGAGGTGATTTCCATAGCAGACAAAAAGTTTCGGGGCAGAGATAAAATCGTTCAGAAAATGACCAAAGACGGTCTGGTGGATGAAAACCTCCGCACCGGGGAACAGAAGTCCGCAACCGCAGAAGAAAAGCCAGAGCAGGAAAATTCGGTAAATGAAACTGCGAAAAAAGAAACAGATGAAAAACCTATCGTGGAAGAAGAACGGTGCATGGATGCCGGGGACGAGGAGGAGGAACCACCCCGGCATCACAGTACCGCCAAGCAGAGCGCAGACTATTATAAAGCCCATCAGGAGGATGGTAAGCCGAAAGATGCGTCTGCGGAATCGGATGCAGAGCCGCCCACAAAGAAAGGCCGACTTTCTTTTGAGGATGAAAAAGGCGGCATTGTCCGTGGCATGGGGATGGGCGTTAAGAAGGTGGCAAAGAAAGGAGTGGATACCGCCACCGGGTTCGCCCATCAGAAAGTACATCAGGTAGAAAAGGACAATTCCGGCGTGGAAGCTGCTCACAAGTCGGAAGAAGCCGCCGAACGCCTGCACCACTTTGTCAAAGGCAGAAAAAAGCCCAAAGATAAATCTGCCAGAGCGGAGAAAAGAGGTGGGGAGGATCAGAAGTCCAGCCGTCTGAAATTCTCCGAGAGCGAGGGCGGCACGGCAGAAAATGCAGCAGAACCGCAGCTGAAAAAGAAACAGCCCCAGCCGCCACCGACTGCCGCAGGAGGTGAAACAAAAACAGTCGGCGCGAAGTTTTACCAGAAAAAACAGTATAAGGATGCTTATGCAGCCGCCAAGCGCGGCCAGAAAGCCGGAACTGCTGCCAGCAAGCAGGCGGCAGCGGCAACCAACACCATTACGGAGAAAGCGAAAGCGGCGGTGCAGGAGATCGTCGTGCAGAACAAAACTCTGTGGGTCAGTATTGGTGTGGGCATCCTGCTGGTGATGGTGATGCTGGGAGCCTTTTCAAGCTGCGGTGCAGCGATTCAGGGAACAGGCAGTACTTTTGTGGGAACGACATATCCCAGCAAGGATGCCGACATGAAAGGTGCGGAAGAAGATTATCTGGAACTGGAAAAAGAACTGGATAAGCAGATTCGGCAGATGGAATCCACCCATCCGGGCTATGATGAATACCGCTATCAACTTGACGAAATCGGGCATGACCCATATCAGCTTATTTCCCATCTGACTGCGGTCTATGAGCAGTTCACCAGAGGACAGGTCAAGCCTGTTATCAAAGAACTGTTCAAGCAGCAGTATCTCCTGAAAGTGTGGGAAACGATAGAGATTCGCACTCGCATGGAAACCAGAGTAGGGATTCGGCCAACGATTGACGCTTTTGGAAATGTCAGTATGGAAACCTATACCTATCAGGAAGAAGTGGAGTATGAATACAAAATCCTCAATGTCCTGCTGAAAAATAAGGGCTTCGATACCATCGCGCGGAAGAACATGAACCGGAAGCAGACCGGACGGTACGATGCCTATAACCTGACCTACGGCAACCGCCCTGAACTGTTCGGCGCAGGCTCCCCGACTTACAGTGGCGGCACAACGGGCAGTATCGGCACGGGCGGCGGTGCTGGCGGCTCCGGCGGTGGCTTCAAGTACGACATTCCCTCGGAAGCCCTTTCGAATGAAAAGTTCGCAAGGATGATTGAGGAAGCCGAAAAGTATCTTGGTATGCCGTATGTGTGGGGCGGAAGCTCCCCAAGCACCAGTTTTGACTGCTCCGGCTTCGTCTGCTGGGTCATCAATAACAGCGGCAATGGGTGGAGCGTTGGGCGTACAACGGCCAACGGTCTACGCGGAAAGTGCAGCTATGTTTCTCCTGCGGATGCACAGCCTGGTGACTTGATCTTCTTTGAGAAAACCTATAACACCGTTGGCGCGTCGCACGTTGGCATCTATGTCGGCAATGGTATGATGATCCACTGCGGCGATCCTATTTCCTACACCAGTATCAATTCGACCTACTGGCAAAGCCACTTTTTAGGCTTTGGCCGCATCAACTGAAAGGAGGACCGATGGGCAAAAAATTACAGAAATATCTGGATGAAGCCGAAAAGACGGAGCAGCAGATTGCGGAACTGGAAGAACGACTGAGAACCATCCGGGCAGCACAGAAAAAGGAAGAGGACAGCGAGATCATTCGTGCCATCCGCAGCACCAAGATGGGAGGGCGCGAACTGCTGGCTCTGCTTGACAACATTCAGGCGGGCAACGTGACGTTCCTGACCGCTGTAAACAACGCTTCGGAAGAAGCAGAAACGGAGGAAGCGATTGAAAAAGATGCTTAAACGGCTGGGAGTTGTTATCCCCAGCACAATTCTGACCCTGCTGATGGCAGTGGGCTTTTCGACCCCGGCCTTTGCCTTTGTGGACACCACTGAGGTGGCGGAGGAACCGGCACAGGTGATCGAGGAGGCAGAGCCGACGGAGGAAGAAAAGATTCCGTTCACCATTGCGGGCAACGGTGAGGTGGAGGACAACATGGTGGATGACCCCAGCAAGGAGTTCTTCACAGTAAAGACTAAGGGCGGCAACACATTCTTTCTGGTGATCGACCGGGCGCGAAACAGCGAAAACGTCTATATGCTCTCGATGATCGACGAGTACGATTTGCAGGAGTTTCTGACCGATGAGGAACGCAACGGCAAGGAAGAAGAGGAGCCGGCAGTCGTGTTGCCGGAAACCAAACCTGAGCCGGAACCGGATGTCGAGATCGAAGAGCCGGAACAGGACGATGGAAAGCTGACCAAGATTCTTGCAATCGTATTTGTTCTGGGCGTAGGCGGTGCAGGCGCATTCTTCTATTTCTACATCTATAAGCCGAAGCAGAGTGAGCCGGAAGTATCGAAAGAAAATCTGGAATATGAAGCACTGCCGACAAAGAACGAGGATGAGGAAGCAGGGCAGGGCGCAGAAACCGAAGAATAACGTAAAACCCGTATAATCTAGTGGTGCAGGGATGGTCTGATTCGGACTGTCCCTGCTTTTTTCAAACAAGCAGGAGGATATATGAAATATCTTGTGATAGCAGAAAAGCCGAGTGTGGCACGTTCCATCTCGAAAGTAATCGGTGCATACAAACATGAGGACGGGTATCTGGAGGGTGGGGATTGTGTGGTGAGCTGGTGTCTGGGGCATCTGGCAGAGTATGCAGCCCCGGAGTATTACGATGAACGCTATAAAAGCTGGCGGTTTGATGATCTTCCGATTCTCCCGGAAGAATGGAAACTGCTGGTTTCGGAAGATAAGAAAGCGCATTTCAATATCCTGCGAAAGCTCTTCCGAAGCAAGGATTTTGATTATGTGGTGAATGCCTGCGATGCAGGATAGTGCGGTTGGGTGACTCAAGAGAAAGAAAAAAGAGACCTCATCTCGTCAAAAAACTAAATCATAAAAGCATCAAAGAGGGCATTCAAATGAAACAAAATCGAATTTTTGACCAGAATAGTTCTCAAAAAGCACGTTCTTGGCACTATAATATGGACACCAACCGAGCGGAAGCCCAGTTCGCTGATGGCTCTGCCATTGCCATTGACTGCCTTGCCATCGAGGACGAATACGGCAATACCCCGGCACAGCGAGCTGAACTTGATTGGCTACTATACAACAAGCCCTTGGAGTGCGTCCAGCTTGTGCTGAGTGGTGAGATTGAGCATTATCTCTCACTTGGCTGTGACCATGGCAAACTGAAAGACTAACCTCTAAATAGGCCAAACAACCCGCTACTTGCAGTCGCTGCAAATGGCGGGTTGTTTGCTTATTTTAAGTTTTTCCTTTGCTCATAGTAGTGCAAAATCAATGTAGTGCAAAATCAATGGCCCAACGGTCAAAGAAATCACAAATATCAGGCAAATCTACTGGTTTCTTATAAATGTCATTCTAAAATTCAATGGATTTTGCTATTTCTAGCACTTGTTTTTTCGACACGAAAGTCGATTTAACCCTATATTTTATGTATCTCTCGATGATTTCAAGTTTGCCATTTTGGGGGCTTGATTATTGAGAAAATTCTAAATTCCAAAAAGGTCTATCATTTTCATCAATCGCATCGTTATTGAGAATAAGCACTGCACCACCACTTAACAGAGGAGGCAGCTGTAAATAGCTTATATTATTTATTGAGAAAATGAAACGCTATTGCAACAGTTGAATACTGTATATTTTATCAAATTGATACGGATCTGATAGCAACACCTTACCGTTTGATATCACAAGAATGCTTTCGCCTTCTTTAAGATACGACAACTGAAGATTTCCTTTCAAGTAGTTTGATACGCCATAAATTATATAATTGTCATCCGTATCATATAATTGATTTTTTGCAGTCGCATAAATACAATTGTTCTTCAGGTCAACTTCTTCAATTATAAGTTCCGATTTTTTTCTTCCGAATGTATTCGATTGAAATAGAATGCAGAGAACCACTGCCACAAATGCTATGCCAACCATAATCTTCCGTTTGCATTTCATTTTATCAACCTCTGTATGAAAGGAACAGCGTATAAAGCGATTGTGTTATTCTCAATGCCCCTGTATAAGAAGTTGGATATGAAGAACCATCAATTGTGCTTCCATCTTTATGGATTCCGATAGCTACATACCCAGCTCCAGAAATATATTCTACAAGAGGACCACCACTAAAGCCACCTGTCAAATCCCAATCGCCCTTGAGATATTTTGAAGTCTGACTTCTAATATACCCAGAAGATTTACACATCCGATATCTCGCATCGGCACCATTTATTTGGCTCGGATAGCCATAAGCATACACCAACTGTGATGATGAATAATTGCTAGACTGCCAATGTAACCCAAGCCATCCCGTTTTCGTTCCTAAATTATTCTTGAGCGTAATAATCGCCCAATCCTCCGAACTTGTTCCAGCAAGATAAGAATCACTAACAATCATCGAACTTGCCGATACATTTTCGCTTCCAAAAGGTTTACTATTATCAGATCGAGCAGGTGCGACATTTACCGACTTAACGTAGGCTTTTTCCTTTATACTGTATAGATTATGTGCTGCTGTTGCAAGTGCATTAGGCCCAATCATAAATCCAGAACCATAATTTGTCCCTCCATTATTGGTCGTTATCTGTAGGCATACCGTACTACAATATGGTGTTGCCGTTGGATTATCAACAACAGTGATATCATTGCTTCCGATAATCGCATACAGATCGGATAGATCAATATCCGAAATCTTTCCATTTGGAAAATAGCCTGCAGTTGTCTCTCCATCCGTGAAGGAATTGGTTTCAACTATAATTTCCTCTATAGATTCTTCTTTTGTATCAAAATCGTATCTATGGTATCTCTCGATATGAGATTTGCTTCCATCACTTTGATTATCTGCAAAAGCAGTCAGCCCAGAGTTAAGCTCCATTGAAGAAAGAGCCACAATCCCACTTGCTTTCAAAAAAATTCTACGAGATATTTTTTCACTAGCTATTTTAATTTTCCTTCTTTACTTTTAGAGTATACACAAGATTTCTTATACATCAGTTGCTCTGCATTGGAAACACCTCCGTAAAATTTTTCATACGTTAGAGCCATCCTTATTTTAGATTTCAACTTTTACTTTCGCAAAAAAATAAATACCACTGATTTTTTATCCAATAGCCGTGCTAAGATTTATCTCTATGGGATTCAACACATGCGTCTGCTGGCACAACCAAGCCCAATTGTTCACTGTAGTAGTAAACAAGTCGTCATAGTTGTTGTCATATGCAAAATCAAATGTGTCATGAACGGTAATCAAGTAATACATTATAGAATTACCAATCATGAAGCCTGTTCCAGAGGTGCTTACCCTATGCAATGCATAGAATAAATCTGCATTATCAGACTTTTGAATTGTAAAAGACCAACTTCCTCCACTAAAATCTTTCAAGCCACTATTAAGTACTTTGTTTTTATAATTATTAAAAACTGTTGTCGTGTTTAACTTGTCAAGCAATGGCGTCGAAGAATCCGTCACACTCTCAGAATAGTCAATATTATATACAGAGAATTCAACCATAAGAGCCGCACATTCATATCCCTTATCCCGTGCAATTTGCGCAGCTGCCAACCATGCAAGCTGTGTATTATTTAACAAATTTCCAGATGCACGTGTTTGATCTTCATCTTTCATCTTATCGATAAACTTATTTAATTCATCTATCGACATTCCCGAAAAATCAACATGATACTTATCATTCATGCTTTGAATAACAGGATTGCTAGCTTTACGGCTGCTTATGTTAGCAGCATAAGACACAGTATTTATCGAAAACAAAAAACACACTGAAAGAATTAATGATACGAACCTCTTCATAACGAACCTCCTTAAATTCTGTACTCTACTATATAAATTGTGTGCTTCTCATCGTCCCAGACAACGAGACTAAAATTCACATCTTCAGAATGTAAAAGCAATGTATTCATTTCGGCTTCCGAGCATAGTTCCTTATGTTGACTATTATCATAAAGAAAAAAATTTCCACTTGCAATTTCAGGAATCTTAAAATCCAATCCAAAATATGACGACACATTTTTTAATATAGAAGATATAGTTGGGGAATCATTAATTTTCTCCCATGAATCGAGTTGATGAACAATCTTGGTTGCATCCACATCGTAGTATACCGCTAACATTATCCCATCATTTTGCAATCCGCCATAAGCCTCATATATCAACGATTCAGAGTATGTTGCTTTTCCAATTTTGAATTGTTTCAAATAATCTCGTTTTTCATATTTGCTTTTTCTTCCAAGCATAAAGCCCAAAAGCAAGCACAGTGCGACTATAGCTAGGTATCGGATAACGTGCGTTGATCTCGCCTTTATAATTACCTCACACCTTTCTAACTTGCTGAAATATATAACAAGCTTCACTTATCTACTGGTACTTCCAGTAATGGTTTCACTCCGCCCATCGGAATAGCTAAAGGTTGCAGAATACTCCAGCCTGTAAGATTTTCCAGGCTTAGTGTTAAAGTTACCGCTCCCCACGCAGGTTGAGGTCGTGCTGCTGTTTGAGCAGCTACTTACTTTTTGCCATGTTCCAATTGTCCCCTTTTCATAGAGAACGCCTGAAACGCTGATTTTCTTTACTCCAGTTCGTGTCTGGGCATCAACTTGATAGTATGTTTGGTAAATAGATCCGTTGACCGTACTATCGCCTACATACCGTTCAGACTTTTCAGCGGCCATTGCGGTGCAGGCAAAGCTCAAGAGAATCACCGCTGAAATAACAATGGACAACAAACGCTTTTTCGACATAGACATACACCTCCGTTTTTTCGCTCCTATCAAGAGCCTTTGTATAATCAACGCAATTCGCATTCGCTTCGTTTCAATTTTCAGGAGAAAATTTTTCAAATTTTCCATCTTTGTAAGTTCAGACAAAAAGAAAACCGGACATTTGTGAACTCTCACAAGTGCCCGGCTTTCTTATCGGATGCCTTTTGCAATTTTCATAATCTCATCGTATGGAATGTTTCCCATAACGGTATGTGTAATCCCCCGATGTTCCCAACTTAGAGTATAAACATTCTTTCCATGTTCATCCGTACTGGTTCCAAGTACACCATCTGCTTCTCCGACCTTTACGGTTTCGTACACTGTATGCTCATTATCAAATAGGGACTGCTGCCCCGGCTGGATAATTGAGCAACGGACAGTGTAGCTTTCTTCTGCTTCTTTTGACGAGTAAACATGTAAAAAGTTTTCTGCTCGTTCAAATTTCTGCGCATTGTCCATTTCAAAGCCGTCCGGCACATAATGATCGCTGTATCCATCCGGCAATCGTTCCAGCGGTTCGCCATCCACCTGATAAGTCAACTGCATCTCAATGGGCAGAAACTTTTGAATCATCGTGTAGACTGCCTTGCGGAAGTCTGCGCTGACCGCAAGTGCGCCAAGGGTCAGCACCACCAGCGTCAAGGCTGCAACCAACACCCGTTTCAACATCGGACGGTGTTTTTTCCTCCGTAATGCCACTGCCATTCGTTCATCCCATTGAGAAGTATCCGGGTAAAGTTCTTCAAGTTGTTCTGGTGTTGGCAGTGTATCCAGTTCCTTTTGTGCATCTGCACGAAGTGCAATCATCAAGGCCGCTTCAAATGAAATGTTTGTCTGCTCACTCATGGTTACTCAACTCCTTCCATAATAGTTTTCTCCCTCGAAAGAGCCGTGTTCGTACCACTTCGTCCGTTAATCCCAGCGATTTCGCAATCTCACGATTTGTATATCCCATTGCCAAAAGGCGTAATGGGTCACGATATTTCGGTTTCATTTGTCCAATCAGTTCTGTCAACCTCTCGATATTGTCAACACTGATTATTGCATCATCTGGCACTGGCGCATTATCCTCAATATCTGGGATTTCTTCCAGCGATTCTTCGCGCCGCTTGCGAAGCTGATCATACGCACGGCTTCTACTACAACTAACGAGATAGGCAGCGAGTTCGTGACAGTTTTCTCGATGAATTTTAGAAAAATTTTTTGCAACGTACAAAAATACCTCTTGTAGCACATCCTCTGCCAGATACGAATCATCCATGATTTTGTAAGCGGTATGGTAAACCAGCCGTTTGTATGTATTGTACACCTCGGTAAACTCTTCTTCAAAGCTTCGATCATCAAGCACACTTAGATATAACGCAAGCAACGCAATCACCTCTATCTACATTGATTGTGTGTAGTGTACCACGAACCAATAAAAATGTCGAATACAACCAACTTTTGAAAAGGAGCGTGATGCCATTGACCCAACCGAAAACCGATCTCGCCTATCTCCGCAGCGAGAAAGCCAAAGCAGAACAGCAGCTGCGCTACTACCAGCACCGGGAGAAAATTCTGGAACACCAGATACCGGAGCTGACCCGCAAAGCCCGTGTGCATCGTCTGTGTACCCGTGCCGGAATGCTGGAAAGTTTTCTGATTGCGCCGGAAGAACTCACCAACGATCAGGTGATGGAGCTGCTGAAAATTGCGTTCCGTCAACCAGAAGTTGCGCTGGCACTTGCAAAGATGATTCACGACTTGCAGGAACGCCGCAGCGTTTCAAACCCTTTAGAATAAAGACCTGCTAATAAAAGTCAAGCCCTAAAATAAGAAAATTCGCCAACCAACCGCTGCCCATGACAAACAGCATTCAAATGCTAGTCAAAACACAGCGAGGGCGACGGAGGGGATAGCAAAGCAAGCCCAGCCAGCCCTCGCAAAATCAGGATAGCATTTGAATGCTTCGGTTTGTCAAGGGTTCGCTGCGCCAGCTAAGTGGTTCTTTGGATTTAGCTCAGGCTCAAGAGGAAATTACGTCCAAAAACAAATATCCATGCTTACTGTGAGCGTTCGGAGTCCATTACAGCTTTCACTTTAGCGTAGTAGATTCGTAAGAACTTGTTGGCCGAAGCCATCATGTAAACTTTGTAGGGCTTTCCCTCTGAGCGCTTTTTGTTCATGAACTGAAAAACAGGTTCATCCTGTGGCTGTGTTTGCAAAATAACAGTCATAATCAGAAAAAGTGTTCTTCGCAAAACTGCTGAACCAACTTTGCTGATTCCTTTGTCATTCCCAACGACCTTGCCAGAGTCGTTTGGCTGCGGCTCAATTCCCGCAAAAGCAATGAGAGATTTCTTGGAGGAAAAGCGGCGGACATCTCCGATTTCGGCCATCAGCTGAGGGCCGAGAGAAGGGCCGACGCCGTACATTTCCATCACGGTGTCAAATTCAGGAAGCTGCTGAGAGAGGCGAAGCATTTCCTGCCGGAATGCAGCAACTGACTGAGATACGGCTTTCAATTGAGCGACCTGTTGCTGGATAAGGAGTTTTGAGGTGGGCGATTTCGGAAGAGAAGCGGAATTAACGGCACAGGCATAGATCTCGTCCGATTTTGAACGAGTGAAAACGTATCCGTGTTTCTGGCACCACTTCAGATATTTTTTGGCAAAAGCATTCGCAGAAAGACTTGAAACGCACTCGCTGTGCCAGAAGTCTCCAATAAAATCGACCCATTTCTCGCACCCATTGTTCTTCACGGGGCTTGAAAACAATTTATTTGCATCTGGAAAGGTCAGGTCAAGAGATGAAATCAGATTATTCTTCAGCATAGTACGAATCGCTACGGCCTGCTGGTATTGGCGATAACAATTTTTCAAAGCCAGCCGGGTATCATCTTCTGGAAGGTACTGCCGCAGCCGTGTCCACTTGTCGAGCGTATAGTTGGCGATTTTAACAGCGTCTTTTTTGTCCGTCTTGACACGTCTTAAACTGTTGTTGTCGTAGTCGTGAATTAGAACAGGGTTGACTACGGAAACAAATAAGCCCGCATCGTGTAAAACGAAAGCAACCGGTTTGTGGTAATTCCCGGTGGCTTCCAGAACAACGCGTGTCTCTCCGTCCAGAGCTTTGAGCTTCTCCGCCAGATCGTGCAGGTTCTGGGCGGTATGTAAAACTTCAAAAGGTTCGAGTACCACTTCTCCGAAGGGGCGCATAACACAAACCATGCTCTTCCCTTTGGAAACGTCAATGCCTACTGCGTTCATGATCTTTCCTCCATTTTTTGTATTTGCAACCGGAATCCATCTTTACTCGTTGCCGATTCAATCTATTGGGTGACACGAACGCTCCGCTTGGCGGTGGCTCAACCTGCTTAAAACGAATGCTACAACAAGAGAGATGGCGAACTGTCTTTGTTGCGGGCGTAACTGCCCAGGGCGCAATGCGTCAGCCGATTACTCTCTTATTGTAACTTAGGTACGAGTTGGAATGGAATATGGCTGGCTACCATATCCGGTCCCAACCCTATTGTAATAGGGCGCAATTATACACCGTTCCGGTGAAATTGCGGTCTTGCAGACGGCTCGATGAAATCGAAGCTGGCGTTTGTGCGCCAGCCCGATTCCATCCCAAGGAAAACTGCATTTTCCTTGCGCTGCTTTGCAGCTATCCTTTTGCCCGCTACCATAAAACACGCATAGAAAAAGCCGATTGGAAACAGAAACATTTCCAATCGGCTTATCTTTTTGTTAGGCAGATTTCTTTTCAGCTAATGCCCGGACTTCCTCAATTGAAAGGTCGGTGTACTTTGCCACCTTTTCACAAGGCACACCATCTGCCAACATTGCCAATGCGTGTTTGACCGATGTTTCATGCTCGGTTTCATCCCGCATCTTTTCCATAGCTCTGCACATAGCTGCCACTCCCTTCGTGTCTTCTTTGAAATAACGAACCCTCTGTGCCAAAATGGAATAATTCATATCCTTCGAGTTGGTACAGAAAAAGTCGTGCATCAGTTTTCCTAATGCGGTTTCGTCCTTGATTTGTGAGTTCACATAAATAATGTGCGCCTGATCGTTGAAAAACGTTCCCGTTTCCCGGACTGTACGGTCAACATGATAAATTGGAAGGCCTGCCTTTAATACGTCATTCTCGGTGATAAAGATAACGTATGTTTCGTTCAGCGCATCGTAATCATCGCCCGCATCAGTCAAGTTTGCATCCAGCAGACTGCTATTGTACCGTGCGCGCTTTTCACTAGCACCACGGTCACTGCGCTGCACCTCAATATTATATGCACGGTTTTCCTGATCCACTGCCAAAATATCCAATCGGACTGAACGCCCTTGCAGATTTTTGATGCTGTACTGGCCGTGAACCTCTTTGACAGTCAAATCATCCCGCTTCAAGATGATCTGCAAAAGGAACTCGGCACAGGCGCTATCTTCAAAAACTGCGGCCATGAAATCGTCATCAATCAAACGCAATCCACGCAACCGCTGCAAATCTTCTTCGTGTTTCCGTTCAAAATCCAGTTCCTGTTGTGATTTTCTTTCCGACATTGGCTCACCAGCTTTCTGTTTACTTATCCAAGATAATAGT
>OHOK01000896.1_pt1 | contig 13257 bp, 10 predicted proteins | sample 1569731 | NCBI WGS metagenome assembly OHOK01 (sample SAMEA3879559, study PRJEB24766) | human gut metagenome | biome: human-associated habitat; feature: feces | place: USA | collected 1985/1987
AGGTCAAAGCCCCCGAAAGGGGCGAAAAGTCCTCCATCATGGACAGGCTCAAGTCTGCAAAGGCTGAAAAGCAGAAGGAATGCTGCCCTCCCAAAAAGCACAAAGGAGAGATTGAGCTGTGAGCAGAAGTCAGAAATGGCGGCAGGAGTGGTCGTTCTTCATCGGGGACAGCGGACGCCGGAAGTATAACCGCTTCTGCGTCCGCTGCGTCCATAGCTGCAAGCAGAGCTTCCGTGCGGATCTCATCGCCTGTCCGCACTTCTCCCGCAAGGCATCGCGGTGTAGACAGTTAGGGGTCGAAAAAGCCTGTGATTGCAAGCCTCAGAGCGACGAGGAATGACCGCCCAGTGTGATTATATTCCTCGCACAGTTCCAGCAATAGAGCGAGAATAAGGGTCGATTTCGGCACTTGTTTGAATGCCCGGAAAACAAACCAAGAGCCTCTGTCGATGCCCGTTTTGGGCGTCGGCAGAGGCTCTTTTTTTATGACATATTCAAAATAGCGGACAGCAGCTCTTGAACCTGTTGCCGGTATTCCGGCTTTATATCCGAAATACGTCTGGCAAGCGCAAGGGCTTCCGCTTCTGGCTCATCGGTCCCAAAGATAATTCGGTCCGCACTGACGCCCAGCAAACGGCAAAGACGCTGCAAGGCTTCAAGAGAAATACCGGAAGCACCACGCTCAATAGCGCTCAGGTGATTCGGCGTCATGCCAAGCATTTCTGAGAGCGTGTCCTGCGTATAGCCCGCCTGTTCTCTTGCCACTTGAATATTGCCGCCGATTTCAATATTGATGTCCTTCTTCTCTCGCATAGCCTCACCACCTTTGCATTTAGTGTACCTAACGGCGGTGTCATTATCCACGGTACGCCGTCGTTGATTTTACTAACGACAATGCGTTGACTGTCCGTGATGAGGGTGATAGAATGGAGTTACCTACCAAAAGAGTGAAAGAAGGGGTGTCATGTCGCGCATTATTGAGTTTAGAAAGTCTGCTCAAAAAGCTGCAAAGCAATCCGTTCAAGGCAAGACTTGTGCGTTTACCGGTCATAGACCGCAGAGTCTTCCGTTCGGCTTTGATGAATCCGATAAGCGTTGTACTTCTTTGAAATCTGTTATGCGGGATCAGATTGTAGCACTCATCGAGAACGAGGGCGTCACGCATTTTATTACCGGCATGGCTCTTGGCGTCGATATGTACGCTGCGGAAATTGTACTCGATTTGAAATCAAAATACCCTCACATTACTCTGGAAAGTGCAATCCCTTGTGAGACACAAGCGATCAAATGGTCTGTGGCTTCACGGGAACGGTATTATAATATCGCGGCAAAGTGTGACAAGGAGACCATGCTGCAACGGGAGTACACGTCGGACTGCATGGACAAGAGAAATCGGTACATGGTCGATCACGCCGATTATATTCTCGCAGTATGGAATGGATGCCCCAGCGGTACCGGGAACACCGTGAGATATGCCCACAAAAAGGGCAAATCTATCATCGTTATCAATCCGGTTTCCCTTGATGTCACGCGGGAATAAGGCAAAAATCCCACTCCTGAATCAAGAGTTGTGAAAACCGTGAAGTATTTCCCGATAGTGAATACACATTGCACTACTCGGTGATTATTGGAAACGTGTACGGCGTATGCTGCCCAGTGAACATCTCCACGGAACACATCGAATTTTCACGGCTTCGTAAAACGGAAAGTGTCACCTTATGAACAGTCCCTTGCCGAGAAAAAAATAAATCGCTGGAAACGGGAACGCCCCCGGCACTGTGCGTCTGGCACAGTGTCGGGGGCGTTTTTCCGTGTCTTAGTTATGAGCCAGTCCATTTAGGAGCAGCTTTCGATAGTCCACATCCAAGACGCAGCGATGGAAGTCCATCAGACGGTGTTCGTCGAACAGCTTTTCACAGAGCTTGGTCAGCGGATGATTCATCAGCTTTGCAGAAATGCCAGTCTCGTTGAAAAACCTTGCCCATGTGAAGACCTCTTCTAAATCCTCCTGCCCAAGCGTGGCAGGAATGATGGCGTTGCAGAGACGGACAATGGGGCTGTCCGCAAATCGCTCTGCGACTTCCTCCGGTGTGCATTCATAGCGGTCACAGTCAAAGGAAAGCGCATCCTCAATTTTAAGATAATTTTCGGTTTCATCCCGCGTCAAGGTTATGGTGTAGTCTCCCATACCGGACGGCACATCAATATTCTCCATGACATCAAGCTCGTAACGGGATCCGCCGATGATCGCTTCAAAGGAGAAGGACTGACAGATTACTGCTGGGTTCTTGTCTATCTTGTCCTCATTCAGAAAGGACAGCGGATTGTACTCTGTTAGTTCCCAGTCGATTTTTCCTCTCTCTGTTTGCTCGGCAATCTGCTGGATCAGATGTTGTTCTTCTTCGTGCAGATTTTCATTGTACATCATGATACACCTCCGTTTTCTGATTGTCGTTTTTGGGGGGGCTGTTCTATGTTTCCGAAGAGAATGCCGTTTGTACCATCATTCCTTGGCTGAGGGCAGACCTTCGTAAAACTTCCTCAGTTCGTCCAGACTGCTTGTACGATTCTTGATAGGCAGGGAGTCCCATGTGATGTCATGATAGCGTTCAGGCGGCTCGTCCCGCAGTCTTCGGTCGATGATGCAGACAATGCCGGTGTCTGTGAAATTGCGGATCAATCGCCCGATACCTTGCTTGAGCTTGATAATCATTTCGGGAACGCGGACATCCATCAGAGCGTCCTTTGCGACGGAACACTTATACTCGATAATTGGATCGGGGACAGGGAACGGAAGCCGGAAAATGATGACATTGGAAAGGCTTTTTCCTTCAATGCTGATACCTTCCCAATATGCACCCGTCCCCAGAAGCACGGAGTTCGTATCTTCCTTAAACTCATTCAGCACCTTGTCCTGCGACGATCCCGGCTGCTGCATCAGGATTTTGTACGGAAGATTTTTCTCACTGAGAATGGAGTAGACCTCTTCCATGTCGGTCTTTGCCGTAAACAGTACGAGTGCCTTTCCGTTGGAAATGCTCAGGATCTCAAGCAGTCGCTCCACGCCCTTTTCAATGAAGGCTTCATGTTCTCTGGTCGGGTGCGGGAGATCGTCGCAATAGTAGATCATGGCGTGTTCATCGTATGGATATGGGGAAGGCTTTGGCTCGGATAAGCAGCCGCGATCACCAGCGGGAAAGCCGGTATTGCTGATAAAGTAAGAATACTGTTCTTCCAGAGACCCGCTCGTGGCGTTCGTCAGCGTGGCAGAGGTCAAGATGGTTCTTTCATCACCATTGAAGTATAGGCGGCTCACAATTTCCCTTGTGTTTTTAGGGCAATAGACGAGTTCCGTGTTGCTGCCGTGCTGCTCAATCCAGATCAACATATCATCTATCCGGTCAAGAAGCTCTGAAAGGGACTCGCTGACGGCATCCAGATCATCAGAGGCAGCAAAGGAACGGTTGTTTCTGAAATCCATGCTGGAATAAATCTGAATGCTGGACGAAAGGTTGTGTATGGCGGCGTTCATCTCGGTAAGCAGTTCAATCGCACTGCCATTGTTGTCGAAGAAAAAGCGGTCAGCGTAGCGCATATCCTGATCTGCATCGTCGATCTGCTTTTGAACTTGTGCTTTCAGGCAGTTATAGAAGGCGATGATTGCGCTCTCTGCCTCTCGCTTTTCACCGGACACACTGCTTTGGTCAGAGGGTCGCAGTTCATAGAATGCGCTTTTAATCATTCCAAAGAGCATACCTTGCCCGAAACGCTCCGTTGTGGCACTCCGCACCTTATCATCCAAGTTGTGCGCTTCATCCACGACAAGCAGATCAGCGGCGGCGTTAATCAGTCCGTCCTGCCCGCGTCGTAGTTTCATGAGATGCTGGGTAAGAAAGTCCTGATTGCACAGAACAACACCGTCCGTGTATTTTAACGATGCACGGACCTTGTAATACTTGCATTTCTTTTCGCAGGAGCCGCAATTCTTCATGCTGAACCGCTGCACGTTTACCTTGTCCCAGACGCCTTGCGGCAAAACCTCCGGGAAATCCTTGCGTTCCTCATACCCCTGCTGGATTCCTTCTTTGAGCGCGTCCGGTGGGTCTGCTTTCGGGTCACACATATATTCGTCTGCGCGTTTGTTGCAGAGATAATGGGTCTGTCCTTTAGCGAGGATGACATCTCTGTTCAGCCCAAGAAGGGGCATTACCGTGTGGACATCGCGCCAGAGCTGTTCTTGAAGTGCAATGGTCGAGGTTGCGATGATAACCGGCTTGTTCATGCGTTTGCTGTACAGCAGCACCGGCACAAGATAGCCAAAGGACTTGCCAATGCCCACGCCAGCTTCAATCGCAAAGTGCTGATCGTTTATGAGGGCGTCCACAATCTCAAAGGACATATCCTGCTGCCCCTCACGCATTTCCAATCCATGCTGCGGGGCTTCATCCCAAAAGAAGGTGCTGACTTGCTCACTCATGGAGTACAGCTCTGCTTTTCTGCGCTTTTTCCGTTCCTCCGATGTATTGAATCCAAAATAGAATCTGTTGTCCATCCACATTCCTCCCGGAATAGAAACCAAGGCTATCCGCGTTTCAGTTCAATGCTGACGTTTCCGTTCTCGTCGATGGTCAGCGTCATGTGCCTGATGTGCTTCTCATAGAACTGCCGCCGCTCTGCGGGAGACATTTCGATCCTCGTGTTTCGCAGAGCTGCATCAAACATATCGTTGACATTCAGGTGAACGGAGTTGTCAATCCAGCGGTACATCTCCTTGAACAGTGCGTTTTTCTTGATGTCCTCGCTGTTGCCGGAGTAGAAGTCATCCAGATAGCAGTAGAATATCCCGGATTCTGCAAGTGCCGCCTTCATATCCGGTCCGCATTTTTCCCGCTCAATCATGACAAGGAATCTGGCGTCCGGTAAGGAAGAGATCAGCCCCCAGTAGTCGGAATCGCTTGAGACGATGACGAAGGAATCCACTTGCTTCTGGTAGTGTTCCTGACAGGCTCTTGCGGTGAGCTTGATGTCTACCAGTGATTTGTTCTGCTTGATCCGCTCAATCATGATATGTTCAACGGGGATGCGGGTGTAGTTTTCAAGAATCCGCCATGCCGTAGCGGTATGTACGTCGTCAAAGAGAATGATCGCCGTAATCTTCTGCATGACCTCATAATCAAGGTTTTTGAGCGTGGCGCACAGCTTGTACGGGTCAGAGTTTTCGCAGTCCACTACCAATACGGTCTTCTCACTGTCATCTATGAAGTCGTAGATATTGTTTTTTACAAAAGCCCCTGCATCGGAGACTTTACTGTATTCCGTGAAGGCGTCGCAATGCCATTGATAAAGCAGGGTAGCAAACTTCTTGTCATTATAGAGGACATTACCCTCGTCCATCGGTACCCAGTTGATGTACATTTGATAGGGGTAGTAGGAGAGACTTGCGTAATAGATGTCCGCAGCATCTTTCGTTCCGTCCTCTGTCAAGCCGTTTGGCATAATGAACAGCTCTTTTATGTACGCCCAGTTAATCCAGATTGGAAAGAGGCTTTTGCAGTTGTTAATGCGGTCTGAAATCAGCCGGTTGATCTCGATAATGTGGTGGCAGAGCTTTGTACTCGACTTTTTTATAAAGCTGATTCCGTCATTTGAAAGCTGCTGCATACTGGAAGCCGGGATGATCTCTGGCATTGAAAGCAGCCCTCGATACTCCATTCGCATGATGTCATTTATTTTCCGGTAGTTGCGCTCAATGGCGGTGCGGATGATACATAGATTACGAATGATACGGGCATTTTTATCCTGTTCAAGCCGGTTGTATATCTCTATCTTCGGCGGCTCGTGTTCATTTTGGAAAATACGAAGCGGGACGCCGATCAGGTAAGCGACCTTTGACACAAGCTCATAGGTGCTGTCTTTGTAGGCAATCTGTTCTCCGGCATATTCGATTCCATTCAACATGACTGAATTGCCCATGATCTACTCCTTTCTCGTAGGGGAGTTAAGCGGTCATTACATTGTCCGTCCACATCTCACACTGGCTCATGACAGTCTGGACAGCATCATCCATACCCTCAGGCGGATATTTGTGTTTTTTCAGCAACCTTTTGACCAGGCGGCGCATTCCAGCTCTTGCGCTCTCTTTCTTTTGCCAGTCTATTGTCTGGTTTTTGCGAAGCAAATCTGTCAGTTCTTTCGTGATAGCAATAAGCTCATCATGCTCGTAAAAGTCCTTGATTGCTTGCGGCTTTGTGAGGGCATCATAGAAAGCAAGCTCGTCCGCTGTCAATCCGAGTTTTTCACCCTCGGCGGCAGCAGCGGCAATGTCTTTCGCCAGCTTGAGTAATTCTTGAATGACTTCCTCGTTGGTCAGCATTCCGTTCAAATAGCGGTTCATTGCGCTCTGAATGATTTCGGAGAACTTTTCAGACTTGACAATATTTGTTCGACGGTAAACAGAGACCTGTTCGGAAATCAGTTTTTTCAAGAGTTCGACTGCAAGATTCTTCTCCTTCATGTTTGCCACTTCTTCAAGAAACTTCGGATCGAACAACGAAAACTCAGTCTGGACATCGGAGAAGAGGTTGATAACACCTTCGCTCTTGATGCTGTGCTTCAAAAGCTCGTTAATGCGCTCATTTACTTCCGGAAGCGTAAACTTCTTTCCGGTACCGCCTGAAACCAAGCGCACGGTCATTGTTCTTACGGACTCGAAGAAAGCTGCCTCCATGCGAGTTTGCTCGTCTACCAAGCTGCTGCACAGCGAAAGTGCCTGCTTGAGAAGCAGGGCTTCTTTGATAAACACATTCTGTGTCTTCTCATGGTCGGGAAGCTCGTACTCTGCAACACTCTTGCCGAGTATGAAGTTCACTCCGCCGCTGATGAGCTTCGCCCTGTCAAGGTCGCTTCCGGTCATGAATTTCTCATAACTGAATCCGTGGAACAAATCTCTGCAAATAGAGAGCTTTTCAAGGAACTTCGGATATGCAGCCTTGCTTACATCTGTATCACCATAGTTCTTCTTGTCTCTGGCAGTATAGTCGTTCATTGCCTGTTTCAGTGCAGCCGCAATACCAACGTAATCGACAACCAAACCGCCTTCTTTATCTTTGAAGACACGATTGACGCGGGCGATAGCTTGCATCAGGTTGTGTCCAGCCATCGGCTTATAGACATACATCGTAGCAAGGGAGGGAACATCAAAGCCGGTCAGCCACATATCCACGACGATGGCGATTTTCAGCGGAGAGTTGTTGTCTTTGAATTTCCGCGCCATATCGTCCTTATGAGCTTTGTTGCCGATAATCTCACGCCATTCTTCGGGATCGTTATTGCCTTGCGTCATGACCACTGCAATCTTTTCCGTCCACGCTGGGCGTAGCTCAAGAATGCGCTTATAAATCTTCATTGCTATGGGACGCGAATAAGCAACGATCATCGCCTTGCCGGTTAGGATATTCTCACGGTAATTCTCGTAATGATCAAGAATGTCATTTACCAAGGAATTGATCGTCTGGTCGGCACCGAGGATTGCTTCCATCTGACCAAGTTCCTTTTTGCTCTTTTCAATGACATACGGATCGGCGTTGTCAGCCATAATGTCATACTCATTATCGATCAGATGGAGGGTGTTCTCGTCGAGTTTCAGGTGAATCACACGGCTCTCGTAGTAGACGGGTCTGGTCGCGCCATCTTCAACTGCCTGTGTCATATCATAGATGTCGATGTAATCACCGAAGACTTCTCGTGTGCTGCGATCTTTTGTGGAGATCGGTGTTCCGGTGAATCCAATGTAGGTCGCATTAGGAAGCGTGTCTCTTATAATGCGGGCAGTGCCGATAACGGTTTTCGCCTCGACTTCGCCGTTGTCCTTCTGCTTGACCACAACCTTCTCATTGAGACCATATTGCCCACGATGCGCTTCATCAGCCATCACGATAATGTTCCGGCGTTCCGAAAGAGCTTCGTTGCTTTCTTCAAACTTCTGCATGGTCGTGAAGATTATGCCGTTTGCCTGTCTGTTTGCAAGCAGTTCTTTCAGATTCTTGCGGCTCTCAGCGTGCTGCGGCGTTTGCCGGAGGAAGTCCTTGCAGCGGGCGAATTGTCCGTAAAGCTGGTCGTCCAGATCGTTACGGTCGGTAATGACAACGATAGTGGGGCTTTCTAACGCTTCTTGCAGATAATGAGCATAGAAGACCATAGACAACGATTTTCCGCTGCCCTGTGTATGCCAGAAGACGCCGCCCTTGCCGTCTGTCACAGTCGCGTGCTTCGTAGACTCAATCGCCTTTTTGACTGCAAAATACTGATGATACCCAGCGAGTATCTTGAATGTATTCTGTCCATCCACATTAAAGCAGATGAAGTTTTTCACGATGTCAAGGAAGCGGGTCTTCTCAAACAGTCCTACAAAGAATGTGTCAAATGATGCGTGTTGCGTATTCTCATAGCTGCCGTCTGTTGTTTTCCACTCCATAAAGCGGTCTTCGCCGGACGTGATTGTACCAGCCTTTGAAGTGGTCAAGTCGCTCATGACACATACCGCATTATAAATGAACATAGAGGGGATCTCATACATATAGTTCCGGAGCTGGCGGTATGCTGCGGAAGCGTCGGTTTCTTCGCGGGACGGAGACTTCAACTCCACAATGACGAGCGGGAGACCATTGACAAAGAGAATCACATCTGGTCTTTTTTCGGAGTTCTCAATGAAAGTCCATTGATTCGCAACTGTGAACTCGTTACTGGCAGGATTTTTGAAGTCTACAAGGTAAACAAGGGTAGAGCGTTCTTCACCCTTGTCATAGTATTTTACCGGGACTCCGTTTTGGAGGTAGTCCATAAAGACCATGTTCTTCTGCAAAAGCGTTCCGGTTTCAAAGTTCTTGAGCTTATAGATTGCCTCCGTCAGAGCGTCCATAGGCAGGCTCTTGTTGATCCGCTGCAAGGAAGGTAGCAGAACATCCTCATAAAGCGGCGAGTGATAATCGCGCTCCACGTCCGGTCCATAGATATAGTTATAGCCCAGTTCTTCATTGAGAAGCTGCAAGACAGCGTTCTCGTAATTTGATTCTGTAAAATATCCTGCCATAGTTTGTCACTCCCTTTTACGCCAGACTCGCCCCGAACTGATCCAGCGTGTTTTCTGCATCTCTGTCAGTGACGGGCTTATTCATCGCTTTTTCAATTAGGTTTAGAAGGCTTTTTGCTCTGTCGATGAAATAGCCATTGAAGTCATCTGCCTTCAATTCTGCATAGTTGATAAAGTGCGATTCCACCCGTGCTTGCAACTCATTCTCGGTCAGTCCATCAACCTTCTTTAGAATTGCCCCCAGATACTCACTCGGCGCATTTCCGCCAATCGAGCGGTTGGTGGCTGGAAGAATCGGGGTCTTGTTAATGATGGAATTATACCGTTCGCGCTTGATGCCCATTTTCTCGCAATATGCTTCGGGGAATATATGGTGAATATCCGGAGACTCAAGCATACTGTTTACAATGTCAATCGTCGTGTTGTTCATAAAGTCACGACACTTCTCCTTGTAAAGAAGAGCCATTATACCTTTATATGCCGCGCTCAAGCGAGTTTGAAGGGTTAGCAGCCGCGTAGAAGAAAAGACTGCGCTGTTAATCGTGTGCATTGCATTCGGACGTCCATTGACCTCTTCAACCATGTCCTCAATGTCATAGGCATAGCGGGTTTCGTTCGCACCGCCATACATCTCACCCAAAATCCCGCACCAATACCACCGAGAAAGAGTTTTGATTGTGTTTGGCTCATTGCATTTGGATTTTCCGAGAACAGCGCAGATTGCCGCAAGTGGAATCAACTGCGTTGTATAGGGCAAATCTCTTTGACGGAAAACGCACTGATCCCGAAGAAGAAACTCCTTTGCGATTTTGAACCCAGACAGCACTGCATCCCGGTTCGCTATGTACGATTCATAAGGAAGTCCCAGAACATCTTTCTTTTTGCAGGAGATTGTGTTTGTCTTTCCAGACTGCTTGTTCAAATAGCTTGTATAGAGACAAACCGTTGTCAGGAAGGTAGTCTCATCAATCCCATCGAACAGGTCTGTTCTCAGCGTGTCACCGAAACCGCAAATTGTATTTCGACACTGCACCCAGTCTTTTCTCAGGTCAAAGTCTCTTGTGGCATAAGTTGCGGTAACAAGCTCAAACACCGTGAGAGGAACACCGCCAGTATTGACGTTCTCAAACACCTTGCACACTGCCTCTCGCGGCGTGGACTTGTCCAGCGTAATCACAGGCAGCTTATACCCGGAAATTGTATTCAGCACATCCGCCTGAAAACGCTTGAACTCGTCCATTGCCTCCGGCTTCATTCCATAGTGCGTCATGTAGCCCATGAACCAGTCCATAACTGCGTTGCTGTCGAATACGATATTGACCGGAAACAGCTTGTTCTCGTATTCATATTCTCTGGTGGAGAGATCGAGCTTCACATCCCGGTCAAAGTTCTCTTTAATCTTACGGTCTTCGGGGATGGAGAGGACAGCATCAAAACGATCCTCATCATCGTCGAGGCACTTCTCCATTGAGAGATAGTAATAACGCTTAATAGCCTTGCCTTTTTCTGTTTTGGTCGAGACCGGCTCTTTAGAGGATGTTGCCTGATAAATTGAAGTAAGCCGCTGCTGACCATCGAGAATCAAATGCTCCGGCTTCACAGAAACGCCTTTTACGCCCGTAATTGTACGGTATTTGAATTGGATGTCCGGATTGCCGTATTGCAGCCGCATGATGGCACCCATAGGATAACCCTGTGATAAGCTGGCGATAATGCCTCTAATTCGGCTATCATCCCAAGTCCAGTCGCGCTGAAACTCCGGCAACTGCATTGAGCCGGACTTAACTTCCGCTAAAAGCTGACTTAGGTTTGTATCAAGAGATTGTGGTGAAATAATCACGTCTGCGCCTCCTTCATTGAGTCTTACTGATCGGACGAGCCCAGTCTGCTTTCCAAATCTGAAATATCACTGCGTATGGAAGAGATGTCCGACTCAATATCTTCGATTCTCGAAGTTAATGTTATCTGCTGAAATTGAATATCCTCGATCTGCGCGTATAAGCCACGCATTGCCAAAATTAGCTCAACCATCAGCCCCTTGTCATCAAGGGAGAGAAGGCGTTCTTTTTCAGTCTGTATCTTTTGAGCCTCCTGTTGAAGCCGCTCTTCCTCACGAGCTGCTTCTGCTGCGGCTTTCTCAAGACGAAGCCGTTCCTTTTCAAGCCGCTTTTTCTGGCGCTCGTCTTTGCTTCTTTTCAAGCTCTCCTGAACTTTATCAAACATGGTATATCCTCCATATCAGGTAAACGATAATTTAGCTGTTCTTTTGCAAACGGTATATCAAGAACGGTTTGGCGATGTTGATATAGCAGCCAAACAGGGAGCCCTTTCGGATATTTGCTCGTATTCCAAAGATAGAGTAGCTGTTTCTGAGCTGGATGTCACCACTTACTTCTCAACGGAGAATATGCTACCGAGGAAAGCCGGCTCTACTGCGGCTACAAGCCTCCCAACAACGCCGCAGACTACTGCTTGCCACAAGGGTGATACTTTGATTTCTAACATTCGCCCTTACTTTAAGAAAATTGTCTACTGTGAGGACGAGTGTGGCTGCTCGACCGATGTTCTTTGCTTCACGCCTAATCAACCTCAATACTCAGCGTACCTATTCAGCACGCTATATGCCGACAAGTTCTTCGCATTTATGGTTGCTGGAGCCAAAGGAACAAAAATGCCTCGTGGAGATAAACAGCAGATTATGACATATCCCATTGTTTTGCCGTCAGAAGTAGCGTTAGTCGAGTTTAATACCATTGCATTACCACTGATTAAGCAGATCTATTCCAATAGAGCTGAGAACAAACGGCTTTCGTTACTGAGAGATACGCTTCTTCCCAAGTTGATGTCTGGCGAACTGGATGTATCCAACATCGACCTTTAAGCCGCTAAATTATCGTTTAGCTTTTGGTTGTTCTCAATTTTATCATCCAGTGATGAGAGAACAGCGGCTATCCGTTTCTGGTTGTTCAGATCCGGTAAGGCGATTTCGACCTCTCCAAGAAGTTTCGTATTGATAGAAGGCATGGTCGCGCCTACTGCAATATTCCGAACAAACTGCTTGGTTTCTTCTAAACAGAAATAATAATATAGGTACAGAGAATCAACCGGTTCAGTTGGGCGGACTCGCAAGCAACGTCCCGAGAACATCCATCCGTCGTGTGATTTATCAACATAGGAACAGCGGTCAACAGACCCAACTCGGCTGAATACAATATCGCCAGTTGAAAGAGTATACTTAATCAACCGCGCTTTATCGCTGTCGGAAACTCTGGGGAGATTTTGCTCGGTGAATACTCGGTTCCCAAGATGTTCAACAGTGACAATAGGGGTTCCGGTTTCAACGTAGTCTTCTTTGTGGAGTTGGCTTCCGAACGGACCAGTCTGTATGTCTGCGATGGTTTTAAGTTGCGTCATCCTCATTTTCATCCCATCCTATCCAATGAATTTTCTATGTGCCAGCTTCACATTCTGTTGTTTCACCATTGCATAGTGCAATGTGGTGTCGATTTTCTGATGCCCTAAGAGCTGCTGGACTTGCTCTATGGGCATTCCTTTGTCTATGGCAGTAGTAGCCAGTGTGCGCCTGAACTTGTGAGGGTGAACCTTCGGGATATTCAGACGCTTTCCCAGCTCCCGAAGGCGTGTCTCCACTCCGCCGATCATCAATCGGTCAAAGGGAGCTTTCAGGGAAACAAACAAAGCCGGGTTTTCATCCGATCTGCCCTCAAGATAGTTTTGAAGGTGGATCTTCGTCCTTGCGTCGAAGTAGACCAATCGCTCTTTATTGCCCTTGCCGATAACTACGCATTCGCGTTCGTTGAAGTTGATGTCTTCGCGGTTTAGCGTGACCAGTTCTCCAACACGCATTCCGGACGAAGCCAGAAGATCAACCATAGCCAAATCACGCGCCGTTGTACAGTTGTCGCGCATCATCTCCAACGCTTCATCGGTGTAGGTGTCCTTAACAACCTTTGCGGTTTTCACCTTATGAATCCGTCGCACCGGACTTTTCACGATGAAGTCCTCATCCTCAAGCCAAGAGAAGAAGCTGGACAGGATCCGGCGGATGTTGTCTATGGTCACTTTGCTCGACCTGCGCTGAACCTGATAGTTGGTCAGATAGCGGCGCAAATCATCTGTGGTGATCTGTCGCACAGCCTTTCCAACTC
>OHOK01000908.1_pt1 | contig 13170 bp, 10 predicted proteins | sample 1569731 | NCBI WGS metagenome assembly OHOK01 (sample SAMEA3879559, study PRJEB24766) | human gut metagenome | biome: human-associated habitat; feature: feces | place: USA | collected 1985/1987
CTTCCTTGGCGGACCAAAAGAGATAGTGTCCCAAATGCTCAAGCTTCATCAGTATGCTATCATGTCCTCCCCTACTGTCAGCCAGTATGCCGCTATCGTTGCCATGCACAGTTGTCAGAAGGATATAGATGCCATGCGTAACGAGTATAATATCCGCCGTCGCTTTGTGGTGGATTCTTTCAATAAGCTTGGTCTTAAATGCTTTGCACCACAAGGCGCATTCTATGTTTTCCCTTGTATCAAAAGCACAGGCATGACAAGCACCGACTTCTGCGAAAAACTTGTGTACACCAAAAAGGTAGCCGTCGTGCCGGGAGATGCTTTCGGCGAGTGCGGAGAGGGCTATGTGCGTGTCTCCTACGCCTATTCCCTTAACCACCTGAGAGAGGCTATCAAACGTATCGGAGAATTTTTAGAGGATATCAAAAATGGTAACGTGCAGTAATTTAAAAATAAAAGCCTACGGAAAAATAAATCTTGCATTGGATATCGTTGGTAAACGTGATGACGGCTACCATATGCTAAATACTGTCATGCAGTCAGTGTCCTGCTTCGACCTCTTGGACTTCACCCTCTCTGAGGGCGAGGGCATAGAGCTTACCTGCAAACTTGACAGCTTTCCAAAGGGCGAGGATAATATCATCACAAAAGCCTACCATGCCTTTGCCGACTTCACCCATATTGACTTCGGCTGTAAAATAACAGTGAATGTGGAGAAAAACCTCCCCTCACAAGCCGGCATGGGCGGAGGAAGTGCAGACGCCGCCGCTACCCTTAGAGCATTGGACTTCATGTTTGATACAAGGCTCACCGATGAACAGCTCTGCTCCATAGGCGTGGCTCTGGGCGCAGACGTGCCTTTCTGTATTACAGGCGGCACAAGGCTCTGTCAGGGCGTTGGCGAAATAATGAGCAACCTGCCCTCACCCGACTGCGCTTTCGTAATAATAAAACCTGACGTGGGTATCTCCACCCCTGAAGCTTTCAAAAAGTATGACAGCATTTCAAACCCAAAACGCTGTAATATGGACGTCCTGCTGAGATATATCGGCGGCGGAAAGCTTTTCGGCATATGCTCAAACCTTTTCAATGTGCTGGAATATGCCGCCGACCGTGATGAGATATCTCATGCAGTGCAGGAGCTTAAAAACAGCGGAGCTCTCTCCGCCCTTATGACAGGAAGCGGCTCAGCCGTTTTTGGAGTTTTTCCCGATATCGCTTCCGCACAAACAGCCGCAGAAAAGCTGTCAGGCTGGAACTATAAGTGCGTTTGTCAACCTGTAAAACAGGGCTGGGAATTTGTATATTAATGAGGTGAAATAATTGAGCAGAAATAAATGCAGAATTTGCGGATACCACTTTAAAAGCGATGATGAGATAATTTGTCCTGAGTGCTTCACAGCCCGTGACGAGGATATAAGCTGTAACAGCCTTTCAGATGACCTGCACTCTCATGATCTCCGTGCCGATAACGAGCAGGACGGCTGGTTCGGACAGTCTGAAAATGACACCTTCAAGGAAGAAAAAAACGATTTCGTTTCCGAGGAACGTAAAGAGGAAGCAAGTGACGAGAATTTCCAAAGCACCTATACCCCACCTAAAAACCCGACCCTTCCCCCAAGCTATTCAGATTCAAGAGCCGAAAAGCTTGCCGCCCTCAATAACTACAGCCAACAGCGTACAAGCTATAACCGCCCAAACAACAGCTCCTATAGCTTCAACGCCACGAACATAAACCACTCTAACAAAAAGAATGGCGGCAAAGGCTGTGCCACCGCCGTTGTGGTCATAATAATCCTTATGGCTATCCTCCCAACTATCATAGGCTTTGTCTCATCAAAAATAATTTCAAGCAAATATGACGACTATAACTATGACTACGATTATGACGATACCTATAGTGAAGCCGAAGATGACTACACCGACCATTCCAACCTCTATGTAGCGCAAGACGCTGAGGACGGTACCTACAGTGTTCAGTATCAAGGCTATACCCTCACCGAACGCAAAGTAAGCGACCTGACCGATGAGGAAAGAAACTCCCTTTCAGGCGGTATTATAAACGGTGACACAGTATGGGAAATAGACCTCGACCTTGATGTTAATATCAGCGATAGCAACAGACAGGTAAAATTCACCTTTGCCTACAACACCGCCTATGACGAAAACGATAATTCGTTTTTCTCAAACAACTTCTTCCCCGGTGAAAGCGACTACGAAGACGATATGACCTATACGATCAAGTTCCTTGTCCCAGCCGATTCAAAGCGCACCACGTTCACAGCCTGCTTCCAGAACGACGATTTTATAACAGATTCATTCCAGTTCAATATCCCCCTTGACGAAAACACAGACTCATCAGGCGACCTATCCTCTGACTCCTACACCAAAATAGGCGGAGTTGACACAGCGGCATGAACGATATTCTAAAAAGCTGTACCCTCTGTCCAAGAGAGTGCAAAGTGAACCGATACGAGCATAAAGGCTTCTGCGGTGAAACTGCCAAAGTAAGGATAGCCCGAGCCGAGCTTCATATGTGGGAAGAACCTTGTATCAGTGGCACAGAAGGCTCAGGAACAGTATTTTTCTCAGGCTGCTGTCTGAAATGCTGTTTCTGCCAAAACTACGAAATATCCGCTGAGAGCAAAGGCTTTGAGCTTACCGAACAAGAACTTGCCGACACTTTTCTGCGGCTTCAATCAATGTGCGCAAACAACATAAACCTCGTCAATCCCACCCATTTCGTTCCGCAAATAATCAAAGCGCTCGACCTCTGTAAAGATAAGCTCACTATCCCCGTGGTCTATAACAGCGGCGGTTATGAAAAGCCCCAAACGCTGGAGCTTCTTCGTGGCTATGTGCAGATATTTTTACCCGACCTTAAATATTTTGATCCTACACTTTCGGATAAATATTCCAAAGCCGCAGACTATTTTGAAAACGCCACTGCTTCAATACATAAAATGGCGGAGCTTTCAGGCAAACCCACCTTTGATGAAAAGGGCATAATGCAGAGCGGCACAATAGTCCGCCACCTTGTCCTCCCTACCCACCGTAAAGACTCCATAAAGCTTATGGAGTGGCTAGGCAAAAATTTTGACAAAAGCGAAATAATGATAAGTCTTATGAGCCAGTTCACCCCCGTGTATAAAGCCTTTGACTACAAAGAGCTTTGCCGTAAGACATCAACTTTCGAGTATAACACCGTCATTGACGCCGTGAACAAATACGGTTTTGAGGGTTTTGTCCAAAGCCGCACCTCCGCCGCCAAAGATTTTATCCCCAAATTTTATGACGAAAAATACTACTGATATCCAATTTTTTATCGGACTGTCATGCTAACACAGACAGCCCGATATTTTTGTAATAAAATTGTTATACATTCCCTATTGACATTTTGAACAAAAAAGTTTATAATGTTAATGTAAGTTTGGTAAAACAAACTTGAATGGGGTAACTTATGGGGTAAACATTAGTCACCAACCGTAAAAAAGGGCAGCAAAATTGCCGCCTGCATATAAGTTATCGAAAAGAGGTCATGCAAATGTCAAAGGCTTTCGGTTCAAGATATTCCATTGAAAATTCTGAGGAAGCAAAGGAGTATTTTGAGTTTGTAAAGGACCTGCTTGACAGCGATGTTGTAAACGAAATGAAAAATTTTCGTCATCACTATAGTACGACTTGCTATCAGCATTGCATCAATGTATCCTACTATAACTATCTCGTTTGCAGAAAATTGGGACTAAATTCAAGATCCGCAGCAAGAGCAGGTCTGCTTCACGATCTGTTTCTTTATGATTGGAGGGATCGTGAGAAGAAAAAAGGCGAAATGCCTCACGGAATGACCCACCCAAAGGTCGCACTCAACAATGCGAAACAGCATTTTGAGATAGGCAAACGTGAGGAGGATATGATAGTCAAGCATATGTGGCCGCTGACCCTGAAATTCCCTAAATACGCTGAATCTTACGTTATCGTGTGTATCGACAAATACACCGCAATGTTGGAAATAGGCTCTTATTTGGGTCAGAAAATGAAAGAAAAAGCGAAAGCAATGCGAACAAAACAGCATTAAACCAAAGCGGACAGGCACACACCTGTCCGCTTTCAGTTTGTTGACAAATCCCTAAATAAATGTACAATTAATAGTACAGTTATATAAATGCAAAAAGACCGCCCCTAAGATAAGGGACGGTCTTTCCCGTTTATCAGGCAAAATAAACGGATATTGGTGTTTAGTGAATGTCGTTGTAAAGTGCAATGTAATCCTTGGCGGACTTTGTCCAACTGAAATTCTGCTTGAGCGCAGTGTTCACAAGCCTGCCCCACTTCATCTTGTCATCATAGTATGCCCTGGCTCTAACAACAGCGTCAAGCATATCATGTGCGTTGTAAGACTTGAAAGTAAAGCCGTTTCCACTCTTGTCGCCTGCATCATGGATACTGTCTCTCAAACCGCCTGTCTCTCTTACGATAGGTATAGTACCATATCTCAGAGCGATCATCTGAGCCAAACCGCAAGGCTCGCTCTGCGACGGCATAAGGAACATATCCGCACCAGCGTATATCTTCTTGGACAGCTCAGGCACAAAACCAATGGTCAGACCCACTCTGTCAGGATAACGATAATGCATTTCGCTGAAAAAGTCCTCGTATATCTTCTCGCCTGAACCAAGAATAGCAAACTTGCAGCCAAGTCTGATGATGTCCTCAAACACATACTTGATAAGGTCAAGACCCTTGTGTGAAACAAATCTCGTTACGATACCGATAACAGGCTCTTTTCCATGTGCCATGCCAAGCTCGCTGAGTAAAGCGTGCTTGCAAACAGCCTTGCCCGTCTTGTCATTCAAACTATAATTCTTAGCAATAACAGGATCAGTTGCAGGATCATAGATCTTCTGATCTATTCCATTGAGTATTCCGCAAAGCTTGTATTGCTTGTTCACAAGCTCCCTGTCAAGACCATGTGAATACCATGGATCAAGTATCTCCCAAGCATAGCTTGGCGAAACTGTCGTCACCTTGTCAGCCGTTTCAATAGCAGCCTTCATAAAGTTCACATCACCGTCATATGAAAGCAGATCCGTATGATAAAGCGGAATGCCCATAATATCGTTGATAAGTTCTAAGCCATATTGTCCCTGATACTGAATATTGTGTATGGTAAATACCGTCTTGATATCCTCATAACCCTGCTGATAGCGGTAGAAAATATCATAATAAACAGGAACAAGTGCCGTCTGCCAGTCATTGGCATTTATAACATTTGGCTTAAAGTCGATGTATCTCAGCAGTTCGAGAACTGCCCTTGAGAAGAATATAAATCTCTCAGCGTCATCATAAAAGCCATACAGACCGTTTCTCTGGAAGTAATACTCATTATCCAAAAGATAATAAGTCACTCCGTTCACAACGCCTGTAAAAACGCCGCAGTATTGATTTCTCCATGCCACCGGCACAGTGAAATTCGTAACATATGTCAGCTTGTCCTTAAGCTCCTGCCTGATAGAGCTGTAATAAGGTATCACGACTCTGCAATCGTGACCCTCGGCATTGATAGCCGCAGGCAGTGAGCCTGCAACATCAGCCAATCCACCTGAAGCAATAAAAGGCAAAGCCTCACTTGCAGTATAAAGTATGTTCATATCCGAACCCTCTTTCCTAAGTCATTGCGACCTTTTTATACAGAAGCTCCCTTTCCTACATACATAGGATACTGTGGCGAGCTTGTAAGGATATGGTTTTCACAGATAGAAACGTTCTTGTCTGTGATAAGATAGTTAAGCTCAGCATTGTCACCAACAACAGTGCCCTGCATAAGGATACAGTTCTTGACCTTTGCACCCTTGCCTACCTTAACGCCTCTGAACAGTACAGAGTTCTCTACCTCGCCCTCTATGATACAGCCGTCAGCAATAAGAGAATTTGATACCTTGCTGTCCAGATCGTACTTAACAGGAGCATTGTCGCTTACCTTTGTGTAGATAGAACGCTTTGGAACGAACAGCTTGCGTGCATTCTCAGGTTCAAGCAGAGCCATGTTTGACTTAAAGTAGCTTTCAGGGCTGTTGAGCTTGCTGAAATAGTTATCGTACTCGTAGATCTTTATCTTAAGCTCTCTGCACTTCTCCTGAAGAATATTTCTCTCAAAGCTTACATTTCCTCTGGCCATTGCGTCATTAACAGTTTCAATAAGGAAATCCATTGACATAACGAACACATTAAGGCTCGTTGTGCAAGTGCCGCTGATGTCAGGATTGATAAGAACAGAGGTTACGTTCTTGTCAGCGTCAACGTTGAATACAGTTGAAGTCTTTATATCATCAGAGCTGTAAACGCCAGTGTGTGCAACAGCAGTAATATCAGCACCGCTCTCGATGTGAGCCGCAACGATAGGCTTGTAGTCAATGTTTGTAACAACGTCGCAGTCTGAAAGGATAACATATTTAGCTCTTGAGTGCTTGATAAAGCTCATTGCACCATAAAGAGCCTCGATCCTACCTCTGTAAAGAGTGCTTTCAACGTTGCCGAATGGAGGCAGAATGTAAAGTCCGCCCTTTTTTCTTGCCAGATCCCACTCTCTTGCAGAGCCGAGGTGATCCAGAAGTGACTGATAGTTAGATTTTGTTATAACACCGACCTCGCTTATGCCGCTGTTTACCATGTTAGACAGCGGGAAGTCGATAAGGCGGTATCTTCCGCCGAACATTACAGAACCCATAGTTCTGTTCTTTGTCATGTCGCCAAGAGTCGTGTCGTGCATATTAGCGAAAACAAGACCCAGTACGTTACCCATATTTACATCCATGTTTACTCGGTCCTTTCTTAGATATTCTCGTAAATTATTGCCTTAGGTGCAACAACACTGCCGTCAGAAACGGTCAGATTATTGCCCACTACAGCAACGCCCCATGAGTCCTTGTCCTCGATAGTTTCAGGTCTTGCACCGATCTGAGCGTTCTCACCGATAACAGTGTTCTCGCCAACGATAGCATACTCGACCTTTGCACCCTTCTTGACAACTGCGCCAGGCATAAGGATAGAATCCAGTATCTCAGCGCCTTCCTCAACAGTAACGCCGTCAGAGATCATTGAAAACTCTACAGAGCCGTCGATAACGCAGCCCTCTGTTACCATAGAGTTCTGTACCTGAGCGTTCTTGCCTATGCTCTGAGGTGGCATAACAGGGTTTCTTGAGTATATCTTCCAGCTTGTGTCATAAAGATCGATAGGAATGTTAGGATTGATAAGGTCCATATTTGCTTCCCAAAGAGAGTCGATAGTTCCAACGTCCTTCCAGTAGCCGTCAAAACGATAAGCCACAAGCTTCTCACCTGCTTCTCTCATGTCAGGGATAATGTTCTTGCCGAAGTCCTTTGAAGCTTCCTTGTCGTTCTCATTAGCGATAAGATAAGCTTTCAGCTTCTTCCAAGTGAATATGTAGATACCCATTGAAGCAAGAGTTGAACGAGGGTTCTTTGGCTTCTCCTCGAAGTCTATGATATTGTCGTCCTCGTCGGTTATCATGATGCCGAAACGTGAAGCCTCTTCCTTTGGAACGTCCAGAACAGCGATAGTAGCGTCAGCGTTCTTAGCCTTGTGATATTCAAGCATCTTGTTGTAATCCATTTTGTAGATATGGTCGCCTGAAAGAACAACAACATACTCAGGGTCATATCTGTCTACAAAAGCGATATTCTGATAAATAGCGTTTGCAGTACCCGAATACCAGTCAGCGCCTGAAGCTGTCTGATAAGGAGGAAGCACATGAACGCCTCCATGTATTCTGTCAAGATCCCAAGGCTGACCGTTTCCAATGTACTCATTGAGTACCAATGGCTGATACTGTGTCAGCACGCCCACTGTGTCGATACCTGAATTGATACAGTTCGAGAGAGGGAAATCAATGATACGATACTTAGCACCGAAAGGTACTGCCGGTTTTGCAACGCTCTGTGTCAGGGCATACAATCTGCTTCCCTGACCGCCTGCCAGCAGCATTGCAACACATTCTTTTTTGTTGAACATAATTAATTCACCCACCAATTTTTATTAAGTCTATATTACTCAGCCTTTTTAGCTGTGGACTTCTTAGTTGTTTTCGCCTTAGCGGCTTTCTTGACAGCAGTTTTCTTAGCCGCCGTCTTTGTCTTTTTCTTATTCTCTGCCTTTTTCTCAGGCACAGGTCTTTCCTCTTTCTTCACCGTGAAATACATACAGGAGAACGCAGGAATGTCGATACAAACAGACTGATCGAAACCGTGCATCTTCTCATCAACAGCCTTTACAGTTCCGTTAGTGCAAGGGGATCCGTCAACAGAAGACGAGTTGAACACCTCTGTATAGCTGCCCCAGTAAGGAACGCCAAAGCAGTATGACTTTCTTTCCACAGGAACGAAGTTGCACACAACGATGACCTCTCCGCCGTTTTTGTCAAAACGTCTGAAGATAATGATACTCTGCTTGAAATCGTCATTTGATATCCAGCTAAAGCCCTCCCAAGAGAAATCTCTCTCCCAGAACTGAGGGTGGTCAAGATAGAAGTGATTGAGGTTCTTGGAGTAGTTCAGATAATTGCGGTGGTTCTCATATTCGTCCACCATGAACCATTCCAGACCATTCTCGTAATCCCACTCTCTGAACTGAGCGAAATCAGCACCCATGAACAGAAGCTTCTTACCTGGGTGAGCCATCATATAAGCCATGAACAGCTTGCACTGCCTGAACTTATTGTCGATATCTCCGCCGTACATTTTATTTACCAATGAAGCCTTACCATGCACCACCTCGTCATGAGAGATAGGCAGAATAAAGTTTTCAGAGAAAGCATAGAAGAATGAGAACGTGAGCATATCATGATGAAAAGCTCTGTCAATAGGGTCAAGAGCCATATATTTGAGCATATCGTTCATCCAGCCCATGTTCCACTTGAAATTGAAGCCAAGACCGCCGTCGCTCGCAGGCTTTGTTACCATAGGCCATGAAGTTGACTCTTCGGCTATCATAAGGGTATTAGGGTTTCTTCCGAACACAGCGGTGTTAAGATCCTTGAAGAACTGAACAGCTTCAAGATTTTCCTTGCCACCGAACTTGTTAGGAGTCCACTCTCCGTCACGTCTGTCATAGTCAAGATAAAGCATAGACGCAACAGCGTCAACTCTCAGACCGTCAACGTGATATTTTTCTATCCAGTAAAGAGCGTTCGAGATAAGGAATGACTTTACCTCGCCCTTTGAATAATCGAAAACTCTCGTTCCCCAAGTGAGGTGATCTGCCTTTTTCGGGTCAGAGTATTCATATGACGGACCTCCGTCAAACTCGAACAGTCCTGCCTCATCTCTAGGAAAATGTGCAGGCACCCAATCAAGGATAACGCCTATTCCAGCCAAATGGAAAAGGTCTATCATTTTCATGAAGTCATAAGGCGTTCCGAAACGTGAAGTCGGCGCAAAATAACCGATACCCTGATAGCCCCAAGAGCCGTCAAAAGGATATTCCGCCAGCGGCATAAGCTCGATATGAGTATAGCCCATTTCCTTTATATAAGGGATTATAGTATCTGCAAATCTAACATATGAGAAATATTTTCCGTCAGGACAAGCCTTCCATGAATTGAGGTGTACCTCATAGATATTCATAGGACAATTGTAGATATCCTTAGACTTCTTCTCGGTCATCCACTTTTTATCGCTCCAAAGATAATCGTCTATATCGAAAACCTTTGAGCCAGTGTTCGGAGCGACCTCCATGTGTGTGCCGTACGGATCAGCCTTATAATGGGTCTTGCCGTCACAGCCGTGGATACAGTATTTATATGTATCATAAGTCTTAAGCCCTGTAACAAAAGCCTCCCACACCTCTGAGTCGTCTATCTTCTCCATTGGAGTGGCATTTTCGTCCCAGTCATTGAAATCTCCCACAACAGAAATGCCCTCAGCGTGTGCTGCCCAGACTCTGAAATAATATCCTTCTATGCCGTCTTTCTCTCCCTTATGGCAGCCAAGAAACTTATATGTTTCGCAGTTTGTGCCATTGTGGAAAAGATAGAGCGGCAGTTCATAATCCTTTGGAATAATATCTATCACAATTCAGCCTCCCTTGTCTTTTTGTGAAAACCGCTGAATAATTTCGGTGTTTCATACTTATATTTTAATCTTTTTTGAACAGATTTGCAATAGTTTTAGTAGTTATTCTCGTATTCGCACATATTTCAACAGATGGTTTTATATATTTTGCACAATAGATTTTATATAATAACATAGAAAAAGTAAAGTCAAAGTATACAAAAGTAAAAAATTGCAGGCAAAAGTCGGCAAAGTCATTTACATTCATTTTCCATTCTCGTCACGAAGGAAAATTTTTGCGGCAATAATAGTTATATCGTCACGCCTGCCTCCTGTTCGCTGAGCAAGCGCCTTTGCGCCAAGCGCCGTGACTATCTCCTGAGCGTTCATTCCGTTACAGCGGAGTATCTCTCGTGCTGTAGCGTCCTCGACACCGTCTGAGGTCATAAGCAGAACGTCCCCGTCAAAGAGCTTAAGCTCGCTCACATCAGGAGTACACTCCGCAAGTATCCCAGCAGGAAAAGCCTGTCCGCCGATAGCTTTAAGACCGCCGTCACGGAAAAGAAAGCTTTGCGCCGCACCCGATTTCAGAAACTGCACCGTTCCGCCATTAAGCTCCAGCCGCATTATATCAAGGGTCGCAAAAGATTCCTCCCAGCCCTTAACTCTGAGCATGGAATTTATAAGCCTATGGGCTGTCTGCATAGACATTCCCGATCGTATGAGCCTTGTAACAAGACTTACGGAAAACAATGAATCCAGTCTTGCTCTTTTTCCTGTTCCCATGCCGTCTGAAAGGACGATATACTTTTCGTTGACGCTTGAATCGAAGACTTCAAAGCTGTCACCCGAATATTCTCCGCTTGACGAAGCTGAAAAGCTTTTTATATCAACTGTGAATTTCGGTATTTCCGCAAAGGACATTCTGGTTATATTATCCACCTTGACTATCACAGGCATATCAAGGTCATAATCTATCATTTCTGACAGCGTTGCTGTGAGCCTTACAAGATCACCCCTGAACTGCGCAGTTATAAAAACGTCCACACGCTGACAAAGGTTTTCGTCTATGTAAACGCAGGCTTTCACATTTGGATAGCCAAGGTTTGAGAAATGCTCCCTTACTCTTGCTGAAAGCTGAGGATCAACGCTTCTCACCTGACCTGCCCTGAAAGAAAGGTCGGATAAGATATCCTCCATGGAGGAAAGCTGTTCGCTTAAAAACTCACGCATTTCACGAACTCTCATGCTGTCGGCACGTTCTGCCACAAAGTCTGTATACAATTCATTGAAGCTTTTGCAAAGAAGCGACTTTCTCACACAGCCACCCAAATGCTTTTCAACGTCGTCAAGGCTGAGGTTATTATATGTACAAACTATGCTTTCAAGCTTTGAAAAGCTGTCATCAAGCTGTACACAACGCTTACTGCACACTGAGTACATATCGCAATCGGTACAAACAACAGATCGTACACGCTTTGACAGTGTAGCTTCCTTTGAGCGTTTATCTATCGCCGCAGTAACCATTGTAAGCTGACCTCTGATACCGCCCAGAGTTCTCGAAGCCATATTGAGCTTTGAAGAAGTGGTCTGCCCTACAAGGTCAACGGAATTTTTCACTCCCACCACTTTTTTTGCCACCCTTTTTATCACAGGAACAGGCAGGGCGATAAAAAGCACAGAGCCTATAAGCAAATCAGCAAACATTGAAAATGTATCACCGTTCACGCCCATTGCCACAAGGCTCACAAGTGAAACTGCAAGGAAAACAAGCACTATCACAAGAGAGCCGAATTGCAGAAAAGCTCCGCAGATAAGTCCTGACGTGGCAAGCAAAAGTGTATTTCTCGCAAGTGACGGAGTACAAAGGAGTACACCGCAGGTGGTCAATGCACCAACAACTGCGCCGCCTATATTTCTATACTTTCGCACTGCCATAAGCATAAACAAAGTGCCTGCTATCCTGCCCAGGTTCACCACATGGAGCGGTGCGGCAGTAATGGTCGAGATAAACATAATATAAAGTATAGCTGTGAAAACTCCGTTTATTCCTGTGAGGTCAAAAACACCGCTTCGGTTTCTTTGACGTTTTACGGTCAGTGCAATAAAAACAACACAGCCACACATGAGCGAGCTTATCATTCGCAGTGAAGCCGTATATGTATCCGACGGCATTGCCACCGACATTACACAGCTGAAAAGAAGCATTGCTCCTGTTGTGAGGAGCGACACAAAAACGGGGTCGTCCTTATGGTCTGCAGAGGGCATCACAAGCCTTACCGCCCCTATAACAAGTATTGCACAAAGCTGAACGATACCCTCTGAGAATGTTCCGCTTACAAAATATGCAAGTGCAGAGCCTAAAAAAGCAGGTATCACATTAGTTCCCGAAAGCACTGCCACCGCCACGTTCATTGACGAGGGGAAGCCAAGTATCCTTCCGAAGCTTGCCGCAAACGCTGCTGCCGCCGATAAAACAGCCATAAGTACATTCGTTTTGCCTGAGGTATGAAATTTTGCCGTATGCCGTATTTTTTCCATTGCTTATCACGTCCTATGTTTCCAAAATGTAATAATTACATTTTAGCAGGACTATCAAGCGAAAGGTGTCGCAATATGGGCTTGAAATTGAAATACTGACCAAATTTACGGACAGATCTCATAACTTTCAACGTCATGAAAATCTGCTGTAGAAATTCGGGATAGTTGCCGAGCAACTGGCGAACGAAACGGGACGTCGCATTTCTGCTTGCAGAAACTGAGCACTCCCCTACAAGTAACGAAGTCTAATTGCACAAAAATATGTACAATTAGACAAGCTTTCTAAGGGCTTCGGAAAAGGTTATGAATTGTTCCATGGAAAGAGCTTCAGGACGGACGGAGGCATGCAGATCGCTTTGCTCTATCGCCTGATTTACTATAGATTTATCTATGCCCATTGATGATGATACGGAATTTGAGAGGGTCTTTCTTCGCTGTGAAAATGCACCCCTAGCGACTTTAAAAAAGAACTTTTCGTCCGTCACGCCCTCGGGAGTCTTATCACGGATATCGAATCGCACCACGCAGCTGTCAACGTTAGGCGAGGGCATGAAGCTTCCTC
>OHOK01000912.1_pt1 | contig 13112 bp, 10 predicted proteins | sample 1569731 | NCBI WGS metagenome assembly OHOK01 (sample SAMEA3879559, study PRJEB24766) | human gut metagenome | biome: human-associated habitat; feature: feces | place: USA | collected 1985/1987
CTCCGCGAACGAAAACCGAAATCGTCCGAAGGCCCGTACAAATGTAACGAATTTTCGCGCAAATGCAACACTCCCGGATAAAAAATCGCAACGTCCGTTACGTATGCCGGGGTCTTTTTTCGTACTATATACAGGCAAGGTCCCCGATTAACGGGCAAAACCGCCCGCCCGAACAAACCAAACCGACGAAACCCGAAGAACACCCCCCCCGGCCAAAACCGAAACCGAAACCGCCCGCACTCCGACACCGGAAATTTCCGCCTCCCGGCAGCTCTCCGGGATGAAATTCGTCATCTCCGAAACCCGCCCGACGCCTCTCCGGCCGATCCGAAAGCCCTGTCCGCCCCGTCGTCCTGCGAACCGGATCATAACCCCTGCATGGGGTCCCGCCCGCCATACGAATGTCCTGCAAAGAGACATTCGAAAAACTTTATCGAAAAACGATAAATATTTTTTGATATTCAAAATTTGTTCCTATATTTGTCGCCGTAACGATCCAAAAACAAAACATCAGCGACTATGGATTTACTCACAGTAGAACACGTCACCAAACGCTACGCTTCGCACACGGCGCTCGACGACGTATCGCTCGCCATCCCCAAAGGTTCGGTCTACGGACTGCTCGGACCCAACGGAGCCGGCAAGACGACCCTGATCCGCATCATCAACCGCATCACGGCGCCCGACGCGGGCCGCGTGCTGTTCGGCGACCGGGAGATCGCTCCCGACGACATCTACCGCATCGGCTATCTGCCCGAGGAACGGGGTCTCTACAAGAAGATGAAGGTCGGCGAACAGCCCGCCTCAAGGGCCTTTCGCGCCGCGAAGCCGTCGCGCGGCTCAAACAGTGGTTCATCCGTTTCGGCATCCAGGAGTGGTGGGACAAGAAGGTGGAGGAACTTTCGAAAGGCATGGCCCAGAAGGTGCAGTTCATCGTCACGATCCTGCACGAACCCGAGCTGCTGATCTTCGACGAGCCGTTCTCGGGCTTCGACCCGATCAACGCCAATCTGCTGAAAGACGAAATCCTGGCGCTGCGCGACAAGGGCGCGACGATCATCTTCTCGACGCACAACATGTCTTCGGTGGAGGAGATCTGCGACCACATCACGCTGATCAACAAATCGCGCAACATCCTCTCGGGCGAGGTCGACGAAATCCGCCGCCGCCACGGCTCCAACATCTTCGAAGTGGCCTACCGCGGCGAGGAGCAGACCCTGCGGCAGGCCGTCGCGGGCCGCTGCGAAATCCTCGACGGCACGCAGGAGGAGTCGGTCTACCGGACGCTCAAGCTCCACGTCGAGAGCGACGCCGACGTGCGCGGGGTCATCAGCGCGGTCAACGACGCCGTCGAACTGCGTTCGTTCCGCGAGATCATCCCCTCGATGAACGACATTTTCATCAGAGCCGTGAACGGCTCGTTATGAAAAGCCGTTCCGGCCAGACGATAATCCCCCTTTGAAGAGGGGAGGAGTTTCGAAAACCAACGACAAACGACTTAATCACATCCTGTCATGTCCAACATATCCATCATCATCCAGCGCGAGTTCAACGAGCGCGTACGTAAAAAATCCTTCATCATCACCACCTTGCTGATGCCCGTGCTGATGATCGGGCTGATGGCCGCCCCGGCGCTCATCATGCAGTTCTCGCGAGGCCCGCAAGCAGTTGACCGACAAATTCGGCGTGCTCTACATCGGCGGCGACATCCTGAAAAACCCGAACAACGTCCGGCTCTACGCCAACTCGTCGTCGTCGCTCTCCCTCGAAAGCAACATCACGGGGCAGATCGAGCGCATCCTCGAAGCCGAGAAACTCAAGGCCTACAACATCGAAAACCTCTCGCAGATCCTCGACGAGGTGAAGACCTCGGTCAACATGCAGACCTTCCGCAACGACAAGTCGCAGGAGGAGGACACGCAGGCGCAGTCGTCGGCCGTGGCCACGGGCGTGGGTTACGTCCTGGGATTCATCCTCTACATGTTCCTGCTGATCTACGGCTCGATGGTCATGCAGTCGGTGATCGAGGAGAAGAACAACCGCGTGCTGGAGGTGATGGTCTCGTCGGTGCGCCCCTTCGACCTGATGATGGGCAAAATCCTCGGCGTGGCTTCGGTGGCTATCGTACAGGTGCTGCTCTGGGGCGTGCTGATCGCCGGCGTCGGAGCTTTGGTGATGCCCCATCTGATGCCCGAAGACGTGATGGCGAGCGCCCAGGCCATGCAGCAGGGCATGCCCGACGCGGCTTCGATGTCCGGCATGAACCCCGAGATGCTGCAAGCCGTGGCCGCCATGACCGACCTGGGCTATATCGTCAAGATCTTCGTCAGTCTGCTGCTGTTCGTCTTCGGCGGCTACCTGCTCTACTCGGCGATGTTCGCCGCCGTGGGTTCGGCCGTGGACAACGTGCAGGACGCCTCGCAGCTGCAAATGCCCATCACGCTGCCGATCATCCTCGCGCTGTTGATGATGTTCGTCGTCATCAAGGACCCCAACTCGCAACTGGCCTTCTGGTTCTCGATCATTCCGTTCACCTCGCCGATCGTTATGATGGCACGCATCCCCTACGACATTCCGCTGTGGGAGGTCGCTCTCTCGCTCGTGGTGCTCTACGCCTCGTTCGTGGGCATGGTGTGGTTCGCGGCGAAGATCTACCGCGTGGGCATCTTCATGTACGGCAAGAAACCGTCGCTCAAGGAGCTGTTCAAGTGGATACGGTACAAGTACTGACGCCGGGCGTCAATTAAAAATGAAAAATTAAGAATTAAAAATTGGCACCTGTTTTTCTGTTATCAAAATAACAGATTCTTAAAATATTTTCATAAATTTGTCCCGAATTAGGACTTACCGAAAATCATTTCAACAAAATACTTAAAAATCAAAGAGCTATGATCTCGATCGACAACTACGATTTCAAAGGCAAGCGCGCGATCATCCGCGTGGATTTCAACGTGCCCCTCAACGAGAAGGGCGAAGTGACGGACGACACGCGCATCCGCGCCGCCATCCCCACCATCAAGAAGGTGCTCGCCGAGGGCGGCTCGGTGATCCTGATGTCGCACATGGGACGTCCCAAGAAGAATCCCGATCCCAAATACTCGCTCGAGCAGATCGTTCCCGCCGTCGAGAAAAACCTCGGCACGAAGGTCGAGTTCGCCGGCGACTGCATCGGTGAGAAGGCCGCCGAAATGGCCAAAAACCTCAAGCCCGGACAGGTTATGCTGCTGGAAAACCTGCGTTTCTACGCCGAGGAGGAGGGCAAGCCCCGCGGCCTGGCCGAAGACGCCTCGAAGGAGGAGAAGGACGCCGCCAAGAAGGCCTTGAAAGAGGGTCCGCAGAAGGAGTTCGTCAAGAAACTCGCTTCGCTGGCCGACTGCTATATCAACGACGCGTTCGGCACGGCCCACCGCAAGCACGCTTCGACCTACCTGATCGCCAAACAGTTCCCCAACGACAAGATGTTCGGCTACCTGATGGAGAAAGAGGTGAAGGCCATCTCCTCGCTGATGGAGGCCCCGGCCCATCCGTTCTGCGCCATCGTGGGCGGATCGAAGGTTTCGTCGAAGATCGGCGTGATCAAGGCGCTGATCGAGAAGGTCGATTCGATCATCATCGGCGGCGGCATGACCTACACGTTCGCCGCAGCACAGGGCGGCAAGGTCGGCAATTCGATCTGCGAGCCCGACATGTTCCCCGTAGCCCTCGAGATCCTCGAGCTGGCCAAGAAGAAGGGCGTGCAGCTGGTCATGTCGCCCGACGCGCTGATCGCCGACGCATTCTCGGCAGACGCCAACACCAAGGAGGCGCCGGCCAACGACATTCCCGACGGATGGGAGGGTCTGGACATCGGCTCGGAGGGCAAAAAGGTCTTCCGCGAGCACATCCTGGGCTGCAAGACCATCCTCTGGAACGGCCCCGTGGGCGTGTTCGAGATCGACAAGTTCGCAACCGGCTCCAAGGAGGTGGCCCAGGCCATCGCCGAGGCTACGAAGAACGGCGCCTACTCGCTCATCGGCGGCGGCGACTCGGTAGCCTGCATCAACAAGTTCGGCCTGGCCGACCAGGTGTCGTACATCTCGACGGGCGGCGGCGCGCTGCTCGAATACATCGAATTCGGCGACCTGCCGGGCGTTGCGGCCATCCGCGACTAACCGGGCATACCGTAACAATTACAACGGCGGGGATTTCCGGTTTTCACGGAAGTCCCCGTTTTATCAAACCCCGAACGACATGAAAAAAATCATTCTTTTCGCAACAACAATGGCTTGCATGACAGCCTGTCAGAATACCCCCAAGACCCCGGCCCTCGACATGGCGAACTTCGATCTGTCGGTAGCCCCCAACGCCGATTTCTACGAGTACGCCACGGGCGGCTGGCAGAAGAACAACCCCCTGAAGCCCGAATATGCGCGCTACGGTTCGTTCGACATCCTGCGCGACAACAACGAGAAGCGCATCAACGAGCTGTTCTCCGGCATGACGCAGCAGAAAGCCGAGCCGGGAAGCGTCGAGCAGAAGATTTCGGACCTCTACAAGATGGGGCTCGACTCGGTGCGCCTGAACGCCGAGGGCGCCGCTCCGATCAAGGCCGCCGTCGACGGAATTCTCGCCATCGGCGACCGCTCGCAGCTGACCGCCGCCATCGCCAGGCTCCACACCTCGATCGCCAATCCGTTCTTCGGCGTGGGCGTGCAGTCCGACCTGATGAACAGCGACATCAACGCGCTCTACGCCTCGCAGCCCGACCTGATCATGGGCGACCGCGACTACTACCTCGATCCCGAGAACGAGTCGATCCGCACCGCCTACAAGGAGTATCTGGGCAAAATCTTCCGGCTGTCGGGCGTTCCCGAGGCCGACATCGACAAGGCCGTCGCCGGCGTGCTGTCGATCGAAACGAAGCTGGCCGAGAAAAACTGGTCGAGCGTCGAACTGCGCAACATCCCCGCCATGTACAACCCCACGAAGAAGGCCGATTTCGAGAAGGCCTACGATGCCATCGACTGGGCCGAGTACTATAAGACAATGGGCATCGGCGATTTCGAGCAGATCATCGTGACGACCCCCTCGGCCCTGGCCAACGCCAACGAACTGATGAAAACCGCCCCGCTGGAGGAGATCCGCTACTACCTCGCCGCACAGTACATCGGCGCAGCCGCCAGCTACTTGAGCGACGACTTCATCAACGCGTCGTTCGACTTCTTCGGCCGCGTGATGTCGGGCAAGCAGGAGCAGAAACCCCGCTGGAAGCGCGCCATGTCGGTGCCCAACGGAACCCTTTCGGAAGCCGTCGGCGAGATGTACGTGGCCAAGTACTTCCCCGAGAAGGACAAGGTCCGGATGCTCGACATGGTGAAGAACCTGCAAACGGCCCTCGGTCAGCACATCGCCGCCCTCGACTGGATGTCCGACGCCACAAAAGCCAAGGCGCAGGAGAAACTCGCGGCCTTCACCGTGAAGATCGGCTATCCCGACAAGTGGAAGGACTACACGACGCTGAAGATCGACCCTGCGAAGAGCTACTGGGAGAACATCGTCGAGGCCAACGCCTGGTATACGTCCGACAACATTTCGAAACTGGGCAAGCCCGTGGACAAGGACGAGTGGCACATGTCGCCCCAGACGGTGAACGCCTACTACAATCCCACGACCAACGAAATCTGCTTCCCGGCCGCCATTCTCCAGCCGCCGTTCTACAACCCCGACGCCGACGACGCGGTGAACTACGGCGCCATCGGCGTGGTGATCGGCCACGAGATGACCCACGGGTTCGACGACCAGGGCCGCAATTTCGACAAGGACGGCAACATGAACAACTGGTGGACCGACGCCGATGCCGAAGCCTTCAAACAGAAGACCGACATTCTGGTCAAGCAATTCGATGCGATCGAGGTGCTGCCCGCACGCGGCGACCAGCCGGCCATCTTCGCCAACGGTTCGCTCTGTCTGGGCGAGAATATCGCCGATCAGGGCGGTCTGCGCGTGGCTTACACGGCACTCAAGAACTCGCTGAACGGCACCGAGCCCGAACCGATCGACGGCCTCACGCCGGCTCAGCGCTTCTACCTGAGCTACGCGACCGTCTGGGCACAGAACATCCGCGACGAGGAGATCGCCCGTCTGACCAAACTCGACGTACACTCGCTCGGTCAATGGCGCGTGGACGCTACGCTGCGCAACCTCCAGGATTTCTTCGATGCCTTCAACATCACCGACGGCAAGATGTATATGCCGGTCGAGGAGCGCGTGATTATCTGGTAACGGCACGCTCCGTTCAATAAGAAATCCCCTGCCGACGTTTCGGCAGGGGATTCTTTTATCCACAATAAAAAAGGCTGTCACCGAGGGTGACAGCCTTTTATCAGTTCTTTCGTTCAGGTCTTATTTCCCGGAAACCTCGATCCGTTCGGTACTTTTGTACGTTCTTCCCAAAATGGTTTGCCGGTATTTCTCCACCTTGTCCTTTCCAATGGTCATCGTCGAGGCACCGGTCGCCTCCTTATATTGGCCGTCGGTAGTTGTATAGGAAACGCCCGAGCCGAGTCCCACGCGGTAGGCGGCTTGTTCCGCAACCTCTTCCTTAGCCGTCAGTACCAGTTCGACAGTCGCCTCGAAAGGAACCTTCGCTCCTTTGACAGAAATGCTCCAGGGCAGCGAAGCGACATCCGCCGTCACGGTCTTTCCGACGGCATCGGTGTACTTCGCCTGCATATCGAAGAGCTGCGGCATATCCTCTCCTCCGAAAACTTCATAATCTACATCGGCAGTCACCTCCGCAGGCGGTACGGCAGGGCCGTTTCCGCCGTTGCCATTCGTTTCGTCGTCGTTGCACGATGCCAGCAGAACCGCTGAACAAAGCAGCATCCATCCGATTTTTCTGTGTAACATAAGTCAATAAATTTATCGATTAATAATAAGGTGCGAAATGAATACCGAAGAACCGATAGCGGAAACCCGTCGCCCGCATCCGCACCGCAAACTCGCCACGAATACCGCGAATGTCGGCAAACGATCCTCCGCCCGTCAAATTCCCGGCAAAAATAAGGACTTCGGCCCGAAATCCGATGGAAACGGTTCTTTTGTTTCGAACCGGCAACAAGCGGCACCAGTCGATTCAACAGACTCCGGACAGGGATCACGAAAAGGTCCCGGCCGTCTTGCGACAACCGGGACCCGCGATCAAAAAATCTATTTATGAAAAAACCTTTCTGTATTTACCTCCTGCAAAAAGGGTGCCCGGAAAAATAAAATCCGGCCGGCCCCGCAGCGTGCCCGCTAATATTTGTAGCGGATCCACTTGTAAAGCTCCTTGAAGGTAGGTTTCTTGCCGTACATGAAGATACCCACGCGGTAAATCTTCGCCGCGAGCCATACCATAGCCATAAACGTAGCGTAGAGCACCGCGAGCGACACGACGATCTCCCAGGTCGGAATACCGCACGGGATGCGGGCCATCATCACCACGGGCGAGGTGAAAGGAATCATCGAACACCAGAAGACCAGCGGCGAATTGGGGTCCTTCATCACCACCATCATCACGAAGATACTCAGGATGATCGGCAGCATGATCGGGGTCTGCAACTGCTGTGCGTCCTGCACGTTATCGACAGCCGAACCGACGGCAGCGAACATCGCCGAATAGAGCAGGTAACCACCGATCACGTAGAGCAGCAGATAGGCGAAAATCTGGAAGACATATCCGAAATCGGTCGCCGTGGCGAGCGTCTGCACCATCTCCATATCGACGCCCGCCGCCGTCGGATCGAGCGTCCCGGCACGCATCGCCTCGACACTTCCCATCATCTCGGCAGGGATCAGGTGCGGCATGACGAGCGCACCCACGCCGCACACCAGCACGCCCCAGATGAGCACCTGCACCACCGCGACGGAAGCGATACCCAGGATCTTGCCCAGCATCAGCCGGAAGGGGCTGATCGAAGAGACGACCACTTCGAGCACCCGGTTGTTCTTCTCCTCGATGACCGACTGCATGACCATCGCGCCGTAAATCATCAGGAACATGTAGAGGATCATACCGAGCACCAGCCCCACGACGGTCGATACGGCCGACGAATTGGCCTGCTTGTCGCTGCCGTCGTCCTGCATCTGGTCGTTGCGGAAGACCTGCATATAGACCGTAGTCTTCACCTCGTCGAGAATCTGCGACAGATTTTCGATGTTATAGTCCTTGAGTTTCTCCTTCTCGATGATGTCGGCGATCTGCCCCGACACACTCTCCTCGACCAACATCGCCGAGGAGCCGTTGGTATAGAGTTTCACGTTGCCGGGATTGGTCATTATGTCCCCGCCGATCCAGAGTATGCCGAAACGGTCGGTATGCTCTCTGCGAGCCTCGTCGAGCGTCAGGTCGGTCGGCTCATAGACCACCTCCTCGCTGCTCTCGAGCCGGGGAGCGATCACACCGCTCTCGTCGATCACGGAAATATGCCGGGTTTCCCCCTGGGAATAGCGCATGATGAGCGCCGGGGCCACCATCAGGCCGATCATCAGCACCGGCATAAGAATCGTGGTCACGATGAACGACTTCTTGCGCACCCGTTCGTTAAATTCCCGGGTGATGATAATTCCTATCTTCGAATTTGCCATGGCTTTCTACTTTTGCTTGTTCGTTTTCTTCCGATTACTCCGCGTTGAGGGTTCCCCCGACGGCCCGTATGAAGATGTCGTTCATCGACGGGATGATCTCCGTGAAGGAGCGCAGCTCCACCGCATCGTTGATCCGGGCGATCACCTCCCGCACGTCGGCATCCCGCTCCACATGCAGCTTGAGCGACGAATAGGCCGCCCCGAACTCCGGCTCGGGCTGTTCGAGCACCTCGCAGCGACCTTCGAGCACGCCGCGCAGCGCCTCCGCGTCGCCCCGGTAGGCTACCTGGAAAATGTTGTTGCCGTGCCTGCGCCGGATCTCGTCCACACGGCCCGTAAGAATGTTGCGCGACTTGTTGATAAGCGTGATATGGTCGCAGATCTCCTCGACGGACGACATGTTGTGGGTCGAAAAGATGACCGTCGAACCCTTGTCGCGCAAGCCGAGAATCTCCTCCTTCAAAAGGTTGGCGTTGATCGGATCGAAACCCGAAAAAGGCTCGTCGAAGATCAGCAGCTCAGGTTCGTGCAGCACCGTGACGATGAACTGTACTTTCTGGGCCATACCCTTCGAAAGTTCGTCCACCTTGCGGTCCCACCACGATTCGATGCCGAATTTGACGAACCACTTCTTGAGCCGCATCACCGCTTCGTGACGCGAAAGCCCCTTCAGGCGGGCGAAGAAGACGGCCTGTTCGCCCACTTTCATCTTTTTATACAGACCGCGCTCCTCGGGCAGATAGCCGATGCGATAGACATCCTGCGGCTGGATTTCGCGGCCGTCGAAGATGACTTTCCCCTCGTCGGGCGCCGTGATGCGGTTGATGATGCGGATCAGCGTGGTCTTGCCCGCACCGTTGGGTCCGAGCAGGCCGTAAACCGACCCCTTGGGAATCGTGAGCGACACATCGTCCAGAGCCGTATGTCTGGCGAAGCGCTTGGTAACGTGTTCTACTTTCAATATCTCCATAATCGATCGAAAACTTAAAGTGAGTCCGGGCATTCCGTCCGCGATTTCCTACATCTCCGGCTGTACCGCATAAGGACAATACATCACTACGCCCTGCTGTCCCACCGCCTCACGGATCTTGCGCCACTCGCCGGCCCAGGGTCCCAGTTCTCCGGCCACGATGTCGGCCTTTACTTTGGCCATGAACCCGGAGAAGAACGCCCCGAAGCCGGTCGGAGCCTCGGTCATCTCGACGATGCGGAACTTATCGCCCAACTCGGCCTTGTCGGCCGCAATGGCGATGGCCGTCTTCAGACCGCCGTTGGTATCCACCAGCCCGAGAGCGAGGGCATCCGTGCCGCTCCAAACCCGTCCGCCGGCAATGTCGAGCACCTTTTCCAGCGGCAGGTTACGGCCTTCGGCCACGTAGGAGGTGAAAGTTTCGTACACCTCGTCCACCGAGCGCATGATCGCCGCCCGTTCGGTCGCCGTCAGGGGACGCATCACGCCCATATCGGCCGACGTGTTGGTTCTCACGGCATCGAACGTAATGCCCAGCTTGTTCTTCAGGGCATCCTCCAGGCGCAGGAACATTCCGAACACGCCGATCGACCCCGTAAGGGTCGTCTTGTCCGCCACGATGGCATCGGCACCGCACGAAATATAGTAACCGCCGCTGGCCGCATAGCTGCCCATCGATACGATCACCGGCTTCTTCTCCCGAAGCAGCTCCATCTCGCGCCAGATCACATCCGAAGCCAGCGCGCTGCCGCCCGGCGAATTGACACGCAGCACCACGGCCTTGACATCGTCGTTGCGACGTACTTCGGCCAACTTCGCAGCCAGCGTATTGCCGTAAATATCGTCACCGTAGCCTTTGCCATCGACGATCGCACCGTCGGCATAGACGATCGCTATCTGCGACGAAGAGATATTCTTAAGATCCGCATTCAACTGCGACACGTATTGTCCCAATGTCACGAACTCGAACTGTCCGTCGCTCTTGGCCACGGCGCCGTGCTCCCGGAACACATCGTCCATCTGATCCTCGAACAGCAATCCGTCCACCATACCATGATCGAGCGCCTCCTGTGCCAGCGACACTTCGAGCCCGTCGGCCAGTCGGTTCAAGGTCGAAAGCTCGATACCGCGCGACTCGGCGACGGCCTCCGCCATCACATTCCAATAGGAATCCACCAACAACTGCATCTGCTCGCGGTTGGCATTCGACATCTTCGAAAGGAAATAAGGCTCCACGGCACTCTTGTACCTGCAGGCCGTCGGACGGAAAATCTCGGCCTGAATGTCGAGCTTGTCGAAAAGACCCTTGTAGAACATCAGCGTCGAGGAGACACCCATCCACTGCATCCCTCCATGAGGCTCCAGGTAGATCTCGTCGGCGACCGATGCCAGGTAGTATCCCCCCTGGCCGTAGGTTTCGTTATAGGCGATGACGAACTTGCCGCTCTGCCGGAAATCCTGAAGCGCCTCGCGCAGCTCCTCCAGAATGGCATAAGTGGCCATTCCGCCTCCGTTCGGACGCAGGTAGATACCCTGGATGCGGGGATCGATCTTGGCCGTTTCGATGGCCCGCAACGCATTGTAAAGAGTAACCTGACGTTTGGCCGTCATCGTGGCGAAATCGATGCCGGCGAAAGGATCGCTGCTCGGCGAATCGATCAGGTCTTCCGAGAAATCCAGTTTCAAAATCGCGTGCTCTCCGACCGTCACCGCCTCCGAAGAGGTCATGGAACCTACGATTCCGAACAAAATCATCACGGAAAGAAAGAGCATCACTGCGCTGCCCACCACAAAAGCGAGCAGTCCGGCGAAAAACATTTTCAAAAATTTCATACCGATTTATTTAATATTCATTCGCTGCGAAACGGTGCACGAGGAGCGAACAGGGCAAAACTTTTCCGCATCGCCGAATTCCGTCCCCTCTCCGAATCGGAGTTAATATGCGGCAAATATAACCGTTAATTTTATGAAAAACAAATAATATTTATCGTTTATCGATAACATAATTTTCCATAAAGACTTATTATATCGGAAATAATAGTTATCTTTGTCCAGATAAGCCGCATCCGGACGAGCAGGAGCAGGCTCTTTGCCGCCCGGTTTGCATGATCGTTGCTACCAACTTAACTGAAAATATGGAAGAGAGAGTCAAGGAATTACTCAACCGTATCCTCCATCCGGAGACCCAGCACGGTCTTGTCGAGAGCGGATTCGTCGAACAGGTTTCGACTCCCGGCGACAAGATAACCGTCACCCTGAATTTCGCCAAAGTGCGCGATCCCTTCGCCCTGAAGATCAAACGGCAGGTTCAAGCGCTGCTGGAAGAGAATTTTCCCGCCCTGAAAGGATCCATCACCGTTATTATTAAGGAAGCCGCTCCCAAGAAACCGCAAGCTGCGGACAAACCGACCATGACGGGCGACATAGCCCACATCGTAGCGATCGCTTCGGGCAAGGGCGGCGTCGGAAAATCGACCGTCACGGCCAATCTTGCCGTCGCCCTGCGCAACCGGGGTTTCCGGGTCGGCATCCTCGATGCCGACATTTACGGCCCTTCGCAGCCCAAGATGTTCGGTCTGGAAGGTTACCTGCCCGAAGCCGAACAGGTGGACGGGCAGGACATCATCCTGCCGGCCGAAGCGATGGATATGAAAATCATGTCGATCGGCTTCTTCGTGAAACCTTCGGACGCCTTGCTGTGGCGCGGTGCGATGGCGGTGAACGCCTTGCGGCAAATGATCCACCAGACACGCTGGGGAGCGCTCGATTTCCTGCTCGTGGATCTTCCTCCCGGCACGGGAGATATTCACCTCTCGATCATTTCGGAGTTGAAAATCGACACGGCCGTGATCGTTTCGACCCCCCAGCAAATCGCCGTGGCCGACGTGCGGCGCGGCGTGGAGATGTTCCGCAATCCGCAGGTGAACATCCCCCTGGCCGGCATCGTCGAAAACATGGCCTGGTTCACCCCGGAAGAGTTGCCCGAAAACCGTTACTACCTCTTCGGAAAGGGAGGCGCCCGCCGCTTCGCCGAGGAAAACGGCATAGACCTGTTGGGAGAAATACCTATCATACAGTCCATTATGGAAGGCGCTGACACGGGAACGCCGTCGGTGTCGATCGACGCCCGCGTCGAACCCTATTACCGGGAGATAGCCGACCGGATTGTTGATAAGGTGGTCAAATAACCCCACGAACGATGTTGATAAACCCGCAATAACTTTTGAAAAGAAAAACCCGGAACCGTTTGCAAAATCCATCTTTCGCCCGGTATAGACAAAACAAGAAAACGGCAAAAAAAAGTTTTCGCAAAGTATGATTCGGGATATGCACGGAAAAAGAGAGGCGAATGTTTACAATCCGGAGATGTCGAAATGTCGAAACCGGTTTTGAACATTTGTCGGTAACTTTCAAAAAACCAGGTTTCGACAACCTCCCGGACCTTATCGGCAGAACAGAATACGGAACTTCGAAAAGCTATGCTGTGGATAACCCGAAATATGGTATAATTATCAACACTATCAACAGGCATTAT
>OHOK01000914.1_pt1 | contig 13089 bp, 10 predicted proteins | sample 1569731 | NCBI WGS metagenome assembly OHOK01 (sample SAMEA3879559, study PRJEB24766) | human gut metagenome | biome: human-associated habitat; feature: feces | place: USA | collected 1985/1987
CTTTATGCTTCGTCGGAGATCGAAGAAATTTAAACGGATTCTAAATATCTTACCTTCGATAATTTTCAATTGTGCCGTTAAAAAGCTATCTTTGTGCCCCGAGGAGAAAAAAGGATATGAGCTTACAATTTCTAAGCCTTGCCAGCGGCAGTAGCGGCAATTGTTATTATCTGGGAAACGAGGAGTATGGCATACTGATCGATGCCGGCAAGGGTGTGCGGACGATCAAGAAGGTTTTGAAAGAGTATGGTATCCCTTTTGAAAAAATCGTTGCTCTGTGCATTACCCACGACCATGCCGACCATATCAAGGCGGCAGGGACATTAGGCGAAAAATACGGCATACCCATTTATACCACCGAGGCCATCAAGAACGGAATGAATCGTAATTATTGTATGGTCGATAAAATTTACAGCGCTCATCGGCCTATTGTAAAAGAGATTCCGTTCAAGATCAAGGATTTTACGATTACAGCCTTCGAAGTACCCCATGACGGGAGCGACAACGTAGGCTTTTTTATTTCTTACGGGAATTTGTATTTTGCTTTTGCGACCGATTTGGGGCATATCACCCCTACGGCAGATAAATATTTGCGGCAGGCTAATTATCTGGTCATCGAATCGAATTACGATGAGGCGATGTTGCGTAACGGTTCTTATCCTCTTCATTTGCAGAGACGTATCCTTGCCGATAGCGGCCATATGGATAATGCCCGTACGGCCGAATATTTGGCTCGAATCTATACGCCGGCTTTGCGAAATATTTTCCTATGTCATCTCAGCGGGGATAACAATCACCCTGAACTGGCTTATAAGACGGTGGAAAACCGACTTTACGAGGAAGGCATACGAGTGGGTAAAGATGTGGAGTTGGTGGCACTTACCCGTAATCACCCATCGGAGCTTTATACGTTTGAAGAGTCGGAAAGAATGGATTGGGAAAGTGCGGTTTCGGGGGAAGATGATTGTCTTGGATAGCCGGATCGTTTGCCGGAGTATCAAAAATAGTGGTTGCGAGAAATTTTTTTGAATAATCGTTTGCCGGTTTCTCGAAAAGAGTTACCTTTGCACCCGTTCCATTTAAGAAGTCGACTCCGTAGCTCAGTTGGTAGAGCAAATGACTCTTAATCATTGGGTCGAGGGTTCGAGTCCCTCCGGGGTCACAGAAGCGCTTGCAGAAATGCAGGCGCTTTTTTGTAAAATTCGATAACAGGAACAGAGTGATGTATCTCCCTCCCCCTATATCCCGTAGTATTACGGAGAACGGTGTTAGCTATATATGGGAGAGAATATACAAGAACAATCCCCACTAAATTTTTACTGACCCATTTTTTTGCCTAATATGCAAATGGTAGGCTGCATCTTCTGTATATGGTAAAGAGTAGACTTTGCCATAAAACAAAAAAACACCTGCAAGACTGATTCTTACAAGTGCGGACATATATAGTTGTTTTTGGGATAGTGGGCGTTGACGGATTCGAACCGCCGACCCTCTGCTTGTAAGGCAGATGCTCTGAACCAGCTGAGCTAAACGCCCGTACACTTCCGTTTCAAAAGCGATGCAAAGGTACGGCTTTTTTTGAAACCTCCAAACATTTCTAATAATATTTTTCAAGAAAGTTTTTATCCGGCAAACGAATCTACTGATTATCAGCAAATAATAAAGGAGATTTTTTTCATGCAATTTTTCCCGACGGTTACGCTTGTTTCCGAATTATACGTGCCGGATTCCCGACTGCAACACAAGCATCGGGGATATCTTTTGTGACGACACTACCTGCTCCTATCACACAGCGACTGCCAATCGTCACACCGGGACAGATGATAGCTCCACCGCCAATCCAGCAATCTTCACCAATCGTCACCGGATAAGCGTATTCCTTAGAGCCTCTTCTTTCCAGATAATCCATCGGATGATGCGGAGTGTAAATCTGTACACAGGGGCCAATCAACGTATGAGCACCAATCGTAATATATCCACCATCCAGAAATGTACAATTGGCATTGACAAAAACGTGCTCGCCCAGTTTGATTCCATCTCCATGATCGCAATGGAAAGGCGGACAGATAATCGATGTCTCAGGTATCCCGGGCACCAATTCTTCCAATAGCTTTCTGTATCCGTCTTCGTATGTACTCATTCCTCCCATACGAGCCAGCAGTGCTTTGGCATGCGCAAAACGTTCTTGTATTTCCGGCACAGCCATATCGGCCAACCGGCTGCTACGCATTTTTTCTACTTCTGTCATACGTTATATTTCTTTACCGTTAGTAAACACAAACTTTTTCTCATCCGAAAGAGACTCATCAAACTCGAATCCTTCCCAAGAGAAATGTTTCAGTTCTTCCGGATTTTCTATTTTATTCTTTAGGACGAAACGTGTCATTTCACCACGCGACATCTTTATATAGATAACAACCGAAGCCCACTTCCCGTTTTTCCACACCTGAAATCCCGGAGTAATGACACGTACTTCTTTTTCTACCCGCTTCCAGTCGAACAGGTTTTTCATCTCATCACTTGCCAAATTGCAGAGTATGCCACCCGCATTCTTTATATCTTCTATGAATATATCCGTCAGACGGGACTGCCAATAAGAGAACATTGTCTGATTCCCCAATTCCGGCAGCACGACATCCCCCTCCAACCGATAAGAACGGATAACATCCAGCGGCCTCAACAAGCCGTAACAAAATGAAGTCAACCGTAGATGTTCCTGTGCATATTCAAATTCTTCTTTGGAGAAATCTTTCGCATTCAAACGCTTGAACACGGTTCCGGTGTAAGCCAACAGGGCCGGAAGTTCCGGAGTGCCTTCTGCATGAAAGACTTGATAACGCTTATAATTCTCCACAGCTATCTTTGCGTTTACACGCAACAGACGTTCCAACTCGTCCACCGAGAACTGCGACATCTGCAAAGCTATCTCGGACGCTTCTTTTTGAAAACGCGGAACTGTGTTCAAAGGGGCTTTCACCTTTGAAGTCTCACTCATGGTCTTGGCGCAGGATAGAAGTACTAACATGATGAATCCTATTTTATCTACAACTCCCTCCTTGAACAAGCCAAAGAGGGAGTCCTACTTAGTTTAATATACCATACCGCTCAAGCAGTTTTTATTTATATTCCTGCCAGCTCTTAATCTGAATATCATTCAATTTCAAGTCACAGAATGCTTCGATAAAGGCACTTGCCAGACGAGCGTTTGTAATCAACGGAATGTTATGGTCAATAGCGCCACGACGGATACGGTAACCGTTTGTCAATTCACGTTTGCTATGATTCTTCGGAATGTTGACGATCAAATCAAACTTGTGATTGGCAATCATCTTCATCACGTTGTTTTCCGCACCCGGCTTCTCATCCGGCCAATAAACCGGAGTAGTATCCACACCATGAGCATTCAGGAAGGCTGCAGTTCCGGCAGTAGCGTAGATCTGATATCCCTTAGCGAATAACATACGGCTGGCATCCAGCAAATCAACTTTTGACTTCATGGCACCGGAAGAGAACATCACTGCTTTTTCAGGAATCTTGAAGCCGGTAGCAATCATTGCATTCAACAATGCTTCAGAGAAATCATCACCGATACATCCCACTTCACCCGTAGAAGACATATCCACACCCAATACCGGGTCAGCCTTGTGCAAACGGGAGAAAGAGAACTGAGATGCTTTTACACCAATCCAATCGATATCGAATGCAGATTTATCCGGACGTGAGTACGGAGCATCCAGCATGATGCGGGTAGCCGTTTCAATGAAGTTACGTTTCAGTACCTTAGAAACAAACGGGAAGCTACGAGAAGCACGCAAGTTACACTCGATTACTTTCACCTCATTGTTACGGGCCAAGAACTGAATATTGAACGGGCCGGAGATATTGAGTTCTTTGGCAATCTGACGGCTGATCTTCTTGATACGGCGTGCTGTTGCAAAATAAATCTTCTGAGCCGGGAACACTAGTGTAGCGTCACCGGAGTGAACACCTGCAAATTCCACATGTTCAGAGATTGCGTACTCTACTACTTCACCGTTCTGGGCAACCGCGTCAAACTCAATCTCTTTTGTATTTTCAAGGAATTGAGAAACAACCACCGGATATTCTTTAGAAACTTCGGCAGCCATCTTCAAGAAATTCTCCAGCTCCTCGTCATCATAGCAAACATTCATTGCAGCTCCCGAAAGCACGTAAGAAGGACGAACCAATACCGGATAGCCTACTTTTTCTACGAATCCTTTGACATCCTCAAGGCTCGTCAGCTCTTGCCAAGCCGGCTGGTCGATACCCAGTTGATCAAGCATAGCGGAGAATTTGTTACGATTCTCGGCGCGGTCGATCGAGATTGGAGAAGTACCCAATACAGGAACCGACTGACGGTAAAGTTTCATGGCCAGGTTGTTCGGGATCTGTCCACCTACGGAAACAATCACACCACGAGGCTGTTCAAGATCGATTACGTCAAGCACACGTTCAAAAGAAAGTTCGTCGAAGTACAGACGGTCGCACATATCATAGTCTGTAGAAACTGTTTCCGGGTTGTAGTTAATCATAATTGATTTATAACCCAGCTTACGAGCGGTCTGAACTGCATTCACCGAACACCAGTCAAACTCAACCGAGCTACCGATGCGATAAGCACCCGAGCCCAACACGACTACTGATTTTTCGTTCTTATAATAGTTCACATCATAACCTTCCACTGCATATGTCATATACAGATAGTTGGTCAGTTCCGGATGTTCGGAAGCAACTGTATTGATACGTTTTACAGCCGGAAGGATACCCATAGATTTACGATGAGCACGTACCGCCAAGTTTTCTTTCTCCATATTTCCTGTCGGATTCAGAACAAAACGTGCGATCTGGAAGTCAGAGAAGCCTAAAATCTTTGCTTCACGCATTACATCAGCCGGAATATCTTCTACCTTATTATAAGTAGATAACTTAGCTTTATAATCAACAATATTTTTTAGTTTGCCGAGGAACCAAGGATCAATCTTTGTCAGATCATGGATACGTTCGATAGTGTAGCCTTCTTCCATAGCCTGCGCAATGGAGAAGATACGCAAGTCAGTCGGACGTGAAAGTTCCTTATCGAGATCGTCGAAATGGAGTTCGTCATTACCTACGAAACCATGCATACCCTGCCCAATCATACGAAGACCTTTCTGAATGATTTCTTCGAAAGAGCGCCCGATAGACATGATCTCACCTACCGACTTCATGCTCGAACCGATTTCACGAGATACACCGGCAAACTTCGTCAAGTCCCAACGAGGGATCTTACAGATATAATAGTCAAGCTGAGGAGCAACATATGCAGAGTTAGGAGTTCCCATCTCGCCAATCTGGTCGAGCGAGTAACCCAAAGCAATTTTGGCTGCGACAAATGCCAACGGATAACCGGTAGCCTTAGAAGCCAAAGCGGAAGAACGGCTCAAACGAGCGTTTACTTCAATCACACGGTAATCATCCGTATCAGAGTTGAAAGCATACTGAATATTACATTCACCTACGATACCTAAATGGCGGATACATTTTGTAGAAAGCTCCTGCAACATTTTCAGTTCCTTGTCGTCCAGTGAGCAAGTCGGAGCAACAACAATAGACTCACCGGTATGAATACCCAGAGGGTCGAAGTTTTCCATGCTCGCTACTGTAAAACAGTGGTCATTAGCGTCACGGATTACCTCAAACTCTATTTCTTTCCAGCCCTTCAAAGACTCTTCAACAAGAATTTGTTTAGAGAACGCAAATGAACTTTCAGCCAACTTCAGAAATTCTTCCTCATTAGCGCAAATACCGCTACCAAGGCCTCCCAGCGCATAAGCCGAGCGCACCATAACCGGATAGCCAATCTTACGGGCAGCAGCAATCGCGTCTTCCATACTTTCTACAGCTTGGCTGACAGGAGTTTTCATACTGATTTCATCGAGCTTCTTCACGAACAGATCGCGGTCTTCAGTATACATGATAGCCTCAACAGACGTACCAAGCACTTTTACTCCATATTTATCAAGAATACCCTGTGTATAGAGTTCTGCACCACAGTTCAACGCGGTCTGTCCGCCAAATGCCAACAGAATACCGTCCGGACGTTCCTTCTTGATAATCTCTTCTACGAAATAAGTAGTTACGGGAAGGAAATACACTTTATCGGCAATGCCTTCAGAAGTCTGAATGGTTGCGATGTTCGGGTTTACCAATACTGAGCTGATACCTTCTTCTTTCAAAGCTTTCAGTGCTTGTGAGCCTGAGTAGTCGAACTCTCCGGCTTGTCCGATTTTGAGTGCTCCAGAACCCAAAACGAGAACTTTCTTGATTTCCTTTTCCATTTCTTTTGTTGTTATAATAAGTTGTTATTTCTAAGTTCGTCCATAAAAAAAAATGCGTTACCCTCAAAAAAGGATTAACGCATTACCAAAGAACTAAAATATCGTTTTTGGAGAAAAAAGAAGAAGCCTGCCGTTTCCGGGTGCAAAACATCCGAATGTAGATAATACTTACTTCTGATTTCCTGTTGATTCATTGTCGGTTCCAAAATTTGTGCAAAGTAACGACATATTTTGCAAATGGCAAAAAGAAACGTCTACTTTTTTACAGTGAAGTGCTCCCATTTTGATACATCTTTCAGTTTTTATCCGTATCTTTGTCGCTAAATAGATATTAATAAGGTAATAACAATGGGAAAAGAAAAAATAATATTGACGGGCGACCGTCCTACCGGCAGACTTCATATCGGCCATTATGTAGGTTCGTTGAAACGCAGAGTGGAGTTACAAGACGCCGGTGATTACGATGAAGTTTATATTATGATCGCAGATGCACAGGCATTGACAGACAATGCAGAGCACCCGGAGAAAGTACGTCAGAATGTTATTGAGGTTGCCCTCGACTATCTGGCTTGCGGAATCGATCCTTCCAAAGCGACCATCTTTATTCAGTCGCAAATACCGGAACTGTGCGAACTTAGTTTCTATTACATGGACCTTGTAAGTGTATCGCGTCTGCAACGTAATCCGACGGTTAAAGCGGAAATCCAGATGCGTAATTTCGAAGCAAGTATCCCCGTAGGCTTCTTCACTTATCCTATCAGCCAGGCTGCGGATATCACTGCTTTCCGTGCTACGACTGTTCCCGTAGGTGAGGACCAGGAGCCAATGCTTGAACAGGCACGCGAGATTGTCCGTCGTTTTAATTATATTTATGGTGAGACATTGGTAGAGCCGGAAATCCTGTTGCCTGACAATGCCGCTTGCCTGCGTTTGCCGGGAACTGACGGTAAGGCAAAAATGAGCAAATCACTTGGGAACTGTATCTACCTTTCGGAAGAGCCGGAGGAAATACAGAAAAAAATCATGAGTATGTACACCGACCCGGGACATCTCCGTGTGCAGGATCCGGGAAAAATCGAAGGCAATACCGTGTTCACATATCTCGATGCTTTCTGCCGTCCGGAACATTTTGAACGTTATTTACCGGATTACCCGAATCTGGCTGAATTGAAAGCTCACTACCAACGCGGCGGATTGGGGGATGTAAAAGTAAAACGCTTCCTGAATTCCATCATGCAGGAGACGCTGGAACCGATTCGCAATCGCCGCAAAGAATTCAGCAAAGATATTCCTGCTGTCTACGAAATGCTCCGAAAAGGATGTGAAGTGGCAAGAGCTACCGCAGCCGAGACATTGGCTGATGTAAAGAAAGCAATGAAGATCAATTACTTCGATGATAAAGAACTGATCGAAGAACAGGTAAAACGCTTCTCTCAGGAATAAGAGATTAATCTGCGTTTTAGCAGACTCTCCTACAACTAAAAAAGTCCGGACTCATTTGCCCGGACTTTTTATTTCTATGAATAAATTCCAAACTATGGTTTCCAAATATACCAATAAATAATGATTGCGTAAATCCTTCTACAAACAGCAGCCATACAAATACCCAAATATAACGATTGCCAGGCATATCCCGTTTATCTACTTTTGCACCGCAAACTATTCAGGATAACGATTGATATGAAAAGAAAGAAAAAAAGTATGTTTAAATGGTATTTGTCGGTTATACCTATTCTCATTAATATTCCTCTGATTTCTGAAGCTCAGAACACAGTTTCCGAAGAACCACTTCGATACCGGACATCAAAAACAGCAATTATGTAGAAATCGACGAGGTAGTTATTGTCGGTAAAAGTGAGGCCTGCCGACAGCAGGAGCAGGCATTCGCCATCTCGGTTGCCGATTTGAGCAAGAACTATAACACTTCTGTCGATATCGGTACTATCACCAACCGTATGGCAGGAGTCAAACTCCGTGTAAATAGTGGAGTCGGCTCTGATTACAATTTCACCTTGAACGGTTTTTCCGGACGACAGGTAAAATTTTTCATGGACGGTCTGGCAATGGACAATTTCGGTGATGCTTTCAGTATAAATAACCTTCCTGCCAATATGGTGGAACGAGCGGAAGTCTACAAAGGTGTACTCCCCGTAGGCTTGGGAGCTGATGCATTGGGCGGTGCGGTCAATGTAATCACCCGCAAGACTGCAAATTATTTGGATGTTTCATACTCTTTCGGCTCATTCAACACACACAAAGCCTCCATTAACGGAGCATATACTAACGGAAAAACCGGACTCACAACCCGCCTCACTTCTTTCCTCAATTATTCGGATAATAATTATAAGGTATATGTACCGATCATTGACTTGGAAAGCGGGCAGAAATTGGGCAATCAATGGGTTAAGCGTTTCCACGATGGATATAAGTCGTTGAGAGTACGATTAGAAACCGGTTTCGTAAACCGTCCGTTCGCTGATTATCTGCTGGCAGGCATTATTGTTGCCGGAAACGACAAAGATATTCAGAACGGAGTCGTCATGGAGCTCGTATATGGAGCTCGAACAACAGACAGCCGTTCGGTCATTCCAATGCTGCGTTATAAAAAATCAGACCTGTTCATAGAAGGGTGGGGACTTTCTTTTTACGGTTCTTACAGTGACGTTGACAATAACAGTACGGATACTGTCCCAAGACGATACAACTGGCAGGGCGAATGGGTGCCAAACGCTTCCACCAGTTCAGGCGAAAGATCGCGCTCACAACTCCATATCAATAACAAAGAATGGAGAACAAATACCAGTCTGAACTATACATTCAATCAGTATCACACTTTATCACTAAATCATGTCTACTCCGGACTGACACGCAAAGTGTCCGATGTAGAAGATCCTGCCAACGAATACAATAAAGTTTCTCAGAGTATTGACAAGCAATACTTGGTCTGGGATGGATGGCCAAATATACACGATGGAATGCTACCTTGTTCGAAAGGTGACAAAGCCTGTGAATGAACTGTCAACTTCGGACTGGCCCCGCCTTACCGGTATGACTGTCAGTGACAACAAGATTTATATCACATATTACTTGACAGACGAAACAAAAAAGCCGAGTGTGACACGTTACATCAACAAAGCGTATGTAGCCGTATACTCTTATCCTGAACTGGAATATATCACGACAATGGAAGATGAACGTGCAGCCATAGCCGGTTCATGGAATGCTTACAATGGGATCTTCCAAACCGAATCAGGTAACATGTACACGTTCTCAAATACATCCATAGCTAACGGTTTTACAGAGAACAGTACAAAAAAAGCCGCATTCTTACATATCCCGAAAGGAACAACCCAATTCGATGACTATTACTTTGACGTTGAAACCGCAGCCAGAGGTCTGAAACCCGTTCATTTGCAATATTTGGGTAACGGTAAGTTCTTTGCTCAAGTAAGTACATTGCAATCGGAAGAAATGACCAGATGGGCAGATAAAGAATTGAAAGCCTGTATTATTGACGTAAAAGAGAAAACGGTAAAAGATAATGGAATAAGAAAACTGCCCTCCGTAATTTCACACTGAAAATCAAAGCTCCTTTTGCACGGCTCAATTATGACCTGCATAATGTTTTAGGCGGATATGCCGCCATCGTATTGTTCGTCCTCTCTGCTACCGGACTAGTATGGAGTTTTAATTGGTTCAGCAAGGCAACATATTACATCACTTCCGGAGGAAAAGAACTGAAACCTTATGTACTTCCGCAATCGGGCACTTTACATATCGAAGCAGGAAAAGCCAGTCTGAATGTCCTCTTTAAGAAATTAAAAGAAGAATCTCCTAACGCCGCCACATTTTATTTTGCCCTGCCACAGAAAAAGGAAGAGGTAATACGTGTCAGCGTAGTTCATGAAAGAGGCTCTTATTATAAAACCGACAACTTATTCTTCGATCAATATACACTTGCTCCCTTACAAGGCTCAGGAGCTTATGCCGGAAAATACACAGAAGCATCACCTGCCGACAAACTAAGACGGATGAATCTTGAAATTCACGATGGAAGAATTTTGGGTATCTTCGGGGAAATCATTGTATTCGTATGTGCACTAATCGGAGCATCGTTACCTGTCACCGGCTTTATTATTTGGTTCAAAAAGAAACAGAATCATTCATTACACCTTCGTAAGTCTTAAGTATTACATTTCTCACCATAGTCATACAAAAATTGAATAAAGCTAATTAACAAACTCTATCCAATAAAAATAAGGAGCAATTTGAAAAATTCTGTATCTTCGTAATAAAAACATAAAACCTACAAAAAGTATGATTACCAATCGGGAAGAAGTGCTGGAAAAGGCCTTTAAGGTATTTGTCAAAATGAACTACGAGAAAGCCAGCTTTACAGAGATTGCGAAAGCCTGCGGACTATCAAGGGCAGGCATCATCCACTACTTTCCATACAAATTAGATTTATTTGTAGCAGTAGTAGACAAATTTGTATTTCAAATCCATCATCCGAATAATAAGTTCGATGTAAAAGAATGTACCTTAAAAGATTTTATCGAACTGTATTTGAAAGGTGTAACCGCTACCATGAAGCGATTGGTGGAATTAATAGATGACGGCAACAATCCTTATGATTCTTGTCCCAACTTTTACTATTTTCACTTCTTCACACAGGTCAGGATGTACTATCCCAATATCCGGAAACAGATACCCAAGTTTTATGAACAAGATTATCATTTGTGGACTACCATTATACAACAAGCAAAAGATAGTGGAGAAATACGTCCTGATACAGATGTGAAGAAGGCGGCAACCATGTTCCGTCAAATGTATTTCGGTCTGTCTTATGAGCAATCATTCTTAAACGGATTGGATGTCGATCTTCTTGCTGAAAATTTCCGTTACATTTACTCATTACTGAAATGATAAGCCACTGATAAAGTGTACATTGACAGAAAGTTAAGCAAAAAACCAAACAATTGTATGGTTTTTGCTTAACTTTTTTATATATTTGCGCCTAAGTCAATAACTTAAAAAGATAAATTATGTCAATTTACACACTCATTCCCATCGTTTTTATCGCCCTATATTTAGGGTATTGGTTCTATATAAAGAACAAGAACTCACAACAAGCTCAAATTGTCAGCAACACTGATTTCAAAGCAGAATTTGCAAATGCCGAGAAGTATAAAAACCACTTCCTGACTTCCGAACTACCTTTCTTAAAGAAAGCGATGGAACAGGAAAAGATTGATGCTTTCAACTATGCCAGCAATGAATATGGGGTAGCTTCTGCCCTCAAAGACGGAGTAAAAGACGAATTAAAAGGAATGGCAACTTTGGGAGCAGTACGTTTCACCACAGTGCAAACACCTAAATATCTCGTACTAAGCGGAAAAAACTTACATTTATTCGACACAGATACGGACGGTGAGATCGATCGGCACTTTATCTTCGATGCAGCACGTCTTGAGAATTCCAGACTTACCGAACTTCCACTGACCGGTTCGGTACAGGCACAGGCTCAAGCTCGCGGAAATAACGTAAAAGCTTATAAGTTATCACTACAGACTGATGACAAACCTGTCGTACTCATCATCTACTCCTGCTTGATTTTTACCAATATTGCAGAAATACCAACGAATCCCCAAAAGACAATAGAAGCCATTATCATAGCAAATGATTTTTTGAAACAACTAGGCGACCTGTATCCGAACCTAAAAGTTTCACTGCCGATATTCAACTAAAAGAAAAATATAGGAGAGAAAAATAAAACTGTATTCAACAGGAGAACTAATAAAAAGGGATATTCAGTAAATGTTCCTCTTTCTAAAAAATCAAGAGAAAAGCTCACGTAAAGCAAAGCTTTTCTCTTGATTTTTTCGTTCAACTCTCCCAGTCTTCTATCTTTTTTGTAGAATATTGTTTACATATTCTTGTTTTTTCCTTCCCACCCATGCATTATGTACATGTCTTTTTTAGGGGAAGTTAAAACCTCTCCTGTTTTTCCTGTTATTTTAGTCAGATTATGCTGCCTTTCTTTTTTTCTTTTCGACCTTTTCTATCATACATACCGCATTGGCTGTATGTATCCCAAAGAAAATCCAAAGTACTTCCGTTTTCCTGTTTCTAGCTTTTATCCTGGCCAGTGAGTAATGTTGTTTCTGCGTTCCAAAACTTCCTTCCAGGCGGGTAGCTCTTTCACGGCTGAGTTCCGACCGTAAGATTCTCCGAAGCGGCTCATCTTTGGCAGCTCTGCCCTTACGCTTAAAGGAAGTACTTATATGATATTTAGTACAAAATTTCCGGTTGGCATTATTGGCATAGATTGAATCCGCCGCAAGCGCCTTAACCCTAACCCCGGTCAGTTGTTGTTGCAGATGAATACAGTCTTTCAAACGTACTCCTTCGTTAAAAGCCTTAAAGGAGATATGTTCTATAAAGGAGATTCCGTCTATCTGTATATTGTTGACTTTGGCTCCGAATTCAACGGATTTGGTTTCCTTGCCTCTGATAATGGGGCGAAGGTAATGCCGGTCGATACTCACGATACGGTTGGACACTTTTTTGCCTGCAAATAAATTCTTCCCTTGCTCAAGGACTGTCTGTATGACCGAGAAACGTCTTTGGTAATCAGAGGATAGTGCAAGCCTGTTCCTGTAGGATGAATGAAGCTGCTCCAGCTGGTCAAGTAACTTTTCCAATAACTGAAGTAACCTTCGTGTAATCATACGAGTCTGTGATTTCCTGC
>OHOK01000940.1_pt1 | contig 12849 bp, 10 predicted proteins | sample 1569731 | NCBI WGS metagenome assembly OHOK01 (sample SAMEA3879559, study PRJEB24766) | human gut metagenome | biome: human-associated habitat; feature: feces | place: USA | collected 1985/1987
CAGGCGGAGAATCTCGCAAGCGAGATTCTTGTTTATTCCGATTCCGACCATTAAGACAAAAAAATAACTATTCAGAGCTTCATTTGCAAAATAGCATCTGCGATAGTTGAAAAAACCCCTAGAAAGGGAGGATGCCAAGGATCAGGATCCTTGGCATTTATTATGAAAAAGTTTTTAAACAAGAAACTGTTGTGTGCTTAAGTTTTTGTTTTGTTTGTTTCTATGGTTATAGTATATGAAACAGAAATGTCCAAAACGTGTTATGGAATTGAAGATTCCTTGAAGGATTTGTAAACAAAATATGAACAGCTATTCAGAGGCAAACAAATATGTTCCACTGTACGTCGAATACTTGTATTCGTAAGAACAGTGGAACATATTTATTTGACGAAGTAACCACATGAGCAAAAGGAAAGCATCGTAGATGCGATTTTGCGAATGGGGTTCTGAATAGCTGCGTTCTTACGGTTCCAGCATCGACTTTACATAATCTTTTGGTGACAGCTTTGTATATTTCTTGAAGATCTGGCTGAAATACTGGGGATTATTGCCGAAACCGACCATTTCCGCTACCGCATAGGGAGATTCTTCTGAGTGCTCCAGTAAAAGTTTTTTCGCCTCCTGAATGCGGAGCTCTGTTACATAGGCGGAAAATTTGCTGCCAGTCTGTTTGACGAACATTTTGCTGACATAATCCGGATTCATAAAAAGATAATTTTCCGAGATCCATTTCAGTGAAAGGTTGCTGTCACTCAGATGCTCTCCAATGTACTTTATGACCTTTTCCACACAGTCTGTGTATTTGTGCTGCGGTTCCACAGAGAAGATCGAGGTCATGATCTGCTCCGCAGATGGAATCAGGTCATTCATGGTGACACAGACGTTGACTGCCATGAGACTGTCTGTGGTCTGCAGTTTGCTGAGCGGGTAATATTCCTTCTTGGAGGCCTCCATTACCAGACGGATCATCTGGGTCTTGGCCAGATCCACATCCTGTTCCCCGGATAATTCTGTGAAAAATCTTCTCTGCAAAAGTTTTTCCGGTGGCATTTCCGTGAGGAACAGCTGTGTCAGCAAGGAATCTACCCGGGAAGCAGTCTTGCTTTTACAGGTTTCCACACAGGATACGATGACCTGCGTGATCTCTGTTTCATTGGAAGGCTTTAACAGATAGTGTTTCACACCATAGCGCATGGCGGTCCGTGCAAATTCAAATTCACCATATCCTGAGAGGATGATAAACTCTGTGTTCAACTGGGCAGCACGGACCTTTTCAATCAGATCCAGCCCGGATAAACCGGGCATCTTGATATCGGTCATGACAATATCCGGGTATTCATCCAGAATACAGTCAAAGGCTTCAATACCGTCTTTGCAGACAGCAGCCACATCAATTCCCAGAGAATTCCAGTCGATCAGGGAATGGATCGTTTCACGTATGATCTTCTCATCATCCACGATAATCATCTTTAACATAAGGTATCTCCATTTTTACTACAGCAAAATCATTTTCGTTATAGAAGTGCAGCCCGTATTGCTGGCCGAACATCAGCTGGATGCGTTCTTCAATATTTAACAACGCAATGCCCAGACCCTGTTCCTGAATCTTATGTGTCCGGAGATTCTCCAATAAATCATCGGGGAATTCAGATCCGCTGTTTTTCACATAAATCTGTATCAGCCCCTGGGAATACACACAGGTGAGATTGATGATACATTCATCCGTGATCTGCTCCAGTGCATAGTGTACGGCATTTTCCAACAACGGCTGAATGGAAAGTTTGGGAACCTGTGCATCCAGACAAGCATCCGGAATGCTTTCCGTAAAATTCAGACGGTTGTCAAAACGAAGCTGCTGTATAGTCATATAATAATGTATAATATCAAGTTCCTGCTTCAACGTAAAGCGTTCTTTTTTGTTCAGCGTCATCCGCAGGAAATGTCCCAGAGAGTCAGCAATCTGCGAGATTTCCGGCTCTCCGATAGCCTTGGCCCTCCAGTTGATGGCATCCAGCGTGTTATACAGGAAATGTGGATTCATCTGGGATTCCAGGCTTTTTAACTGTGCATCTTTGGTCAGAAGCTGTTGACGATAATTCTCGACCACCAATGTCTGGATCCGTTCCGCCATATGGGTAAATTGCCGGTGTAGGATACCGATTTCATCGGCTCGATCGGTGTAATCGTAGGGAACCGGTGCCAGTACGGTGGAATCTTCACCGAATTGCTGCATGCGATAGAGCAGCAGATCAAAATGCCTGGTGATCTTGCGTACGATTACGTGAACCATCAGAATGGAACACAGGAAACCGCAGGAAAGCATCAGTACATATAGAAATGCGGTCATCTGCTGGGATTTTGCCACTTCGTCATAAGAGATCAGATGCAGATAATTCCATTCGTTGATGTCCATGGTACCGCGGATGGCAAAATATTTTCTGCCATTCAGGGTGACAACAGCATAACTTTTGATTTTATCATTGATTTTCTGTACTTCCTCTGTATCCAATTCCGGAGAAGAGAACAGCAGCTGGTCTTTCTCATAGATGATCCAGTAGGAATCTTTATATTCATTGCTGATCTTGGACATTTCCATTACCAGATCTCCCAGATTTACATTGATGATCAATGTTCCGAGATTATCCAGTCGTAAGTTCTTGATCTTTTTGATCTCTCGGACAAGAAATATACCGTGGTTTTCCGCATGGGAAGTTACCCATACCGGGGAGCCTTCCCCGGCCTCTGCCAGAGCTATCAGTTCTTTAGTCAGATCCGCATCCGGCCGACAGGCAATATTTTCATTGGTATAAGTGATGAATCTGGGGCAGGAAATTGCCGCCATTTTCAGGTAGGGCTGGCGGTATTCCAGGTAGTGTTTCTGTAAAGCAGAATAAATATCAGAGTAATAATGTACAGCATAGTCTTCCTGGGGCTGGTAGATTTCATCCAGTGTTGATTGGACTGTAGAATCTGAACGGACGATATTGGTCATGGTCACCAGATCCTCCAGCCGGTTAGTAAATTCATAGGAGACTAACGACGAGGAAGACTGCATGGACTGATACAGCAGCTTATGATAACGCGATGTAATAATGGAAAAGGCAGCTACCAGGAAAAAGAACAGAAAGAGAAGGTCAATCCCTATGGTAGAGAGCAGTAACTTGGTTTCTAACTTTTGATTTGCTATTTTTCTCGAGATATTCTTATTAAAAAATGACATGATATACAAGCCTCCATCAGTTCTTTATTGATTATATACACAACATGCACATGTTTTCAACAATGATATCGGTTTTTTGGTGCAAATAGACGGAAAAGTATATTCCTGGAAAAAGTAAGAATTGTTATAATTAGAACATCAAAAAGAAGTAAATCCATAGCGGATTTACCTTTCGATACCAAAAGGAGGGTTATATTAATGAAAAAGAGAGTTTTATCCCTGTTAATGGCATCCGCCATGATCGTCGGACTGACTGCATGTGGTTCTTCCAATGAACCCGCAGCTACCGCTTCCACCGACAGCGGTAATACCGCAGCCACGACTGCTGACAACAGCGGAAGTGCAGCAGCCGGAAATGTATCCATGACATTCACCTGGTGGGGCAACCAGACCAGAAATGAACGTACACAGGCAGCCCTGGATCTGTATTCTGAGCAGAATCCCGGTGTAACCTTTGATACACAGCCTGCAGAGTGGAATGATTACTGGACCAAACTGTCCACCCTGGCAGCAGGTAATTCCCTTCCCGAGTGCCTGCAGATGGACTATTCCTATCTGGCACAGTATGTAGCAGCAGATCTGCTGGTAGACCTGACACCTTATGTAGAAGATGGTACGCTGGATGTATCTAATGTATCTCAGGGTATTCTGGATGCGGGTTCCATTGACGGTAAGTTATATGCAATCTGTGCAGGTGTAAATGCACCTTCCCTATTCTACAACAAGACTTTACTTGACAGCCTTGGAATCACTGTAAAAGACAACATGACCATTGATGAGTTCGAAGCAGTTGCTAAGGAAGTATATGAGAAGTCCGGTGTTAAGACCGACCTTCCTTACAGCGCAGGTGACAACTATCTGCCTTATGCAATGCGTTCTCATGACGTGGTGAAGCTGTTCAATGAGGATTCCCTCAATGTAACAGATGCAGCAAGTCTGGTACCGGGCTTCCAGATTTATGAAGATGGTGTCAAGGACGGATGGATCATCGGCGCAGATGTTCACGCTGAACTGACTTCCAACTCTGTAGAGCAGAGTCCTCTGGTATACTTCTCTTCCGAAGCAACCCAGTCCTGGTGCGGATTCTTCTGGTCCAACCAGCTGTCCGCTATGGTAGCGGCCGCTCCCGAAGGCATGGAGATCGGTATCACCACATGGCCTTCCGAGAACCCTCAGAAGTCTAACTTCTTAAAGCCCAGCCAGTTCTTTGCAGTATCCAGAGATGCCGGCGAGAATGAGGCTGAAGCTGTTAAGGTTGTAAATTATCTGCTGAACTCTGAAGATGCTAACAAGATTCTTCTTGGTGAGAGAGGTGTGCCTGCTTCTTCCGTAGTAGCATCCGCTATCGCTCCTCTGCAGGATGAGACTGCACAGGTGGTTACCAAGTATGTAAATGACGTAGTAACTCCCAACTGCTCCGCTATCAGCCCTGCGATCCCTGATGGAGCAAATGAAGTATATGATTACTACAACCAGTTGGTTGATAAGATCCTCTATGGTCAGATGACCGCACAGGAGGCAGCAGAAGATCTGTTCAAGATGGGCAACCAGATCATGTCCAGATAAGCTGTCAGGGCTTACATAAGCAGTAGCACAGTATAAGTATTACAACATTTTTAGAAAGACCAAATGGGTACTGTGGAAGATCCCACAGTACCCATTCTGAAAAAAAGCTGCTTCTATGAATGCTGCAGCAACGGAGGTAACGTTATGAAGACAACAAAGCATATGACTATCCGTCAGAAGCTGAATACGGAAAAGGCTGCAGGTATCGTATGTACTATGCCATTTATCGTTGGATTTCTGGCGTTTATGATTATTCCCATGTGTATATCGCTGTACTATTCCTTCTGCGATTACAACATTTTACAGCCCCCTACATTTACAGGCTGGGCGAACTTTAAGAGAATGTTTTCCGATGCAACGTTTTATCAGTCGCTGGTGGTAACTTTCAAATTTGCCATCATTTCGGTTCCGTTACGACTGATCTTCGCATTGATCGTTGCGCTGCTTTTATTTAAGAGTACGAAAATGACAGGCGTTTACCGTGCACTGTATTATCTGCCTTCCATCATCGGCGGATCTGTAGCAGTAGCAATCCTCTGGAAGAGACTGTTTGCGGTAGACGGACTTGTAAATAAACTTTTGATGGTGTTCGGAATGAAAGAGCCGGTAGCCTGGCTGGGAGATACCAGAACCGCAATCTGGACTCTGATCATTCTGGCAGTATGGCAGTTCGGTTCTTCCATGCTGATCTTCCTGTCTGCATTGAAACAGATTCCTGTCAGCCTTTATGAAGCGGCAAGAGTGGATGGTGCCAACGGATGGCAGCAGTTCTGGAAGATCACACTGAAGCTTCTGACCCCCACGATCCATTTTAACCTGGTAATGCAGATGATCAACGGCTTCCTGGCATTCACACAGTGCCTGATCATCACACAGGGTAAACCCATGAACTCTACTCTGTTTTACACGGTATACATGTACCAGCAGTCCTTCCTCTTCGGAAGTACCGGCTACGGCGCAGCACTGGCATGGATCATGTTGGCATTGATCGCATTTATTACATGGATCCTGTTTGCAACCAAAAAACTGTGGGTATACGATGGCGGTTTATAGAATCGGAAAGGTACGCCGCAACGCGTAAGTGGGTGTTATTATGAAAAGAAAAAAGACAATCAGCAATATTATATATCATGTTTTAGTATGTGCTTTCGGACTGGTAATGATTTACCCTCTGGTATGGATGGTAATGAGCTCCTTTAAGGATACGAACACCATCTTCACTACGGCCACCAGTCTGATCCCGGAGAAGTTCACATTACAGAACTATGTGAACGGCTGGAAGGGTTTTGCCAAAGTAGGATTCGGCACCTTCTTTAAGAACTCCCTGTTTATCTCCATTACCGCCACCATTGGAACCGTACTTTCTTCCTCTGTGGTAGCCTATGGATTTGCCAGATGCAAATTCCCCGGCAGAAAGCTTCTCTTCGCAGCAATGCTGGCATCTATGATGCTGCCGGCACAGGTACTGATGATCCCTCAGTATCTCTGGTATCAGAAGCTGAACTGGGTTGGAACCAATCTGCCGCTGATCGTGCCTTATTGCTTTGCTATTCAGGGTTTCTTCGTTTATATGATGACAAACTTTATTGAAGGCATTCCCAGAGAGCTGGATGAGGCAGCAAAGATTGACGGCTGCTCCTATTATACCATTTTCACCAAGATCATCTTCCCGCTGATGGTTCCTACCATGATCACCGGATGTATCTTCTCCTTTATGTGGAGATGGGATGATTTCCTTGGAGCATTATTGTATGTCAACAAGACAGAGAAATATCCTGTCAGCCTGGCACTGAAAATGTTCTGTGACCCCAGTTCTTCTTCCGACTACGGTGCTATGTTCGCTATGGCAACCTTGTCTATTCTGCCTGCAGTATTGATCTTCTTCTGCCTGCAGAGATATCTGGTAGAAGGAATTTCCACTTCCGGCCTGAAGGGCTAAGAGAGGAGCAGAGAGATGATATACGATGTATTGGAATACGGTGCAAAAGGTGATGGCGTGACGAATGACGCTGCAGCCATCCAGAAGGCGATTGATGCCTGCAGCCAGGCTGGCGGCGGTAAGGTCCTGTTACAGGGAGGACATGTCTTCCGGAGCGGAACCATTTTTCTGAAATCAAATGTGGAATTTCATCTGGAGATTGGGGCTGTCCTGAAAGCCAGTGACCATCTGGAAGATTTCGATATGTTGAAAGTGGGAACGCCACAGATCAGTAAGGTAGAGACTCCGACCTACAATGCCTGTGATTACAATGGAAAACCGACGCTGAATTTTGTATACAGCAATGACGCCGAGAATGTGGCCATCACCGGATTTGGTAAGATTGACGGCAACGAGAAGATATTCTATGGAAAAGTGACCAAATGGCATATTGACGGATATTTTTATCCAAGAGTACCGTTGCTGTTCCTGGAAAATGTAAGGCATCTGACCATCCAGCAGGTAACCCTGACCGGCAGTGCATTCTGGACCACTCATCTGGTGGGATGTAAGGAAGTATTGATTGAGGGAATCCGTATTATTAATAATCTGCGTCTGGCTAACTGCGATGGCATTGATCCGGATCACTGCAGCAATGTGAGAATCTCCAACTGTCATATTGAATGCGCAGATGACTGTATTGTATTTAAGAATACGGCGGCTGCCATGGAATATGGTCCCTGCGAAAATATTGTAGTGGATAACTGTACCATGATCTCCACCAGTGCTGCTATCAAGTTCGGCACGGAGAGTGAAGCACCTTTCCGGAACATTTCCGTGACCAACTGTAGTATCCAGCGCACCAACCGTGCAATTTCCCTGCAGTTACGTGATAAAGGCTGTATAGAAAATGTGACATTCTCCAATCTGAATATCGATACCCGCCTGTTCTCCAAGGTACATTGGTGGGGCGAGGCAGAACCCATTACCATCACTGCGGTGAAGAGAAATGCACAGACGAATGTGGGATATATCCGGAATGTCCGTTTCCAGAATATCAACTGTGTCGGAGAGAATGGCATCCTGATCTACGGTGACGATTCGAAAAATATCCGGGATATCACATTTGACGGTATTCATGTCCAACTGGAGAAGAAGACGGACTGGCCGAAGAATTGCCATGATCTGCGTCCCAACGAGGGAAATGTGATCCTGGAGGATTCTCTCAGAGTGCTGTATGCCCGCAATGCGGAAAATGTTCTGTTCCGGGATTTCTCTTATGAGATCGCAGAGGATATGAAAGGCGAAGTTGAAGATCCTGTATTCATCGAGAATTGCGAAAATGTGGAATATTGATCTGCCTGTGTGTAAATAAAAAAGGCCTCCGAAGGTCAGAGTGCATCTGATTTTCGGAGGTTATTTTTTGAAATCTTATCTGTCCAGCTTGTTGGGCTCGGGATAGGCCTCGCCGAAAGTATCTACGGTAACGCTTTCCATTACCTGATCCTCCAGAGGACGATCACTGTAATCAGTAGGGGTATCTGCAATCTTATTTACCACATCCATGCCCTCAATGACCTTACCGAAAGCGGCATAAGAGCCATCCAGGTGAGGACTGGTTTTGTGCATGATGAAGAACTGGCTGCCTGCGGAATCGGGATGCATAGCTCTTGCCATAGACAGAACGCCTTCGGTATGTTTCAGATCATTGGTCACGCCGTTAGCAGCGAATTCACCCTTGATGCTGTAGCCGGGACCGCCCATGCCGGTGCCATCGGGACATCCGCCCTGGATCATGAAACCGCGGATGACACGGTGGAAGATCAGACCATCGTAAAAATGCTTGTTGATCAGACTGATAAAATTGTTGACGGATTCGGGGGCAATTTCAGGATAAAGCTCGCATTTGATCACACCGCCATCCTTCATAGTAATAGTAACAATAGGATTCTTTGCCATAATAATTTCCTTTCTTTCTTGACAGAAATAGAATAAAATGATATCAGGGTCAAAAGCCCCCGACTTTGATGCCTACGAATTGCTTCGTGTTACGCACTCTCACAATTATACCCAATATTCGCATATCGTGGGATTATCATCCTACTTTTATGCTCATATCGGAGCGGGTCCTAAGGTCTTTCACCCACCTATGAGCAAGCTCATGTGGGCTTAGACCTTTTGACCCTGGCATCATAAAATATAAATATTATTGTAATGGATTCCCGGGGAAACGTAAAGAGGAGAATTGCTGCAGATGGATTTTTTGAAGCAGGTGTCAATAGAAATATATCCGGAAGGTGCATCGGACGAGGAACGAAAAAGCTACAGTAAAAAATATGGTGCGCAGATGCATGCCCTGCTGGATGCGATTCGCAGACAGAGACAGGAAAGAGAATTTTCCCAACAAAGAAACGGGTCGGGAAAAGAGTGCTTCGAAGAGAAAAGCGTCCGGGATAGCATGATGTCCGGGTATGAAAGCGGGCAGGGAAAACTCTGGATCGTAGATAACGGTATACGTGCACAGGAACTCTTGGAGCAGGGCTGCCCGGTGCTTGTCTGGCTCCATGAGGACAACAGGGATCAGGATTTTAGCGGTGTCCGTTATGCCTGTGAAAATATCAGTGAACTGGATTTTGATTATCTGGAGAAGGTCTATCGCAGATACGTGGGCATTCCCTGGGAGATTCTGACCACGGAGAGGTGTCTCATCCGGGAGACCGGTGCGGAGGATCTGGATGCCCTTTATGAGATTTATGCGGATCCTTCTGTGACGAAGTACACAGAAGGACTCTATCCGGAGCGGGCGAAAGAAGAGGCCTATCTGAAGGATTATACGGAAAATATGTATTATTTTTATAATTACGGCGTCTGGACGATCTGTGACCGGATGACCGGACAGGTGATCGGCAGAGCGGGATTCTCCAACCGCGAGGGTTACGAGGATCCGGAGCTGGGCTTCGTCATCGGTGTCCCGTGGCAGCGGCAAGGGTATGCCACGGAAGTATGCAAGGCATTATTAAAATACGGGAAAGAAGAATTGGGATTTGAGCGAGTGCAGATGTTAGTGATGCCAGAGAACGAAATATCCCTGCACCTTGCGGAAAGACTGGGATTTACCCAACTGGATCAAGTCACCTGGGAAGGAACTTGCTATGAGCGACTTCTTATGGAACTGTAAAAATATAAAGAAAATATAAAAAACATGTTGACACTCTAAAACCACGGTGCTATACTCTCAACATAGCAAAGGCGCTACAGAATAAAACTGTAGCGCCCTTTTTGTTATGGCGACGAGGAAAGTGAACATCGTGCTGGCACGAATGGTCACTTGACGACCGCTAATCATACCGGGATGTATATCCCAGGTATTGTCCGGAAGTATCACAACGCGCGTGGCCGGACAAAAATAGCGTAAGGGTATGTGGAAAACAGTTTAACTGCTATACCCTAAGGATGCGATGCAATGGGGCTTCGAAGGATGAGACCATAGTATCGCATATTTTTTTACACCGGTGAAGTATGGTGGAAGATATTTCACGAAGAGTGAGGAGGAAAATGTTATGACAGAAGAAATCTTAAGCGCAGTAGACGGTCAATTATTTGCAGTCTGGTTTCTGATCGGTGCGGCCCTGGTGTTCTGGATGCAGGCAGGATTCGCAATGGTGGAGACCGGATTTACCAGAGCCAAGAATGCCGGTAATATCCTGATGAAGAATCTGATGGATTTCTGTATCGGTACCGTAGTGTTTATTCTGATCGGCTTTGGATTGTTACTTGGTGAAGACGTAGTAGGTCTGATCGGCAAGCCGGGACTGGATATCTTTACCGCCTATGAGAATTTTGATTATTCAAATTTCGTATTTAACCTGGTGTTCTGTGCTACCACAGCTACCATCGTATCCGGTGCTATGGCAGAGAGAACCAAGTTCTTATCCTATTGTATTTACTCCGGTGTGATCTCCGCATTGATCTATCCCATCGAAGCTCACTGGATCTGGGGCGGCGGCTGGCTGGCACAGCTGGGCTTCCATGATTTTGCCGGTTCCACCGCCGTTCACTTTGTTGGCGGCGTTACCGCCTGCCTGGGCGCCTGGATGCTTGGCCCCCGTATTGGTAAGTACGGCAAGGACGGCAAGGCCCGCGCAATCCCCGGCCACAACCTGACCGCCATGGCCTTGGGCGTGTTTATCCTGTGGTTTTGCTGGTTCGGGTTCAACGGTGGCTCCACCGTGGCAATGGCAAGCGATGACGCCATGGTTTCCGCTGGCCTGGTCTGCTTCAATACCAACCTGGCCGCTGCGCTGGCTACCGTTGCCGCGCTGATCACCAGCTGGGTGCGTTACGGCAAACCCGATGTCTCCCTTACCTTTAATGGTGCTCTGGCCGGTCTGGTTGCCATTACCGCAGGCTGCGATATGGTTGATCCGTTCGGCGCTGCCATCATCGGCATCGTTGCCGGTGTGCTCTGCATCTTCTCGGTTGAGTTCTTCGACAACGTTGCCAAGATCGATGACCCCGTCGGCGCAGTCTCGGTGCACTGCATGAACGGTGCGTGGGGCACCATCGCCGTCGGCCTGTTTGCCACCGAGGGCGGCCTGTTCTACGGCGGCGGCTTTGTCAAGCTGGGCGTTCAGGTTTTGGGCGTTATCTGCGTGGCTGCCTGGGTGCTGGTTTCCATGACCGTCATCTTTACCATCATCAAAAAGACCATCGGCCTGCGTGTGACCGAAAAAGAAGAAATCGACGGCCTGGATATCCACGAGCACGGCCTGACTTCCGCTTACTCCGGCTTCTCCATCTCTGACCCGACTTACGCTGAGATGAGCGTGAACGAGAACACCGACCTGGGTGAAGACGACATCACCATGGCCAGCGAAGCCAAAATCAATGCCGCCGTCAAGGTCGTCAAGGAAGAACCTCTGCCCGCTGAGCTGGATTCCGGCATGCACAAGGTCGTTATGATCGTGCAGCTGGCCAAGTTTGAAGCTTTGAAAGCTGCCATGAACGCTGTCGGCGTGACCGGCATGACCGTTACCCAGGTTATGGGCTGCGGCCTGCAGAAGGGCAGCGGCGAGAAATACCGTGGTGCTGAGGTCGACGCAACCCTGATTCCCAAGGTCAAGGTTGAAGTTGTTGTCAGCAAGATCCCGGTAGACAAGATCATCGACACCGCCACCAAGGTTCTGTACACCGGCCATATCGGTGATGGCAAGATCTTTGTTTACAATGTGGCCAAGGTGGTCAAGGTCCGCACCGGCGAAGTAAACTACGCCGCTTTGCAGGATGTTGAATAAATAGCTATCTATTATATAGGCAGTTGGCAAGCAGCTGCCTGTATCGGGTGACGAAAGCCTCCAATATCTTCCCATAATAGAAAAGTCCGGCGCACTGTGTGCAGCAGAGCGCCGGACTTTTTGCTATGTCTATTATGATTTGTGTTTCAGCATCTGTACCTTGAAGGCAATGATTTTATTGCCGTACTTGCTGGTGAAAATGGCCCCCACGATCAGCATACCCAGCCCAATGCCCAGGCAGGCACCCTGGATGGCCTGCAGCACGGGCGAACCGGAAAAATCAAAGTGGTTCATGACCAGGTAGATCAGGACGGTGGCAATCGAGATCAGGTACATGTAATGGAACCGGTGGGTCACTTTTTCCATCACGTCATTGCTGTAGTCCGCAACCTTGCGGGCGGTTTCTTCGGTGGCGCTTTTTGTTTCGGGGGTGTTCATAGCATCAGGCTTCCTTTCTCCGTCTAACAGTTCACGCAGCTCCACGCCGTAAAAATCGGCAAGCTGGATGAGGGTGGGGAGGTCGGGCAGGTTGACACCGTTTTCCCAGCGGGAAACACTGCGGTTGGTCACGCACATGATTTCAGCCAGGTTTTCCTGGGTCAGCTGGCGCTCCTGGCGGAGCTGTTTCAAAAAGGTGCCGATTTTCTGTTGATCCATTGGATTCATCCTCCCTATAGCTGCATGATACCACAGCCGAAGCAAAAAACACCACGACACAGTGCGGGAACCGGGGCAAAAATGGCCGGACATGGGTCGTCGGGTTGGGAAGAGTATAGCATAAATGGGGGAAAGATTGAAGGCAATACCGCATAATTCTAAGTGCCGATACGGCGAGCGAGGTGCGGCAGATG
>OHOK01000950.1_pt1 | contig 12742 bp, 14 predicted proteins | sample 1569731 | NCBI WGS metagenome assembly OHOK01 (sample SAMEA3879559, study PRJEB24766) | human gut metagenome | biome: human-associated habitat; feature: feces | place: USA | collected 1985/1987
AAAATCAATAAAAATATCATGTGTTTGTGAAGTACTAGCTGAAGTTGATGAGTTTAACGATATTTCCGATTTTTGTTATCTAAAAAAATATATTGCTGAATTAAAAAAAGCAAAGAAACTTTGTAAAAAACACTCCATTAATAAGTATGATGGTTATGGACATAAAAAATTTTATTATAAGTGTACAAAATGTAGAAGTGTTTGGGTTTTAACAGAACCTGACGGCAATTTTAACGGAAGATTGGAAAAACTATAGGTTTATAGCTTTAGACACGAAAAAATATATGATCAATTATATTTCCAATCAAAAGTGTGGAATTGAAAAAATAAGCAGTAAAATAGCGGAATATATTTTACGTTTTGATAGTGCTGATAAGAGTAAGTACGTTTTTTTACGATAAGTATGAATACTTAAAAACCGGATATTGAGGATGGAGAATGGCGAGATCATGTATGAGGCTTTCAGAGATGCGACTGACGGAACTGCAGGGTGGTCATTCTCAGATGAGACTTACATAGCAACATTAGACTGGAAGGAGAAACAATAAATGAAAAAAGTCATCAGCCTTATTTCGAGCTTAGCATTGGTGATATCTCTGAGTAGTTGTGTCATTAAAGAAACGCCTATCATAAACGGTGTTGAGTATAAATACAACGATCAGTTCTACGCAGATACGGTAGATCAATTATTGACATACATAGACGATGGGGATAAAGACGGCGTAAAATCCTTACTGTGTAACGGTCTGAAAAATTCAGATGGTATTGACGCTGATATACAAGCGCTGATTGATGGATTTGAAGGCGATATAATTCGCACGACAGAGTATGAAAAGGATACTGTGAGCGCCAGTTCTTCAGGAAAAAATTATACCAGTGCTTTTCTTTCCAAATCATTTTATATTATCACGGATAAGCAAAAATATGGGGTATATATAGCAGTTTGTCCCATCGATGAAAAGCATGATGATGGGGAAGATCTGGTCGGCGTTTATAACATATCCATAAATACTTTGGATTATGAGTCCGGTGATATCGAGTGTAATACTGCCAATACTATTGAAATTGCAGACCATAACTGCTGCGTTGCTTCCGGTTATGGCGACAGCAGCAGTTATATAGTGGCTCAGACGGGCAATAAGTACGAAGTTATAGATATTTACAGGATAATCAATCCACAAAGTATTGTAAAATATAATGATATAACCGCATGGAACAGCAGAGATTTTCTGAGCTTTAAGGAAAAATTCGGCGCTCCGTATGCCGAATCTCTTGACAATGACAAGGAACATGTTTTAGCCGATGTATATATGTATGAAATTTCAGATAGCAATAAATATGCGATCGTGGCTGTTGGCAGAGATGACGGCTCGATCAATGCGCTGTCTGTTAAGGATATAGACAGCCGTTGGAGCGAAGATAATAAATATGAATATATTTTAGAAAATGAATAGATTAAAGGCAAGAAATAAAAAACAAATGAGCAGCGAAATAATCGGAACAAAATTCAAGTATACGGTATTAACATTGACACCGTTTTCTTCACACCATTTATGCCCTGTAAGTCCGCTACTTTCCTGTGCCTGGATCTGGGCTGACCATTCGGTCAGGCGAAATTCGTTCTTTACCGTTGCGATCGTTGTTTTCATTATCTTTATCTTTACATCTAATTTGGTCTAAGCAGCTCTATAGACTTTTTGAGTTCGGATAATTTACTCTATGTAGTTGCTTGAAGTTTATTATACTTCTTTAGTCATCGGTGGGGTAGATGCGGAGTGTTTGACGGTTACATTCAAATTCACAACGTCAATGATAGATGATATTTTAGAAGATGTCCCCGTGATTGATACAAATAGATATACTTGATGTAAAAATAGAAAATGTTTATTCGCGTTTGGTGGGAAAGGAAATGTTATGAAATTGGAAAAACAAATTACAAATGAAGAGCTGCTTGAACTTACAAAAAAGCATTTGAAAATAACGAGGTTGCTGAGTTCCTTTGCGGAGAGAAAGGATATGCTTGTCCTATAAGTCACTTTGTTCCAGCAAATGTACCAACGGATTTTAGTAGAATTATAGATTTTGGAGTATACAAACTTTATGAGGAAACTAAAAATGAAAAAATTGTTGCCAAATTCGAAGAAGCCATATTGTATCTTCTTGATTGCGATCCAGCAAAGAATTGGATAGCGTTTATGGTATGTTGGAATCAAATTAGGAATGAAAAAAGACACGAAGCACCATTTAAATTCATTAATCAAGAGTTAATTGAGAAATTGAAGGAAACGCTATTAAAACACGAAAAGGAGCTTCATGTTTGTAAGGAATGGCAAGGTTGGAATGAAGAAAATGGGCTTTGGCAGGAAATTACAAGAATTAATAACATTGCAACTAAAAATTATGGTGTGAGTATATTATGAATATAGACTAAATATTTAGTAAAGGTGCATCTTATCTAATATCTGAAAAAGGTTATGAAGACTATATTTCAGGCAAAGATGTTACATTGGGACATCCTGTTGGAGATGATACTGTTGTTTGGGTTGCACCAAGTGCCGAAATTGATGAAGCTATAATTAAAACCAACGGAAATCCAAGGGAATTAGAAACTTTATTGGGTTTACCAGAGAATAGTTTAGGAGATACACCTGTTAGAGTAAATATTGATAATATTGATGGTCTTGATATACGAATACCTGATGCTTCAACTCCAGGTGCTAATCCTAATTTTATTCCTGGTGGAAGCACAAGTGGGGTATAACAGAAAGAGTCATCTATAATTGTCCTAATCCGGATGTTAACCCTAATATAGGAGAAATTAGCAACACGAATTCGATAAATGGGATCCCAACCAAACAATTAAATAATCTATATAATTCATTAGGAAGAGATTCTGAGTGCTTACGTTTCATTCATTGTATTTACTATACAAGCGCAGCAAGAGTTTACATAAGGGTTCTCTTTAAAATACCCTTAAATACTTTTATTATTGTGAGGTTTAGACTATGGCATTTGTTAATGAAAATCTGACTCCAACGCAAAGAGAGGAACTGGCTAAGAAAAAGATTAAGAACCCATACGGGAGCTTTAGGGACACGACAGAAGGTATCATGGCCCTGTACTTAACTATTGACAAAAATTCTGAAACATGGTTAGCACATTGCTACAACCATCATGACACGAATAATGATATAGAGGAATTTATCTTTATGTATAAATCAAATCCGATACCTGTTCAAGCAATAAAGAGTATTCATGAACAACAAGTTTGTTGGAAAATAACACGTATTGATTTCCCGAAAGGATTGCTAAAAGATAAAGAACACCTTCAAATTTTGTTAACTGACGCGTTCAAAGCTTACAACATATCCGGATGGCCTGGCGAAGAAAGTGGACAGGCTAAGGTAATATATGGCTATGAGTAAGGATGTGTATTGTAATGTTGACGTTATTGGAAGCATTAGATGAGCTCAATTCAAAATCAGAAAGTGAACTTACGCTTGATTATCTTGAAGAACTTGCTAAAAAAGTATCTATCGAACCTGTGCCTCATTTAACGATTAAAGGCTCTGAGATGACCTAAAATAGGTCTTATCAGAGCCTTTTTTACATTATGCTTTTTAACGAAATGTCATTTTAGGTTGTGCATTTATTCTGGCAGAAGGACGCAGGCACAGAAACCGGGTTCGGGCTGATAGCAATATATGGTGAGGTCTTTTCCAATCTCAGGGCTAAAATCCTTCAGCGTGTGCTTTGTGCCGTTGAGTGCTACATCTGCGTAAGATACCAGCCATTTTCGGTCTCCGTTGCGAAATACTTCATAAAAAGACCGATTCAGCATTTCTTCCACTGTCACACCCTCAACTACCGCCATCTCCTTGTTGCAGTAGCGGAAAATAAAGTCAACACCGTGACCATCTTCATCGAATACAAGTTCGATAACGCAGTAAGCCAGAGGCATTTCGTCCATAATACTGCACTTCTCGTAGAAACCCAACGGCGGGTCGAATTCCTCCTTAGGCGACGGAACGTCTAGCCCAAGCTCCTTACGCAGCCGATGTGGAGGGGCTGAATGGCAGCTTTGACAAGACCGAGTTTGATCTTGCTTCTGCAGAGAATACAACAATTGAAAACGCCCCAACAGACACAACTGCTTTTGGCATTTCCGGAGGTGCGATCACAAAAGGTCAGAAGATCGGAACTATTACAGTAAAGATCACCTCAGACACGTCAGATACCTCAGACACCACTATGGTGAAAAATTTGGAGGATCTGCGCGGTGTATTTGAAAATGGTGGCAAGGCAAAGCTAAACAACGATCTTAACGGAACATACGAGATGCTGACGCTGCACAACGGTACTATCGGTTGTTATGTGCAGATGAATGGAAGAGCTGAACAACATCTGATCGTTGACAATTGTACTCTGAATGGGTTGGGCGACAATAATAATTACTCAGATGTGACCTTGAGAGATTGTGTCATCATGAAAGATTGCTTTACTAGCTATGGCGGCATTTGGAAATTCGAGGGAGTCAATAATATTACCGGAACAATGAAAGTTAAAAAAGATGTCACCATTCCCGGCGACTTTACGTTAGGGACGCTTAAAGTTCCTATGGTTACTACCGGTACGCCGACCTTAAAACTGTCGGGTAATATTCGGATAGGCAAATTCTCCTTTGATAGTGTTTATAGAGAAGAGGCAAAGATCATCTGCGGCGTGGGTACATATAACTTTAAGCCGGATGAATATGAAACAGGCAGATATGGCGGTATTCAACTAGCAGAAGGATGCACCGTCAGCGGACCTGATGAAAACGGCATTTACACCGTTACAGCGGAATAAGGAGGGCAGAAAAAATGAAAAAAGTTATTATATCCATACTGTCGCTGGCAATGACAGTCTCTATGGCGGTCCCTGCCTTTGCGGACACCACTGCCGACGTGCAGGGCAAATATAAGGCAGGTGCGGAATCTCCTGTAACTATATCCGCCGACATTACTTGGGAAGATATGACCTTCGATTACACCGAGGGCGAAAAGACTTGGAACACTGAAACACATCAGGTCGATCAGGCAGACGGCAAATGGACCAGCGATACAAAGGCTATCACAGTTACAAATCACTCTAATGTGGGCATTATGGCGAAGTTTAATTTTGCTCCCGAGGGTGATATTGAGGGCAGTTTCACTAAAGACGGCACCTCAACTGACAAACTTGAGCTTGACACTATAAAGAATTTGGATGAAGGCTCAGCCGCTCCATCTGACACGATGAACTTCGGTATTACTGGTGGTGCTATCAGTGAAAATTGCAAGCTGGGAACTATCACGGTGTATATCGCTCCTAATGACGGCAGGCAATTATATCTTCACGGAAACTGAACTTACTGAAGCCGCTGTAAAAAACGCACAATGAAAAAAGACTGCTTTCTACCCCGAAAAAATGGTAGAAAGCAGTCTTTTTTTGTGGTATAATACTATGCACTGTTTTGTATGTGTCAAGTTTTATTATACAGGATTAACTTTATTTTTCGCCAATAAGTTTACGCTGCTTTATATGCTTTTTACCAGAATTGGCAAAAAATTAGGCAGCCGTTACCGACTACCTAAAGAACTTATTCTACTCTGCAATGACCTTGTATATGATAAATGCCCATAGTGCAAGAGAAATTATCATCACCATATAAAAATACCAATGTTTTGTTTTGTGACGGAAAAATTCCATGCCCAGAAATCCTCCTGTAAAGCCGCCAAGCAGGCTCAGACCAAGGAGCGTTTTCTCAGGTATCCGCCATTTGTGTGCTCTTGCCTTGTGCTTATCTGCACCAAAAAGTATGAACGTCAAAAGGCTCATTGCGGAAAGATATATTATAATGTATTTCAGCATATCTTTGTCCTCATATAAACAAAGGGCGGAAAAGCTCCGCCCTTGTATTTTTGTTTTTTTACTTGAAGTAAGCTACGCCGCTTTCAAATATTTTCTGATCCTTTTCACCAGGAACGTTCTTTGATACGCAGCAGCCCTTACGCTCTGAGTGACCCATTTTACCAAGAACACGTCCGTCAGGTGAGGTGATACCCTCGATAGCCTGGAATGATGTGTTAGGGTTGCAATGAATGTCAAATGTAGGTTCTCCGTCAAAGTCAACATACTGTGTAGCGATCTGTCCGTTTGCAGCAAGCTGTGCGATTTCCTCTGCTGTTGCAACGAAACGTCCCTCACCGTGTGAGATAGCCACGCTGTGGATATCGCCTACCTCACAGCCTGCAAGCCATGGTGACTTGTTGGAAGCGATCCTTGTGTTTACCATTTTAGACTGGTGTCTTGCAATGGTGTTGAATGTCAGTGTAGGGGAGTCGTCTCTCATATCTCTTATCTCACCATATGGTACAAGACCAAGCTTGATAAGTGCCTGGAAGCCGTTGCAGATACCAAGCATAAGACCGTCACGATTTTTCAGCAGGTCATGGATAGCGTCTGTAAGCCTTGGGTTTCTCAGGAATGATACGATGAACTTGCCTGAGCCGTCAGGCTCGTCGCCACCGCTGAATCCGCCTGGGAGCATTACTATCTGTGACTCTTTTATCTTCTTCTCGATTGCGTCAACAGACTCCTTGATAGCCTGTTCTGTGAGGTTTCTTACAACGAAGATGTCAGCCTCAGCGCCTGCCTTTTCAAAGGCTCTTGCTGTATCGTATTCGCAGTTTGTGCCAGGGAATACTGGGATAAGTACCTTTGGCTTTGCCACCTTGATAGCAGGTGCAACTCTCTTGTCTGCCTTGTAGCTGTACTTTTCAGGCTTTTCGGCAGGCTCTTTCACATGAACAGGATATACAGGCTCAAGCTTGCCCTCCCAAAGTGTCTGGAGCTTGTCAAGGCTTATTGTGTAGTTGTCTGACTTTATCTCGTAGCTTTCTGTTGTTTCACCGATAACTCTCTCGTCAGTGTCAACGCCCTCAGCAAGCTCGATAACAAATGCGCCATAGCAAGCTCTGTAAAGCTCTTCTGCTGTGAGCTTGTCTGTGAACTTAAAGCCTATTTTGTTACCAAATGCCATTTTTGCAACAGCCTCAGATACACCGCCGTAGGATACAGCCCAGCATGAAAGCACCTTGCCCTCAGCAATAAGCTTTTCTACCTTTTCAAATACTGCCTTCAGTGAATCGAAGTTCACAAGCTTGTTGTCGTCATATTCAGGCTTGATAAGGATTACCTTAGAGCCGGCCTTCTTGAATTCCTGTGAAACTACCTTGTCTGCGTCTGTTACTGAAACAGCGAATGAAACAAGTGTAGGTGGAACGTCTATTTCCTCGAATGTACCTGACATTGAGTCCTTGCCGCCGATAGAACCGCATCCCAGTTCTATCTGTGCCTTGTATGCACCGAGGAGAGCAGACATAGGCTTGCCCCAACGCTCAGGATCATTCTGTGTTCTCTCGAAATACTCCTGGAATGTGAGCCAGCACTTCTCATATGTACCGCCTATTGCGATGACCTTTGCGATAGACTCAACTACAGCGCTCATTGCACCGTGGTATGGGCTTACAGATGAGAGATATGGGTCATAGCCCCAGCCCATAATGGACGTTGTCTTTGTATTGCCGTGAAGAACAGGGAGCTTTGCAGCCATTGCCTGTGTAGGTGTGTTCTGATATTTACCGCCAAATGGCATAAGAACTGTGTTTGCACCGATTGTTGAGTCAAATCTCTCAATAAGACCCTTCTGTGAGCAGATGTTGAGGTTTGATATCATGGACTCCCAGCGGTCAGCAGTGTCAGCGTCGTTGCTCTCTGCTGCGAAAACAGGAGCAGGGATAGAAATATCTGTGTGCTTTTCAGCACCGTTTGAGTTAAGGAACTCTCTTGTAAGGTCAACGATAGTGTTGCCGCACCAGTTCATTTTAAGTCTTGGCTCAGCAGTTACTCTTGCCACCATTGTTGCTTCAAGGTTTTCCTTTGCAGCCTCAGCCATGAACTTTTCAAGGTCGCTCTTTGCGATAACAACAGCCATTCTCTCCTGTGACTCAGAGATAGCAAGCTCAGTGCCGTCAAGACCGTCATACTTCTTTGTAACAGCGTCAAGGTTGATAGAAAGTCCGTCAGCAAGCTCGCCGATAGCAACGGAAACTCCGCCTGCACCGAAGTCGTTACAACGCTTTATCATTGAAGTAACTTCAGGGTTTCTGAACAAACGCTGAAGCTTTCTTTCCTCAGGTGCGTTACCCTTCTGTACCTCAGCTCCGCAGTTTTCAAGTGAGTGGAGGTTGTGTGATTTTGAAGAGCCTGTTGCTCCGCCGCAGCCGTCACGTCCTGTTCTTCCGCCAAGGAGGATAACGATATCCTCAGGCTCAGGTCTTTCACGTCTTACGTTCTCAGCAGGAGCAGCACCGACTACAGCACCTATCTCCATTCTCTTTGCAACATAGCCCGGGTGATATATCTCGTGAACGTGACCAGTAGCAAGACCTATCTGGTTGCCGTATGAAGAATAACCGTTTGCCGCACCTACAACTATCTTTCTCTGTGGAAGCTTACCTGTGATAGTGTCCTCAACAGGAACCAGCGGATTGCCTGCGCCTGTTACTCTCATTGCCTGATATACATATGAACGTCCTGACAGAGGGTCTCTGATAGCACCGCCGAGGCAAGTTGCCGCACCGCCGAAAGGCTCGATCTCTGTAGGGTGGTTGTGTGTTTCGTTTTTGAACATGAGCAGCCAGTCCTCAGGATTGCCGTCAACGTCAACAGTTATCTTAACGGAGCAAGCGTTTATCTCCTCACTCTCGTCAAGGTCTTTGAGCAGACCAGCCTTTTTAAGCTGCTTTGCGCCGATACAAGCAAGATCCATAAGTGTAACAGGCTTGTCAGTTCTGCCTGCGTAAAGGTCTTTTCTTGTGTTGATATAGTCTGCAAAGGTAGCAGCTATGTAGTCTGAGTCGATAGAAACGTTATCGACGATAGTGGAGAATGTAGTATGACGGCAGTGATCAGACCAATATGTGTCTATCATTCTTATCTCAGTGATAGTAGGATTTCTCTTTTCAACGTTCTTGAAATAATTCTGACAGAACTTGATATCGTCAAAATCCATTGCAAGACCCAAGTCTGTGAGCATGAATCTCAGGTCATCGTCTGTTGAATAAATAAAGCCCTCAACAGTCTTGACTGTGGTAGGGATAGTGTACTTGATATCGAGTGTATCGAAGCAATCAAGGGAAGCTTCTCTTGACTCAACAGGGTTTATCATATAGTGCTTGATCTGGTCAAGCTCTGCTTCTGTGAGTTTGCCAGAAACGATATAAATTCTCGCTGACTTGATAGTAGGTCTTTTTCCTCCAGTGAGAAGTGAGATACACTGTGCGCAGGAATCAGCTCTCTGATCAAACTGACCTGGCAGATACTCAACTGCAAAAACAAACTCGTCAGCTTTTACAGCAGGCAGGTGATCGTAAGTAACATCAACAGCAGGCTCAGAGAAAACGACTGGTGCTGCAAGGTCGAAATCCTCTCTTGAAAGACCCTCTGCGTCATAGCGGTTTATAACTCTCAGACCTGTAAGGTTTTCAAGTCCCAGAGCTGACTTTATTCCGCCGATAAGTGAATTTGCTTCAACTGCAAATTCAGGCTTTTTTTCTACATAAATACGGTAAACAGACATGGCTACATCTCCTTATAATAGTTATTTCTATTATACTACATTTTTCGCATATTTGTCAATAAAATTCTTATTATTCGGCAGGGCATATAATTATGTGTGAATAAGCGTTGGCTCACTTGTTGATTTTTTAGTTCATAAAAGCAGAAATACCGCACCATTACAGTGCGGTATCCCTAAAATATTAATCTGCAAACGGATTTTCTGTTGGATAAAGCATACCCTTTGGCTGATTGAAGCCTATGTCTGTCATGCCAAGATATGTCATAACACTGTGGAGTGCCTTTCCATAGTGACCAAAAGCAACAGCACCGTGGTGAGGATAGTTCTTCTGAACGAGAACATGGCGGTAAAATCTGCCCATTTCGTTGATAGCGAAAATTCCGATAGAACCGAATGAACGTGTTGCAACAGGAAGTACCTCGCCCTCAGCAATATATCCTTTGAGCTGTGCGTCAGCCGTTGACTGGAAGCGGAAGAATGTTATATTTCCGTCAACGATATCGCCCTCAAGAGTACCTCTTGAAATATTAGGCTCGCTGTCTGGCTCAAGATTTCTCTTCATGATACGCTGGAACTTCATCTCAGGCTCTTTTACAAGGCATGAAGCTGTGTTTCCACAGTGGAAGCCCATGAATGTATCCTTATGTGTGTAAGGGAACTTTCCTGCAATATCATCATTGTATATGTCCGCAGGAACAGTGTTGTTGATGTCAAGGAGCGTAACAGGCTTCTGTGATACACAAACGCCTATGTATTCGCTGACAGCACCGTAGATATCTACTTCGCAGGCAACAGGAATGCCTATCTTTGTAAGTCTTGAATTAACATAGCAAGGAACGAAGCCAAACTGTGTCTGGAATGCAGGCCAGCACTTGTTTGCAAATACAACATATTTCCTTGAGCCTTTGTGAGCTTCTGCCCAGTCAAGAAGAGTAAGCTCATACTGCGCAAGTCTTGGAAGGATGCCTGCCATTTTATTGCCCTTGCCAAGCTCTGCTTCCATGTCAGCCACAACAGCAGATATTCTCTCGTCGCCGGCATGGGCGTTGAATGACTCGAAAAGGTCAAGCTCTGAGTTTTCTTCTATCTCGATACCCATATTGTAGAGCTGTCTGATAGGTGCGTTGCAGGCAAGAAAGTCCTGTGGACGTGGTCCGAATGAGATAACTTTAAGATCATTAAGACCGAGGATAGCCCTTGCAACTGGAACGAACTCGCTTATCATCTTTGCACACTCGTCAGGTGTACCAACAGGGTACTCAGGGATATAAGCCTTGATGTTTCTCAGTGCAAGGTTATAGCTTGCGTTGAGCATTCCGCAGTAAGCGTCGCCTCTGTTGTCGATAAGTGCATCACCGCATGGCTCTTCAGCAGCCGCAACGAACATAACAGGGCCTTCAAACTTCTTTGCTAGAAGTGTTTCTGAGGACTCAGGTCCGAAGTTTCCAAGATATACAACAAGTGCGTTACAGCCTGCTGTGTTTACCTCGTCAAGAGCCTTGAGCATATCATCCTCGTTCTCCACAACTGTAGGACATTCGTAGATATCTCCGTAAGCCTTTTTGTACTCCTGACAGACCTTGATACGTCTTGATTCTGAAAGCGACATAGGGAAGCAATCTCTTGAAACTGCAACGATGCCAAGTTTTACTTCTGGTATATTTTTCATGTTTTAACCTCCGATTTTCATTTATTTATGACTTTATTCTAGCATACCTTTGTGCTGTTTTCAATAGCTTTTTGTGCAAATTTTCGTGAAATTTAGTTAGCTGCCCAGCATGAAAAAGTGCGTTAGCCCAAGCCACTCTCTCACCCAATATGTGAACAGGTATCGTGGCTCGGTGTAGGCTGAATAAGCGGTGACATTCTCCACACCCTGAGCCTTTGCGATAAGGCTTGCACGGTATTGATGAAAGCCGTCTGTGACGATAGTCATATCATGGCTCATGCCGAGTTCATCGAGTATCTTGAGAGAGTTTTGGATATTTTCGTAAGTTGAAGTGGACTTGTCCTCCATTATTATCCTGCCGCTGTCCATGCCTTTTTCTAGCAGATAGTTTTTCATTGCCAAGGCTTCGCTTATTTTCTCATCATCACCCTTGCCACCTGAAACTATACAAAGCGTATCGGGATTGTCGTTCATAGCCGTAATTGCAGCGTCAAGCCGTCTGCGTAACATTCGTGAGGGGCGTTCGCCTTTTACCTGACAGCCAAGCACAACGATAACATTTGCTTTTTCAGGGCGGTTTTCCTGTGCTTTGTACATAAGTATGGAAAGAATGCTCACATATATTATCCCAGCAAGTATCAATGTGCTTACAAAGATAAGCCCGAATTTACCTGCGCCATGTCCCCATATTTTTGATATAATACCGCAGAATTTTGTCCAGTTTGCCGTTATGATCATTAGCATCACCGAAACGATGATGCCAAGCAGGTTGCCCGAGCATATAACAGGTAATGGTACAAGAAACAGAAACAACAGCAAAGTTTCCAGTGCAAGCAATATTATTTTTACGCTCATTAGTTATCTCCTTGTCTTTTTTATACTATTATAACATATAGCTCTCGTGATTACAAGGGAAAAAGAGAAAAGCGCTCCGCAGCAGCAGAACGCTTTTATAAGGAATGATTTAAGTTGAGATCAGATCACCGAATTTTTCGAGAAAATCACGCTTGTCGTCATATTTAGCTACCAGCGATACAGTTTTCTTTGTGCCAAGACCGAAAATACCCATAAGTGATTTTGGATTGAGTATTTTTGTTCCTGACTGCACCACCAGATCGTATTTGCAGCTTAAAGCCGCTTCATGCAAAGTCTTGATGTCATTAAGATCGTTTATCCTGATATAAGCTTTGATCATGTTCGTGATTATGCCCTTTGGCATATCCTCCTTTCGCAATAATAACCTCTGAAAAACTAAAAAGAACCGAAAATTTCTGGGATTTTCGTTTCTTTTTACTTTGGCAACAGCAGTTCTATACTTATATGTCACATATCTTAATCCATATATAATTATATGTCAGTGTGAACAAATAGTAAACAGATATTGTGTAAAATATTATATGCGAAGATAT
>OHOK01000957.1_pt1 | contig 12685 bp, 17 predicted proteins | sample 1569731 | NCBI WGS metagenome assembly OHOK01 (sample SAMEA3879559, study PRJEB24766) | human gut metagenome | biome: human-associated habitat; feature: feces | place: USA | collected 1985/1987
GACGATGCACATAGCGGACTTCCTGTTAAGCTCTGAATATTAAACGACAGAATCGTGAAATGCTCGCTTGGAAACAGGCGGGCATTTTGCTTTTCGGAAAGGAAGTTCAATGAAAAAGAAAATCTGTATGATTCTTATTGCGGTGTTTGTAGCCGTTCTCGGCACAAGCACCTATTTTATTATCGATCACTACAAGGAGACGAATAAGCAAGCTGAGCTTTATGGCGAGCTGGCTGACCTTGTGAATGCTGCGGCAAAGACGGATGCTGTAGCGGAACCGGCGGAGCAGATTCCATATTCCGAGGAAAAGATGCTTCTGCCGGAGCTTGCAGAGCTTTATCAACAGAACGGCGATTTGGTGGGCTGGATCAGTATTGCAGGTACCAACATCAATTATCCCGTGATGCAGTCGGTGAATGAGCCGAATTTCTATCTAAAGCACGGCTTTGATAAGGAATACTCCGAGTATGGCTGTCCCTATGTGCAGGAAGATTGCGATGTGCAGGAGCCGTCCGACAATCTTGTCATCTATGGACACCATATGTCCAACGGTTCGATGTTTGCCCACCTTGAAAAGTTCAAGAGCAAAGACTTTTGGAGCGAGCATCGGATGATCACCTTTAACACACTGACGGATAAGCAGGAGTATGAGATCGTTGCCGTATTCCGCACGGTGGTCTACACCGACAGTCCCGAAGCATTCAAGTTTTATCGCTTTATAGACGCAGAGAGTGCCAATGAGTTTGACGACTTCATTGCCAAGTGCAAGGAGCTGTCTTTCTATGATACCGGCGTGACCGCCGAATACGGCGATAAGCTCATTACGCTGTCTACCTGTGAGTACAGCCGCAACAACAGCCGTCTTGTGGTCGTGGCGAAGCGCATAACGGAGGACGGTGGTGCGGATGCTGCCAAGACTCACGCCGAAGCAACGGCAGAGGGCGAACGCCCTAATTAAGCGCCTTTGTGCCAATTATGACAACGGCAACTGCCTTGCGCTGGATGACGGAGAACCCTGCGCCTGTGTGCAGAGCATCTCATACTCACTTCTCTGCAAGTATTTCCGTAAAGCTGTTTTGCCGGCAGAGCCTTTGCTGGAAGCGGATATTCTTGGCACGCGCTTTGAAAAGTGCGTGTCCTGCGGTGCGCCGATTATCAAGAAGGGCAACCGAAAGAAATATTGCGAGAAGTGCGCTCAAAGAGCTTACAAAGCTCAGCAGGCAGAGTACGCAAGAAGAAAACGGGCAGAGTCGAAAAATAGGCGCTGAAAAAGCCAGCAATATCAAGACTCTTCAGCTCCCGCACTTTGAGGGGTAAGGTGTTTATACCTTTCCCCCTCGTTTTTAATTTAGGGGCATTTGGGTATGCCCCGGAAAGGAGGGTTCAATGGCTGATATTAAAACGAGAGATGTCGTGAAAGGCACGATCAAGAAAATCGACAAAGCGGCAATCGCCGCAGACCGTATGCGCTCCGCCTATGTGCAGACGAAGGAAAAGGCAGAACACACAACGCACCCGGATGAGCATAATGCCGAGGAGTACGCCTCCGACCGAGTGGAAGGCGGTGTTGACCGTATCACGCACGAAGCGGTGCACCAGTTTGATAAGCAGGGGCGCAAGGGACTGGAAGATACGAAACGGAATGTGTCCAAAGCAAAGGACGGTGTTCAGAGGTTCCGGGAAAAGCGGGCGGCTGAGTCAATGAAAAGGCAGACTGTCCGCACCTCCGGGAATAAGACCATCAAGGCGGTCGAGCAAACGGAAAAGACGATCAAACAGTCTGCCGGTTCTGCCGGTAAGAAAACCATCAAGACTGCCGGGAAAGGCACAGCCAAAGCCGCACAGAGGTCGGTCAAGACCACGAAAACGGCAATCAAAACCACACAGCAGGCGGCAAAGACGGCGCAGAAAACCGCACAGGCTACGGTGAAAGCATCGCAGAAAGCGGCACAAGCCGCCAAAGCCACAGCCAAGGCAGCGGTTGCCGGTGTAAAAGCTGCCGTAAAAGCAACGATTGCCGCAGTCAAAGCGATCATAGCGGCGACCAAAGCACTGGTTGCTGCCATTGCCGCAGGCGGCTGGGTTGCCGTTGCGGTCATTGTCGTAATTTGCCTGATTGCTCTGATTTGCGGCTCGGTTTTCGGGATATTCTTTTCCGGCGAGGATTCCGGAACGGGAATGTCGATGCAGACTGCCGTGCAGGAAATCAACACTGATTACGATGCCAAGATGGAAGCGGAGAAAAACTCGGTAGCCTATGATAATATGGAGATCAGCGGCGGTCGAGCCGTGTGGAAGGATGTGCTTGCAGTCTATGCAGTCAAAACGAATACCGACAAGGACAACCCGCAGGAGGTTGCCACGATGGACGAGAGCAAGAAGCAGATCCTCTCGGACATCTTTTGGGAGATGAACTCAATATCCTCCCGCAGTGAAAGCCACTCGGAAACGGAAATTACCGAAACGGACGACGGAAACGGCAACATCGTTCAGACGGAAACAACAGTCACAAAAACAACGCTTTATATCACCGTTTCTCATTTGACAGTGGATGAAATGGCTGACCTATATGGCTTTGACGCAGAACAGCGGGAATACCTTGCCGAGCTTCTCAAGGACAAAAACAATTCCCTTTGGGCGGCAGTCCTTTACGGCATCCGATACAGCGACGATCAGATCGTCACCGTGGCGCTTTCGCAGGTCGGCAATGTAGGTGGCGAACCGTACTGGTCTTGGTACGGCTTCGGAAGCCGAGTGGAATGGTGTGCTTGCTTTGTAAGTTGGTGTGCCGATCAGTGCGGCTATATTGACACCGGGGTTGTACCCAAATATGCAGGCTGCGTGAACGGCGTCCAGTGGTTCAAAGACCGTGGACAGTGGATAGATGGCTCTGCCGAGCCTGTCCCCGGAATGATTATTTTCTTTGATTGGGATAACAAAGGTTCGTCGGGTCCGCAGGACGGACAATCTGACCACACCGGTATTGTCCAAAAAGTCGAAAACGGTATCATTTATACCGTTGAGGGAAACTCCGGTGATAGCTGTCGGGTAAACCAGTACAGCGTAGGTCACTACGAAATCCTCGGATACGGAGTTCCGAACTACTAACACAAATGCCACCGACTCACTTTTGATGTGGGTCGGTGGCTCTTTTTTGTTTACAGGTTGCATTTCTTGCGGGGGGCATAACCTTGCGAAATCAGATCATCTCTGCTCCCGGTATAAGTCTGCTTATTTTTATCACTTATTTGCTTGACTGACGAGCAAGGTTGAGTATGGTGGAACGAGGTGAGAAGCAGATAAAAGAATGTATTATATCGTTTCTCCAAACTCCTTTGCATATAACCCAGCAAAGATTGCATGACGGTACCTCCGATATACCGCCATGCAGTCAATATGGCGGCAGATTTGAACTTGCATCAAACCTACCGTTGCAAAGTGTAAGTAAAATAAAACCAATATGGAGTGTATATGAAATGGCCGGTTCTCTCAACGAGAACCGGCCAAAGTGAGAAACTTATTATTCAACGGAACCATTGTTGAGCAAATTATCCGCTTCTTCCTGTGATATATTTCCCAATAAGACTTGCTGCTCCAAGCATTCCTGCACAGCTTTGGTAGCAGCGTCTGCGGTATCAAAATGGCCCAAATCAACTGTCGAACCGTCAGGTAAAGTAATGATTGTCGATCCGAGGGCAGACGCTGGTTCAGCGTTCCATGTTTCAGGGTCAAATGCGCCAGAAATGATACCACCGTTGGACAATTCCATAGATTTAGTAAAGTGATACCCCTCTTTCATAAGCGCAAGCTGATCCTGCCAGCTTTCATACAGACTATCTACATCTTCCTGTGTCCATTCGCGACACACATAGCTGCCGTTGTCATCTTTGTAATAGAAGGATTTGTCCTTATTGTCCGCCAGCTTTTGAATTTGGTCACGCTGCTGCTCCATCCAATCTTCAAATTCATCAATTTCCCAATACTCCAGTTGGGTATCGGATGGGCCTCCTGACAAGCAGGTTTCATCTGCTATCACATCAGATGAAACCTGGGTGCTGGTGTTCATAGGAGCAGCTTGATCCTCTCCCGAATTACGCGGTATTTCTGGTGCGGAAGTGACGTTTGCAGTACACGCGGATAACATCAGGCAGGTAAGCAGAACAAGTGATATGGCTATAACCATACTTTTTTTCAGTGGTATTTTCATAGTATTACCTCCATAATTGGTGATTGCACATATTCTTCTGTGCAATGATAATCTACCATCTGTGTATGGAACATATATGAAACCAATATGGAAGTATATTTTATTTTCGCATAGCATAGGGATGGCATCAAGATCATCAAAAAGTAATGGTAAACCGCATTCCCAATGGTTTTTGCATGGGTTCCAATGAGTAGGAAAGTTTCAAAGAATCTAAAATCGAGGCCACTATGTATAACCCAAGACCATTACCACCATCATTCTGGTTGCGGGCATAGTCGGGGCGATAAAATGGTTCAAATATATGTTTTAGATGCTCTGCTGAAATTGGCTCACATTCATTTTCGACTATCAATTTACGGCCATCAATGCGGACAAAAATAGAGTGACCAGGCAAGGTATAAGCAACAGCATTGGAGAGAATATTTGAAAATGCTCTTGCAAATGTTTTTGGGGGCAAGGTAATTGTAAGGGTTTCAGGGAAAGCCTCTTGAAAGGAAATTCCATTTGCCTGAGCAATCAAGCGATATTGTTTACACAACTCTGATAAATAGCAGTCTACGGCTAATGCTTGTGGTTCCTCCGCCGCCGTTGTGCCAAGTTTGGATGCGTCCAATACCTCTGAAATCATTTTACTGAGTTGTTCTGTTCGTTCTTTGCACAGTGGCAGATATTCTTCATAATCGCTGTATTTACCAACCTTTAAGATCATATTTTCTAACATGGCATTCAATGCTGTAACCGGAGTTTTTAGCTCATGGGATGCCGAACGTAGAAAGTCAATTTTTTGCTTTTCGGCTTCACTAACCTTATCTTTTTCCTCTTGCAGATGTTCAATTGTGCTCAATAAATTTTGATATAGTTGGTTGATTTGATTGGCTAATATTCCAATCTCGTCATTGGTTGCAGTCTTACACGCTGCTTTGCGATCCAAAACAGCCATGTGATTAGTTGCATCTAAAATACCCTTGATGGGATTTGTTATTGCTTTTGAGAAAAAGTAGGCACATAAAAGTGAAACTACAATACAAATTACTACGGTATAGGGTAATGAGCGCAATATTGTGTGGGCTATTTCTGTATTTCTTGGAATGGCAGCAGTCTTAATTGCTGATGACATCCCATCGACATGAGTTCCCTCTGATAAGACCGAATTTTCCCCCATCATCGGGGCGAGAAGATAAATCGTTCCGCTGGCAAGCATTGTTATGAGCAATAATAGCGCCAAGGTATAAATAAATATTTTGGGAAAGAGCTTTAACTTTTTCATGTTTCTACCTCAAATTTGTACCCGATCCCTTTCACCGTAACAATACAATCAAGGCGAAGTTTTTTACGCAAGTTCTTAATATATGTATCAATGGTACGATCAATAATAGGGTAATCGGCTCCCCATAGGTTATCCAGCATTTGAGATCGAGTAAGCACTAAACCTTTGTGTTCAACCAAGAGCTTTAGCAAATCAATTTCTTTTGGGGTAATGTCAATTTTCCCCTCGGGGCCTTTAGCTGTGTATCCAGAAAAATCAACTGTTACATCCCCAAAAGTCATAATATCAGGTGAAACCGTTTGCCCGCTTCGCCGTAGGAGGGCAGTAACTCGCCGTCCGAGAAGAACCATTGAAAAAGGTTTTGTGATGTAGTCATCAGCCTGTTCATCGAAACTTGTAACTTGAGTATATTCATCACCGATTGCGGTGAGCATGAGGATTGGCACAGAGCTTTTTTGTCTAATCGTATGCAACACAGCAAGTCCCGTCTTTTGAGGAATCATAATATCCAAAATAATCAGATCAATACTACTGCACTCAAAAAGCTGTAATGCTTCATCACCATCATAGACCGAAAGCATTCGGTGTCCAAAAGATTTTAGATATTCGGAAACGGCGTCATTTGTTTGTCTATCATCTTCCACAATCATTATCGTTGCCATAAAAACACCTCCTTGTGTAGTCTACCCTTAACTTGTGGAGTGTATATGAAATTACCCAAAAACATTATATCTCCATTATCTTTATCAATCAATGTTGCAAAGAATAAATGTTCGTTCAATCGGATACCAAAATGTCGGGAAATGTGATAGTTAGCTCTCTTTACGAGGTTTTCAAGGCTTCTGAAGATGTGGACGATAGGCTCTTATGGCACTGGTTCAAATCACCTGATTTTCAAAAGTTGATTATGCAGTTGCAAGAGGGTCTGCTTCCAATGCGCCACCTCCATATTAGTAAAACAAGTATTGCTGCCCCGACTTTAGCTTTGCGCAATCTCGATGTCTAAGTTTTCCTCGGCTATATCTATCAGCTTATTGATTTCATTTTGATAATCTGAAATAAGCTGCAATATATATTCAACAAACGCATCGTCCAAATCATCTGTGTTCATCAGTTCCATATCGGAAGTCAGTTCTACTTGCTCCCAAATAGAGTTGGCTTCATCATAAAAATCCAACCCTATTTTGTAATCGCTAAAATACTTGGGCCAAATGTAAAGCGTTATATACATTTCACTTGATTCAATAATGTTTTCTTTGCCATCTAATGACACAACATAACCTGATGTTTTAGCGATTGATACAAAGCCACCGCTGCCTAAATATTCAGGCATTTTTAGGGAAATCGTATAATCCCCGACCTCTTTTGTATATCGCAACATATCGTCGTCATTATCTCCGTCGAAATATGTAGCTTCCAGATTTTTTGCGATAGCATTATATCGTTGCTGATAGCCAAAATACCATACGGCATTGATAATAGCGAAAACAAGCATAATTATAGCAAGGAGAATTAACAATCTTTTTGTGATAGCAGTTCTACTTTCGTCCTTAAAAAAACTCATAACTTAATCACCCTACTTTCGCTTTTGATAATTTTCTCGCTATGCGTTACTAATACAACCGTTTTACCCGTTTGATTTAATAAATGCAAAATATTCATAACCATATCTGCATTTTCTTCATCTAAAGAACCTGTTGGTTCATCAGCCAAAATGACATCACATTTTTTTAGCATAAGTCTTGCCAACGCCACTCGTTGCTGTTCACCACCGGAAAGTTTGTAGACTTTTGTGTTCATCTTCTTTGTAAGCCCGACTGCTGTTAATGCTTCCTCTATACTTGTTTCTGTACGAGATTTCTTTTGTATAATTTGAAGATTTTGAACAACCGTTCGTCCTTCAAGCAGCGCAAAGTTTTGAAATAGAAAGCCTAATTTATCGGAAAACAATTCCCTTTTATTCTTGTTTCCCCATATATCAACACCATCAATGATAATGGAGCCGCTATCCGGCTTTTCCAAACAGCCAATCATATTAAGCAGGGTTGTTTTTCCACAGCCACTTTCACCGCAAAACACAACAAACCCACCATCAGGGATAGTGCAATTATAATTGTCGAACAACACTTTATCTTCAAATTGTTTGCATAAGTTTTGAATTACTATCATAGGCTTCCTCCCTTGAGAATATGTGCTGTATTATGCTTTTCAGCAGCAGTCATATTTGTCAGTATCAAAATTGAATTAACAAAAAGTATGGTCAAACTTACAATACATAGAGCAACAATGTCAAAAATGCCATACATTTTTGATAGAATAGTACCTGTGATACAGGCGATAGATACCGCCAAAACATTAAGAAATAGAATTGCTATATTACGCTGCAAAACAGAATATCCGAGTATTTTTTTTAGGGCGATCTCTTTTGAATGTACTAAATACTCAATTTTTACAATGACAGAAATCAGCATAACATTTAAAACAAGCAGAAATGCACTAAGAACTGAATTGAGCAGTACCCCCCGAACTAAATTGCTTTTATATTGATTGCATAACTCAATCACACTTCTAAATTGCACGTCGGCTAATCTGTCTTTTATGCTTTTGGAAAAAAACGACGTGTCGTTTATATCAAATATGATGTTCGTCCATCTATCTCCAAAATCAATCGCTGTATTATTCATCAGCAATTCATTGATTCGTGCTTTGGATAAATTACAATACACTACAATCGGGTCAGAAATAAGATCAGAACCAAAAGTCAGTTCAGATACATTTCTTAGGTCAAAATAGACCACATCGACATGGGAATATTCTCTCGCTTCAAAACTATAACTTTCCAAGCCGAAGAAAGTAGAAGCAGTTGTAGCAGCAGCAAACTCAATATCGTAACTGTCAATTTCGGAGTATCTGTTTTCCGGGATATACACCACAAAATCAGATTTCAAATCTTCTTGAAATACTCCCGCGCTTGAAACGACTGTATTCAACGCCGCTTCATTTAGCACAACAATCGGTTCATCGTCAAGGGCTGCGCAAAATGTAGAAAGTAAAACTTTATCTTGGAGATATGCTTCCAAATAAATACTTGCCTCCAACTCCACCACACTTTCTGAACTCTGCGCCCCCCCCTCGGAAGGTGTAATAGATAAAGAGGTGTACCCGTCCAACTGTTCTATCGTATTATAAGGTGCCAACTCTTTTTCGTTTTCTCTAATAGCTACCAAGTTAGATGACAAAGAAACAACCATCAGAATAACCACAATCGCTTGCAGCAAATAAGCATTTGCCAATAATTTGCCGTTTATGTTTGCACCATAGATAACTTCCTTGTAGTCAACTTTAAGAAGTGTGAGGTATAGCAACGAATTAAGCACAAAAAAGATCAGCAGCGCATATAATGCAAAATTCAATTTATACGAAAGAAACAATCTACTTTGCAAAATGGCATATACTGCTCCAAATATCGCGACATTAAAAACTATATCAACCAATATCTTTCCAAAAATCATTTTGCCAACAGAACTTCCCATAGATATTTTAAGGAAATCAGACTTTTTACTGAATTGCATATCTGCCCAAGTTAATAGCAAAATAAGTCCGAAAAGAATAATCCATATTCCATATATTAGTTTATCAGCTACGGAAACGCTGTCCTTATGAATATATGAGGTTGCTACCTGCGAATAAATGTTTTGCCGAATAGAGCTTACGGTATCTTTCGAGCCGGTAAAAAAATATCGAACCACACTTTCATCATTCACAACATCGGAAAAGGGCAAAAGGACGACTTCCGTAGAACCGGAAAAGAAACTGCTGGCTTCCCCCTCCGCAATATTCTGTTCGCGAGAAAGAATATTGCGTGTATCCTCATCGGCATAAATTGTTATTCTTGAATGGAAAGCATCTACATTCTGCCGTTCAATCGCAAATACATATTCACTATACTTTTTCGCCGCAGAAGCAACGATAGAGCATACCTGGCTCCTATCTTCATTTTCAATGTCAATATAGAAATATTGATTTGAAAACATTTGTAGGTGCAGCTGATAAAGCTCGCTACTCATTACAAAGCAAAATAGGGCAAGTAACGCTGTAATAACAAACTTTACACACTTCATAACCGCTTTCCTCAAATATTAGTTAGGCAATAAAATCCCACATTTCAATCGCGTCGTTAATGATTTTTTGAACTTCATCTTTACATTCGTCCAACTCCATTTTTCGGTTAGCCATTTCTTCTTCAGTATAGTTGCCATACAAGTTAAGATCGCCGTCAACGATGAAATAACGCACTGTTTCTGCGTCGTTCACAAAAACATGAAAAATATATTTTTCGTTTTCCCATCTTGTGATTGCTAACTCTACTGTTCGTGCTTCATTATTATCCAATCGGGACATACCTGCAAAGCCGCCTGTATCCAAGAAATCCGGAACAGAAACGGTATATTGATAAGTGTCATCGCACCAAGTATATGTTTGCGTTGGGTTAATCTCATTTTTTATATTTGCCTCGGAAGAAAGCGTTTGACCGTCAGCAAATGCAAGATAATAGTTATACTCGTGGGAGTACCACCAAGCACTAATCCCAGCAAATGATACAAGGATAACTGCTAAAGAAATTAAAATGCCTGCTAATAATGCTTTATTTTTTCCTCTGCGAACTGCTTTACTTATGCCTTTCAACACTTCCACATCTTCATCTTTTGCAGGAAAAATAATATCGTCATCTATTTGCGCAAGCAATTTACGACATTCTTCACACTCTGAAAGATGTGCTTCAACCAACTGTCTGCTTTCTTCGGAACACACTCCATCGTGATATAGCGGAAGCAGATCTTCAATGATCTTGCATTGTTTGCTCACTGTAACCCCTCCTTGATTTTTATTTTTGCTCGGTGATAAGTGACACGAGCCCAACTTTCCGTTTTTCCGAACAGTTCACCTATCTGCCGGAATGATAATTCACCAAATACTCGTAAAGAAAACACTTCCTTATATGGTTCATCTAATTCGTGTAATACCTTGTGAACTTCAAAAAGAGTTTCTTTACTCAATACCTTTTCTTCAATGGAATAATCCGGGTAATCTTCCTCAACAAGCGTATTTTCCTTAATTGTTCGCTTTCTGCTTGTAAAGTACGTATTTTTTGCGATTTGGCAAAGCCACACATATAATTGACATCGTCCATCGAACCGTTCAATGGATTTTAACGCTTTCAAAAATGTTTCTTGCGTTATTTCTTCGGCTAAATGCTCATCATGTGTTAATGACAAAATATATCTATAAACATCTCTAAAATGTTTTTTATAAATCTCCTCAAACTCTATCACTTTCTCACCACCGTTCACCCATAAGACTAATGAAAATCATATTCGTTACAAGATTTTTCTTCTCCCGTCAATCGGTTTTTCCGCGTCTTTTGGAATGAGCCACATATAGCCGATTTTTGAAACGCCGGGTATGCGGTTTTCCTCGCACAGCTTCTGTACGCGCCGCTCTGATATGCTCCATTTCTTTGCCGCTTGCGGACAAGACATATATTCCATGTTTCATACACCCTTTCACATAATTCTACAAGTATAATTCTATACGGACAGCCGAATAATGGCAAGCGTCTAATTGTGAATTATTTAAGCTAACCATGTGATTTGTGTAGGCATATCCAACAAACAATAGGAACTATAACAATATAAATGGGTGAATAAAAATGGCTAAAAGACCAGTACCACTATACGACTTTGCAGCGTTCGGGCAAGCGATAAAAGAAGCGCGGCAGCTTCCTCGTCAGTCATGTTCTTTGCTTCCGGCACAATGCTTTCAAAGACTGCGCCCCGGACGATAAGGCGGTGGCTGCGCGTTCTGCGTTCTTCTTTGGATAGCTTCTGACGCAACATCTTTTCTCGGTTCTCAAACTGCCGGATTTTCTTCTTTCCGTCCTCAATCTCGGCTTGCAACTCCTCGCGGGTTTTCTCTCTTGGCTTTGTCATGGTTGGGCGCTCCTTTCTGCTTATGGCTAAAAGAAAAGAGCAGCTAATGATATAGCTACTCTTTTGGGGTTGCCGTTATTCAATTTCAAATTCAGCTTTCAAAACAATAGGATATGTCCCACTATCTGTGCCTTGAACCTCAACTACTAAAAGATACCTGTATGTTCCTGCATCAAGAATTAGCTTTTTTGATACCCAACCACACATTCCGTACATTTCATCTTCTGGTTGAAGTGTTACTGTTGTCGCAGGAAAAATTCCAACACTTTCTGTTGTTACTTCAACCCAATTCTCTCCGTCGTACTTTTCAATTCTATTTGCCTTTCCGTATATTACTTGAAATTCGGTATTGTTTACTATGTGGAACTCGGCATCATCAGGTGCAGCATCAACAATCGTCATAGTTAGTCCATCTGGTGGCATAGTATCAATTTCCAACAGGGCTTCATTGTTGCTTGAAGCATACGCATTAACAGCTAGCAATGCGGTCACAACAACAAGGCATAGACAAGCCGCCATAGAGCCCCACTTTACCCAAATGGGCTTTTTGGCTTTCTTCTTGTAGTTGAGAGCTTCATCGACATATTTTGTGTCAAGCTCGCTCATAGCGTCGGAAAACTTCTTTGCATTCATACGAATACCTCTCTTTCAATCAAATATTGCTTCATCTTCTCGCGGATACGGGTCAGCCGGACAGAAATGTTTTTTTCTGAAAGCCCCATAAACTCGGCTATGTCCTTATAGCTGTCGGAAAACCAATAGCGGCGCATGAAAATAACGCGGTTTTCGGTAGTCAGCGTGTCTAAAAATGCTTCAATGATACGGGCTAACTCTTTGGCTTCGATTTCTGCTTCTACTGTATTCGGGGCTGCTATACAGGCTTCAATTTCTTCCAAAGCAATCGTGTAATGGCTGCTCCGTTTGGCTGCTTCCTTTCTCCAATAGATTTTGAGTGAAATGTTCCGAACGATTTTAACAAGATAAGATAGCAGCGGGTTAGGTCGTGCCGGGGGAATGGCGTTCCATGCGCCTAAATAAGCGTCGTTTACACATTCCTCCGCGTCTTGTCTGCTGCCTACGATATGGTAGGAAAGATTGTGGCAGACCTTTCCGTATTTTATATCCAGCTCTCGTATGCCTTGTTCTGAACGTCCAAAAAACATTTCTATGATTTTTTCGTCGTCTATCATCTCACCGCCTCCTGTTACTATATATTTGCCC
>OHOK01000967.1_pt1 | contig 12630 bp, 10 predicted proteins | sample 1569731 | NCBI WGS metagenome assembly OHOK01 (sample SAMEA3879559, study PRJEB24766) | human gut metagenome | biome: human-associated habitat; feature: feces | place: USA | collected 1985/1987
ATATTTTTGTACATTATAATTATTGCATTGGTTTTTTCACTATGCTAGAATGTTAAACGTTGTAAAGTAGACTAAATTAGAAAGAAAGAGTGAAAATTATGAAGATAACAAGAGATGATATCAGAAATGTGGCTATCATCGCCCACGTTGACCATGGTAAGACAACACTTGTAGACGAGCTCTTAAAGCAGAGCGGTGTATTCCGTGACAACCAGGAGGTCGCTGAGCGTGTCATGGATTCCAACGATATCGAGCGTGAAAGAGGTATTACTATCCTCTCCAAGAACACTGCCGTAACATATGGGAACACCAAGATCAACATCATTGATACTCCGGGCCATGCCGACTTCGGCGGTGAGGTCGAGCGAGTTCTGAAGATGGTAAACGGCGTAATCCTCGTTGTTGATGCATTTGAGGGACCTATGCCACAGACCAAGTTTGTTCTGAAGAAGGCTCTTGAGCTTAATCTTGCAGTTATCGTATGTGTAAATAAATGTGATCGTCCGGAGGCACGCCCTGATGCGGTCGTTGACGAAGTTCTTGAGCTTCTCATCGAGCTTGATGCAAATGAAGATCAGCTTGACTGTCCATTTGTATTTGCTTCCGCAAAGTCTGGTTATGCAACCCTTGACTCATCTAAGCCGGGTACAGACATGAAGCCTCTGTTCGACACTATCATTGATTACATTCCTGCCCCTACAGGTGATCCTGATGCAGGTGTACAGATGCTTGTCAGCACCATCGACTACAACGAGTACGTTGGACGTATCGGTGTCGGCAAAGTCGACAACGGTGTCCTCAAGATAAATGAGGATCTCGTCATCGTAAACGAGCATGACCCAGACAAGCTTGAGAAGGTTCGTATCGGAAAGCTTTTCGAGTATGAAGGACTTAACAAGATAGAAGTCAAGGAAGCACAGATCGGCTCTATAGTTGCAGTTTCAGGTATCGCAGATGTACAGATAGGTGATACTCTCTGCTCCCCTGAGAATCCTGATCCAATTCCTTTCCAGAAGATTTCTGAGCCAACCATCGCCATGACATTCATGGTAAATGACTCTCCTCTCGCAGGCAAGGAAGGCAAGTTCGTGACATCAAGACATCTCCGTGAGAGACTTTTCAGAGAGCTGAACACAGATGTCAGCCTCAGAGTTGAGGAGACAGACACAACTGAGGCATTCAAGGTTTCAGGTCGTGGTGAGCTCCACCTGTCAGTCCTCATCGAGAACATGAGACGTGAGGGTTACGAGTTTGCAGTAAGTAAGGCCGAGGTTATCTACAAGGAAGATGAGCTCGGACATAAGCTTGAGCCATTTGAGATCGCTTATATAGATGTGCCGGATGAATTTGCCGGAACAATAATCAACATGCTGAACCAGAGAAAGGGTGAGCTCCAGGGAATGGCTCCTACAGGAAACGGAACCACAAGACTTGAGTTCTCTGTTCCATCCCGTGGACTTATCGGATTCCGTGGAGACTTCATGACTGCTACCAAGGGTACCGGAATCATCAACACAACATTCGATGAGTATCTCCCATACAAGGGTGACATGAGCTACCGTTCAAAAGGCTCACTCATCGCATTTGAGTCAGGTACTTCGATCACATACGGTCTGTTCAACGCACAGGAGCGTGGAACTCTGTTTATCGGACCAGGTGAGCAGGTTTATGCCGGTATGGTTGTCGGTGAGAATCCTCGTGCAGAGGACATGGAAGTCAATGTCTGCAAGAAGAAGCAGCTTACCAATACACGTTCTTCAGGATCAGATGACGCCCTTAAGCTTTCACCTCCAAAGGTGATGAGTCTTGAGCAGGCTCTTGATTTCATCGACACTGATGAGCTCCTTGAGATCACACCAAAGTCATTCAGGATCCGTAAGAAGATTCTTGACCACACTCTTCGTTACAGAGCCAACAGAAAGTAGACCGACGAACGAAATATAACTATAACATAAAAGAGATAACTCACACTCTGATGCGAATTATCTCTTTTCTTTTTTATGCTATTTATCGGCGGTTATTTATCTACTTGTTTTTTAGGGTCTTTTTTGTCTTTTTTATGTAGTTTATCTATTTGTCCTTTGGGGCTTTTGGGCTTTTTATGTAATTTATCTATTTGGGCTTTTCTGTCTTTTCTGTAAATCATCTTAACCCATGGGCATCCTGACCCATGTAATTTGTAACACCATGTTTTTCTATTTTGTTTAGAATTCAAATGTATTTGATACAAAATTATACTAACTTCCAGCAGAAGTCGCATTCTAGGATAACTTCTTTATTTTTTATACCTTGCCCCCAATTACAGGATGATTCAGGATAATTTTATCCTTTTTATCCATAAACAGACCGATTAGGGAAAAACTCTTTATCTACAAACAGACCGATCATAGAAAACCATATTTAATTCAAATGGAAGTCAGAGCACATAAGACTATCCGATCATTCAGCTCCCTCAGTTTAAAAAACGCCCTATTTTAACGCCATATTCTCTTCTAGCTTCTATCTTCTGGTCACTGCGTCTATCGGTCTGAGTTTCGTGGCCCAGCGCGCCGGGAAGTAGCCCGCTGCCACACCGAGAACCACAGAGCCCATCATCCCGGCAAGCGCCAGCCACCAAGGTATATATGATATATTTGTCCCCTTCGCCAGATGGAACATACTTACAGCACATTTGTCTATGATCACCTTTACTCCGTAAGAACAGCCAACCCCAAGTACACCGCCTGCCGCACCAATAATCGCTGCCTCGGCAAGGAACAGAAGTCTCAGCTCATCAATATCGCAGCCGAGAACTTTGAGTATTCCTATCTCATTTACACGGTCAAATACCGAAGTGGTCATGGTATTGCTTATTCCGATCACGGCTACCACGAGCGCTATCGTTCCTATGCCTCCAAGGAGCAGCTGTATCATCTTCAGATACTTTTGTATGGTGTCAAGGTATTCCTTTGCATTCTCTGTCTGGTATCCCATGTCCTGAAACTTCTTAACAATAGCATCCACATTGTTGGTGTCGTCCACTGTCACGATCGCCGCAGTGTATATGAACTCCCGGTAGCTATTGCCATTTCCATCCACCGGCTGCCCTTCAAGCTTTCCATCCACGCTCACTCTCTTTAACAGACTCTTCAAATAATCCATATCACAATAAATCGTCTGTGACTTTTCACTGTAGGTTGAAGTATACACCTCTCCCTCTGTATTATCTGAATCATCGTCTGAATCGTCATCGGAAGCTTTGTCTGCACTCTCATCTGCCAACACACCCGTAAGTTTCAGCTTGACTGTCTTTGCATTCTCATCCCCCCAGCCAAATACCGTATCAAATCGCCTGCCTGTAAGTGAACCAATGCCCTTTTTCTCTTTTTTTTCAAAGCTCGTATAGGTATTCGGATTAAAGAATAATTTTCCTACACTGCTCCCTGCCGCAAATTCCTTGCCATCTGAGTCTTTTATCACATTTTCCCCATTTACAAGTTTCCATGTCGAAAGTTCATCGCCAGGAACACCCACAAGATTTCCATAATACTCATATTCCCCATACTTCATAGTGACAGGAACTTCGTATACCGAATAACATCCACTCACATTCGAAAATTTCGAGAATGTCTCTATCGTTTTGTCTGTTATCATCCTGTCCTTGTGCTTGCCTCCGGTCTCACTGTATACCTTTATCTGATTAACACTTCCGCTATCTACGACAGAATCTATCATCTCTTTTTTCACACCGAGTCCTACAGACATCAGCGCAACTACTGAGATAACACCTATCATTACTCCCAGAACGGTCAGAAAGGTTCGAATCTTTCTCCTTTTCATATTCATAAGGCACAAATGCCATATCCATCCCATATATCATCTTCCCCCTGTATATTGAAATATCAAGTTTTCATAGAAAACTTGATACATCCATATTAAACACCAGCCACACCCTAGAACTCTTCAAGGATTCTCTTCTTTCTCTTATTTCTTCTAATCGTTCCCGCTATCAGTGCCACTATCAAAATTACAGCTATACACACTGCGATTATGATATTCTTATTTATTTTCGTTGTTGTATCTTTTATCTTTTCCACATTATCATACACAGGAGAATTCACAGTCACTTTAAACTTTCCTGTCAGCTCTGTCTCATTTCCCTCTTTGTCCTCATATGTAACCACAACATTTGACAATTCACCCGTCTCACTTGTAGTTGCAGATGCATTCGTCAGGATATCAATGCTTCCACTTTTTCCAGTGTCTATATTTCCTATAAATGTATCATTCTCCTCCAGATAATTACTCTCCACTCTCACTCTGACATTGTAGAGCATGCCTGCCCCCATATTGTTGACACTGCCTATGACCTCTACAGAATCTCCAAGCACAGCATCGTCATCCACATACAGATCAGTGATGGATGCTCTCTGCTCAAGTTTCACCGGAAGATATATCACATCTGTAGCAGAATACGGATTTCCCCATATATCGTCATATTCATTTACTACACTGAGCTTATAACTCTTTTCCGCAAGTCCGTCAGCAGCCCGGAGCCTGAATGTAAATGTGCTCTCCTCTCCGTTTGGAAGCTCCTCCAAAAATCCATTGCCTGCACCTTCAGCGGGCACGATATCTCCTGTATCTGATGTGACAGATATTTTTAGATTATCTATATATCTGCTGCCGGTATTCTTTATCGTCACTGCAAGATCAAACGTCTGACCTGCAATGATCTCCTTCTGTACTATCTTACAATCCACGACCATGACCTTTGGCTGAGATGCCTGCACTGTCATGGCAAATGGCTGCATACACAGGCACACTATCACAGTCATCATCAGCACTGCATATTTTTTTACTATAGTCAATTTACTTTTCATCATATTTATCATCCCTTCTATTGAACACCCAACATACAAAATAGCCCTCATTGTATGATTACATTTCGACACAGCATAATTGATCAACGACGTCTAGTGCCATGTCTCTTTTTGTTCTGTGCCAGTTTTTCAGTACGTCTTATTCCACTATCTTTCCATCAGCTATCTTTATTATCCTGTCTGCCTCCCTCGCAAGGTCAATGTTGTGCGTTATGAGCACCAGAGTCTGATTCAGTTTCTTCACAGAATCCTGGAGCAATGTCAGAACCTCATTTCCATTCTTTGAATCCAGCGCTCCGGTAGGCTCATCTGCCAGCACCAATGCCGGTCTGTTGGCAAGTGCCCTTGCTATTGCCGCCCTCTGCTGCTGCCCACCGGAGAGCTGATTTGGCAGATACTTTTTTCTGTCCTTAAGTCCCAGCATCTCTATAATGTGGTCTATATAATCTCTGTCCGGTTTTCTGTGATCAAGGAGTATCGGCATTCTTATATTCTCCTCCACCGTCAGAACCGGGATCAGATGATAAGCCTGAAATACAAATCCTATCTTTCTCCGCCTGAACACCGACATTTCCTCATCGTTAAGTCTCGTTATATCCTTGCCGTCTATGATGACATTTCCACTGTTAGGAGTATCCACTCCTCCCATAACATGCAGCATGGTAGATTTGCCGGAGCCTGACGCACCAACTATAGCAACTGTCTCTCCCTTTTCTATGGAAAGGCTCACATCATCGAGTCCCCATACTCTCGTGTCACCCTCACCGTATATTTTTGTGACATGCTCCATCTTTACTATCTCCATGTGATACATTCCTCCTATCTTCAATATCTATCTTGTGTATTACCAACTCTTGTGTTTGTACACTTTCTGTTTCATGTTATCTTTGATTTAAAGTTAATCTAAGCGCATCTCCTACTCCTCAAGTGTCAGATCTTCCGCCATACTCTTCGGAAGTTTTCTAAGCGGCAAATATATACTTCCAAACACCAGTATGACCGACAGAAGTATCCCTGCTGCTATCGCCAACACAGATGGTGTAAATCTCATCGGAATTACAAGTTTTAAGAAACTGTATTCACCAAAATATATCGCCGTGCCTGTCACTATTCCTATCACATCTGCAAGTGCTACCGCCATGATTCCCTCAAGCATAACCGTCTTTAAGAGTATTTTTCTCGACATTCCTATGACCCTCAGCTGCGCAAATTCCTTCCGTCTCATATGAAGATTGCCCGCTGTTGCATTTATGATGTTTACTGCGCCAAGTGCAAACACAAGAGCAGCTATCATCAGGATCACTCTGTTAATACTCTTAAAGCCCTTGATCATAATCATACTGTCAAAATACATATTCATCTCATAAATACCGTCTTCTGTATAAATGTCTGACTGTATATCGACGATCTCTCCATTGGTTATCTTATTCGAATCAATCTGATATTCCATTCCGGATATTTGATTTTCTGTATACCCGGTCTCAGCAAAATAATTGTCCAGAGTTGTGTATACCTGTAATCCTTCATCCCCGATAACCTTATCACCCATATCAAGGATTCCCTCCACCGTGTATGTGTGACAGCAGCCTTCCGCCACAAGCCTGTTATACACGTCATTTGCTATATGCATTCTTTTTTCAGTTCCCCGATCAGCCTTATCGCAGCCATTTACTGCATTATCGGCATCTTCCACAGCCTTCTGAGTCTCCGAAAACAGAAGTGCCGTATCTACTATCGATATGGTATCTCCAACCTTATAATCATTCATCAGCAGATGATTCAGAGTTTCATATGTGATATCTCCATTCCACAGTTCGTTATCATGCTCTGCACTTCCACCTGCCACCACCAGTATTCCACGGTCGCTCAAATCCACTGTGCCATCCGTCAGATATTGGTTCAAATCTGTGAGGTCATCTTTATTGAATCCCCTGAATCTGATCGCCGACAGTGAAGTCCGCGCGGTCACTGACGATAGATCCTTTTCATATCTTTTTTTCGTAGAGCTGAGTACTTCGCCGTACATAGTTTTGTTCAGATAATCTTCCGTGAATCTTGAATACAGCTCCTCCGCATCAGGCACATATGCATTTGTCTCATACACCTTTCTTGCAGATATGACATTTCTGCTGTCTGCAATCCTCCTCATGTGTTCTGCATCCGGAAGTCCTGCCTCCACGGTATCAATGTCCTGAAACTGCGAAGGCAGGTCATATACGGACAGCTGGTATGGTCCGTATTTGCTGTCTAAATAATCAACAGCATTATCCAGTGTTCCCGCCACACTCATCACTGCTATAAGCGCTGCTATACTTACCGAAAGAGAAGCAACCGTCTTTACGAATCTCCCTTGGTTTCTGAGTACGCTTTTTCTTGCGTATTCGCCTTCCATTCCAAAGATCCTGCCCATAAGCCCTCTGCCCCGATCCTTTATCCGGCCGGCTTTTATCCTGAACTGTCCTCTGACAGCACTTATAGGTGTCATGCTCACAATGACCTTACAGTTATCTCTCATAACAAAATACAGATCTCCAAGATAACAGATGAGCACAGGGATAACCGGCACCAGATGATATCCGGCACTGACTCCTGTAAACACTCCAATTACAATGGTGATCAGTCCCCCCAGTATAATCCCTATAAGTATTCCAATACACTCAAGCAATGCTCCCATTAGATATACTATTCTCTTGAGCTGTCCCTTGGTTGCTCCAATACATCTGAGTATTCCATAATCCTTTATCTGCTCCATCATAAACATCTGTACAGTGTTTCTGATGATCCCAACTGCAAATATGGCAAATATATACGCTATGAGAAGTATTGTCCACAAAATTACCATGAGCATGGAGCCGTCTGTCGTTCCGTCCTGAAAATACAGCAGCGCCAGATCATCGTTCAGCTCCGCATTTATATCATATTTTTCTGCAATAACATTCATATTGTGTTCCATGCGGTATGGATTATTTCCTGTGGCGTATATCGCATTCTTATACAACACCTTATCTGGTGAATCCCCACGCCAATCAGTATATTCATATCTGCCTATATATGCCTTCTCAATCATATCGTCAGCTGCTATCTGCTCTGCCTGGGATCTGCTCTCCGCCATTAACACAAACTCGTAATCTCTGTCTTTGCGCTCTTCATCCCGGGCATGAAGGAGATAAGAATACGCAATATTAAGTCCGCCATACAACACTATCACTGTGATCACCACACCTATGATAGTGATAAGACTTCTTCCCCTGTTCGCCTTCAGATACTTTTTTGCCAGATCTTTATAATCCCCCACTTCAGTTCCTCCCTGTATAAATTCTGCCACACAAAAAAGATGGCATGCATCATCTCTTCATTCAATAATGATACTTTACCATCTCTTTCTTACTTTTCAGTGACTATATGATTTTCTTTTCTTACAGTTTAGTAAGATAACACCTTTTCCGGGGACGGAGGTACCTGCCCCCTCCGTCCCCACAGGTCATTATATTATATATGTACAAACGTGATCTCAAAACATGTATACTCGTTCAACACGCTCTTGACTGTTATTCTTCCACCCATTCCCTCGACAATGGATTTTGTGAGAGAAAGTCCTATTCCCACACTGTTCGGATTGACCTCCTGGTTCACTCTGTAAAACCTTTTAAATATATTTGGAAGTTCGCTCTCCGGAATTCCCATTCCATGATCCATGACATATATTCTCGCAAACAGATCATTCTGTTCCACGCTGAGATCGATCTCCGTCCCATTTTCAGAATAGTCCGAAGCATTCTTGAGCAGATTGATGATTGCCTCTGTCAGCCAGTCTCCGTCACAGTCCAGCTTTATGTTACTATCACACTTTATGACAACCTTCTGCTCTCTCTTATCAGTCAGATAACGCACTCCATCCGCAGCCTGTGCACAGATGACATCCATATTCCAGCTCTGTTTCTGAAATACTATCGCTCCTGCCTCAATACGTGCAAGCTTAAGCAGGGACAGCACCATCCACTCCATCCTTGAAAGCTGATTCCGAGCCTCTGTAAGCACCTGTCTTTTCCTATCGGGATCTGTGACCTTATCATCCAGCAACATATCCACGAATATATTGAGTGAGGCAAGCGGGGTCTTAAGCTGGTGCGATATATCTGATATTATATCTCTGAGAAATATTTTCTCTGAGAGCTCCTTTTCCCTGCTCTCCCGCAGAAAAGACACCATCTTATAAAAATTCGTATATAATATACCAATGGTTCCCTGCCTGAATTCCTCCTCAGTAACAACGTCAGGAGAATCCATCACCTTCACCATCTTTTCAGATATATTCTCAACCTCACTGTACACTTCATCCATGCGCCTGTAACCTGCTATGCCTGATATCACCAGCGCTGCCGCTATCATCACTGTAGATATGACCGTATATAGTACATTCCCGCCAAATGCAATATACAGCCACACAGCAAGTATCACAATTGATACAAAACCTATCCATACAAAGCTGTATATATATTTCTTTCTCTCATACGAACTCTTCATCTGTTAATCCCTGTTGTTGTCCCCTGAATTTCTGCAGAACCTGTATCCTACGCCTCGCACAGTCTCTATACAAGAAGCATCATCTCTCAATTTTGTTCTGAGCCTTTTCATATACACCGAAAGCGTATTGTCATCGATCAGTACGCCATCCACATCGTATAGTCTGTCAAGCAGAGTCGCCCGTGAAAGTACGATTCCCTCATTTGCCACAAGTTCCTTTAAAAGTCTCAGCTCATTCTGCGTACAATCTATGAGCTTATCACCCTCATACAGCCTGAATTCCGATATAACAAACCTGTGATTTCCAAAAGTATACACATCACATACGCCTTTCCCGGACATATCATATCGTCTGAGATTTGCGGAGATCCTTGAAAGCAGTTCCTTAAGTCTATATGGTTTGGCAACATAATCATCTGCCCCAAGTTCAAGTCCCTGCACTATATTGATCTCCTCAGACATAGCTGTGAGGAATATTATCGGGATTCTTACTCCAGTATCTCTCAGATATCTGCAAAAATCATATCCACTGCCATCCGGCAGCATGACATCCAACAATATAAGGTCTACAGTCTCTCCCATAAGTGATCTGGCCGACTTTATATTCATCGCATGCTTTACTTTATATCCCTCTGCCTCAAGTACGAACACTGTCCCCATTGCAAGAGCCTTATCATCCTCAACTAATAAAATAGTCTTTTCTGCCATTTTATTTGCGCCTCCGCTTATCACATCTTAAATCCACCATTCTTGTATGCATTTTCTGTTCCTGGATTGCCGTCATCACTCCCGATCTCCACAGAATGGTATTCTACATCTCTTCATTTATGATAACGCTCTTTATTCCTGCTACACTATTGAGGGCTTTCAGTATACCTGTTACCGCCATGTTGCAATTTTCTTCTGATACACCGCCAAGGTCAAGATATATCATTATCTGGTCTTCACCCTTATATACATCAATATACCCCATATAGTTTTCTTCATCACCATTTTGTGAAGAATAATCCGACATCACCTGCTGGATCTCTTCTGCTTTCTCATCTGTCACACCGCCGTCAAAATACACACTATATAAAAAGCTCTCTCCGTCAAATCCAGCGACATGTGCCTCATAGTTCAGATCAAGCTGATCTATTCCTAATATACTGTCAAAGTCGAATTCTTCATCTTCTCCAAATCCATCTTCGTCATATTCCCCATAATTATCTGCCATATCTTTATTCTCCTCCCCTGTTTTCTTTTCTTCTTCTGCTGCCTGCTTATCTGCCTCTTCTTCCGCTGCCACTTCCTCCGGTCTTCTCTCAAACCGCGCATATCCACTTTCATATTTTAGATATATGACATTCTTTTCTTCTTTACTGATGTATATTTCCTGTCCAATCTTGAGATCGATCCCCGCTGCCGAATAATTCTTTGTCGGCGGATCACTTCTGTCAACTGTATCGATCACACCTGCACCCTCATAACCTTCCGGTAAAGCCTCATCTCTCCCCGTTGCAAAATAATAATACATTTTTCCATTATACATTACCTGCGGCTGCTCAATGACTCCCCTATCCATCCCTGTGGAATTCTCCCCGTGGATGTCACATTTCCATTAGCACCTGAAACACCCTCGCCTGAATTGCCACAAGCCGTACATGCCATGATGGATATAATCGCAGCACATATCACTATCCCTCTTCTTATCCTCATACAATTCTCCCTTTATATTTTTCAGATTATGGTTTATCAACATTATTGCTGATCTGCTGTATGTTCATGTTAACATGTCCCAGACTTTATTTCCACTCACATAATCTTAATAAGTTCTAGCACGCATTCTCTACTTCCGTCCATCCATATCCTCATCCCGGACATATCTCGCATTGAACTCCATATTGATCTCACGGAGCTCCTTCTTCCCATCAATATAATCCTGGTACATCTCTGTGATACCACACATGCATCCGTCACAATAAGCATCTATATTTCCCAGAGAATCGGCAACTATCTGCTCCCGCTCCTGTCTAGTCGTATCCTTGATAAGATATCCCGCCATAAAAACCTCCTCGCAATAAAAACAGGCACTTGTAGTTTTCTGACGAAGAATATGAAACATATATACAAACGATAGTGAAAGCGACCGATCTTCAGCGCTTACCTGCTGATGTGAAAGCCGCAGCGCCCTTATCGCGGCTGAAACATCACGCAGATGTAAGCCAGCTGAAGTGAGGGTAGCTGAATGTGTTTGTATATATGTCTTCATATTCGAGTCTAAAAATCACAAGTGCCGTCCGTCTATCTAAATTACTGTCTAACCTTAATGTGAACCTCACGGAGCTGCTGCTCTGTAACCTCGCCAGGTGCTCCACACATAAGATCCTGTGCATTTCCATTCATTGGGAATGGGATGACCTCTCTGATGTTCTCCTCATTTCTAAGGAGCATGATCATTCTGTCCACACCAGGAGCCATACCTGCATGAGGTGGTGCTCCGAACTGGAATGCATTGTAGAGTGCTCCGAACTTCTCCTTCAAATCATCCTCTGTGTATCCTGCGATCTCAAATGCCTTGACCATGATCTTCATGTCATGGTTTCTTACAGCGCCTGATGAAAGCTCGATACCGTTGCAGACGATGTCGTACTGGTAAGCCAGGATATCAAGTGGATCCTTCTCATTTAACGCCTCAAGTCCGCCCTGTGGCATTGAGAACGGATTGTGTGTGAAGATGATCTTCTTGCTCTCCTTGTCGTACTCGTACATTGGGAAGTCATTTATATAGCAGAAACGGAATGCGTTCTTCTCGTTGAGGTCAAGTCTGTTGCCAAGCTCAACTCTGATCTGTCCTGCAAATGACGCTGCAAGCTCAGGCGTATCTGCGATGAAGAAGATAGTATCTCCAGCCGTAAGGCCTGCAAGCTCTGCGATCTCACCCTTCATATCATCAGGAATGAACTTGTCGATAGGTCCCTTGTATGACATATCATCAAGAATCTCCAGATATCCAAGACCGCCCATGCCGATGCTCTGTGCAAACTTGAGCATCTTCTCATGCTGTCCCTTTGAAAGTTTCTTGTGTACATTGATGGCACGCACTGTCTTGCCATGGAATGGCTTGAATGTACATCTCTGGAAGAAATCTGTGAGATCTATTATTCTGAGTGGGTTTCTGAGGTCAGGCTTATCTGTACCGAACTCAAGCATAGCCTGCTTGTAGCTGATGATAGGATATGGAGCCTGTGTAACCACCGCGCCC
>OHOK01000969.1_pt1 | contig 12617 bp, 10 predicted proteins | sample 1569731 | NCBI WGS metagenome assembly OHOK01 (sample SAMEA3879559, study PRJEB24766) | human gut metagenome | biome: human-associated habitat; feature: feces | place: USA | collected 1985/1987
AGCGGATAGGCAATGGTGAAGGTGGTGCTCAGGAAGTTGACGCTCGTGCCGTTGAAGTTCAGATAGGTAACACCTGCCACCACGGCGATGACGAAGTCGATGAGGCCCTTCTTGTACTCGTTCCACGCCGTCTCGGAGGCGTCGTCAAAGTAGCCCGACAGCATGGAGGCGATGAGCAGAACGGTATAAATAAGGTACTCTACCTTAAAAGGCACCACCGCCAGCGTCACCAGCGCGATGCAGAGCACGAAGATGAGTCCGGAACCCCGGGCCTTGCCCTTGGAGAGCTCGCCGTTGACGGCGAAGGCACGGCCATGGTCGTGGGGGAGCTTGTCGTGAAAGACCGAGTCCATCAGGGCGGTCAGGGCAAACGCCAGCAGGAACGCCAGTGCGTCCACGGTCTGCTGGCCGGTAGCTGAAATAAGCTGCAGCATATTTTGAACCTCTTTCAATGATATTCTTCTTACTCCGAGAGTGTATCACGCCAGAGCCAAAAAATCAATCGCCCGGTTTGACAATCTTCCTCCCCGTGCCTATAATAGTAAGATAGCTTATCAACACAGAAAACAGGAGACGACATGACACTTTCTTTGGAGCAGCTCTCGGCCCGGATGCGGCAGGGCGAGGACATCCCGCTGTCCGACACGGCCCGCATCGCGCTGGCGCTGAGCATCCCTTCCATTCTGGAGCAGCTGGTGGTCACGGCGATGGAGTACATCGACGCCGCCATGGTGGGCCACATCGGCGCAGAGGCCACCGCCGCCATCGGCATCGTCAGCTCGAGCACCTGGCTGCTCCACGGCATCCTTGTGGGACTGTACACCGCGTTTTCGATCCAAATTGCCCAGTACCTCGGGGCCGATCGACAGCAGGACGCCCGGGGCGTGCTGCGGCAGTCCATGCTCTTCAACCTCACCCTGGGTCTGGGCGCTGCTGCTTTCGGCGTCGGCATCAGCCGCTTCCTGCCCGGGTGGCTGGGGGCGGACATCTCGCTCCAGGCCAATTCCAGCGCCTACTTCGCCATCTGGTCGGCGGCCCTCCCCTTCACGATGGCCATGGGAATGTACACAGCCATGCTCCGTGCCACCGGCGACGCCCTGACGCCCAGCCTGATCAGCGTGCTGGTCTGTTTGCTGGACGTGGTGTTCAACTTCTTCCTCATCAACCCCACCCGGCAGATCCTGCTCTTCGGCCAGAGCGTCACAGTCTGGGGTGCCGGCCTCGAAGTCCCGGGTGCGGCACTTGGCACAGCGTTTTCCACGACCATCGGCGGTCTGCTGGCGCTGGGCGTCCTGCTGCTGCGGGACGGCCCGCTTTGCATCCGAAAGCCCGGCAGCTGGCGCATCACTTCTGCCTGCCTGCGCAACCTCTGGCGGGTGGGTACACCGCTGGCCGCTGAGCGTGCGGCCCTCTCGTCGGCGCAGGTGCTGCTCGTCCGTATCGTCTCGGGCCTCGGCACGGTGGCCATCGCGGCCAACAGCCTCGGCGTCAGCGCCGAGGGCCTCTGCTACATGGCAGGCTACGGCATTCAGGACGCCTCCATCGCCCTCATCGGGCAGGCCGTCGGCGCACACCGCCGGGACATGGCGAAGCGGTTCGCCTGGCTCTGCACCATGATGGGCATCGGCATCATGGCACTGTCCGGCGTGGGGCTCTGGCTCTTCGCCCCGGCCCTTATGGGCATCTTCACGGCAGATGCCGCCGTCATCGCGCTGGGTGCGCAGGTCCTCCGCATCGAGGCTTTTGCAGAGCCGATGTTCGGAGCCAGCATCGTAGCAAGCGGCGCGATGCAGGGCGCAGGCGACAGCACAGGCTGCTTCCTGCTGAACCTGTTCAGCATGTGGGGCGTCCGGCTCACCCTCGCCTTCCTGCTGGCTCCCCGGCTGGGCCTCGTGGGCGTCTGGGCCGCCATGTGCATCGAGCTCTGCATCCGAGGCGCGCTGTTCCTCATTCGGCTTGCAAGGGGCAAGTGGCTCGATAAAGGAGCGTTACAATAAACAAAATGGGCATGTGCCGGCGGCACATGCCCATTTCGTTTATTCAAATTACTTCCGGCCATGCAGGATGGGAGACAGGGGCTTATAGATGACCATGCAGAGCACGGCATCCAGCAGACCCTTGACCAGCGTGAAGGGCAGGTTGAAGATGACGAGGCACTTTATGAGGCTGTCGGCAGAGGGCAGGATGGCCTGATACATGCCGAGGATGGCTTCCAGCGGCATATGGTAGAACTGCACATAGGCCGGGTAGGTGATGAAGTAGTTGGAGGGCACGCTGAACACCGCCATAGCGGCTGCACCGGCGATAGCGCCCAGAATGGCGGTCTTGCGGCTCTTATGACGCTTGTAGACAAAGCCCGCCACAGCGGAGAACACCGCGCCCAGCATAAAGTTGCACAGCTCGCCCACGCAGGCGGTGGAGGTGCCCTTGATGATGATGTGCAGCAGGTTCTTCATAAAGCTGATGACCACGCCGTACACCGGGCCCAGTGCAAAGGCACCCAGCAGGGCGGGCAGGTCGGAGAAGTCCATCTTGACGAAGGACGGGATGAGCATCGGCAGCGGGAACTCAATGAACATCAGGATAAAGGCGACCGCGCTGAGCATGGCGGCAACGGTCAGGTTGTGGGTGGTATTCTTTTTCATGGTAGTTGTCCTCCCCGGGGTGTACGCCCCGTTCAAATTTGTTCGGAAAGCCCTTTTCGCGCTGGATCGAACCGGAAAGACAAACCAAAAAACGCCCTGCTGCAACCAAAAAACTGCAACAGGGCGCACAGACGCAATTTGCCTGCCGTTTCTTGCATCCGGACTATACCGTTGGTCCCGGAGTTGCACCGGGTCAGCACCCTTGCGGGTGGTCGCGGACTTTACCGCCAGTGGGGAATTGCACCCCGCCCTGAAACGAACTTTCTGACCAAGAGTATAGCGCGGTACTGCGGCGCTGTCAAGCCCCCTTTTCGAAAAGTTTGCGCATTTTTTATCAAAGTGTGTTTTCACCGTTCTTTCCTTGCCCCGGGCGGCAGAGTATGCTATCATAATATGCGTTGTGAAAAAACACAGGAGGTTTTCCATGATTTTCTCGATCCGTAACCTTGGTTTTGAGCTTGGCTCGCTGCTGCTGGAAGGCTGGGCAGCCTTTGCCGCCCGGGTGGTGTGCGCGGCGCTGCTGCTGGTGCTTGGCTGGCTGGCGCGGCAGCTTTTGTCCCGCCGGGTGTGCCCTGCCCTGCTGCGCCGCAGCTGGCGGCTGGCGGGTACGCCCATTCTGCTGCGCAGCTTTGCCGTGCCGCTGCAGCGGCTCACCCTTGCGGCGTTCATCTATGCCGCAGCTGCCAGTCTGCCGTGGGCAATCAGCGGCGTGAGCAAATTTCTGCTCACAGTCTTTGAGCTGGCCGCCACCTTTTTTGTGTGTCAGGGACTGTACGCCGCCGCCGACCTTACCGACCTTTTGCTGGCAAACTGCGGCGAGGAGGTGCGCGCCAACCGCACCCTGACCACCCTGCTGAACAAGCTGTACAAAGTTTTCATCGTGGTATTGGGCGTTATGACCATGGCACAGGAGACCGGCCTGCCGGTGGGCAGCATCGTAGCCAGTGCGGGTCTTGTCGGTCTGACCATCTCTCTGGCGGCGCAGGACAGCGCCAAAAATCTGTTCAGCGGGCTGGTCATCCTGCTGGACCGGCCCTTTTCCATCGGTGACTGGATCACCGTGGGCGATGTTTCCGGCGAGGTGGTGGACATCAACTTCCGCTCCACCAAGGTCCGCGCACTGGATAACTCGGTGTACATCCTGACCAACAGCACGGTCAGCTCTGCCACCGTCAACAACGGCACCTTGCGCAACAAGCGGCTGTACCGCTTCACCCTCGGGGTCACCTACGATACCTCCCGTCCTCAGCTGGAGCAGCTGATGGCAGACCTGACCGCCATGCTCAAGGCCAGCCCCTACACCTACGAGGACTCGGTGCTGGTGGAGCTGAACGGCTTTGGCGCTTCCAGCATCGACCTGCTGGTGTCCGCCTACCTGCGCACCGCCGACATGACCCGCTTTTTGCAGATGCAGAACGATTTGAACCTTGACCTGATGGACGTGATGCAGAAAAACGGCGTGGACTTCGCTTTCCCCTCCACCACCGTGTATCTGGAAAAGAACAGCGAACACTAAAAGCGGAAGTCTGTTTCTATTTCATGTTTGCCGCGGCCTGTGGGTTGCGGCAAACACATTTTTACGGATCAAATCAAAGAAACGCCTGTTTTGTTGTAAAAAGCAGGCGCTTTTGCCCTATGATTTCCCGTCCGGTCATGTTATTCTTATAGCGCACCCGCATACACTGCGGAGCACGCCATCAAATCATCTGCGGAGGAACGCTTCCTATGACACAGCTTTTGCTGCCCATTATTTACTTAGCCTTTATCAGCCTTGGCCTGCCGGATTCCCTGCTGGGGTCTGCATGGCCCACCATGTACCCTCAGCTGGGCGTCCCCTTCTCCTACGCGGGCATCCTGTCCATGATCATCTCGCTGGGCACCATCGTTTCCAGCCTGAACAGCGACCGGCTCACCCGGGCGCTGGGCACGGGCAGGGTGACCGCCCTCAGCGTGGGCATGACCGCTGCGGCGCTGTTCGGCTTTTCGGTCTCCGGCCGGTTCTGGATGCTCTGTCTGTGGGCTGTCCCCTACGGCTTGGGCGCGGGCAGCGTGGATGCCGCTCTGAACAACTACGTTGCCCTGCATTACCAGAGCCGCCACATGAGCTGGCTGCACTGTATGTGGGGCGTAGGCACCACCATCGGCCCTGTGGTGATGGGCGCGGCGCTTTCCGGCGGGCTGGGCTGGAACAGCGGCTACCGGTACATCGCACTGTTCCAGATCGCACTTTCTGCCGTGCTTTTTTGCAGCCTGCCCCTGTGGCATAAACGCCCCGACGCCGCCCCGGACGGCACCGCGCCCAAGGCGCTGACCCTGCCGCAGGTGTTCGCGCTGCCGGGCGCGAAGGAAGTGATGCTCTGCTTTTTCTGCTACTGTGCGCTGGAGACCACCGCCGGGCTTTGGGCAAGCAGCTACCTGACCCTTGTGCGGCAGGTTCCCGCCCAGACGGCTGCCAGCTTTGCCAGCCTGTTCTACATCGGCATCACGGTGGGGCGGGGCGTCTGCGGCTTTCTGACCTTAAAACTGAGCGATGACCAGATGATCCGTCTGGGGTTTGCGGTACTGGGCGTTGGCGTTGCCGCCCTGCTGCTGCCCGGTGCGCAGGTCTTTGCGCTTGCCGGGCTTGTGCTGGTGGGGCTGGGCTGTGCGCCCATCTACCCCAGCGTCATCCACTCCACCCCGGCGCATTTCGGCGCACAAAATTCTCAGGCCGTCATCGGCATCCAGATGAGCAGCGCCTACGTGGGCAATCTGGTCATGCCGCCGCTGTTCGGTCTGCTTGCCAATAACATCACCCCGGCGCTGTTCCCCTTCTATCTGCTGGCAGTTCTGGTGCTGATGGCGCTGATGCACCGGCAGCTGGTGCGCAAAACGGCGCACGCATAAATCTTTGGTGCAACGCTGCAAAACTATTTTAATGGCCTCCGCTTTGCTTTGGCCATCTTCAGCGGAAAATCAATTTTAAATTGATGGTTCAGAAGTGCCTGCGGGCACTTCTGAACCGTTTTTTCACAGATGTGGTCTCAAAAAAAGAAGCCGCCGCACAACCCTTTGTGCAGCGGCTTTTGGTTTACAGTTTTTTACAGAATGCGGGCGCTGATGGCGTTTGCCACCTGAAACAGATCTTTCTGCCCGACAAAGCCGAACTTGGCTTCGTGGCCGTCCGCAAAGCAGACCGTCAGCTGGGACGCCTGCAGCGGGTCGCCAAAGCCCGCCGTCTGGATGCCGTAGTGCAGCACCTTGCGGTAAGGCAGCACAAAGATCTGCTGCCGCGTGCCCGTGACCCCCTGCATATCCACCATGATGATGCGGTGGCTGGTGAACACCACCTGATCGCGCACCGTCTTGTACGCACCCACGATCTGCTCGCCCTCCAGCAGCAGGGCATTGATGTTTTTGCAGATATCCTTCTCCTGCAGGCGGATAAGGTTCTCCATCGGTTTATCGCGGAATTCCATAGCAGCGTTCCCCTTTCAGCGTTTTATGGCTCTATTGTAGCATTTCCGCCGCCGGTTGGCAAGATGGCTGCCCGGATAAAAAGAAAAGACCCGAACCATTCAAGGTTCAGGTCTTGTGGAGCGGGTAATGGGAATCGAACCCACCTCCTCAGCTTGGAAGGCTGATATACTAGCCGATGTACTATACCCGCAATTGCAGAATGCATTATACCATAATTTTGCGCAAATGTCCAGCATGAATTTAGGGTCTGCAACCGTGAAAGTGGTGGCTTTCCTTTTGTGGGAAGCTCCCGCCTTTTGCTGTGTCTGTGTAAAAGTCAGGAATTGCGTGTTTCTACTTTAGATTTATTTCTCATTGCGGGGCTTTTTAATTTTGCAATTCACAATCCGACTTGCAAGATAAATTATCCAAAAAGCAAGGATATAATTGTTAGTTATAAACTTTGTAAAGGTAGCTTGTTCCCCTAATCTTATTTCAACAAAGTAAAATATCAAATACTGCACAATTAGCATACCACCAACGTCTACTACCAGTTTTTTCACTATCTTCGGCTCCTCTCTATAAACCCTTTTATCCGGATAACGCAGCAAATCACTGGTTTGTTGCAAGATTTTCTGTTTTTATGGTTATAATCATGCAGCCGCTCCCTCATTTTTCAGTAGATTCTTCCAGATTCTTTCGGTACTGTGCCGGACTGACACCATACTCTTTCTTGAATACCCGGCTAAAATAGAGTGGGTTATCATACCCTACGATCTCTGCAATTTCTCCAATATTGTATTCGGTGTTCTCCAATAAGCTCTGTGCATTTACCATCCGAAGGGACAGGATGTATTGTGCAGGGCTTATTTTCATGTACTGCTTAAAATTACGGATAAACCAGTTCGTACTGATATGCAGCGATTCTGCGTAATCGTCCACACTGACCTTTGTGTTATAGTTCTCGTTAAAGTAGGCAACGGCGGCTTCGATCTCTTCCGGGATGCTCGTAGTTGTTTTCTCGCTTTCCTGCTGTTGCCGGCTTACTAAAAGCAGAATGATGTCGAATAAAGAAGCAATATAGTCTTCATAGCCATATTCACATTGCTGCAGTTCCCGGATGATCTTTCGGAACAGCATCTTGTAGTCCGGCAGTGTGCCGCTGTAAAGAACGTGCTTGTCCAAGGGGATCCCGTGATAGTTCAGGATGTTTTTGACATCGTATCCTGTAAAGTGAATCCAGAACACCTCTGGATGATCTTCTACATAGTAGACATACTTCTGGATTTCTTTCGGCTGATAAAGCACCATGTGTCCAGAAGTCACCACTTCCTCAACACCATCGAACCAGAAGTGTGCTTTACCAGATGCCACATAGAGGATTTGATAGTCTCTGCGGCCCTTTGCCCAAAAAGTAGGCAGCTGAGGGCGTTTTTTCAAGCGATAAGTGCCGCAGCTGCCTACGACCAGCGGCTTTGAGTAGTCTTTGAAATCCAAACGGGAGTTGTTCAAATATCCTGAGTTGAAATACATCCCTGCGTCCTCCTCATCTTCAGAGATTTTACAGTGATTTGGAAAATGTTCTATCAAAAAATTACAAACTCTTTGATTTTGTGCATATTTTGTTCCATCTTGTCTATATCTTTTCGTTCCATTAGATTCTATAATATTTTCAGACGAAACGCAAGAGATTTGGGCAACTTGCGGAATGACAATTCCAGTCTGAAGTGCGCAGCAGATTGGTCGCGCCCACACAAAACAAGCAAGATGGGAGAAAGCACAATGACTGAGAAGCGTTATCTAAAGTGGTATAATAAAGTCGGCTATGGTTCAGGCGATATTGCAGGCAACGTGGTGTATGCATTCCTGTCCTCCTTCGTCATGATCTATCTGACCAACACCGTTGGCCTGAACCCCGGTATTGTCGGCACTCTGATTGCAGTTTCCAAACTGCTGGACGGTGTGACGGACATTTTCTTTGGTTCTTTGATTGACAAAACGCATTCTAAGATGGGCAAAGCCCGTCCTTGGATGCTGTACGGCTACATTGGCTGCGCCATCACGCTGGTGGCAATCTTCGCCATCCCGACCAATCTGGGACAGTTTGCACAGTACGCATGGTTCCTGATCGCGTATACTCTGCTGAACGCTGTATTCTACACTGCCAACAACATTGCTTACTCTGCACTGACTGCTCTTGTCACGAAGAACAGTGCCGAACAGGTCGAGATGGGTTCTTGGCGTTTCATGTTCGCCTTTGCCACCAGCCTGCTCATCCAGTCCATCACGCTGGGTGCTGTTACGGCATTGGGCGGTGGTGCTGCCGGTTGGCGCACTGTTGCAATCATCTACGCCATCATCGGTCTGCTTGTCAACACCCTCTCCGTTTTCTCCGTGAAGGAACTGCCGGAAGGCGAATTGGTGGATACCACCGACAAAAAGGAAATCGAGCAGGACGAAAAGTACAATCTGGTTCAGGCTGCAAAGCTGCTTACTGGTAACAAATATTATATGATGATTTGCGTCACCTACATTTTGCAGCAGATCTACGGTGCCATGATCAGCATGGGCACCTACTATGCAACCTACATCCTTGGCAACCAGAATCTGTTCGGTGTATTCTCTTGGGCAATCAACATTCCTCTGATCATCGCACTGGTGTTCACCCCGACCTTGGTTGCAAAGTGGAATGGAATGTATAAGCTGAATGTAATGAGCTATACTCTGGCAACGATTTCTCGTGCACTGGTTGCTGTAGCTGGTTACATGGGCAGCGGCAATGTGACCTTGATGCTGCTCTTTACTGCAATCGCAGCTCTTGGTCAGGGTCCTTGGCAGGGCGATATGAACGCTGTGATTGCTGCTTGCTCTGAATATACTTGGCTGACGAAGCATAAGCGCGTGGATGGCACGATGTACTCCTGCACTTCTCTGGGTGTGAAGCTGGGCGGCGGCCTGGGTACTGCCATCACCGGCTGGCTGCTGGCAGCAAGCCATTTTGACAGCGCCCTGACCGTTCAGCCGGATTCCTGCATCAATATGCTGAAGATCATGTATCTGGTGATTCCGTTTGCTCTGGATGCCATCATCACCTTCCTTCTCTCTCGTATGAAGGTCGAAGAAGCAAATGAAAAGCTGCGTGCAGCAGTCTGATAACAAGCCATTATCATTTCTCCTTCATCTGCTGTTCCCCGGAGGAATCCAGCGATTCCTCCGGGGAGGCTGGAGAAATATTATAAAATTATAAAAGGTAAATGAGGAAATACTATGGCTGCATTTGATTTTGCAAAAGTAAAAGATCCCACCTTTTTCAAGGAAAACGTGCTGAATGCTCATGCAAGTTTCCGTACTTACGCTTCCCGCGAAGAATATCTGGCAGGAGAATCTTCGCTTGCGATGAAGCTGGACGGCATCTGGAAATTCGCCTACGCAAAGAACTACACCAGTGCCATCCCCGGCTTTGAAAAGACAGATTACGATTGCAGCGGCTGGGACGACATTCATGTTCCGGCACACATCCAGATGGAGGGCTACGACATTCCCCAGTACGCGAATGTTCAGTATCCGTGGGATGGCCGTGAAGAAGTACAGCCGGGCGAGATCCCGCAGCGGTTCAATCCGGTGGCAAGCTATGTAAAATACTTCGAGCTGCCGGAATCCATGCAGGGCAAGCCCGTCCACATCGAGTTCGAGGGTGTGGAAAGCGGCATGGCTCTTTGGCTGAACGGGTCTTATGTGGGTTACACCGAGGACAGCTTCTCCGCACACGCATTCGATCTGACTCCCTATCTCCAGCCGGGCGTGAACAAACTTGCTGTGCAGGTGTTTAAGTGGACTTCCTCCAGCTGGTGCGAAGATCAGGACTTCTTCCGCTTCTCCGGCATCTTCCGCAGCGTGTGGCTGTACGCCATCCCCACCGTGCATCTGGAAGATATATCCGTCAAAACGCTGTTTGCCGGGGATGATTTTACTCATTCCACGCTGGAAGTTGCATTGCAGGTGGAGGGTAAGGGCGCAGCCCGTCTGACCCTGCGCCGCAGTGAGCTGGAAGTGTTCTCCGAAAAAATCGCACTGAACGGCGGCTCTGCGCTGTTCAGCCATGCGGTGGAGAACCCCCACCTGTGGAGTGCAGAGGACCCGGCTCTGTATGAACTGGAAATCGAGCTGCTGGACGATGCAGGCCATCTGGTAGAGGTGACCGGGCAGAAAGTCGGTTTCCGCAAGTTCGAGCTGAAGAACAATCGGATGCTGCTCAACGGCAAGCGCATCGTGTTCAAGGGTGCCAACCGTCATGAGTTCAGCTCCATTACGGGTCGTGCTGTGGGCGTACACACCCATGAGGAACTGCTTCGGGATATCATCACCATGAAGCAGAACAACATCAATGCCATCCGCACCAGCCATTACCAGAATCAGGATGCACTGTACGACCTGTGCGACGAGTATGGTCTGTATCTGATCGCAGAGAACAATCTGGAATCCCATGGCACATGGGACATTCATCAGGCTGGCATTCGCGGCATCGAGGGCGTTTTGCCCAATGATAAGCCGGAGTGGAAAGCCGTCCTGTTTGACCGCATGAATTCCACTTGCCAGCGTGACAAAAATCACCCTGCTGTTCTGATCTGGTCTCTGGGCAACGAATCGTTTGGTGGTGAGACCCTGCTCCAGATGGCAGAGATGGTCCGCCGCTTTGATGACACCCGTCTGGTGCATTACGAAGGTGTGGTCAACGATCCCCGCTTCCTCGAAACCACCGATATCGAGAGCCATATGTACAGCACGGTCAAGGACATTAAAGAGTATCTGGCACAGGGCGATAAGCGGCCTTATATCGAGTGCGAATACTCTCATGCTATGGGCAACTCCAACGGTGCTTTGCACAAGTACACGGAACTTGCCGACCAGAAGGACTGCGGCTATCAGGGCGGCTTTATCTGGGATTACATCGACCAGTCCATCTGGAAAAAAGACCGCTACGGCAAGTGGTTCCAAGCCTACGGCGGCGACTTCGGTGAGCGTCCTACCGACTATAATTTCAGCGGAAACGGCATTGCCTACGGTGGTGACCGTGCTCCTTCTCCCAAGATGCAGGAGGTCAAGTTCTGCTATCAGAACATCGCCGTTTCCATCGACAATTCTGGCTTTGAAGTCTGGAATAAGAACCTGTTCACCTCTACGGATGCTTTCGACTGCGTTGCTCTGCTGCACCGTGATGGAAAGCTGTATCAGCAGCAGAAACTGACCAATATTGATGTTGCTCCCGAAGAGCGTTCCAGCTTCCCACTGCCGTTTATGGTTCCTGCGCTCCCCGGTGAATATGCAGTGACCATCAGCTTCCGTTTGAAGGAGGACACCAGCTGGGCAAAGAAGGGCCATGAAGTCGCCTTTGGACAGGGTGTGATCGCTGTGGTTCGTTCCATTCCCAGCAAGAAGGTCACGCCGTTTACCGTTACGCACGGTACACACAACATCGGTGTCCGGGGTGAGAATTTCGATGTTTTGTTCTCCGATCTGAACGGCGGTCTGACTTCCTACCGCTATGCCGGCAAGGAGATGATTCAGGAGATCCCCCGTCCCAACTTCTGGCGCGCTCCCACCGACAACGACTGCGGCAACAACATGGGCGGCGTTCGCGGTCAGTGGAAGCTGGCAAGCCTGTACGCTACCGCCAAGGGCATCGGCAAGGAGATTCCGTCTGTTCATGGCGGCACCATCCTCCAGAACCCCACCTGCGAGGTGGAAGCCGACAGCGTGGTCGTGACCTATCTCTATAACCTCCAGACCAGCCCCGCAGCAGAGTGCAGCCTGCAGTACCGTGTGTTCGGTGATGGCCGCATCCAGACCACCCTGCACTATGACCCGGTGGAAGGACTTGCAGCAATGCCGGAGTTCGGCGTACTGTTCAAGATCGACGCTGACTACGACACGGTGGAGTGGTACGGAAACGGCCCTGCGGAGACCTACTGGGATCGTCAGCATGGTGCCAAGCTGGGCATTTACCAGAACAAGGTTGCAGACAACATGGCGCAGTATCTTGTGCCGCAGGAGTGCGGTGCAAAGACCGCTGTGCGCTGGGCAAAGGTAGTGGACCGCAAGGGTCGCGGGCTGCTGTTTACCGCAGATGCCGCAAAGCCCATGTTCTTCTCTGCGCTGCCCTACACTCCCCATGAAATGGAGAGTGCCAAGCACCCCTACGAGCTGCCCCCGGTCCATTACACGGTCATCCGTGCCATCGGCGAACAGATGGGCGTCGGCGGTGATGACAGCTGGGGTGCCAATGTCCACCCGGAGTATATTCCTGATGTGACCAAGCCTGTGGAGTTCACCTTTACGTTCCGTGGCATCTGATGATGGGCCGCAAATAAGGTGTTCTCTGTGAAAAAGCGAAAGATCGGTCTGAATCTGAACCAGCCGAACCAGCATCCCTTGTTGGAGAACGGATCAGAAAGAATTGGGGGTTGTCGTCCATGCGCCTGCAAAATCACGATGTAATAAGACTAAAGAGAATGATACTGAAATGAGTGAGACTGA